>MTEY01001713.1_pt1 | contig 176506 bp, 165 predicted proteins | sample 1042721 | NCBI WGS metagenome assembly MTEY01 (sample SAMN06185809, study PRJNA358809) | soil metagenome | isolation source: soil biostimulated with seedmeal as carbon source | place: India | collected 2015-05-23 | reverse complement strand
CATCGCCTTCGGCTACGTGACCATCGCCTACATCGGCAGCACCTTCTTCCTCGCCTACGCCACCGAGGTGGGCTACGGCAGTACTGAAGCCCTGCTCTTCGACGTGTCCTTGTCCATCGCCATCGTCATCAGCGCCCCGCTGTTCGCGGCCCTCTCCGACCGCATGGGCCGGCGCAAGGTGATGATCCTGGGCTCGGTGCTGATGGCCGCCGGCTTCTTCGTCTTCTTCGCCCTGGTCGGCCGTCACAGCCTGGCGGTGGCCTGCGCCGCCTATGTGGTCGTGGGCGCGCTGATGGGCGCCACCCAGGGCCCGATCCCGGCCTTCCTCGCCGAACAGTTCCCCCGCTCCATGCGCTACTCCGGCATGTCCGCCGCCTACCAGATCGGCGCAGCCTTCGGCGGCGGCACGGCGTCCAGCCTGGCGACGGCGATCCTGATCACGACGGGCAGCCCGTTCGGCGTGGCCTTCTATGGCGCGGCTGCACTGACGCTGGTGGCGGTGTGCTCTTTCCTGCTGAAGGAGACGGCGCACCTCGACATGGAGGCGATCGATGCGGAACCGGGAATGACGCTGAATGCGAAAGTGGCAGCGTCGGTTTAATCGCGACACACACGAGCGGGCCTATACCGGCCCGTTCTGATTTTGGGATTGGTAGACGCCAGCCTCACGAGGCTGGCGTCTGGTGCCGTGGCAGCGCGATGGAGATCAGCGCCGCCAGCAGCACGAAGCCACTGGAAACCCACAGGCAGGCTTCCAGTCCGTATTGCTGGAACACCCAGCCAGAGAGCAGCGTGCCCAGCAGGCGGCCCAGGGCGTTGGACATGTAGTAGAAGCCCACGTCCAGCGATACGCCATCTTCCTTCGCGTAACTGACGATCAGGTAGCTGTGCAGCGACGAGTTCACCGCGAACAGCACACCGAACAGCATCAACCCGCCGAGCAATACCGCCTCTGCCGACCACCCGGCGGTGAGCCCCAGGGCAATCAGCGCGGGAAGCCCTGCCAAGGCCAGGGCCCAGGTGAACGCGGCGCGGCCATCCGGGACATGCCCGCGCTGCTTGCCGGTGATGGCCGGCGCCAAGGACTGCACGATGCCGTAGCCGATGATCCAGACGGCGAGAAAGCCGCCGACCAGCCAGAAATCCCAGCCGAATACGGTGCTCAGGTACACCGGTAGCGCCACCACGAACCACACGTCGCGAGCACCAAAGAGGAACAGCCGCGCCGCCGAGAGGATGTTGATCGCTCGACTCTTGGAGAGCAGGTCGCGGAACTTGGGCTTGGCCTTGGCCTTGCCCAGGTCCTTCTTCAGCAGCACCAGGCTTCCCAGCCAGATCAGTGCCAGCACAGCCGCCATCGCCAGCACGGCCCCGGTGAAACCGAGCAATGCCAGCAACGCGCCGCCGAGGAAGAAGCCGACGCCCTTGAGCGCATTCTTCGAGCCGGTGAGGATGGCCACCCAGCGGTAGAGCGTGCCCTGCTGGCTGTCCGGTACCAGGAGCTTGATCGAGCTCTTGGCACTCATCTTGTTGAGGTCCTTGGCGATACCGGACAACGCCTGGGCGCCCATCACCCAGGGCACGGTCAGCCAGGCAGCCGGCACCGTCAGCATCAGCAAGGCGAGTACCTGCATGCCCAGGCCAATGTTCATGGTGCGGTTCAGCCCCAGGCGAGCCCCGAGGTAGCCGCCCACCAGGTTGGTGATGACGCCGAATATCTCGTAGAACAGGAACAGGGCGGCAATCTGCAGTGGCGTGTAGCCCAACGTGTGGAAGTGCAGCACCACCAACATGCGCAGCGCGCCGTCGGTGAGCGTGAAGGCCCAGTAGTTGCCCGTGACCAACAGGTACTGGCGCACTTCCGTGGAGAGGGCTGACAACGCCTGCATGATCCCGGTTACTCCGCCGTGCCGACCAGACGGGCCAGCTCCGCCGCACGATTGGCATAGCCCCACTCGTTGTCGTACCAGGCGTAGAGCTTCACCTGAGTGCTGTTGACCACCAGGGTCGACAGCGCGTCGATGATCGAGGAGCGCGGGTCAGTGCGGTAGTCGATGGACACCAGCGGCCGCTCTTCATAGCCCAGGATGTTTTTCAGCGGGCCTTCGGCTGCCGCCTTGAGGAGTGCATTGACCTCTTCCACCGTGGTCGCGCGCTCCACTTCGAACACGCAGTCGGTCAGCGAAGCATTGGCCAGCGGCACGCGCACCGCGTGGCCATTCAGCTTGCCGCGCAGCTCGGGGAAGATTTCGGCGATGGCGGTCGCTGATCCGGTGGTGGTGGGAATCAGGCTCATGCCCGAGGCGCGGGCGCGGCGCAAATCCTTGTGCGGCGTATCGAGGATGCTCTGGGTGTTGGTCAGGTCGTGGATGGTGGTGATCGAACCATGGCGAATGCCGAGGTTCTCGTGGATCACCTTGACCACCGGGGCCAGGCAGTTGGTGGTGCAGGACGCCGCGGTGACGATGCGGTGCTGCGCCGGGTCGAACAGGTGCTGGTTGACGCCCATGACGACGTTCAGCGCGCCCTTCTCCTTGACCGGCGCGCAGACGACCACGCGCTTCACGCCCTGATCCAGGTAGGCCTGGAGCACAGCGACCGTCTTCATCTTGCCGCTGGCCTCGATCACCAGGTCGCAGCCGCTCCAGTCCGTATCGGCGATGGCCTTGTTGGCGGTGACCTGGATGCGCTTGCCGCCGATCACCATGCAATCGCCCTCACTGCCCGCTTCGTGCTGCCAGCGCCCGTGCACCGAATCGAAGTTCAGCAGGTGGGCGTGGGTGGCGGCGTCGCCGGCCGGATCGTTGATGCGGACGAACTCCAGTTCGGGCCAATCCCAGGCGGCGCGCAGCGCCAGGCGACCGATACGACCGAAACCGTTGATACCGACTTTGATGCTCATGCTCGTGTACTCGTAAGACTAATCAGACGGAAAAGGGGCTCTGGCTCCCACTCAGCAGCAGGCGGCAGCGCGCTCGGGCCGGCCATCCATGCCATCGAGCCGCTTCGAATCGGGACTCAGCCAATGCTTGTTGGCCTCCAACACCGTCGTCAGCACGCTGTGTACCCAGTCCGGCAGGTTGGGATGCAGCCGGTAGTACACCCATTGCCCCTGGCGGCGATCCGCCAACAGGCCACCGGTGCGCAGTTGCGCCAGGTGCCGGGATATCTTCGGCTGGCTCTCATCCAGGGCGCAGGTGAGTTCGCAGACGCACAACTCCTCTTCGCGGGCGATGAGCAGCATCAGGCGAATGCGGGTTTCGTCGGCCAGGCATTTGAAAACGGTGGTCGGGGTCATAGGGTCGGTCATGGCGTTCACCAGATTGCGTGGCCGAAGCATCGCATATATGGGATTTCGAATATATGAATTTTCGAATATGGGTAGAACCCGACTGGAGGCGCCTTTCGTAGGATGGGTTGAGGCACGAAACCCATGCGGTTCGGATTTCGCAGGCTCGGCCTTTCCGTGGGCAACTGCGATGCCTCTAGCGAATGAATTGGCTGTGTCCGCATCAAGTGTTGCAAGTGGCTGGATTGCCCGTGGGAGCTGGCTTGCCAGCGAATAACCCCGTTTCGCTAGCAAGCTAGCTACAAGGCCCCTGGACCGATGGCCGATCTCTGGCAACAGCTAACGCAGACGTAGCCAATGAATTCGCCCCGACAGGCCTGCATCGTGCTCCGCGAAAAAACTGGGAACACCGCGCGGCGCGGTGCGGTCATCTGCAATGAGCCCTGCGCCAGCACAGTTCGGGATGTCGGCTGGAAGTGCGCAGGTCCTGGTGGCGATGCGCCGGTTCTCGTGCCCGAACTCAAATGGGGGCGGCGAGTGGATATCTGCGAGAGGGTGATTATTCTTCTCAAGAACCTCGCGTGGTCTGTGAGGTTGTCGGTCTGTTTTCACGCTTTGCGCAATCCGTAATCCGATGGCATCAGCCCTACGGCCTGAGTGCGGCAGCGGTTCTGGATACTCCGGCCTACAAAAAGAACAAGACGGAGAAGACTCATGGCGACAATAGACGATACATCCACGGGCAGCGCGCCCAACCGCGGGATAACCAAGGAGGAGCGCAAGGTCATCTTCGCCTCGTCCCTGGGCACCGTGTTTGAGTGGTACGACTTCTACCTCTACGGTTCACTGGCCGCGATCATCGCGAAGCACTTCTTCGCGGGCGTCAACGAAACCACGGCCTTCATCTTCGCCCTGCTCGCCTTCGCCGCGGGCTTCGCGGTGCGTCCCTTCGGCGCCATCGTGTTCGGCCGGCTGGGCGACATGATCGGCCGCAAGTACACCTTCCTCATCACCATCGTGATCATGGGTATCTCCACAGCCGTGGTGGGCATCCTGCCTGGTTACGCCACCATCGGTGTGGCGGCGCCGATCATTCTGATCACCCTGCGTCTGCTGCAAGGCCTGGCGCTGGGCGGTGAGTACGGTGGGGCGGCGACCTATGTGGCGGAACACGCCCCACAGGGCAAACGTGGTTTCTTCACGTCCTGGATCCAGACTACCGCGACGCTCGGCCTGTTCCTGTCGCTGCTGGTGATCCTCGCCTGCCGCACCATCCTCGGCACCGAAGATTTCGAGGCCTGGGGCTGGCGGATTCCGTTCCTGCTGTCGATCCTGCTGCTGATCATCTCGGTGTACATCCGCATGCAACTGAGCGAGTCGCCGGTGTTCATGAAGATGAAGGCCGAAGGCAAGGCGTGCAAAGCGCCGCTGACGGAGTCCTTCGCCCGCTGGGACAACCTGAAGGTGGTGATCATGTCGCTGCTCGGCGGCACCGCCGGCCAGGCCGTGGTCTGGTACACGGGGCAGTTCTATGCGCTGTTCTTCCTGCTGCAGATGCTCAAGATCGACCCGCAGACGGCGAACCTGCTGATCGCCGGCTCGCTGTTGATCGGGACGCCGTTCTTCATCCTGTTCGGCAGCCTGTCGGATCGCATCGGCCGCAAGAAGATCATCATGGCGGGTTGCATCATTGCGGCGCTGACCTATTTCCCGATCTTCCATGCGCTGACCCAGTACGGTAACCCTGACGTGTTCGCTGCCCAGGAGAAGAACCCGGTCACCGTGGTCGCCGATCCCGACCAGTGCTCGTTCCAGTTCGACCCGGTGGGCAAGGCCAAATTCACCAGCTCCTGCGACATCGCCAAGAGCCTGCTGGCGAAGAAGGCCATTCCCTACCAGAACGAGAAGGCCGAGCCGGGCGCGCTTGCCCAGGTCCGTATTGGTGACAAGGTGCTGCCGAGCTTCGAAGGCACCGGCATGACGGCGGCTGACTTCAAGGCCAAGAACGACGCGTTCACCGCCACCATGGGCGCGGCGCTGAAGGACGCGGGCTATCCGGAAAAGGCCGATCCCGCGAAAACCAATTACCTGATGGTGCTGCTGCTCCTGACCATCCTGGTGATCTACGTGACCATGGTGTACGGACCGATTGCGGCCTGGCTGGTCGAGCTGTTCCCGGCGCGCATCCGCTACACCTCGATGTCCCTGCCCTACCACATCGGCAACGGCTGGTTCGGCGGCTTCCTGCCCACTGTGTCGTTCGCCATGGTGGCGGCCACGGGGGATATCTACTTCGGGCTCTGGTACCCCATCACCATCGCGGTGATGACGGCCATCCTCGGCACGCTATTCCTGCCCGAGACCAAGGACCGGGACATTCGTCACGCGTGAGGTGGCGCCTGGGCGCGCACAAAAAAGCCGCAGTCACTGACTGCGGCTTTTCTGTTGCAGCAGGGACTCAGTCGTCCAGGCCGAGGGCGGCGAAGGCTTCGAGAATCTTGCTCTGGACTTCGTCGATGCTGAGGCTGGTGGAGTCGAGGATGATCGCATCGTCGGCCGGCTTCAGCGGAGCTACCGAGCGCTGGCTATCACGCTCGTCGCGTTCCTGGATTTCCTTCAGCAGGGCGGCCTGATCGGCCTCCATGCCCTTGCCCTTGAGCTGCAGGTAGCGGCGGCGGGCACGTTCCTCGGCGCTGGCGGTGAGGAAGATCTTCAGTTGCGCCTGCGGGAACACTACGGTGCCCATGTCACGACCGTCGGCCACCAGGCCAGGGGCCTCGAGGAAGGCGCGCTGACGTTGCAGCAGCGCTTCGCGCACGGCAGGCAGAGCGGCGACCTGGGAGGCACCGGCGCCGACCTGCTCGGAGCGGATCACGTCGGTCACGTCTTCACCTTCCAGCACGATGCTCTGGCCACCGCCTGTCTTGGCGTTGAACTGCACGTCCAGGTGAGCGGCGAGGACCTTGAGGGATTCCTCGTTGGTCAGGTCGACGCCGTGGTTGCGTGCGGCGAAGGCCAGCAGGCGATACAGCGCGCCGGAGTCGAGCAGACGCCAGCCCAGGCGCTTGGCCAGCAGGCCGGCGACGGTGCCCTTTCCGGAACCGCTGGGTCCGTCGATCGCGATCACGGGCACGTTGGCGTTCATGCCTTGCCCTCTTCCGCTACGCGAATGCCGGACTGGGCCGCGAGGCCGAGGAAGTTCGGGAACGACGTGGCGACGTTGGCGCAGTCATGGATGCGGATCGGCGCACTGGCGCGCAGCGAGGCCACGCTGAAGGACATGGCGATGCGGTGGTCGCCGTGGCTCCAGACTTCGCCGCCGCCGATGGGACCACCTTCGATGATGATGCCGTCCGGAGTCGGCTCGGCCTTCACGCCCAGGGCCAGCAGGCCGTCGGCCATCACCTGGATGCGGTCGGATTCCTTCACGCGTAGTTCTTCCGCGCCGCGCAGTACGGTACGGCCTTCGGCGCAGGCAGCGGCGACGAAGAGGACCGGGAACTCGTCGATGGCCAGTGGAACCAGATCTTCGGGGATGTCGATGCCCTTCAGCTTCGCCGCACGTACGCGGATGTCCGCAACCGGTTCACCGCCCACTTCACGCTGGTTCTCCAGGGTGATGTCGCCGCCCATCAGCTTGAGGATGTCGATGACGCCGGTACGGGTCGGGTTGATGCCGACATGTTCCAGAACCAGTTCGGAGCCTTCGGCGATGCTCGCGGCCACCAGGAAGAAGGCAGCGGAGGAAATGTCGGCCGGCACCTCGATGCGGGAAGCGCTGAGCTTGTGGCCGCTTTCGACGGTGGCGGTATTGCCGTCCACCTTCACCGGGTAGCCGAAACCTTGCAGCATGCGCTCGGTGTGGTCGCGGGTCGGCGCCGGTTCGGTCACGGCGGTTTCACCGGCGGCGTAGAGGCCGGCGAGCAGCAGGCAGGATTTCACCTGGGCGCTGGCCATGGGCATTTCGTAGCTCATGCCGGACAGGCGCTGGCCGCCACGGATGGTGAGTGGTGGACGACCTTCTTCACCGGTCTCGATCACCGCGCCCATCTCGCGCAGCGGCTTGGCCACACGGTTCATCGGGCGCTTGGACAGCGAGGCGTCGCCGGTCAGCGTGGTGTCGAACGGCTGGGCCGCCAGCAAACCGCTGAGCAGGCGCATGGAGGTACCGGAGTTGCCGAGGTACAGCGGGCCGGGCGGCGGCTTCAGGCCGTGCAGGCCAACGCCGTGGATGGTCACGCGGCCGTGGTGCGGCCCTTCGATGACCACGCCCATGTCGCGGAAGGCCTGCAGGGTCGCCAGGGCGTCTTCGCCCTCGAGGAAGCCTTCGACCTCGGTGGTGCCTTCGGCCAGGGAGCCGAGCATGATGGAACGGTGGGAAATGGACTTGTCGCCCGGTACGCGAACACGGCCGGCGAGTTTGCCACCTGGCTGCGCCAGGTAAATCAGATCGTTATTGTGCATGGCGTCCACATAGGCCCTGCGGGCCAGGATTTTGCTGAAATGCTCGCGGGCGAAGCGGGCGCGCGTGAACACGCCCAGCAGTTCATGCCCGTCCCCTGCGTCGACCGCGCCGCGCAAGGCGTCGAGGTCATCGCGAAATGCGTCCAGGATGCGCAGGACGGCCTCGCGGTTGGCGAGGAAGATGTCGTGCCACATCACCGGGTCGCTGCCGGCGATCCGCGTGAAGTCGCGGAATCCACCGGCGGCATAACGGAAGATTTCCAGATTCTCGCTGCGCTTGGCCAGCGAGTCGACCAGTCCGAATGCCAGCAGGTGCGGCAGGTGGCTGGTCGCGGCGAGCACCTCATCGTGGTGCTCGACCTCCATGTGTTCAACGTCCGCTCCCAGGGCACGCCAGAGCTGATCGATGCGCTGCAGGGCTGACGCATCGGTGTTTTCCACCGGCGTGAGGATGACCTTGTGGCGGCGGAACAGGCTGGCGTTGGCAGCTTCCACCCCGCTCTTCTCCGAGCCGGCGATGGGATGACCCGGCACGAAGCGCGCGGGCATGCCGTCGAAGACCTTGCGCGCCGCGCGCACCACGTTGCCCTTGGCGCTGCCGACATCGGTGAGGATGGCATTGCCGAGGTCCAGTCGGGCCAGTTCGGCGAGAAGCTTTTCCATGGCGAGGATAGGTACGGCCAGCTGGATCACATCGGCACCGCGGCAGGCCGCGGCGAGGTCACTCTCGCAGCGGTCGACCACGCCGGTTTCGACGGCGATGCGGCAGGACTCGTGGTCCTTATCCACCCCTACCACTTCGGCGAACAGGCCTTTCTCACGCAGCCCCTTGGAGAAGGAGCCGCCGATCAGGCCAAGGCCGATCACCACCAGGCGCCCGAAGATAGGGGCGCCCTGTTGCACGGTCATGACATCAGCCACGGCCAAGCACCTTGGCCAGTGCTTCCAGGCAACGGGTGTTTTCGGCGGGCAGTCCGATGGAGACGCGCAGGAACGTGGGCATGCCGTAGCCGGCCACCGGGCGCAGGATCACGCCTTCACGCAACAGGCCCTGGTTGATCGGGGCGGCGTCACGGCCGAAGTCGACGGCGATGAAGTTGCCCTTGGAGGGAATCCAGCTCAGGCCCAGGGCGCGGAAGCCCGCTTCCAGCTGGAGCATGCCGGCATCGTTGACGCGGCGGCTTTCAGCCAGGTACTCGGCGTCGTCCAGGGCGGCACAGGCCGCGGCCAGGGCCAGGCTGTTTACGTTGAAGGGCTGGCGCACACGGTTCAGCACATCGGCCACCTGGGCGCTGGACAGGCCGTAGCCCACACGCAGCGAAGCCAGGCCGTAGGCCTTCGAGAAGGTGCGGGACACCAGCAGGTTCGGATAACGGGCCAGATAGTTAAGTCCGTCGGGCAGTTCTTCGCCTTCGGCGTACTCGATGTAGGCCTCGTCCAGCACCACCAGGACGTTTTCCGGGACCTTGGCGAGGAAGTCTTCCAGCGCGGCCGGACCGAACCAGGTGCCGGTGGGGTTGTTCGGGTTGGCGATGAACACGACGCGGGTGTTGGCGTCGATGGCCGCCAGCATGGCCGGCAGGTCATGACCGAAGTCCTTGGCCGGAACCACCTTGCCGGCAGCGCCCACGGCCTGGGTCGCAATGGGATACACGGCGAAGGCGTGCTCGCTGAACACGGCATTCAGACCTGGCGCCAGGTAGGCACGAGCGACCAGGTCGAGGATGTCGTTGGAACCGTTGCCCAGGGTGACCTGCGCCGGGGTCACGCCACAACGCTCGGCCAGGCGACGTTTGAGCTCGAAGCCATTGCCATCCGGGTAGCGGGTCAGTTCGGCCAGCTCGTTGCGGATCGCTTCGAGGGCCTTGGGGCTCGGGCCGAGGGGGTTTTCGTTACTGGCCAGCTTGACGATGCCGGCCGGGTCGAGATCCAGCTCCCGGGCCAGTTCATCCACCGGCTTGCCGGGTACGTAGGGCGAAAGTTTCTGCACGCCCGGTTGGGCAAGGGCGAGGAAGTCACAGCTCATGGATTCAGCCTCAACTACGGGCTAGGGGCCGCCGTGGCGCGCCCCAACCCAGGCTGGAGCGCGACGGCCCGTCGCGAATTCAAAGCACCGCTTTGGGGTAGGAACCCAGCACCTTCAGGGCAACGGCTTCCTGGTTGATCTTCTCCAGCACGTCCTTGATCAGCGGGTCGCGGTGGTGGCCTACGAAGTCGATGAAGAACACGTAGGTCCACTTGCCGCTGCGGGACGGGCGGGTCTCGATGCGGGTCAGGTCGATACCGTTGTTGTGGAACGGAACCAGGAGTTCGTGCAAGGCGCCCGGCTTGTTGCGCATGGAGACGATGATCGAAGTCTTGTCGTCGCCGGTGGGCGGCACTTCCTGGCTGCCGATGATGAGGAAGCGCGTGGAGTTGTCCGGGCGGTCCTCGATCTTCTCGCAGAGCTTGGTCAGGCCGTAGAGGCTGGCCGCCATGTCACCGGCGATGGCTGCGGAGTTCCACTCGCTCTTCACCCGCTTGGCGGCGTCGGCGTTGCTGGACACCGCCACGCGCTCGACATTCGGGTAGTGGGCGTCCAGCCACTTGCGGCACTGGGCCAGGGACTGGGCATGGGAATAGATGCGGGTGATGTTGTCGGTCTTGGTGTTCTCGCCCACCAGCAGGTGGTGGTGAATGCGCAACTCGACCTCGCCGCAGATCACCATGTCGTGCTCGAGGAAGCTGTCCAGGGTGTGGTTCACCGCGCCTTCGGTGGAGTTCTCCACCGGCACCACGCCGAAGTTGACTGCACCGGCGGCGACTTCGCGGAACACTTCGTCGATGGCGGCCATCGGCGAGCTGATCACCGCGTGGCCGAAGTGCTTGAGCGCCGCAGCCTGGGTGAAGGTGCCTTCCGGACCGAGGTAGGCAACCTTGAGCGGCTGCTCGAGGGCCAGGCAGGAGGACATGATTTCGCGGAACAACCGCGCCATTTCTTCATTGTCCAGCGGGCCCTGGTTGCGGTCCATGATGTGCTTGAGGACCCAGGCCTCACGCTCGGGACGGTAGAAGACCGGCTTCTCGCCTTCCGGCAGGGAAGCCATCTTCACGCGCGCCACGTCCTGGGCGCAGCGAGCGCGCTCGCTGATCAGATCGAGGATCTTCTCGTCGAGGCTATCGATGCGCAGGCGCAGCGCCTTGAGTTCTTGCTCGGACATCAGCCGCGCTCCTTCTCGAACTCCGCCATGTAGGCCACCAGGGCTTCGACGGCATCGAGGCCGACGGCGTTGTAGATGGACGCACGCATGCCGCCTACCGAACGATGGCCCTTGAGGTTGAGCAGGCCACGGGCGTCGGCGCCGGCGAGGAAGTCCTTGTCCAGGCGCTCGTCAGCCAGGCGGAACGGAACGTTCATCCAGGAGCGGGCGTTGATGGCGATCGGGTTGGTGTAGAAGGCGCTCTTGTCGATGTAGCCGTAGAGCAGTTCCTTCTTCGCCTTGTTGCGTTGCTCCATGGCCTCGACACCGCCCTGCTCTTTCAGCCACTCGAAGACGAGGCCGGAGAGGTACCAGGAGAAGGTAGCCGGGGTGTTGTACATGGAGCCGTTATCGGCAGCGACCTTGTAGTTGAGCATGGTCGGGCAGTTGGTGCGGGCGCGACCGAGCAGGTCCTCGCGGACGATGACCACCACCAGGCCGCTCGGGCCGATGTTCTTCTGCGCGCCGGCGTAGATCAGGCCGAAACGGGAGATATCGATCGGGCGGGAGAGGATGTCCGAAGACATGTCCACCACGAGGGGTACGTCGCCGACTTCAGGAATCCAGTCGAACTGCAGGCCGCCAATGGTTTCGTTGGAGGCGTAGTGCAGGTAGGCGGCGTCTTTCGACAGCTGCCACTCGTTCTGGCCGGGGATGGCGAAGTAGTCGTAGCCCTTGGCGCTGGCGGCGACGTTGACGCGACCGAAGCGGCTGGCTTCCTCGATGCTCTTCTTCGACCAGATGCCGGTGTCGACGTAGTCGGCCACGCCGTTCTCGGGGAGCAGGTTCAGCGGGATTTCCGCGAACTGCTGGCTGGCGCCACCCTGGAGGAACAGCACCTTGTAGTTTGAGGGAATGGACAGGAGGTCGCGCAGGTCCTGCTCGGCCTTCTCGGCAATGGCAACGTAATCGTCGCTGCGGTGGCTCATTTCCATGACGGACAGGCCGTTGCCCTGCCAGTCGAGGAGTTCCGCCTGGGCGCGTTGCAGAACAGCTTCCGGAAGCGCGGCCGGGCCGGCGCAGAAGTTAAAGGCTCGCTTGCTCACATCCATTCTCACTGGGTAGCGCGGGGGCACCAGTGCCCCCGCAAATTGTTACCTACCGAATGGACAGGCCGGCGATGGCCTGCCCGGTTCTACAACTATTACTCGTCGCCAGCCGGTTGCGCGTCGTCCTGCTGAACGTCGCTTGCTTCGGCATCGGCTACGGCGTCGATCTGCACTTCGCCTTCCAGCTCTTCGTCCTCGTCGCCGCCGGACGGCTCCTGGACGCGTTCCAGACCGACCAGGGTTTCGTCCTTGGCCAGTTTGATCAAGGTCACGCCCTGGGTATTACGGCCGGAGCTGGAAACTTCGTCGACGCGGGTACGCACCAGGGTGCCCTGGTCGGAAATCAGCATGATCTCCTCGCCGTCCTGCACCTGGATGGCGCCGACCAGCTTGCCGTTACGCTCGTTGATGACCATGGCGATCACACCCTGGCCACCGCGACCACGACGCGGGAACTTGCCCAACCCCGTGCGCTTGCCGAAGCCACGCTCCGATGCGGTGAGGATCTGCGCGCCGGATTCGGGGATCAGCATGGAAATCAGCTGCTGCTCCTTGCCCAGGCGCATGCCACGCACGCCACGTGCGGTACGGCCCATGGTGCGCACCATGCTCTCGGCGAAGCGAATCACCTTGCCGGCGCTGGAGAACAGCATGACTTCCTTGGCGCCGTCGGTAATGGCGGCAGCGATCAAGGTGTCGCCCTCGTCCAGACGCAGGGCGATCAGGCCACTGGAGCGAGGCTTGCTGAACTGAATCAGCGGGGTCTTCTTCACGGTACCGAACGCGGTGGCCATGAAGATGTAGGCACCGGTGGGTTCGGCAACCAGCTCAGGAGTATCGCCTTCGATCTCTTCGACCTCTGGCTCCACGACCTCGCCTTCAATCACAGCGCCATCGACTTCGTCGAGGTCTTCCTCGTCACCCGCCTCGCGTTGCAGGGCTTCCAGGTCGATCTGGAGCATCGCGGTGATGCGCTCGCCCTCATCCAGCGGCAGCAGGTTGACCAGCGGACGGCCACGCGCGGTGCGCGAGGCTTCCGGAATTTCGAAGGTGCGCAGCCAGTAGACCTTGCCCTTGCTGGAGAACAGCAGGAGCGTGGCGTGGCTGTTGGCGACCAGCAGGTGTTCGATGTAGTCCTCGTCCTTCACGCCCGTGGCCGATTTGCCTTTGCCGCCACGACGCTGGGCCTGGTAGGCGGCCAGCGGCTGGGACTTGGCGTAGCCGCCGTGGGAGATGGTGACGACGCGCTCTTCTTCGGTGATCAGGTCGGCGATGGTCAGGTCCACCTGGGACGCGACGATCTCGGTGCGGCGGGCATCGCCGAACTCGGCCTTCACCTTTTCCAGCTCCTCGCGAATGACTTCCATCAGGCGCTCGGGGCTGGTGAGGATGCGGATCAGCTCACCGATCAGGGTGAGGATTTCCTGGTACTCGGCCAGCAGCTTCTCGTGCTCCAGGCCGGTCAGGCGGTGCAGGCGCAGTTCCAGGATGGCCTGGGCCTGTTCCGGGGACAGGTAGTACTTGCCGTCGCGCAGGCCGTACTGCGGGTCCAGGTCTTCCGGACGGCAGGAGTCGGCACCGGCGCGCTCGACCATGGCTTCCACAGCGCTGGATTCCCAGGCGGTGGCGATCAGGCGCTCCTTGGCCTCGGCCGGAGTCGGCGAAGACTTGATCAGCTCGATCACCGGGTCGATGTTCGACAGGGCGACCGCCTGGCCTTCGAGGATGTGGCCACGTTCACGGGCCTTGCGCAGCTCGTAGACGGTACGGCGGGTCACCACTTCGCGGCGGTGACGGATGAACACTTCGAGCATGTCCTTGAGGTTCAGCGTGCGCGGCTGGCCATCGACCAGGGCCACGACGTTGATACCGAAGACGCTCTGCATCTGGGTCTGGGAATAGAGGTTGTTCAGCACCACCTCGCCCACTTCGCCTCGACGCAGCTCGATCACCACGCGCATGCCGTCCTTGTCGGACTCGTCGCGTAGTTCGGTGATGCCTTCGATCTTCTTCTCTTTCACCAGCTCGGCGATCTTCTCGATCAGACGCGCCTTGTTCAGCTGGTAGGGCAGCTCGGTGACGATGATCTGCTGGCGACCACCGCCCTTTTCCATGTCTTCGATTTCGGCGCGGGCGCGTATATAGATGCGGCCCCGGCCGGTACGGTACGCCTCTATGATGCCGGCGCGACCGTTGATGATGCCCGCAGTCGGGAAGTCCGGACCCGGGATGTAGTGCATCAGTTCGTCGACCGTGAGGTCGGCGTTGTCCATCAGCGCCAGGCAGCCGTCGATGACTTCGCTGAGGTTGTGCGGCGGGATGTTGGTCGCCATGCCCACGGCGATACCGCTGGAACCGTTGACCAGCAGGTTCGGAATCTTGGTCGGCATGACCGCGGGAATCTGTTCGGTGCCGTCGTAGTTGGGCACCCAGTCCACGGTTTCCTTGTCCAGGTCGGCCAGCAGCTCGTGGGCCAGCTTGGACATGCGCACTTCGGTGTATCGCATGGCCGCGGCGTTGTCGCCATCCACCGAACCGAAGTTACCCTGGCCGTCTACCAGCATGTAGCGCAGCGAGAAAGGCTGGGCCATACGGACGATGGTGTCGTAGACCGCGGTATCACCGTGCGGGTGGTACTTACCGATCACGTCACCCACGACACGGGCGGACTTCTTGTAGGGTTTGTTCCAGTCGTTGCCCAGCTCGCTCATCGCGTAGAGAACGCGACGGTGCACTGGCTTCAGGCCGTCGCGCGCATCCGGCAAGGCGCGCCCGACGATCACGCTCATCGCGTAGTCGAGGTAGGACTGTTTCAGCTCGTCTTCGATATTGACCGGGAGGATTTCTTTGGCCAGTTCGCCCATGAGAAGCCTGGTTCCTTTTTCTGATGAAACTCCGCCCCTCTCGTCCTGAGCGGCGCGAAGCTCGCCACTGCGGCCAGATGCTGCAGCGACTCACTACAAATCAACGAGTTAAGCCAAGGATCTGTGCAATTGGGCCGCCTCAACAGAGGGGCGGCAATAACTGCCGGAGCTTACCACAGTCACTGCCTTGCACCTACCCCGCCGGGCGGCCGACCGGCAGGGTGAAAATGCCGCACCAGCGCTTTAATGAAGGCGCTTGCGACACATCAACTGGGCCATCTTGGCGGCATCGGGTCGCTCGACCACACCCTTCTCGGTCACAATGGCATCGATGAGGTCAGCCGGAGTCACATCGAACACCGGATTGACCGCATGAACCTCGGCTGCAACGCGACGGCCGCCCAGATCCAGCAATTCGGAACCATCGCGCTCTTCGATCGGAATGTCGTCACCGCTTTCCAGGGACATATCGATGGTGGAACTGGGCGCTACCACCATGAAGCGCACGCCGTGATGCATGGCGTTGACCGCCAGCTGATAGGTGCCGATCTTGTTGGCCACATCGCCATTGGCAGTGATGCGGTCGGCCCCGACTATCACCCAGGTGATTCCGGCGGTTTTCATCAGGTGGGCGGCAGCGGCGTCGGCATTGAGGCTCACCGGCACGCCTTCGTTGGCCAGTTCCCAGGCGGTCAGGCGTGCACCTTGCAGCCAGGGACGCGTTTCGTCGGCATAGACGCGCTCCACCAGGCCATCCAGGTGGGCGGCGCGGATCACCCCGAGGGCGGTGCCGAAACCGCCAGTCGCCAAGGCGCCGGTATTGCAGTGGGTCAGCAGCGCCTGCGGGCTGCCCTGATGCTTGCGAATCAGCTCCATGCCCAGCTGGGCCATGGTCAGGTTGGCCTCGCGATCGCTCAGGTGGATGGAAACGGCCTCAGCCTCCAGCGCCTGCAGCGGGGTTTCGCCATCCCGCACGCGATCCAGGCGCTCACGCATGCGGTTCAGCGCCCAGAACAGGTTGACCGCGGTCGGCCGCGACTCCGACAGCACCTTGAAGTCCGCTTCCAGCGCCGTGCGCCAGTCACCTCCTTCAGCGATACGGGCGCGAGCCCCCAGCACCACGCCGTAGGCGGCACTGATGCCGATCGCCGGTGCACCGCGCACCACCATCTGGCGAATGGCCTGGGCCACGCCTTCGGCGGAATCGTAGGACAGCCAGACTTCCTCGGCAGGCAGCACGCGCTGGTCGAGCAAATGAAGTACGCCGTCACGCCAGTCGATCGCCTTGACCTTCTCGGCTGCTAACAGTTGTTCACGCATCGACCACCTCGCCACCCGTAACTCGCGGAAAAACCGCAGATTATAGCGAGCCGGAGGTCTTCTGGCTCGGGTATACTGCGGCCACTTCGATTTGCGCCCAGGATGCGCCTCCATGCCCAGTGCCAATGCCCCGCTCGACCTGCTCCTGCTCCCATCCTGGATTGTCCCGGTAGAACCCGCCGGCGTGGTGCTGCGGGATCACGCGCTAGGCATCCGCGACGGCCGCATCGCCCTGCTCGCCCCGCGGGACGTGGCATTGCGCGCCGAGGCTCGCGAGCGTCGTGAACTGCCGGGCATGTTGCTGGCCCCGGGCCTGATCAACGCTCATGGCCACGCAGCAATGACCCTGTTCCGCGGACTGGCCGACGATCTGCCGCTGATGACCTGGCTACAGGAACACATCTGGCCTGCCGAGGCCAAGTGGGTCGATGAGACTTTCGTCCGCGACGGCACCGAATTGGCGGTAGCCGAGCAGATCAAGGGCGGTATCAGCTGCTTCTCCGACATGTATTTCTTCCCGGCCCAGTCCAGCGCGGTCATCCACACCGCTGGCATCAAGGCACAACTGGCGATACCAGTGCTGGATTTCCCGATTCCCGGCGCCGCCGACTCCGCCGAGGCCATTCGCCGCGGCATCGAGCTGTTCAGCGACCTCAAGCACCATCCGCGCATCAAGGTCGCCTTTGGCCCTCACGCACCTTACAGCGTCAGCGATGACAAGCTGGAGAGCATCCGCGTACTGGCGGAAGAACTGGACGCCGGCATTCATATGCACGTCCAGGAAACCGCCTTCGAGGTCCAGCAGAGCCTGGAACAGCGCGGCGAGCGCCCAATGGCCCGCCTCTCGCGCCTCGGCTTGCTGGGACCGCGCTTCCAGGCGGTACATATGACCCAGGTGGACGATGCCGACCTGGCCCTGCTGGTGGAGAGCAACAGCAACGTGATCCACTGCCCCGAGTCCAATCTCAAGCTGGCCAGCGGCTTCTGCCCGGTCGAACGCCTGTGGCAGGCCGGCGTGAACGTCGCCGTCGGCACCGATGGCGCGGCCAGCAACAATGATCTGGACCTGCTCGGCGAAACCCGGACGGCCGCGCTGCTGGCCAAGGCGGTAGCCGGTTCTGCCAGCGCCCTGGATGCCCACCGCGCACTGCGCATGGCCACCCTGAACGGCGCCCGGGCCCTCGGGATCGACCAGGACACCGGCTCCCTGGAAGTGGGCAAGGCTGCGGACCTCGTAGCCTTCGATCTTTCCGGGCTGGCCCAGCAACCGGTCTACGACCCGGTTTCCCAACTTATCTATGCCACCGGGCGTGATTCGGTGCGGCACCTCTGGGTCGACGGCAGGCAACTGCTGGACGACGGCCGCCTGACACGCCTGGACGAAGAGCGCCTGGGCGCCACTGCCCGCGCCTGGGGCGAACGCATCGCCGGCCGCTGAATTCTGTTTCGAGGACATCCCATGACCAACGTCGATCACGTCGAAATCGCCAAGTTCGAGGCCCTCGCCCACCGCTGGTGGGACCGCGAGAGCGAGTTCAAGCCCCTGCACGACATCAACCCCCTGCGGGTCAACTGGATTGACGAACGCGTCAAGCTGGCCGGCAAGAAGGTGCTGGACGTCGGCTGCGGCGGCGGCATCCTCAGTGAATCCATGGCCCAGCGTGGCGCCACCGTCACCGGTATCGACATGGGTGAAGCGCCATTGGCAGTCGCCCAGTTGCACCAACTGGAATCCGGCGTGCCGGTGGAATACCGCCGCATCACCGCCGAAGCCCTGGCCGCCGAGATGCCCGGCCAGTTCGACGTGGTCACCTGCATGGAAATGCTCGAGCACGTGCCGGACCCGGCTTCGGTGATCCGCGCCTGCTACACCCTGGTCAAGCCGGGCGGCCAGGTGTTCTTCTCCACCATCAACCGCAACCCCAAGGCCTACCTCTTCGCCATCGTCGGCGCCGAGTACGTTATGCGCCTCCTGCCGCGCGGCACCCATGATTTCAAGAAATTCATCCGTCCGTCCGAGCTCGGGGCCTGGAGCCGCGCCGCCGGTCTTTCGGTGAAGGACATCATCGGCCTGACCTACAACCCGCTGACCAAGCACTACAAGCTGGAAGCAGACGTCGACGTCAACTACATGATCCAGACCCTGCGCGAGGAATGACCGGCATGCGCCTTCAAGCGGTACTTTTCGATATGGACGGCACCCTGCTCGACTCGGCGCCGGACTTCATTGCCATCTGCCAGGCCATGCTCACCGAACGCGGCCTGCCGCCCCGGAACGAGAAAGCGATTCGCGACGTGATCTCCGGCGGCGCCCGCGCCATGGTGGCCAGCGCCTTCCAGATGGATCCGGAAGCGCCGGAGTTCGAGCCCCTGCGCCTGGAGTTCCTGGAGCGCTACCAGCAGCATTGCGCCGTCCTCACACGCCCGTTCGACGGCATCGACGAACTCCTGGCTGACATCGAACAGGCGAAGCTGATCTGGGGCGTGGTGACCAACAAGCCGGTGCGATTCGCTGAACCCATCATGGAGCAACTCGGCCTGGCCGGGCGCTCCGCCGTGCTGATTTGCCCCGACCACGTGAAGAACAGCAAGCCGGACCCGGAAATGCTGCTGCTCGCTTGCAGCAAGCTGAACCTGGACCCGGCCAGTGTGCTCTTCGTTGGCGACGACCTGCGCGACATCGAATCCGGGCGCGCCGCCGGCACCCGTACCGCCGCGGTCAGCTATGGCTACATCCACCCGAACGACAACCCCGCGCACTGGGGTGCCGACGTTGTGGTCCACCATCCGCTCGAACTGCGCGCCGTACTCGACCGCGCGCTGTGCAGCTGCTGAAACCAGCAGCGCCCCGAAGGAGATTCACATGTTCCAGTATTCCGCCCGCCCCGATCTGCTCAAGGATCGGGTCATCCTGATCACCGGTGCCGGTCGTGGCATCGGCGCCGCCGCCGCCAAGACCTTCGCCGCCCACGGCGCCACCGTGCTCCTGCTGGGCAAGACCGAAGCCAGCCTGAATGCGGTGTACGACGAAATCGAAGCCGCCGGCCACCCGCAACCTGCCGTGATTCCTTTTAACCTGGAAACCGCTCAGCCCCACCAGTACGACGAACTGGCGGCGACCCTGGAAACGGAGTTTGGTCGCATCGATGGCATTCTCCACAATGCCTCGATCCTCGGCCCGCGCACGCCCATCGAACAGCTCTCGGGCGACAATTTCATGCGCGTCATGCAGGTCAACGTCAACGCGATGTTCATGCTGACCAGCACCCTGTTGCCGCTGCTGAAACTGTCCAAGGACGCCTCGGTGGTCTTCACCTCCAGTAGCGTTGGCCGCAAGGGACGCGCCTACTGGGGTGCCTATGCGGTATCCAAGTTCGCCACAGAGGGCCTGATGCAGGTCCTGGCTGATGAAGTGGACGGCATCGCCAGCGTGCGCTCCAACAGCGTCAACCCTGGCGCGACCCGGACCGACATGCGCGCCCAGGCCTATCCCGGCGAAAATCCTGACAACAATCCGGAACCCGCCGAAATCATGCCTGTCTACCTCTATCTCATGGGGCCAGATAGCGCTGGTGTTAACGGCCAGGCTTTCGACGCGCAATGACCTCCTTCGCGGCGGTCATTCGACCGCCGCAGCCTCCGCCAGATTCCCGGCGGCTCCGCCCTGTGACCGGCATCACATTGCCATGATTTTGCCACTAAGCCGGCAACGGCTTGCCGCGGAACATGGTGGTACATAGCTAAACACCTGAATCTAAAGCAATTTTTACTGCCAAAGGCTCCTGGCACGAAAATAGCTCTACCCCTTGGTGTCGTCGCATAGTGCGTCAGAGGTTCAACTCAATGGTTCCTCCCTCCCAGTCCAACACCATCGATTTCGATGCCGCGAAACTGCAGCGCCTCGGCTTCACCGGCAAGCGCCAGCCCAAGCTGCGGCCACTCAGCCTGGCCGAGCTGCGTCGCCAGTTGGGCCTGCAATTGCAGACCAGCCTGGAGGTGGAACGCATCGTCAGCCTGTTCTTCAGCGAAGTGCAGCGCCTCGTCCCTCTCGACGCTCTGGCCTACCAGCATCAGAGCAGCGATCTGCGCCTGGAGTTTGGCAGTCGCTCCAGCCACTCCGCGGGCTATCGCCTGATCCATGAAGGCGAGTACCTGGGCGAATTGATCTTCCGCCGCAACCTGCGCTTCGACGAACACGAACTCAATCAGCTTGAATCCCTGCTATCCACCCTGCTCTTCCCGCTGCGCAATGCGCTGCTCTATCGGGCCGCAGTCCAGAGCGCCCTGCGCGATCCGCTGACCGATACCGGCAATCGCATCGCCATGGAGCAGACCTTGCAGCGCGAAGTGGACCTGGCCCGTCGCAATCTGCAGCCGTTGTCGGTGCTGATGCTGGACATCGACCACTTCAAGCGCATCAACGATGAACACGGCCACGGCACCGGCGACGAAGTGTTGAAAGCGGTGGCCAACACGCTCAAGTCGCGCCTGCGCAATGTCGACATGGTGTTCCGCTTCGGCGGCGAGGAATTCCTCGTATTGCTCTCCGGCACCTGCCGCGATGCAGCAGCATTGGTGGGCGAACGCCTGCGCATGGGCGTCCTCGAGCTGCAGTGCCTGGTTCAGGGTCACCCGCTGGACCTGTCCATCAGCCTGGGTTGCGCCACCCTGCTGCCGGCGGAATCGGTGGAAAGCCTGCTGCGCCGTGCGGATAACGCGCTGTACGTGGCCAAGCGCGAAGGCCGCAATCGACTGTCCATGGCGGGGTAAGTACCGCACTAGCCAATTGTGGGAGCGATTTGAATCGCGAATGAATTCGCTCCCACAGAGCAAAAAGAAGGGGCTCATCTGAGCCCCTTCTTTTTTTACCTTCGATCAGCGCTTGCGACCGAATCCCGGACGCTGGCCATCGCCACCTGCGGGACCACTGCGCTTGTGCTGCGGACGCTGGGGTTTGCGGGCCGGGCGGTCGGCCAACTCAACGGCGGGACGCTCGCCCTGGGGCTTGGCCGGACGTTTCTTGTTCACATCGCGCGGACGATCAGCCACGGGCGTGCCACGGGGAGCCCGCGCCGGGCGCTCGTCACCGTCGCGGCGCGGACCACGGGCCGGACGCTCGCCACCCTCGCTGCGCGGACCGCGAGCCGGACGCTCATCACCTTCGCGACGCGGACCACGCGCCGGACGCTCGCCACCCTCGCTGCGCGGACCCCGAGCCGGACGCTCATCACCTTCGCGACGCGGACCACGCGCCGGACGCTCGCCACCCTCGCTGCGCGGACCACGCGCCGGACGCTCATCACCTTCACGGCGTGGACCTCGGGCCGGGCGTTCGTCGTCATCGCGACGCGGCGCACGAGCCCCCACCGGCTTGGCCGACTTGCGCTGCAGGCGATCCAGCTTTTCACGGAACTTGCCTTTCATGGACGGCAGGGCCACCGGGGTCAGGCCGACTTCGGTGCTGAGGATATCCACCTCGTTCTGGCTCATTTCGCGCCAGCGCCCCATGGTCAGGTCGGACGTGATGAACACCGGACCGAAACGCACACGCTTGAGGCGACTGACCACCAAGCCCTGGGACTCCCAGAGACGACGCACTTCGCGGTTACGCCCTTCCATCACCACGCAGTGATACCAGTGGTTGAGACCTTCGCCGCCGGGGGCTTCCTTGATGTCGGTGAACTTCGCCGGGCCGTCGTCGAGCATCACGCCCTTCTTCAGGTTCTCCAGCATTTCCTCGGTGACTTCACCACGTACGCGCACCGCGTATTCACGGTCCATCTCATAGGAGGGGTGCATCAGGCGGTTGGCCAGTTCACCGTCGGTGGTGAACAGCAGCAGGCCGGTGGTGTTGATGTCCAGACGACCGATGTTGATCCAGCGGCCGGCCTTGAGACGCGGCAGGCGCTCGAATACAGTGGCGCGGCCTTCCGGGTCGTCGCGGGTGCAGACTTCGCCTTCGGGCTTGTTGTAGATCAGGACACGGCGGACGCTTTCGACTTCTTCTTCGCGCTTGAGCAGGCGACCATCGACGCTGATGGCGTCATGGGTGTCGACGCGCTGGCCAAGGGTAGCGATCTCGCCATTGACCTTGACCCGACCTTCAGTGATCCACGCCTCGATATCGCGGCGCGAGGCCAGGCCCATGCGGGCCAGGACTTTCTGCAGTTTTTCCCCTGCGGGGCTGAATTCGACTTCACTCATCTGGGCACCTCCCGGTGTATCAGTAAAAAGGCCGCGCATCATACGCGGCCGGTGGCACTCAGGCTAGTTGAGCAAAGTCCTGACGTCAGCCCGTCCGCTGACCGGTGGCGTCAGTGCAGGGTTTCATCGGGCAGCGACTCGTCGTCCGCTTCGGTGGCGGAGTCCGCGTCGTCGGCTTCAGCGAGCAACAGGTCATCGAAGTCGGTCTTCAAGCCCTCTTCCATGATGTCCAGCTCCGCCAACAAGGAGCGGAAACTGGTTTCTTCGCGCGGCTCGGTCGGCTGCTCGGCGTCAGCGCGGGCCTGCAGGCCATCGGGTACCGGCGCGTCGCCGTCCTCCAGCACCAGGACCGGTTCGGGCTCAAGCTCGCGCAAGGCGGCCAGCGGCGGAAGTTCTTCGAGACTCTTCAGGTTGAAGTGATCGAGGAAAGCGCGGGTCGTGGCGAACATCGCCGGCTTGCCGGGTACGTCGCGATAACCCACGACGCGAATCCACTCGCGCTCCAGCAGCGTCTTGACGATCTGGCTGTTGACCGCAACGCCACGGATGTCCTCGATCTCGCCCCGGGTGATGGGTTGCCGGTAGGCCACCAGGGCGAGGGTTTCCAGCATGGCGCGCGAGTAGCGCTGCGGGCGCTCCTCCCAGAGCCGGCCGACCCAGGGAGAAAATCGCTCGCGCACCTGCAGGCGGTAACCGGACGCCACCTCGCGCAGCTCGAACGCACGCCCTTCGCAGCTCTTGGCGAGAATCGCCAGGGCGGAACGGATCACGGACAACTCGGGGCGCTCGGCCTCTTCGAAGAGTTCAGCCAGGCGCTCCAGCGACAGCGGCTTGCCAGAGGCCAGGAGAAAGGCTTCCAGCAGCGAAGCGAGATCGTTGGGGTCGTTGAGGTTCATCTACTCGGCCCTGGCGCGCACATGGATGGGGGCGAAGGGTTCATTCTGCACGAGTTCCACCAGCTGTTCCTTGATCAGTTCCAGCACAGCCATGAAGGTGACGACGACGCCGAGGCGGCCCTCCTCCACTGTGAACAGGGCGACGAAGGGCACGAAGGCGCCACCCTTGAGCCGCTCCAGCACTTCGCTCATGCGTTCCCGGGTAGACAACGCTTCGCGGGTGACCTGGTGGCTTTCGAACATGTCGGCACGGCGCAGCACTTCGGCCATGGACAACAGCAGTTCTTCCAGGGCGACATCCGGCAACAGCTTGCGCGCCCGCGCTTCCGGCGCATCGAGACGCGGCACGGTGACGTCACGCCCTACCCGTGGTAGTTGGTCGATACCTTCGGCTGCGACCTTGAAGCGTTCATATTCCTGGAGACGGCGAATCAGCTCGGCACGCGGATCGTCTTCCTCCTCTTCCGCTTCGTTCGAGCGCGGCAGCAGCATGCGTGATTTGATCTCGGCCAGCATGGCCGCCATCACCAGGTACTCGGCGGCCAGCTCCAGCCGCACCGACTTCATCAGCTCGACATAAGCCATGTACTGGTGGGTGATGGCTGCCACCGGGATATCGAGGATGTCGATGTTCTGCTTGCGGATCAGATAAAGCAGCAGGTCGAGGGGGCCTTCGAAAGCTTCGAGGAAGACTTCCAGCGCGTCCGGCGGGATATAGAGGTCCTGCGGCAGCTCGGTGACCGCCTGACCATAAACCAGGGCGAAGGGCAGCTCCTGTTGGGCGCCCGCCTGGCTATCCTGCCCCTCGGATGGCGGCGTGTTCTGCATGGTGTCCTCTTGCCGCGCGGCCGGTTTGGTACTGCTGCCTGGTGGAGATATCCACCGAAAAATGCACCGGTCGGCGGAAAACGGGCACGTTAGCACCATGTGCCAGACTAAAAAAGTACGACGCAGCACTCCTGGTCGGGTCTGGAGCTAACGCTCACGGAGGTTCAGATGAAACGCTTTAACCTGATGTTCACTGCCGTACTCATGCTTCTTTGCCTCACGCTGGTGCCGGTGACTTCGTCATACGCCGGAATGATCGGTACCGATGAAGCAGTCTCGGCTCAGCAACAGCCGAACGATCGCGCCAAGATCGATGCGTTCCTGAGCAAGTCCGAAGTACAGGAACAGATGCGCAGCATGGGCGTGGATGCTGCCACCGCGCGTGCCAGGGTCCAGGCCATGACACCTGCGGAAGCCGCGCAACTGGCGCAGAAGATGGATGCGGTGCCGGCCGGTGGCGCACTCAGCACCACTGACTTCATCCTCATCCTGCTGGTGATCATCCTGGTGGCGATCCTGCTTTGAGTAGCGCCGTCATTCCTCGTCGAGGAAGGGCTGCGGATCACCGCAGCCCACGCGCACCACCTCAGGCTTGCCTTCTGACAGGCTGATGACGGTGGATGCAGCCATGCCGCCGTGGCCGCCGTCGATGATCAGGTCCACCTGGTGCTCGAGAATTTTCCGCATCTCGTAGGGATCGCTCATCGGCAGGTCTTCCCCCGGCAGGATCAGTGTCGTGCTCATCAGGGGCGCCCCCAGTTGCTCGAGCAGAGCCAGCGTGATGGGGTGATCCGGTACCCGCAGGCCGATGGTGCGCCGTTTCGGGTGCATCAGCATGCGCGGCACTTCGCGGGTGGCGTTGAGGATGAAGGTGTAGGGGCCGGGAGTATGTGCCTTTATAAGGCGGAACGCCGTGGTATCCACCTTGGCAAAAATGCCGATCTCCGAAAGATCGCGACAGAGCAAGGTGAAGTTGTGTTTCTCGTCCAGCCGGCGCAGGCGGCGAATGCGCTCCACGGCGCCCTTGTCACCGATCAGACAACCCAGGGCATAAGAGGAATCGGTGGGATAGACGATCACCCCGCCCGCCTTGACGATTTCCACCGCTTGCCGAATCAGGCGCGGCTGTGGATTCTCCGGGTGTACCTGGAAAAATTGACTCACAACATCTCCCTGTTCAGAGCGCAGCAGTAGGGCTGTGTGCATGGCGGAAGCGCCCCCAGATCGGCGGCAGGTCATCCGGCAAGGGTCGGTACATGCCCAGCTCCGACCAATCGCAGGGTGCATGGAAGTCACTACCGGCACTGACCAGCATGCCGAATTCACGCGCGAGCACGGCCAGGCTTCCGACCTGGTCCGCCGGCTGCAGGCCATTCACGACTTCCAGTGCGTGACCGCCGGCCTGAATGAAATCTGCCACCAGCTTGCGTCGTTTTGCGCCGGTGAAATTGTACTGCCAGGGATGCGCCAGGCTGATCCAGGCACCGGCGGCGTTCAGAGTGGCCACCGCTTCGGCCAGGGTCGGCCAATGTTGCTTCACATCGCCCAGCTTGCCTGCGCCCAGCCATTTGCGGAACGCCTCGGCGCGGTCACGGACATGGCCCGCGCGAACCAGGAACTCGGCGAAATGCGGGCGCGCCGGCGCATTGCCGCTGTCGCCCAACTCCTGCTGCACCGCCCGCGCGCCTTCCAGCGCACCCGGCATGCCCTTGGCGGCGAGGCGGCGGGAAATTTCTTCGGCTCGAGCCCAACGCCCTTGATGCAGGTCCGCGATGGCTTCCAGCAAGGAGGGCGCATCGGCGGCAAAGGCATACCCCAGGACATGAATGGTGGCTCCGCCCCAGGTACAGGACAGCTCGATACCGTTGATCAGCTGCATGTCCAGCGCCGCGGCCGCTTGGCGGGCTTCGTCCAGCCCCTCCAGGGTGTCGTGGTCGGTCAGCGCCAGCAGCCGCACGCCCCGCTCATGGGCGCGGGCGACCAGGGCCGCAGGGGCCAAGGCACCGTCGGAGGCCGTACTGTGACAATGCAGGTCGATCTGCATGGGGTCTGCTTTCGCTAGGGGAATGGTTTGTTATTATGCCGCCACATCCCGCTTCTGGCTGCTGCCGTGAAACAATTCATCGACTTCATCCCGCTTGTCCTCTTCTTCATCGTCTACAAACTGGAACCGCGCGCCGTCGAACTGGCCGGGCATACCTATATGCTAGGCGGTATTTTCAGTGCCACAGCCGTTCTGATCATCAGCTCCGTGATCGTTTACGGCGCCATATTCCTGCTCCAGCGCCGCCTGGAAAAAGGCCAGTGGCTGACCCTGCTGGCCTGCCTGGTCTTCGGCGGCATGACCCTGGCATTCCACAGCGAGACATTCCTCAAATGGAAAGCACCGGTGGTGAACTGGCTGTTCGCCCTGGCGTTCGCCGGTAGCCACTTCATCGGTGACAAGCCGCTGATCCAACGCGTGATGGGCCATGCCCTGAGCCTGCCCCAGGCCATCTGGGTACGCCTGAATCTGGCGTGGATCGCGTTCTTCCTCATCTGCGGCTTCGCCAACCTCTTCGTGGCCTTCACCTTCCATGAGTTCTGGGTGGACTTCAAAGTCTTCGGCAGCCTCGGCATGACCGTGCTCTTCCTGGTTGGCCAAGGCGTCTACCTGGCCCGTCACATCCACGACGGCGAAACCGAAAAGCCTCAACAATAAGGATTGCCATGCTCTACGCCATCATCGCCACAGACGTCGCCAACTCCCTGGAAAACCGCCTCGCCGCCCGCCCTGCGCATCTCGCACGGCTGGAGCAGTTGAAGGCCGAAGGCCGCATCGTTCTGGCCGGTCCGCATCCGGCGGTCGATAGCAACGATCCGGGCAGTGCCGGCTTCACCGGCAGCCTGATCGTCGCCGAGTTCGAATCCCTCGAAGCCGCCATGGTCTGGGCCGATGCCGACCCCTATCGCGCAGCCGGCGTCTATGCCGATGTCGTGGTCAAACCCTTCAAACAGGTATTCCCGTAAGCCAGCGTTCTCTAATTCAGTCCACGCCAGGAAAAAGGAGTTCCCATGCACGTCGGTCAATTGCCCCTGCTGTTAACCGCCGCGCTGCTCTGCAGCCTGGCCCAGGCTGAAGAACTCCAACCGGCATCACCTGGGGCGGAAAGTGCCTCGGCAATATCGGGAGCCCCCGTCGCCGCCAATGACGCTCTCCTTGCCCAGGTCGATCAACTGCAGCGACAACTGGCTGAAAGCGAGCGCCTGCGCAGCAAACTGGCCACCCAGGTCGAAGCTGACACCAACGAGCGTGAGAACGCCCAGCTCGCCCGCCTGCGCCAGGAAAACCAACGCCTCAAGCTGCAACTCAAGGAAGCGCAGGCCTCGCAGGCACCGCGCCTGCTGAGCGAACAGCAGACCTGGTTTGCGGTGGGCGGTGGCGTGGCCTTGCTCTCCCTGTGTACCGGCCTGATCGCCCGCGGTGGGCGCCGCCAGCGCCGTCAATGGATCAACTGACCCGCACCATGAGTGAATTGCTGCTTATCGATGACGATCAGGAACTCTGCGAGCTGCTGATCAGCTGGCTCAGCCAGGAAGGCTTCGTCGTGCGCGCTTGCCACGACGGCCACTCCGCCCGCGCGTCCCTCGCCGAGCACGCGCCCTCTGCAGTGGTGCTGGACGTGATGTTGCCGGATGGCAGCGGCCTGGAACTGCTCAAGCAGTTGCGCAGCGACCATCCGGACCTGCCGGTCCTCATGTTGTCTGCCCGCGGCGAGCCGCTGGACCGCATCCTCGGCCTGGAACTGGGCGCTGACGATTACCTGGCCAAACCCTGCGACCCGCGCGAGCTCACCGCGCGCCTGCGCGCGGTGCTACGCCGCAGCCAGCCGCCGCAGCCGTCCAGCCAGCTGGAGCTGGGCGACCTCTGCTACAGCCCCGTGCGCGGTGTCGTCACCGTCGGCAATCACGAAGTGCCCCTGACACTCTCCGAAGGCCGCCTGCTGGAAGCCCTGCTGCGCCAGCCTGGCGAACCGCTGGACAAACAGCAGCTGGCGCAACTGGCCCTCGGTCGCAAGCTGACGCTCTACGACCGCAGCCTGGACATGCACGTCAGCAACCTGCGCAAGAAGCTCGGGCCCCACGCTGACGGGCGTCCGCGCATCCTCGCACTGCGCAGCCGCGGCTATTACTACAGCGCCTGAGAGCCTGTTTACGATCTCGCGAGCTAGAGTCATGCAAGGCAAAAGATGGCGAGGACGCGGAGTTTACGAGTTGTAAATGAGCAGTCCGAGCCGGCTTTTAACGCAGCAGGGCCGACGCGCAGCAGATTGTTAACTGGCTCTGCGTCTTTACCGAGGCTTTACGCATGACTGACCGCCCTTGACCTTGCCATCCCTAGACTGGGCACATCCGGCAACCGGCCGGAATCGAGACTAGGAGAACCACCATGCGCAAGACCCTTACCGCCCTGCTGCTCGCCGCTACCCTGCCGACCCTGGCCATGGCCATGCCGGAAGGCGGCCCGCGCCACGAGCGCGGTTTCGGTGGCCACATGTTCAAGGAACTGGACCTCACTCAGGAACAGCGCCACGAAATCGGCAAGCTGATGCGCGACCAGATGAAGTCCCGTCACGAGATTACCCAGCGCTACCTGGACAAGCTGCCGGCCGCCGAGAAGAAGGCCATGCAGGACGAACTCAAAGCCGCCGAGACCAAGAACCGCGACGCCATCCGCGCCCAGCTCAAGCCTGAGCAGCAGAAGACCTTCGATGACATCCAGAAGAAGATGGAAGAACGCCGCGCCGAACGCGCCGAGTTCGAAGCCTGGAAAGCCGAGAAGGACAAGAAGGCCCAGTAATCGCCTCGCGGCATCGGCCGCAGGCACCCACCATGCACCCATCAGGCCCCTGGCCTGATGGGTTTTGCCGTTCAGGAGCAACACCGTGCGTTCACTCTTCTGGAGAATCCTGGCCACCCTCTGGTTGGCACTGGCCCTGGTAGCCGGCTTGTCCATCCTGCTGGGTCGCGCCCTTAACCAGGATGCCTGGATCCTCAACCATCACCCCTCGCTGCAGGGGCTGGCCGAACGCCTGGTGCAACGCTTCGAAGAGCAGGGCCCTCAGGACACCCAGCGGTTCCTGGAACACTTCCGGCATCGCGCACGGATCGACATACAGATTCTCAACGACACCGGCCAACCCGTCGTGAAAGGCACGTTTCCCCCACGCGCCGCGGCGTTCGAGGCGCGCCATCAGAACCCGCGTCGACTGCCCTGGCGTCGCCTGACCGAGGAGTTCACCAGTCCGGCCAGCGGCGAGTCCTACCTGATCATCTATCGCATTCCCTACCCCGAACTGGATGCCTGGCACCGTGGCAGCCTGCTGTGGCCGTTCAGTGCACTGGGTATCGCGCTGGTGGTGCTGACCCTGTTCAGCCTGGCCCTCACCCTGTCGATCACCCGACCGCTTGACCGACTGCGCCGCGCCGTACACGACCTCGGCCAGACCGCCTACCAGCAGGACAGCCTCGCGCGCCTGGCGCGTCGGCGGGATGAATTGGGCGTATTGGCCGGCGACTTCAACCGCATGGGACAGCGCCTGCAAGGCCTGATCGGCAGCCAACGCCAGTTGCTGCGCGATGTATCCCACGAGTTGCGTTCTCCCCTGGCACGCCTGCGTATCGCCCTGGCGCTGGCTGAGCGCGCCGAGCCCCATCAGCGGGAAGCCCTGTGGCCGCGCCTGGGTCAGGAATGCGACCGCCTCGAGGCGCTGATCAGCGAAATCCTAGCCCTGGCCCGCCTCGATGCGGAACCGGGCGCACGCCATCCAATCACGCTGCGCCCCCTACTGGAAAAACTCAGGGAAGACGCCCGCCTGTTGGCGCCAGAGCAGCAGGTCCGCATCGATTGCAACGGCGAGCCGCAACTCGAAGGCTGGCCCGATATGCTGGAGCGCGCGCTGGATAACCTCCTGCGCAACGCCCTGCGCTTCAATCCCAAGGACCAGCCGGTGGAAGTGACAGTCGAGGAACAGGAAGCCAGCCTGGTGATCCAGGTCCGCGATCACGGCCCCGGTGTCGCCGCCGAACATCTGGCGCAGCTGGGTGAACCCTTCTTCCGCGCCCCCAATCAGACCGGTGCCGGCCATGGCCTGGGGCTGGCCATCGCCCGTCGGGCAGTGGAGCGCCACGGCGGCACCCTGCACCTGGGCAATCACCCCGAGGGCGGCTTCATCGCCACGCTCGAATTGCCTGTTGCACTGAAGGCCTGATCAGCCCCAGCTCTGGACGAAGTCCGCCGGAGCCAGCTCCGGCGCCGCGCGGCGATCTCCCTCGATGCTGCCCAGATAGAGGAAACCCACCACCCGCTCGTTCTCGCCCAAGCCGAGACCCGCGGCGACGGTGCGGTCATACGCCATCTCGCCGGTACGCCAGATGGCCCCCAGGCCAAGCGCATGGGCGGCCAACAGGATGCCGTGGGCAGCGCAGCCCGCAGACAGCAATTGCTCGACTTCCGGCACCTTGTGGCCGGCCTGGAGGGTCGCGATCACCACGACCATCATCGGCGCCCGCATGGGCATGTTGCGCGCCTTGGTGGTGGCCGCTTCCGGCGCCTGGGCGTCCTTGGCGAGCACAGCGGATTCGAACAACTCACCGAGCTTCTCGCGCCCCTCGCCCTCAATGGTCAGGAAGCGCCAGGGGCGCAGATAGCCATGGTCAGGTGCACGCAGGGCCGCCCGGAACAGGACTTCGAGCTGGGCGGCGTCAGGCGCCGGCGCCTGCAGGCGAGCCAGGGATACGCGGTTGAGCAGAGCGTCGAGAGCCTCCATGGGCCACCTCCAGAAATCGGGAAGCCGGCATTCTAACGGATAACGCGACTCAGTCTCGCAAGCGCCGTGCTTTACTCATTCGGGTGCACGACACGGCCGGGCCGCCATCGGTCTCGTCTCCCTTTCACACGCCGGGTTTACAGGGCGCTGGGCGCGGTTAGAATTGCGCCTTTCGCCCATCAGCCAGAAAAAGAATCCATGGCCCTGCCGACTCTCCGCATCATCGGCTTCCTCATCGGCATTTTCCTGATCACCCTCGCCGTCAGCATGGCCATTCCGGTGTTGACGCTGGTGATCTACGAGCGCACCGGCGATATCAACTCCTTCGTCTGGTCGAGCCTGATCACCTTCATCGCCGGCCTGGCGCTGGTCATTCCCGGACGGCCCGACCATGTCCATCTGCGCCCCCGCGACATGTATCTGCTGACCGTTTCGAGCTGGATCGTCGTCTGCGCATTCGCCGCCCTGCCCTTCCTGCTCACCCAGCACATCAGCTTCACCGATGCCTGGTTCGAGAGTATGTCCGGGATCACCGCTACCGGCGCCACCGTGCTGAGCGGGCTGGACAGCATGTCGCCCGGCATCCTGATCTGGCGTTCGCTGCTGCACTGGCTCGGCGGTATCGGCTTCATCGGCATGGCGGTGGCGATCCTGCCGCTGCTGCGCATCGGTGGCATGCGCCTGTTCCAGACGGAGTCTTCCGACCGTTCGGAAAAGGTCCTGCCCCGCTCGCACATGGTGGCCAAGTACATCGTCGCTATCTACGTCGGTTTCACCCTTATCGGCTCCCTGGCGTTCTGGGCTGCCGGCATGGGCCTGTTCGATGCGATCAACCACGCCATGTCGGCGATTTCCACGGGCGGCTTCTCCACCTCGGACCAATCGCTGGCCAAGTGGCACCAGCCTGCGGTGCACTGGGTGGCGGTGGTGGTGATGATCCTCGGCAGCCTGCCCTTCATGCTTTACGTGACGGTGTTTCGCGGTCATCGCCTGGCGCTGTTCAAGGATGAGCAGGTACGCGGTTTCCTCGGCCTGCTGCTGATCATCTGGCTGGTACTGGGCACCTGGTATTGGCTGACCACCAACCTCCACTGGCTGGACGCTCTGCGCCATGTGGCGGTGAACACGACTTCCGTGCTCACCACGACCGGTTTCGCCCTGGGCGACTACAGCCTGTGGGGCAATTTCTCGCTGATGCTGTTCTTTTACCTGGGCTTCGTCGGCGGCTGCTCCGGGTCCACCGCCGGCGGCATCAAGATCTTCCGTTTCCAGGTGGCCTACATCCTGCTCAAGGCCAACCTCAAGCAACTGGTGCACCCACGCGCCGTGATCAAGCAGGTCTACAACGGCCATCGCCTGGACGACGAAATCGTCCGCTCGATCCTGACCTTTTCGTTCTTCTTCACCATCATCATCTGCGGCATCGCCCTGGGCCTTTCGCTGCTGGGGCTGGACTGGATCACCGCCCTCACCGGCGCTGCCGCCACCGTCTCCGGCGTGGGTCCCGGCCTGGGTGAGATCATCGGCCCGGCCGGCAACTTCTCCAGCCTGCCAGACAGCGCCAAATGGTTGCTGACCCTCGGCATGCTGCTGGGTCGCCTGGAAATCCTGACCGTGCTGGTGCTGCTGACGCCTTACTTCTGGCGGCACTGAGTGCGCTGCGCGCACCAATTCGTGGATCGGTTTCGGCACCCATCAAACCGCCGGTGCGCACGGCGCACCCTACCGGATCAGACCTCTTCCAACCGGGCGCGGTACTCGCCCGGCGTGCTGTCGAACCAGCGCCGGAAGGCACGGAAGAAGTTGCTCGGATCGGCGAAGCCCAGCAAGTAGGCAATCTCCAGCAAAGTCAGGTTCGCCTGGGCCAGATACTGCTCGGCCAGTTCGCGGCGCGTGTCGTCCAGCAATTGCTGGAAGCTCACACCTTCCTCCTGCAGACGCCGTTGCAAAGTGCGCTGCGAGAGGTGCATGAGGCTCGCAACCACTTCGCGCTTGGGCTCGCCCTGGGGCAGCAGGCGGCAAAGCACCTGACGCACCTGATGGGTGACGCGAGTACCGGAGAAGCGCGCCAGATAGTCGCCGGCGAAGCGATCGTGCAACTGCGCCAGGGATTCGTTCGCCGTGGGTAACGGCGTATCCATGTCGGCACGGCTGAAGAGCAAGGCGCAGTGCTCGGCGTTGAAGCGCAGCGGCGCCTGGAACACCTGGCGATAAGGCTCGAGATCCGCCGGTGCCGGCCCCTGGAAACGAATTTCCAGGGGGTTGATCGGTCGCCCGGTCATCCAGCGGCAGAATGCCAGGCAATAAGCCATGGACGCTTCGGCACTCTGCCGCGCCGGCGGCAACCGATCGCCGTGAATAGAGAGCCGCAGCTCGTAGCCTTCCGGCGTGCCATTGAAACTGAGGTCTGCCCCCTCGGCGATGATTCGCTGGTAGCGCACCAGCCGGGCGAATCCTTCCTTGAGCGTGCGACTGGACATCAGCGCATAACCCACCACATGGAAGGACGCCGGTCGCACCACCTTGGCCATGTTCAGGCCGATGGCCGGATTGCCGGACAGCTCGACCGCGCGCAACCACAGGCGCGTCATGCCGTCCTGGGGGAAGCGGGCGTCGGGATCATTCAAGGCCTGGTAGTCGAGACCGAGTTCGGGAAACAGGTTGTGGCAGTCCACACCGCCCATTTCCAGGGCCTGGACGATCCCCAGGGCCCAGCTCGAAGAAGTCGTGCGTTCGCTCATGGCGCCTTCTTGTTCTGAAGTTCAAGGCAGCCGCCTGCAGGGCGGAGTGCCGGCAAGGATACTAAAGTGGCGCCCATTGTCACTGGCCCCCGGAGACACCCGTCCTACACTGCTCCAGACAACAAGAACCTGGAGCAGCCACCATGCCCGCCGAGTCCGTCAACCGCTTCCAAAGCTTCGCCGAGTTCTATCCCTACTACCTGCAGGAACACAGCAACGACACCTGCCGCCGTCTCCATTACGTCGGCAGCCTGCTGGTGCTGAGCATCCTCGGGTATGCCCTGGCCACCCAACAGTGGATCTGGTTGCTGGCCATTCCCTTCGCCGGCTACGGCTTTGCCTGGGTGGGGCACTTCGTCTTCGAGAAGAACAAGCCCGCCACGTTCAAGTACCCGCTGTACAGTTTCATGGGCGACTGGGTGATGCTGAAGGACGCCCTCACCGGTCGCATCCGCTTCTGAGAACGAGGGGACTGGCGCCAGCTTGGCCGCCAGTCCCCCGCTTGGTTATGATCCCGCACCAGCCAAAGCCATGGCCCAGGACTTGCAGCATTTCGCGAACGCTGCAAACCCGCGTCAAAAAAGCACCAGGGACAGATCCAAGCCATGAAGCCTGCCATGCTCGACCCCTCCACTGCGACGCCCGTGTTGCGTGAGTACTACTCGCGTGTGCTCGCCTATATGGCCATTGCCGCCAGCATCGCCGCCGGCACCTCCGTCCAGCATTTCGGCTTCGACATCCTCTGGATGGTCCCCTACGCCCTGCTCTACCCGCATCTGGCCCACCATCTGAGCCTGCGCTTCCCTGGCAAACTCACCGGCCGCATCCTCCTCGGCATCGACACCTTCCACGCCGGAGCCGCCGGTGCGCTGCTCAGCTTTTCCGTCGTGCCGACACTGATGGTCATCCTGACCCTCTGTTTCAGCGCCATGATTCTCGGCGGCCTGCGCCAGATGGCGCTGGTGCTGAGCGGTTCGCTGATCAGCATGGCCGTCGTCGGCCTGGCGCTGCAGCCGGCTATCACGAGCGGCACCCCGGACCTGGTGGCCGTTGTCAGCGTGTTCTTCACCACGCTCTACATCTGCATCACGGCCTATTTCGTCCACCAGCAGGGCCTCCGCCTGGCCCAGGCCCGCAGCGAGATCAAGCGAGAGCAGGAAAAGGCGGCGCGACTGGCCCGCAACCTCGCCAAATACCTGTCGCCCCAGGTCTGGGAAATGATCTTCAGCGGCAAGAAAAGCGTGCGCCTGGAAACCCAGCGCAAGAAGCTCAGCGTGTTCTTCTCCGACATCAAGGGCTTCACTGAACTCTCCGAAGAACTCGAAGCCGAAGCCCTGACCGACCTGCTCAACAACTACCTCAACGACATGTCGAAGATCGCCCTGAAGTACGGCGGGACCATCGACAAGTTCGTGGGTGACAGCGTCATGGTGTTCTTCGGCGACCCCTCCACCCAGGGCGCCAAGAAGGATGCCGTGGCCGCCGTTTCCATGGCCGTGGCCATGCGCAAGCACATGAAGGTGCTGCGCCAGCAATGGCGTGCCCAGGGCATCACCAAGCCGCTGGAAATCCGCATGGGGATCAACACAGGCTATTGCACCGTGGGCAACTTCGGCGCCGACACGCGCATGGACTACACCATCATCGGCCGCGAAGTGAACCTGGCCAGCCGTCTGGAAACCGCGTCCGAAGCGGGTGAAATCCTCATCTCCCACGAGACTTACTCGCTGGTGAAGGACGTGATCATGTGCCGCGACAAGGGCCAGATAAACGTCAAGGGTTTCACCCGTCCGGTGCAGATCTACCAGGTGGTGGACTTCCGTCGCGACCTGGGCGCCGCCTCCAGCTACGTCGAGCACGAACTGCCCGGCTTCTCCATGTACCTGGATACCAACAGCATCCAGAACTACGACAAGGCCAAGGTCATCCAGGCCCTGCAACTGGCCGCCGAGAAGCTGCGCGACAAGATCATTCCCTGATCACTCGCCGGGTCGAATCCCACTTGTAGGGGCGAATTCATTCGCCAAGCAGGCCGAAGGTCTGCCCATAGAGGTTGAAAGGGGGCAGCTTCGCTGCCCTTGGCGAATGAATTCGCCCCTACAGATCGGGAACCGCGTTCGGGAAAGATTCCCCATCCAGCATCGGCTGCCGCGCGAGGAACTCCAGGGCCGACGCCCGCCAGGACAATCGTCCCGCCTTTTCGGCACAAAGTCCGCGATCCAGCTCCAGCGCCGCCAGGCAGGCCTTCTGCAGATCCTCGTCCATGCAGCCGGTCGTGCCGGGCTCCAGCACATCCAGCGGACCGGCCACCGGAAAGGCCGCCACCGGCGTAGCGCAGGCCAGCGCTTCGAGCATCACCAGGCCATAGGTATCGGTCAGCGAGGGGAACACCAGCACACTGGCCTGTGCATAGAAGCGCGCCAGCTCCTCGCCCTGGCGGTAACCGAAGAAGCGCGCGGCGGGATAACGGACTTCCAGCTCGCCCCGCAGCGGTCCGTCGCCCACCACCCATTTCTCGCCGGGTAGTTCCAGGCCCAGGAATGCTTCGATGTTCTTTTCCGTGGCCAGTCGGCCGACATAGAGGAACACCGGCACTTCCGGTCGCGGAAGCGCCATGGGGCGGAACAGCGCCGTGTCCACGCCCTTGCGCCACAGGTTGAGCCAGACCAGCCCACGCTCGGCAAAGGTCACGCGCATGCGTTCGGTGGTCACCAGCACTGCCTGGCTGGGACGGTGAAACAGACGCAGGAAGGCATAGCCCCAGGACAGGGGCAGCCAGGGCCAACGGCCATGAACGTATTCAGGAAAGCGCGTGTGGATGGCGCTGGAAAAGGCCAGGCCGCGCTTGACCAGCCAATGCCTCGCGGCCCAGCCGAGGGGGCCTTCAGTGGCCAGGTGCACGCAATCGGGCTCGAAGGCTTCGATCATCGGCCCGACCCGCCAGAGGTCCCAGGCCAGGGGTATTTCCGGATAGCTGGGACAGGGCCGACAGCGAAAGTCCTGAGGCGACAGCAGCATCACCTGATGCCCGAGGCCTTCCAGCTCGGTTACCAGCGCCTGCAAGCTGGTGACCACGCCATTCACCTGGGGCAGCCAGGCATCGCTGACGATCAGTATCCTCATGCCGCCGGCTCGACCAACTCCACGGCGCGAGCCTCCAGCTCCCGCGCCTGGGCGTCAGCCAGGCGATAGAGTTCGATGCTGCCGTCCCAGTGCTCGATCAACGCGGTGCAGGATTCCACCCAGTCGCCACAGTTGAGGTATTCCACACCGCCCACCTGGCGGATCTCCGCGTGGTGGATGTGGCCGCAGACCACGCCATCGAGGCCTCGTTTGACGCATTCGTGGGCGATGGCTTCCTCGAAGTCACTGATGAAGTTCACCGCACTCTTCACCTTGTGCTTCAGGTATGCCGAGAGCGACCAGTAGCCGTAGCCCCAGCGCCCACGCCAGTGGTTGAGCCAGCGGTTCAGGGTGAGGGTGAACTCGTAGGCGGAATCGCCGAGGAAGGCCAGCCACTTGTGGTAGCGGGTGATCACGTCGAACTGATCGCCATGGATCACCAGCATGCGACGGCCGTCCGCGGTTTCGTGGACCGCCTCGTCCACCAGCTGGATGTTGCCGAGCATCAGCGCCGAATAGCGACGCAGGAATTCATCATGGTTGCCGGTGACGTAGATCACCTCCGTGCCGCGCTTGCTCATGGTCAGCAGGCGGCGGATCACGTTGGTGTGCGCCTGGGGCCAGTAGATGCCGCCCCTGAGCTTCCAGCCGTCGATGATGTCACCCACCAGATAGATGCGGTCGGCGTGGTACTGCTTGAGGAAGCGCGCCAGGTGCTCGGCCTGGCAGTCACGGGTGCCCAGGTGGACATCGGAAATCCACAGGGTACGCACGCGCTGCTTGCGGGGCTTGGTCTTGTTGACGGGTTCCAGGCGTTCGACGCTGCTCATGGGCGACCTCCGGCGGGGTTTCGCCGATGGTGAGCTTCTGCGGTGAACCGAGAATGAACGCGAGGTTGCAGGCCTGTGACAGCGCGCATCGCGTAACAGCGAGTAGAATGGCCGCCTGCCTCGAGGTGAGCGCCATGCATTCGATCCTGTCCCTGCGCCAGTACAACCATGACCTGCTGATCCACAGCCATGACCACGCCCAGTTGGTCTTCGGCCTGACCGGCAGCCTGGACTTCGAAGTGGATGGTCGTGGCGCACGGGTACAGCGTCAGACCCTGGCAGTGGTGCCGCCTGAAGCGCAGCACGCCTGCGGCAGCCCCGGCGGGAGCCTGTGCCTCGTGGTGGATGTGCCCGACGACGACTGGCTGCGGCACACCCTGGGCCGCCACTTCGATGCAGGCCGGCGCCTGCTGGAACGGCCCGGCGCGCTGAACCTGAACCCGGCGCAGAGCCAGCTGGTCAGCTGGATCGCCGCCAGTCCCCTGGCCGATGAAGTGATTTCCGTTCAATCCGCCGGTTTGCTGCTGGCCAGCCTCGCCGCGCCGGGTGCACAGCCGGAAGACAGCGGTGCCCTGCCCCTGGTCGCGCTGGACGCCCATATCGACCAGCATGCCGCCCACCCCTTGCAGGTCGCCGATCTGGCCCGCCTCTGCGGTCTGTCAGTGGCACGCTTCCACAGCCGTTTTCTCAGCGAGACCGGGCAAACGCCCATGGACTACGTGCGCGCCCGGCGTCTGCACCTCGGCCGCCAGCTTCTGCTGGAAAGCCGTCTGGCCGTGGGGGACATCGCCGCACGAGTCGGCTACAGCTCCCAGAGCGCCTTCACGGCCGCGCTTTCCCGCGAGTTCGGGATCACCCCGCGCGCCCTGCGCAATGGCCGCGAGTAACGCGACAAAGCCCGCGAGCCTGACGACAGACAAGGTCGTTCCTGGTCACTAGACTGGTGCGACTGTCATCAGGGAGAACCCTATGTCCACCATCGAATGGGGCGACTTCGAGCGCGTCGAACTGCGCGTCGGCACCATCCTTTCCGCCGCCCCCAATGCCAAGGCAATCAAGCCAGCCTACGTGCTGGAAGTGGACTTGGGCGAGCTTGGGGTGAAGACCTCCAGTGCCCAGCTCACCGCCCATTACCAGGCCGAGGAACTGGTCGGCCGGCAGGTGCTCTGCGTCTGCAACTTCGCGCCCAAGCGCATTGCCGGCATCCGTTCGGAGATTCTTGTCACGGGCGTGCATGACGACGAAAACAAGGTCGTGCTGGCCAGCTTCGACAAGCCTCTGCCCAACGGGGCGCGCCTCGCATGAAGGAGCGCAACGCGCTGCTGGCCATTCACCTGGGCGCCCTGCTGTTCGGGCTTTCGGGCATCTTCGGCAAGCTCGCCAATACCGCGCCGATGATCATCACCTTCGGTCGCGGGCTGTTCGCTGTGATTGCGCTGGCGCTTTTCGCCCAGCTCATCACCCGCGGCAGGAGCCCGAATCCCGGCCTGCGCCAACTGATCATGCTGGCGCTCGGCGGCCTGCTGCTGGGCGCGCACTGGATTACTTTCTTCCATGCCGTGCAGGTGGCGGGCGTCGCCATCGCCACGCTTGGCTTCGCCAGCTTTCCGGCCTTCACTCTCTTGCTGGAAGGTTTGCTGTTCCGCGAGCGCATCCGCGTCCAGGAAATTCTGATCGTGGGTCTGGTCAGCCTTGGCCTGGTGCTGGTAACGCCCAGCTTCGATTGGGGCAGCGCGGCCACCCAGGGCCTGCTTTCGGCGATTCTTTCGGGTTTGCTGTTCTCGCTGCTGTCGCTGCTCAACCGGGTCAGTGTGAAAGGCCTGGATCCGGTGAAAGCGGCGCTCTGCCAGAACCTCACCATCGTGCTGTGCCTGGCCCCCTTCAGTTGGCCCCTGCTGCACGACGTGAAGCCGATGGACTGGTTCTGGATCGCCCTGCTCGGGGTGTTCTGCACCGGCCTCGCCCACAGTCTGTTCGTGGCGAGCCTCAAGGTGCTGAAGGCACGGACTACGGCAGTGATCTTCGCCCTGGAGCCGGTCTACGGCATCGCCTTCGCCTGGTGGCTGTTCGACGAGCAACCCGGGCTGCACATGCTGGCGGGCGGCGCGCTGATCATCTTCGCTATCGCCCTGTCGGCACGTAAAGGTGCGCCGGCCGAGGCCAAGGCAGCCCCTGCGACACCTTAACCCTGTGGGAGCGAATTCATTCGCGAAACGGCAGAAGGGCTGGCTCAGGTGGTTCGCGAGCAAGCTCGCTCCTACAAGGTCGGCCTTGGGATCGCGGAACTGGGTGGGCGAGCGCTGCCCGCAGCCTGCCGTCTGGGGAAGCTCAACTCCTGCCCAGTTCCGCGAAACACGCTCAGGCCGCCTGGCCCATTTCCGGTAGCCAGCCACCTGCCTCCTGTTCCAGCAACCAGCGGCAATAACGTTCCACGCCCTGCTGCACATCCAGCAGAGGCTGGCGATAACCCGCCTGGCGCAGACGGCTGATGTCAGCCTGGGTGAAGCACTGGTACTTGCCACGCAGGGCGTCCGGGAACTCGCTGTATTCCAGCAGGCCCTTCTCGCGCATGGCCGGAAGGCTCAGCGGCGACTGGCCTTCGTGGGCACGCAGGGCATTGACCATGCTCCACGCCACATCGTTGAACGGCTGGGCGCGGCCCGTGCCCAGATTGAAGATGCCGGAGTGCTGCGGCTGGTCGAGAAAATGCAGGTTGACCCTTGCCACATCCTCCACCGAGACGAAATCCCGCAGATGTTCGCCGCCCGCATAGCCGTCATAGCTACCGAACAGGCTGACCTTGCCGCTGGCGCGATACTGCCGGAAGCAGTGAAAGGCCACCGAGGCCATGCGCCCCTTGTGGCTTTCGCGAGGGCCGTAGACGTTGAAGTAGCGCAGTCCCACTACCTGGCTACGCGCCTGGGGCAGCAGGCGACGTACCCGCTGGTCGAAGAGGAACTTGGAATAGCCGTAGACGTTCAGCGGTCTTTCCGCTTCGCGCTCCTCGCGAAAGACCTGGTTGCCGCCATAGACGGCCGCCGACGACGCATAGATGAATGGCACGCCCTGGGTCAGGCAGGCCTCCAGCAGTTCGCAGCTGTAGCGGTAGTTGTTGTCCATCATGAAGCGCCCATCGCCTTCCATGGTGCTGGAGCAGGCGCCCTGGTGGAACACCGCGCTCGGCCGCCCCAGTCGCCCTTCGCGCAGGAGCGGGAGCAGGTCCTGCTTGTCCAGGTAGTCGGTGATCTCGCCATCGGCGAAGTTGCGGAATTTGTCGCCCTCGGTCAGATCGTCCACAGCGACGATGTCGGTCTCGCCCCGGCCATTGAGCGCCTGGACCAGGTTGCTACCGATGAAGCCGGCTGCACCGGTGACGATGATGCTCATGACGGACTTCCTCCACGAAGATGGAAATGCCGTCAGGCTATGCCTCGATAGGAGCCGCCCCGTTGATCTGCGGCAAAGGCGGGCAAATCAGGAGCGATCGTTGTGACCGAGGTCCCGCGCCGGGTCGATCTGATCACGCACACGCTGCTTGAGCACCTTCGCCTCCGGGAAGCCGCCGTCGGCCTTGCGCTCCCATATCTGCACACCGTCGCAGGTAATGCGGAACACCCCGCCGGTGCCCGGTTCCAGGCTCACCTTGCCGAGGTCGTCGCCGAAGGTACTGAGCAGCTCTTGGGCCAGCCAGGCGGCGCGCAGCAGCCATTGGCACTGGGTGCAGTAGTTGATGACGATTTCGGGCTTGCTTGCGGACATGGCTGGGCTCGGGGACGGATTGGGCGCCCTATAATAGCCGGCTTCGGACTTTCGCCTGACCAGGGATGCGTTATGCGCCGCCTTCTGCTTTGCCTGATGTTCCTCCCCCTCCTCTGCCTCGCCCAACCCGAACCGCGCATCGGCCTGGTGCTGTCCGGCGGTGCCGCCCGTGGCCTTGCCCATATCGGCGTGCTCAAGGCACTGGAGGAACAGGGCATCAAGGTCGACGCCATCGCCGGCACCAGCATGGGCGCGGTCATCGGTGGGCTCTACGCCGCCGGCTACCCGGTGGACGAGTTGGAGCAGATCGCCGTCCGCCTGGACTGGCAGCGCGCACTGTCCGACGACCCGCCGCGCCAGGAAGTCCCGTTCCGCCGCAAGCAGGACGACCGTGATTTCCTGGTCAAGCAACGCCTGAGCTTCCGCGACGACGGCAGCCTCGGCCTGCCATTGGGGGTGATCCAGGGCCAGAACCTCGCCCTGCTGCTGGAAAGCCTGCTGGTGCACACCAGCGATACCCGTGACTTCGACCAGTTGGCCATCCCCTTCCGCGCCGTCGCCACCGATATCGCCACCGGCGAAAAGGTGGTATTCCGCAAGGGCCACCTGCCCCAGGCGATCCGCGCCAGCATGTCCATACCCGCTGTTTTCGCCCCGGTGGAAGTGAACGGACGACTGCTGGTGGACGGCGGCATGGTGGACAACATCCCCGTGGACGTAGCCCGCGAGATGGGAGTGGACCGTGTGATCGTGGTCGACATCGGCACGCCGCTGCGCTCGCGCAAGGAACTGGCGACGGTGGTGGACGTGCTCAACCAGTCGGTCACCCTGATGACCCGCACCAACTCCGAAGCCCAACTGGCCACACTCGAATCAACCGACGTACTCATCCAGCCGCCCCTGGCCGGCTACGGCGCCACTGACTTCGGTCGCTCCCGCGAAATGATCGACGCCGGCTACCGGGCCGCACAGATACTTGCCCCCCGCCTGGCCGAACTGCGCCCGCTGTCAGCCAGCCGCGACCAGGAACTGGACAGCGCGCGCCTGCCCAGCGAACGCACGCCGGTGATCCGCAGCATCCTCATCGAGAACGACTCGAAGATCGGTGACCGGGTGATCCGCCGCTACATTCGCCAGCCCCTGGGCCAACCGCTGAACCTCGAGCGCCTGCAAAGCGACATGAGCACTCTCTATGGCCTGGACTATTTCGAGCAGGTGCATTACCGGGTGGTCAAGCGCAAGGATGGCAATGCCCTGGTCATCAACGCGCGCGGCAAGCGCGCCGGCACCGACTACTTGCGCCTGGGCCTGAATCTCTCCGACGACATGCGCGGAGACAGCGCCTTCAACCTTGGCGCCAGCTACCGCAAGAACGGCATCAACGAACTGGGCGCCGAATGGCTGACGCGTCTGCAACTGGGCGATCACCAGGAGCTCTACAGCGAGTTCTACCAACCGCTGGACGCCGGCTCGCGCTATTTCGTGGCGCCCTATCTGTTCGGCGAGGCACAGAACGTCGAAGCCATTCTGGATAACGACCCCATCGCGGAATACCGCCTGGAACGCTACGGCTATGGCCTCAACCTTGGCCGGCAGATCGCCAACAACGGTGAGATCCGCTTTGGCGTCGGCCAGGCCTGGGGCCAGGCGGATGTGCGCGTGGGCGAGCGCGACCTGCCCAGCTTCGAGTTCACCGAGGGCTACTACGAACTGAAGTATTCCTTCGACACCCTGGACAACGTGGACTACCCCCACGAGGGCGAAGACATCAGCCTGAGCCTGCGCCAGTACGATCCGAGCCTGGACTCCGACGAGCGCTATCGGCAATGGCAGCTGAGCCTGGACAAGGCGCTGGGGTCCGGTCCGGACACCTTCGTCCTGGGGGGACGCTACGGCCGCACACTGGATGACGCCGAAGTGATCACATCGAGCTTCCTGCTGGGCGGCGCGCGGCAGCTTTCCGGTTTCCGCCAGGACTCCGTGGCCGGACAGAACATCAGCCTGGGGCGTGCCATCTACTACCGCCGTCTCACCCAGCGCTCCTTCCTTCCGCTGGACGTTCCGCTCTACGTCGGCGGCAGCCTTGAGCGTGGCAGGGCCTGGAACAACGACAACAGCTTCGACAGCGGCTACATCAACGCGGCCAGCATATTCGTCAGTTTCGATACGCCGCTGGGCCCCCTGGACTTCAGCTATGGTCTGAACGACGAGGCCGAACGCGCGCTCTACCTCAACCTCGGCCGCGTATTTTGAGCCCGCTCGCTGTCGTAGGTTGGGCCGGGCGGCGTTCCGCGAGCGCAGCGAAGCCCAACAACGGAGCCAACCAATGAGACGTTGGGCTTCGCGTAGCTCAGCCACAACCTACAAAAGCATAATCAAATGACTTTTTAGTATTAAAAGCCTATATGGCCCTCAGCTATAGTCGCCCGCTAACACTGCCCAGAAGGAACGCCTTGTGAAACGACTGTTCTCCGCCTCTCTCCTTGCCGCCGGCCTCGCTCTGGCCAGCGCCGCCCAAGCCGCGCCCACCCTGCTCAACGTTTCCTACGACGTGATGCGCGACTTCTACAAGGACTACAACGCCGCCTTCCAGAAGCACTGGAAAGAGGAAAAAGGCGAGAACATCACCCTGCAGATGTCCCACGGCGGTTCCAGCAAACAGGCCCGCGCAGTGATCGACGGCCTGCCCGCCGATGTCATCACCATGAACCAGGCAACCGATATCAACGCGCTGGCCGACAACGGCGGCCTGGTGCCGCAGGACTGGGCCGCACGCCTGCCGAACAACAGCGCCCCCTTCACCTCGGCCACCGTATTCATCGTGCGCAAGGGCAACCCCAAAGGCCTGAAGGACTGGCCGGACCTGCTCAAGGATGGCGTACAGGTCGTGGTCCCCAACCCCAAGACGTCCGGAAACGGCCGCTATACCTATCTTTCCGCCTGGGGTTACGTGCTGAAGAATGGCGGTGACGAGAATAAGGCCAAGGAGTTCGTCGGCAAGCTGTTCAAACAAGCGCCTGTACTGGACACCGGCGGCCGCGCTGCCACCACCACCTTCATCCAGAACCAGATCGGCGACGTGCTGGTGACCTTCGAGAACGAAGCCGAAATGATCGCCCGCGAGTTTGGCCGTGGCGGTTTCGAAGTGGTCTACCCCAGCGTTTCCGCCGAGGCCGAGCCGCCGGTGGCCGTGGTCGACAAGGTCGTCGACAAGAAAGGCACCCGCGCCGCCGCCGAGGCCTACCTCAAGTACCTGTGGAGCGACGAAGGCCAGACCATCGCCGCCAACAACTACCTGCGTCCGCGCAACCCGGAGATTCTCGCCAAATTCGCCGACCGCTTCCCCAAGGTGGAATTCCTCTCCGTGGAAAAGACCTTTGGCAACTGGCGAGACGTGCAGAAGACCCACTTCAACGACGGTGGCATCTTCGACCAGGTCTACACCGGCCAGTGAGCCTCCAACCTGCCCGCATCAGCGGGCAGGTTTCCCCTTCCAGCCCTGTGCTTTCAGGGCCCCCAGCAATGTCTCCCCATCCAGCGCCGGCACTCGCCGGCCATCCGCGCAGACCATCTCGCGTCCGGCCAGCAGCGCGTTGACGATGGCCTCCTCCACCGCTTCCGCCGCCGCCGCGAACAACGGCGAAATGTGATCGTTGTTGAGCATGGCGAGTGGCGTGCTGAATGGCAGGTCCTTGCGTGCATAGTCAGCGGCAGGCATATCCCGGTTACCGGTGGCGAAGGCGAGGAAGATATCCCCACTGGAATCCTCGGTACCGCCGCCGGTGCGGGCGATGCCAATGGAGGCGCGCTGAGCCAGGCGCTGGCACTGATGCGGCAACAGCGGCGCATCGGTGGCCAGGATGACCACGATTGAGCCCATGCCGGGGGTGTCGCGCTCGGCGAAGGGCGACTCGATCTCCCGCAATAACCGGCCGACCGGATAGCCATCCACCCGCAATTCCTGGCGCACGCCGTGATTGGCCTGCACCAGTGCGCCCACGGTCCAGCCGCCCTGTTCGGCGGCGAGACGCCGGGATGCGGTGCCAATACCCCCTTTGAACTCATGGCAGATCATGCCGGTACCGCCACCGACCGGCCCTTCGGCCACTTCGCCGGAGCGCGAATCAGCCAGCGCCGCCTGCACCTGTGCCGGCCCTACATGCTGGCCCCAGATGTCGTTCAGCAAACCGTCGTAGGTTTCCATCACCACCGGCATGCACCAGTACACGGCATCGCCGGCCGCTTCCCGTTCAGCAGCCACCAGGGCATCGCGCACCACACCGACGCTATGGGTATTGGTGATGGCGATCGGTGTGGTCAGCAGACCCGCCTCGCGAATCCATTCCAGGCCGGTGGCATCGCCATTTCCATTGAGTACGTGGCAGCCAGCGAAACAGGGCTGCTGGCGCGCCGAACCCTCCCGCGGCTGGACCACCGTCACACCGGTGCGCACCGGCGTGCCGCCGCGTTCCTCGCAGATCGTGCTGTGTCCAACCCGCACGCCCGGCACATCCGTGATGGCGTTGAATTCACCCGGCGTACCGAGTCCGATGGTGATACCAAGTTGACGCGCGCGCATAACGACTCCTGTGACTCAGAGTTTCTGGAAAGCCGGGCTGAATTTGCCGTAGGTGCCATAGAGAATGGCCGATACCGCCAGCAGCCCGAAGATGATCAACAAATCCTGGCTGGACGCTTCCTGCATCAGGTTGAGCAGCAGATACCCCGCGCCGCTGACCGCCAGCAAGGGCGGCAGCGGCCAGAGCGGCATGCAATAGCTGTGCTCCACATCACGCCGCAGCACGCGACTGAAGAGCGCGCAGAGTCCGACGATCAGGTAGACGAGGACGATCAGCAGCACCGTGAACGAGGTCATTTCCGCCAGGTTGGAACTGAAGCTGAGCAACGCCGACGGCACGGCCAGGAACAGCGTGGCGAGCCAGGGCGACTCCCAGCGTGGATGGATACGGGTAAAGGCGCGATTGAGAGATGGCATCCACAGCTCGTCGCGGCCGCTGCTGAAGATCACCCGACCGATCTGGATGACAATGGCGATGATGGCGTTGAACACGGAGAGGAAAATACCGGCGCTGACCAGCCGCGACAGCGTCTCGTTGCCATGACTCGAGAGCAGGTAGCCGATGGGGTCGGGACTGGCGATCATCTCCGTCAGCGACGGTGCCCCGATAAGGATCGCGGTGAGCGGGACGAGCTCGATGGCGACCACCAACAACAACGACCAGAGCACCGCCCGCGGAACCCCTCGCCCGCCGCACTTCATGTCTTCAGCCATGAGCACTGCGCCACCGAAGCCGTTGTAGGAAAACAGCGCCATGCCGACGGTGCTGAGCACCAGCGCCATAGGCGCCACGCCCAGTACGCCGTTGTCGACGACCTGGGGATGCAGCAGCACGCTGGCCGGCTGCGTGGCATTGCCGAAACCCAGCGCGACGATCACCAACAGGGCCGCCACTTCCAGCAGCAGGCAGGCGCCGGTGACCCAGGCGTTGAGCTTGATGTTGAGGATGCCCAGCAGGTAGCTCGCCCCCACGACCACCAGGGCGACCAATTGCGAATCGAACTGCGTACCGAGCGCGACGTTGAGATAGGTCGCAGCGCCAGTGGCCAGCACCGGCGGGATGAACAGCAGCATCGCCAGCACCATGAGGAAGGTCGCGTAGCCAGGCAGCCCGCCGAACACGCGCTTGGCGTAGACGTACTCACCGCCTGCGGACGTGTGGGCGCGGCCCAGTTCCGCATAGCACCAGGCGAACATCAGCGCCAGCACGCCGGCCAGCACGAATGACAGGAAGGCACCACTGCCCGCCTGCTGGATGGCAAAAGGCGCGATGACAAAAACCGAACTGGCGGGGGTGACGCTCGAAACGGTGATGGCAACTACGTCGGCGGTGCTCAATCTGGGCTTGAGCACGCCGTTCTCGAGGGGCGTCGCGGGCATATCCTGATCCTCTGGTTGTTATTGGTGATTGAGGCAGTAGGAAGCTGTGAGGTGCGTCGCCTGATAGGGACGCTGTCGTTGTGGGCAGATTCTCGGCAGACCTTCAGGACACGCCAATCACCCTATTGGAGTACGCCCCTTGACGATGCCCGCCCCGGATCAGCCAAGCTTGGCTACCCCCTACCCCATCAACCGATCGGAGAACCGGATGGACAGTCTGTTCAGGGAGGCCGCCCTGCACGCCGGCCTGGGTCGCGCAATCGGACAACTCGGCGGTGACCGCTTCTGGAAACAGCTCATCCTGCTGCTGCATCAGTGGCTGCCCTTCGACAATGCCCTGGCCACCTTCTACCCCAGCGACGGCGCGCCCCAGCCCCTGGAGGAATACGACGCGGAGCCGCAAGGCGGGCCGGCGTCCATGCCGGTTTACCTGGACGGCCTGTACCTGCTCGACCCCTTCTACCAGGCATGCCGCGAAGGCCTGCCCAATGGCTTCTACCGGCTGGAGGAGATTGCCCCGGACCACTTTCGCCAGAGCGAGTACTACCTGAACTACTTCCACGACAACGTGCTGGAGGACGAAGTGCAATTCATCGTCCAGTTGGAGAGCCGGGGCAGCCTGTCGTTATCGCTGGGCATGCGCCGCCGCTTCAGCGCTGAGGAGTGCGGCATGCTGGGGATGCTATCGGGATGGGTGCTGGCGCTGATGGAACAACACTGGTTGCAGCGTACCCACGTTCCCTTGCTGAGCCGACAGGACGAAGTGGCCTCGCAGGTGCGAGACGCCCTGAGCCAGTTCGGCGCCGGCGTGCTGTCGGATCGGGAGTTGGAGATTGCCCGGCTGATCCTTCGCGGTTATTCGTCCAAGGCCATGGCCGAGCGGCTGGCGATCTCACCGGAAACGGTGAAGGTGCACCGTCGGCATCTCTACGCGAAGCTGGACATCTCTTCCCAGCCGGAGCTGTTTTCGCTGTTCATCCAGGCCCTGGGGCACGACCCGGAAAACCCCTGAGGACTACTTGAATGTCTCGGCCCACTCGGCAAATTGCATGCACTGGCCGAATGTCAGCACGTCCTGCGTGTCCGCCAGGCAATCGATGGAAACCCGGCTCTTCTCGCTGGCGACGTACTCGCTCACGCATTCACGCTCGTTGCGTTTCAGCCCCTTGTAGAAGTCGTCCATCTTGAACATCGCCTTGTCGAGCTGGTTCTGGGTGATCTTCTGCTTGCGCACCCCATCGCGGCCGAGCTTCTGCGTTTCGTTGATCAGGGTGGGCATGCGCGCGATGGCCGTGGAGCACTGCTGCAGTCCCTTCTGCTGAAGCTGGGCCGGAGTGGGCAATGGCTTTTGGGCCGCAGGGTCGGTGGACGGTTCCGGCGGTTTGGGGGGAAGCGAATCCATGCTGTTGACCTGGAGGTTTTCGCTCTCCACCGCACGGCTCTGGGGCGGCGGGGTGTCGGTGAAATGCAGCTTCCCATCGGCATCGCGCCACTGGTAGACCTGGGCGGCAAGGGGTTGCGCCAGCAGAAGGGTGATGGCGACAACAGCAAGACGGGGCAGTATCCGTGACCTCCGAGATAGCGGAATGCCAGCACGTTACAGAAGGCCGATGGCAGGGGCAACTGGAGGCGTTCATTTGAAGTAGCGAAACCACGCCTGAGGGCGCGGTGCGGCATGAAGCCGATCCGGTAGGGTGCGCCACGCCCACCGGTGATCTGACAGGGTGTCGAGGCCGATCCCGGAAGCGGTGCGCGCAGCGCACCCTACGGTCCAGCCCGAGCTAAAGCGGTCGGCGATCAGCGGAAATGCCGACCCAGGCCTGCCGGGACGCCACTGGCATCGGTAGGTTGCCAGGGCCCCTGCGGGCCATTGGAGTAACTCCAGCCATTGTCCCAGCGATAGTAGACGCGCTCGCGATAGAACACGTTGCGCTCCCCTTCGAGCACATAGACGCCCAGGCCGGTGTCCCAGTAGCAGTTACCACCGGGTGGCGGCGCAAAGCGCGGATGGGCCTTCATGCGCGGAGCCTGCTTGGGAGGCTGCGGCTGAACCGGCGGCAGAGGTCGATTCTGCGGCTGCGGAGTCTGAACCGCTGGCGGCTTGCGGGAAGGTTCCCACACCGGCTCTTCGGGTTCTTGATAAGGGCCCTGGCCAGCACAGCCGGCCAGGGTCAGGAGGAGGCAGATCAGGGGCAGGCCGAAGCGGGTGCTCGGGGCTGCCGGAAACGCGGTGTGGATGGTCATTTCTTGTCCGGGCTGTCGATGGTCAGTCGTTGGGTATCCGACGTACCAGTAGACAGCGGCGAACTGCTTCCTATCCATTCACCTGCGGTCGCATTGCCACTACGGGAAATCCGGGCGACCAGTTGTACCTGCGGGAAGTTGGACAGCTTGAGTTGCGGCATCATCGCGTCCGCGTCGCTCAGGCTGACTTCCACCGGCAGGTCGGCCACGGTCATGCGTTTGACCGCCAGCGGCATGGGCGGGCCGGAGGTGGCGCGGGCGAAGATGAACACGCTGTCGCCGGGCTGCACCTTATCCTTGAGGTCGGCCGCCAGATCGACGTGGACCTTGAGCTGGGCACCGGTCGGGGCCGGGGCCGCGGCCGGTTCTTCGACGGCCACGCCGCTCTCCTTGAGCTTTTCGCGCGCCTTGTCGATCCCACCCTGCAGCGCGCCACGGGACGGATCGTCGGCCGGCAGCTGGGTGATCAGGCGTTCCCAGTAGGTGATGGCGTCCTGGAAGCGGCCTTCCTCGAAGCCGGCGATGCCCAGCAGTCCAAGGCTGGTGATTTCATTGGGATCGGCCTTCAGCGCCTCTTCGGTCAGCGCCTTGACCTCGGGGGTCAGCTTCTTCTGGCTGGCGAAATAAAGAGCCTGGGCCCACTGGCCGAGCAGCTCGGGCTCGCGACCGCCCCGCTTGACGGCCTGCTCGTAGGCACGTGCGGCATCCGCCGGGCGATCCTGAGCCATGTAGGTGCGGCCAAGGAAGTACCAGCCTTCGGCGGACTCCGGTTGTGCCTCGACCACGCGCTCCAGGCGCGAGGTCATTTCCTCGATGCTGCGCGGTTGCTCGCGCAGTTCACGGGCCAGCTCAACCTTGCTGCTGGCGCCCCAGTGCAGGTAAAGGCCGAAACCCAGTGCCGGGACGAGTATCGCGGCCACCAGCGGCAGGGCCTTGCCCAGGCGGGAAACGCGACCGTTGTCGGCACCTTCGGTATCGGCCAGCAATTCACGGGCAGCTTCCGCACGGCCGGCTTCGAATTGCTCGGCAGTCAGGGTGCCGGAGGCATGCTGGGAGTCCAGTTCGTCCAGACGTTCCTGGTAGAGGGCGACGTTCAGGGAGGTGCGATCTTCCTCGGTCTGGGCCTTGCGGCCGCGCAGCACGGGGATCAGCAGGAAAGCCAGGGCGACCAGCAGGAGCAGGCCGGCGGCGAGCCAGAAATCGATCATGAGTCTTTCTTGTCCTGGTTCTCGGAGTTCAGCAGGGCGTCGAGACGGGCCTGCTCATCGGCGGAAAGCAGCACCTGAGCGGGACTGTTCTCCACCCGGCGGCGGCGCACGACGATGATGCCCAGCACCACCAACCCACCGACCAGCAGGCCGGCGGGCCCGTACCAGAGCAGTAGCGTGCGGGTATTGATCGGCGGTTTGTAGCGCACGAAGTCGCCGTAGCGCGCAACGAGGTAGTCGACGATCTCCTCGTTGCTCTTGCCCTCTTCCAGCATGCGGAAGATTTCCCGGCGCAGGTCCGTGGCAATCGGAGCATTGGAGTCGGCGATGTTCTGGTTCTGGCACTTGGGGCAACGCAGTTCTTCGGTCAGGACGCGGAAACGCTCACGCTCGGCCTCATCCTTGAACTGGTAGGTATCGATGGCGGCCTTGGCGACCCCGGTCAGGGCCAGCCCCAACAGGGCAGCAGCGATCAGGCCTTTTGACAGGCGCCATGAACACGTAACGAGCGAAGAGCAGGCAAGGCGCAAACCGGCGAAGAAGCGCGGTTTACTTGCTGTAAATGAGCATTCTGAGCCGGTTTTCAACGCAGCATGATCGAGCGCAGTAGTGTTCATGGTGCCTGCTCCTCGTCCACCAGGGACTGGTACAGCGGCGCCAGTTGCTCGCGCCAGACCACTTCATCGATCACACCGACGAACTTGTGGCGGATGATGCCGTCCTTGTCGATCAGGTAGGTTTCCGGCGCGCCGTAGACGCCCAGGTCCAGGCCGAGGCTGCCCTGCTCGTCGCGGATGTCCAGCTGATAGGGGTTGTGGAACTCCTTCAGCCATTTCAGCGCGGCGGCATTGTCATCCTTGTAGTTGACGCCGTAGATGGTCACGCCCATCTGCGCCAGCTTGTTCAGTACCGGGTGCTCCACGCGGCAGGACACACACCAGGTGCCCCAGACGTTGACCAGCGCCGGCTTGCCCTTGAGGTCAGCCTCGGTCAGGGTGCGCTCGCCAGTGACGTTGGGCAGCGAGAAGGCCGGGAACGGCTTGCCGATCAGCGCCGAGGGCAGCTCGGCCGGATCGAGGAACAGTCCGCGATACAGGAACAGCGCGATGGCGAGGAAGCCCAGCAGGGGCAGGACGAGGATCAAACGCTTCATGCGTGGGCTCCAGCCATGCCCAACGCCTCACGGACGCGGGTCTTCACTTTCACGCGGTAGCGACGGTCGAAGGCCGCCAGCAGGCCGCCGAGGCCCATCAGCAAGCCGCCCAGCCAGATCCAGCGGACGAAGGGTTTGACGTGTACGCGAACGGCCCAGGCGCCATTGTCCAGGGGTTCGCCGAGCGCGACATAGAGGTCGCGGGTGAATCCGGCGTCGATGCCGGCTTCGGTCATCACGGACTGTTGCACGGTGTACAGACGCTTCTCCGGATGCAGCACCGACACCTGTTTCTCGCCCTCGTAGACGATCACGGTGCCTTTGTCGGAGGTGAAGTTGGGGCCTTCATGGTGCGCAGCGCCCTCGAAGAGGAAGCGATAACCGCCCAGCTCCACCGATTCACCAGGCGCCAGGCGCAGGTCGCGCTCGGCGCTGTACTGGCTGGAGAGCACCACGCCCAGGGCGCAGACGGCGATACCGGCGTGGGCCAGTTGCATGCCCCAGTAACTGCGGGTCAGGCCTGCGGCACCCTTGAGCATGCCCTTGTGGCGGGTCTTGTCGATGAAGTCGCGAACACCGGCCAGCACGACCCAGGCAGACAACGCGCCCACGGCCAGCACCGCCCAGTGGAAGTCGCCATAGAAGAAGGCAGCCAGCACACCCAGCAGCAGGCTGCCGATCAGCACCGGACCGAGCATGCCCAGCAGCCACTTCACCGGGGTGTCCTTCCAGCGCACCAGCACGCCGACGGCCAGGGCCAGCATGACCAGCCCCATCAACGGCACGAACAGGGCATTGAAGTACGGCGGGCCCACCGACAGCTTGGCGCCGGACAGGGCGTCCAGTACCAGCGGGTAGAGGGTGCCGAGCAGGATCATCGAGGCCGCCACCACCAGCACCAGGTTGTTCACCAGCAGCAGGGTCTCGCGGGACCAGAGGGCGAAGCCCACCTGGCTCTTCACCACGGGAGCACGCACCGCGAACAACGCCAGCGAACCGCCCACGACCAACAGCAGGAACGCCAGGATGAACACGCCACGCTCCGGGTCGGAGGCAAAGGCGTGCACCGAGGTCAGCACACCGGAACGGACCAGGAAGGTGCCCAGCAGGCTGAGGGAGAACGCCGCGATGGCCAGCAGCACGGTCCAGCTCTTGAACACGCCGCGTTTCTCGGTCACCGCGAGGGAGTGGATCAGCGCGGTCCCCACCAGCCAGGGCATGAAGGAAGCGTTTTCCACCGGGTCCCAGAACCACCAGCCGCCCCAGCCCAACTCGTAGTAGGCCCACCAGGAGCCGAGCACGATACCCACGCCGAGGAAGGCCCAGGCGATGATGGTCCAAGGCCGCGACCAGCGCGCCCAGGCAGCGTCCAGACGACCGCCGAGCAGCGCGGCGATGGCGAAGGCAAAGGCCACCGAGAAGCCCACGTAGCCCATGTAGAGCATCGGCGGGTGGACGATCAGGCCGAAGTCCTGCAGCAGCGGGTTGAGGTCATTGCCGTCGGCCGGCATGTTCGGCAGCAGGCGATTGAACGGGTTGGAGGTGACGATCAGGAACAGCAGGAAGCCGATGCTGATCATCCCCATCACGGCCAACACACGCGCCAGCATTATTTCCGGCAACTGCCGGGAGAAGATCGACACGGCGAAGGTCCAGCCGCCGAGGATCAGCGCCCACAGCAGCAGCGAACCTTCATGGGCGCCCCAGACGGCGCTGAACTTGAAGTACCAGGGCAGTGCACTGTTGGAGTTGCTGGCGACGTAGGCGACGGAGAAGTCGTCCACCATGAACGCGTAGGTCAGGCAACCGAAGGCGAAGGCCAGGAACGCAAACTGTCCCCAGGCGGCCGGCTGCGCCAGGCTCATCCACTGGCGGTCACCGCGCCAGGCGCCGATCAGCGGCAGCGTTGACTGCACGAGCGCCATGCACAGGGCAAGAATCAGGGCCAGGTGGCCGAGTTCGGGAATCATCAGGTCAGCCCTCCTTCTTCGGGAGTTGGCCACTTTCCTTGAGGGCCTTGGTCACTTCCGGCGGCATGTAGTTCTCGTCGTGCTTGGCCAGCACTTCGTCAGCCACCAGCACGCCATCGCCATTCAGCTTGCCGAGGGCGACGATGCCCTGCCCTTCGCGGAACAGGTCGGGAAGGATGCCGTGGTAGCGAATGGTCACGCTCTTGGCGAAGTCGGTGACGACGAACTGCACGTCAAGGGAGTCGCCACTGCGTTGTACCGAGCCCTTTTCCACCATGCCGCCAGCGCGGATGCGGGTGTCCTGCGGGGCCTCGCCGTTGGCGATCTGGGTGGGGGTATAGAACAGGTTGATGTTCTGTTGCAGCGCGGAAAGCGCCAGCGCCACGGCAATGCCCACGCCCGCCAGGATGGCGAGGATGATGAACAGGCGCTTCTTGCGAACCGGATTCACTTCGACTCCTCCCGGCGCAAACGACGCGCCTCGTCTTGCAGGTAACGGCGCCGCGCAATCAGCGGCATGGCGACGTTGATGGCCAGTACCACCAGGCTGATGCCATAAGCGGTCCAGACATAAAGGCCATGGTTACCCATGGCGAGAAATTCGGTGAAGGAAGAAAAACTCATCAGACCTTACCCACTTGTGCCTGAATCTCGGCCTTGGCCCAACTGGCGCGGGACTCGCGCCGGAGCACTTCCAGGCGCATGCGCATCAGCATCACGGCGCCGAAGAAGCAGTAGAAGCCGAGCACCATGATCAGCAGCGGCACCCACATTTCCGCGGGCATGGCTGGTTTCTCGGTGATCTTGAAAGTGGCCGGCTGGTGCAGGGTGTTCCACCACTCCACCGAGTACTTGATGATCGGGATGTTGATCACCCCGACGATGGCCAGCACTGCACAGGCCTTGGCGGCGCTGTCACGATTGCTGATCGCCTGGCCGAGGGCAATCACACCGAAGTACAGGAAAAGGAGGATGAGCATCGACGTCAGTCGGGCATCCCACACCCACCAGGCGCCCCAGGTCGGCTTGCCCCAGATGGCGCCGGTCACCAGGGCCACGAAGGTCATCCAGGCGCCGATCGGCGCGGCGGCCTGTAGGGCGACGTCGGCGATTTTCATCTTCCACACCAGGCCGACCACCCCGCACACGGCGAGCATGATGTAGCAGGACTGGGCGAGGAAAGCCGCCGGCACGTGGATATAGATGATGCGGAAGCTGTTGCCCTGCTGGTAGTCCGGCGGCGCGAATGCCAGCCCCCAGACCAGGCCGAGGGTGATCAGGATCACCGCGCCCCAGGCGAACCAGGGCAGCCAGCGGCCGCTGATCTCGTAGAACCATTTCGGCGAGCCGAGCTTGTGGAACCAGGTCCAGTTCATCGGGACCACCCGCTCGGCGCTTGAGCCTGTTCGGACATCGACAGCTTTCTCATGGTCAGGCAACTCTTGTTTCTTATTCGCCAACGCTGATGGTCAGGCCGGCGGCAATGGCAAAGGGTGTCAGGGTCACCGCCAGGGCGGTGAGGCTCGCCAGCCACAACAGGTGGCCAGCGGTCGGCAATCCTTGCAGCGCCGCCTGCAATGCCCCGCTGCCGAGGATCAGCACCGGGATGTACAGCGGCAGGATCAGCAGCGCCAGCAGCAGGCCACCGCGCTTGAGCCCTACGGTCAGTGCAGCGCCAACGGCGCCCAGCAGGCTCAGGACCGGGGTACCGAGCAGCAGCGAGAGCAACAGCACCGGCAGGCAACGGGCAGGCAAACCGAGCATCAGCGCCAGCAACGGCGCGAGCAGGACGAGGGCCAATCCAGAAAAAAGCCAGTGTGCCAGCACCTTGGCCAGGACCAGAAGCGGCAGGGGGTGCGGCGAAACGACCCACTGTTCGAGGGAGCCGTCTTCGAAATCACTGCGGAAAAGCCCGTCCAGCGAGAGCAGCACGGCCAGCAGGGCCGCTACCCAGACCAGGCCGGGAGAAAGGCTTTGCAACAATTGGGTCTCGGGGCCAACGGCCAGCGGGAACAATGCGACCACTATGGCGAAGAACACCAGCGGGTTGGCCAATTCCGCCGGACGGCGCACCAGCAGGCGGGCTTCGCGGGCGACCAGCAGGGTGAAGACGTTACTCATGCGCGGCGCTGCCCCAGGTCGAGTTCGCGATAACCGGCGGGCACCTGACCCATGGTGTGGTGCGTGGTGAAGACAATCAGGCCGCCCTGTTCACAGTGCGCCGCAAGATGCGCTTCGAGCTGGGCGACGCCCTGCTTGTCGAGAGCGGTGAAGGGTTCATCGAGAATCCACAGCGGCGGCGCATCCAGGTACAGGCGTGCCAGGGCGACACGGCGCTGCTGGCCGGCGGACAGGGTGTGGCAGGGCACATCCTCGAAACCACGCAGTCCCACCGCTTCCAGCGCTCGCCAGATGGCGTCACGCTCGGCGGGCTGGTGCAGCGCGCAGAGCCAGCGCAGGTTTTCTTCCGGAGTCAGCAAGCCCTTGATGCCGGCGGCATGACCGATCCACAGGAGGTTGCGCGCCAGTTCGCTGCGCTGGCTGGCCAACGCCTTGCCGTTCAGGCGAACTTCCCCTGCGGTGGGGTGCATCAGACCGCAGAGCAGGCGCAGCAGGCTGGTCTTGCCGCTGCCATTGGGACCGGCGACCTGGAGCATCTCGCCACGGGACAACTGCAGGTCCAGCCGCTCGAACAACAGGCGCCAATCCCGCTCGCAGGCGAGGGCCACGGTCTCGAGATAGGGACTGGTCACGGCATGGGTACCCGGGATGTATTCAAGTCAGGAAGGTGCCGGCCGCTATACTGGAGAACTCCAAGGCTCGCGGCCGGCCCGGACGGGGCGGCATTATACATGCCATCTCTCACCCCCGAAGCCAGCTTTTTCGACAGGTTGTAACCCCTTCATGACCGAGATCAGCGGCGCGCGCCCTCTCCCGCCCAGCCAAGCCGTTTCCCGCCCTGTGCAGAACGCGGCGGACATGGCGCTCAAACTGCTCCAGCCCCTGGACGGATTGCTGAGCGCCGGCGAAAGCGCCGATGCCGAAGTGATCGCCCTCAAGGAAACCGCGCAGAGCTTCCAGTTGCTGCTCAAGCTGACCCTGGCCAACGGCACCCAGACCACCCTGGAAGCCAGCAGTACGCGCCCGCTGGCCCAGGGCAGCCTGCTCAACATCACGGCACTTTCGGACACCCGCCTGGCCATGGCCCTGAAAGGTGGAGAACGCGCCCTCGGCAGCCTCGACCTCGATCTGCTGCCGGTGGGCACCCTGATCCAGGGCAAGGTCCTGTCCAGCGAACTGGCAGCCCAGGGCAAGGCCCAGGCGGCGGTCTATAAAGTGCTGGTCAATGTACTCAACACACCGCTGGCCGGCAGCCAGCTGAGCATCGAAAGCCCGCGCCCGCTGGCCATTGGCAGCCTGCTCAGCGCCCAGGTCCAGGGCAGCCAGATGCTGCAGTTCCTGCCTCTGGCCGCACAACTGGACCAGCTCGAACTCACCCAGCAACTGGCGGGGCAACAAAGCCGCCAGGGATCCCTCGACGCCTTGCTCGGCGCGCTGCAGAACACCGGCCGGGACAACCTCCCGGAAAACCTGCGCGCGGCGATGGACAAGCTGCTCGGCGCCCTGCCCGACATCCGCCAGCTTGGCGACCCCAAGGTCCTGGCTGCCGCCCTGGAAAACAGCGGCGCCCTGCTGGAGGCACGGCTCCTGGCCGGTCAGGCCGGCACCCTGCCCCAGGATTTCAAGGCCAACCTGCTGCGCCTGATCGCCCAGTTGCTTCCTGCCTTGCCCACGCCCACCAGCTTGCCGACCACCGGCACCAGCAACGCCATGGCCCAGGCCCTGCCGGCCTTCATCCGTAATGCCCTGGGCGCCCTCGGCCAGGCCAACGCCCGCCAGCAGGCACTGAGCTTCCCCCTGCCCTCGCGGCTGGCACAGGCCGCCGAGGAAGAAGGCGACCTGGAAACCCTGCTCAAACTGGCTGCCGCCGCCGTTTCGCGCCTGCAGACGCACCAACTCTCCAGCCTCGCCCAGACCCAGGTGACGCCCGAGGGCAACCTGCTGACCACCTGGCAGCTCGAAGTACCGATGCGCAACCAGCAGGACATCGTCCCGCTGCAGATCAAATTGCAGCAGGAACAGGAAGGCCGGCAGAAAAAGAACGAGCGCAAGGAAAGCCTCTGGCGCATCGAGCTGGCTTTCGACCTGGAGCCTCTCGGCCCCTTGCAGGTGCAGGCGCAACTGGCTCAGGGCAGCCTGTCCAGTCAGCTGTGGGCGGAGCGTGCCGACACTGCCGGATTGATCGGCCGCGAACTGCCAAACCTGCGTGAGCGCCTGCAGGCGGCAGGCCTCACCGTTGGCGAACTGGCCTGCATCCAGGGCCAGCCACCACGTGGCCACCGCACGACACTCGAACAACGCTGGGTAGACGAAACCGCATGATTCCAACTCCCTTGCATGCGTTCAGCTTTGTCGGCTGCGCTCACAGCGCCTCTGCGTACTGTTCGTACTGTCTCGTCGCTGCTCGCTTGCCTTCGCGCTGCACATTTGCAAGGAAGCCGGAATGAGCAAGAAACCGCGCCAGGCCATTGCCCTCTCCTATGACGGTACAAGTGCCCCCAACCTGACCGCCAAGGGCGACGACGAGCTGGCCGAAGCCATCCTCGCCATTGCCCGCGAGTACGAAGTGCCCATCTATGAGAACGCCGATCTAGTGCGCCTGCTGGCCCGCCTGGAACTCGGCGATGCGATCCCCGAGCCGCTCTACCGCACCATCGCCGAGATCATCGCGTTCGCCTGGTACCTGAAGGGCAAATGCCCGGACGGCTTCGATCCCGATGCCGACCGTGACGTCACCCCCGCCCTGCCATTGCTCAACGCTCCGGATCACTGAGGACCAGACGCTCACCCGCCAATCCCTTGCCCTGGGGGAAATCCTGCAACTGCCAGGCGAAATAGCCTTCGCGGAAGTAGAAGACCTGCCGATAGCCCCAACTCACGGCCATCTTCACCGCCTGGGCGCCATGGGGGCAGACCTCGCTGTCGCAATAGATCACCAGGGGAATCTGACGCGGCCATTGCGGCTGCGCCAGGTCGCTGAACCGATCGAGCAGGTCGAGGTGCAAGGCGCCATGGATATGGCCCCAGGTCCATTCGCGCGTGGGTCGTACATCGATGAAGATCGCGCCGCGCTCGTACAGATAACGTGCCTGCAACACGTTGACCGTCATTGCGCCCTTCACTTCCATGGGGGCTTCCTGGGCTTGCAGACAGGACACCAGGCATAACAGAAGAACTGGAAGTAGACGCATCGCCGGACCTCCCCGGAGAGAAGCCCCGGAATTTCAGCTTAGGCCAGTCCGCCCCCTAAAACTGACCTGCGCGCAGCCGCCCGACGACAGGCTAAGAACCCGCCGCGCTAACCCGCCGACGGACAGCTTCGAAATTGCTGGAACCCGCGTACCAAGCGGGTTTCAGGCGATGAGCGGCGTTTTACAGACGTCGCCTGCGACCCATACTTTTGACGTCATGCGATTGTCGCCGTGCATGACCCGACCTCATCGAAGGAGACAACATCAAGGGCACCGTACCGGAAGTGCAGTCGCTCGCGTGCAAGCTGGATTCCACGGGCAGGGTGCGCCCCTTGTTGAATAGGAGTGTTCAACGTGTCCAACCTGCCAGATCAAAACAACATCCCTCCCATGCCCGACCTGATCCCGCCGACGCAGGAAGACGGTCCCACGCCCTCCCCGACCGCGCTCAACCCCAACCTGCCGCTGGCCATACCGGGTCGCATCACCCTGCCACCCATCCGCAGCGTGCGCGCCGGCTGCTGGCTACTCAACTACAAGCCGAGCGGTGCGCCGCTGGTGTCCTACGATGGGACCCTGCGCGTGGAGAGCCACAGCGACGGCCGCACCGCCAGCGGCGACCTCTACCAGCGACCGGTGATCTTCCTGCCGATTCCCATCCCCTTGCCCTTCCCGGTCCTCCAGGGGCAGCCGATAGTCACCCAGGACCTGCCGCTCAAGCCGATCCTCCTCGCCGGCCCCAATCCCGCTTCGGGCATCCCGATCCTGGCGCGCTCGCGCTATCGCTATTACGTCCGGGTCACCGCGCTGCCCGAGTACTTCTACCTCGGCAACAGCTTCGGCCTCACCTTCCAGCTGTACCGGTTCACCGCCCCGAACAGCTGGGCGCTGGAGTCCACCCTCACCGCGCAAATGACGCGGATGATCGCGCCAGCCGGCTACCCCTCGTCCTCCGACTACGCCGAAGGCGATGTGAAGAACGCCGCCAACACCGTGGTCGGACGCCTCACCATGGGCTGGCTGTCGGCCTACTTCCGCCGCTGCAGCATCGAGATCGACACGGTGTCCGGCTCCGAACGCCCCACCAACAGCGGTGTCGGCCACACCTGGGCGACCGTGATGGACGCCGTCGGCTGGCAGACCGCGGTGAACCTCAGCGATACCAATGTCGCCGAACCCTCGGGCAATTCGTGGTCAGACGCCGAAATGCACGCGGCGATGCTGGCGCGCCGCGCCGTGGTGAACCTCGACAGCGAATGGCGCTACCACATCCTCGCGGTGAAGAACATCGACTCCACGCCGCGCGGGATCATGTATGACGCGAGCGGGACCGATTCCAACAACGTTCCCCGCGAAGGTGTCGGCATCGCCTCGCACTGGACCATCGATGCGGGCTGGGGCACGGTCAGCGGCCAGCGTTTCGGCACGGCGGCGGCTCCCTACTTCCGCACCGCGGTCCATGAACTGGGGCACGCCATGGGCCTCTACCACAACTTCGCCGACCACGGCTTCATGTGCACCAGCGATGTAATCGCGTCCGCCGGCACGCCTGCGACGCCCTTCCCCAGCAACATCCAGTGGTCGTTCAACCCGGACAACCTCAAGCAGCTGCGTCACTACCCTGATCCCTTCGTGCGCCCAGGCTCGGTGGCCTTCGGTGGTGCGTCCACCAGTACCCCGAGCATCACCCCGACCGACTTCGAAGCCGAAGTCTTCGGGCTGGCCGTGGAGGTCGCACCGCTGATCGGCGAAGTGCCACTGGGAGCCCCGGTGCGCGTCGGCGTAGCGCTGGTCAACCAGAGCGACCAGCCGGTCCGGGTGCCGGCGACCCTGAGCCTGAAGAGCGACTTCGTCAGCGGTACCGTCACCGATCCGGCTGGAAGCGTGCGCAGCTTCCGGACCCTGGTGCACTGCATCGAGGATCGTCCGTTCCGGGTACTCCAGCCCGGCGAGCGCATCGAAGACTCCATGACCCTTCTGCGCGGGGCCGAGGGCGCGCTCTTCGGCGTGCCCGGCATCCATGAAGTCCGGGTCGAAGTGCACTGGGAAATCGACGGCATGGTTGCCCACGCGGCCGGCAGTTCGACCGTGATGGTCACCGCGGCGGTGGATGCCCGCCATGCCGAAGCGGCGCACAAGGTGCTCGTCACACCCGACCTGCACCTGGTGCTGGCGCTGGGCGGCGACCATCTGGGCGACGGCCTGGATGCACTGGATGCGGCACTCGACTCGGCGGTGCTGCGGCCGCACTTCGCCGCGGTCGCTGCCAAACGCCTGGCGCGTCGCTTCCTCAAGCGCAAGCCTGACGTCAAGGCTGCGGTGGCCTTGCTCGAACAGGATGCCGTGATGAGCGATGCCGAGCGCAGCAAGCTGGCTGCGCTGATCGACGACGCCGGCGGCGCGGTCACCAAGGACCTGGCCAAGGCACTCAAGGGCAAGTCCAAGTCGGCCACGCTGGTACGCGCCAAGTAGCGCAGTGCAGAAAGGTGGAGCGCCGGCCCAGGCCGGCGCACCCCCAAGCGATCTGCCAAGGAGCCACGAGCATGACGAAAGCGGACCTGCGACTGGTCGGCCAGTGGCACAGGAGTTCGGTGACCGCCGATGCAACCGGCTATGCCGGCTACCTGCGCTTCGCGGCCGACGGACTCTATGCCGGCCAGGCTGATCCTCCCGGCGCCTTCACCTGGTGGGACGGTGGCACCTGGGCAACCCGGGCGCCGGGGCAGCTTGCGCTGTCCACCGCCAACGACGCCATCGTCACCTACAGCTACGAACTGGATAGCGACACCCTCACCATCACCGATGCCTCGGGCAACGCGGTCATCTATCGCCGCGTCGTCTGAGTCGCCGGCCTGAATCATTGCCAGGAGGGCGATATGCCAGGCCCCTACCCCACTACGGTCTTCTTCGACCTGGGCGACACCCTGGTCACCCGCATCGGCAGCGTACGCCAGCGCTATGCCGACACCCTGGACTGCCTGCAGATCCTCAAGGCACGCGGTTATCGGCTGGGTCTGCTGAGCAATCAGGCGGCCGGCACCAGCGTCACCTCCATCCAGGCACAGATGGAAGCATTGCGGTTGGCCGGTTACATCGAGCCCGGACTGATCACACTGTCCACCGAGATTCCGGGCAACGTCGGCAAACCGGCGCAGCCCATCTTCGACCTGGCCCGGCTCAAGGCGGGGCATGGCGAGGCGGGCGAACGCGCCCTGTTCATCAGCGAATCAGCGGCGGACGTGCTCGCCGCGCGCAGCTTTGGCTGGCGCGCGATCCGCAAGCGCAATGGCGGCGCCTGCTTGCCCGGCGATGGTGAATGCGTGGCCAACCTCGCCGGCTTGCTCGAGCGCTTGCCGCCGCTGGCGGACATCGCCGGCAGCAACCTCGACCTGGCGCCCCCGCCGCGCCTGGTGGACGGCCTCTGGGCAGTTCCACTGGACATCGTGCGGATCGACGCCGCGCTGACGTTCGATGCGGCGACCCAGCAGGCCAGCGGCGATGCGACCCTGGAGTTTCGCCTGGGCGTCAATGCCGGCTGCCCCATCTTCGACCTTCGACAGACACCCACCGGCGCCTGGCTGGACGGCACCCCCATCCCGTTGGCCGAGATCGCCGCACACGACTTCGGCGGCGGCGCACATGCCAGCCTGCGGGTGCTGGCCCGGGTGCTGGAGGCCGGCAGCCTCCACAGCCTGCGCCTGACTTACGCCGTCGGCCTGCCCCAGGCCTCCACCGCCGGCTCCTATCAGCCGCAGGTCACCTGGAGCGCCGGCCCGAGACTGGTGTTCAATTTCGGCTTCACCGATCTGGGTGCGGGACGCTATCTGGAGGCTTTCGTCCCGGCCAACCTCATCTACGACCAGTTCGAACTGGACCTGGAACTGCAACTGCTGAACACGCCGGTGGCCCATACCCCCATCAGCAACGGCACGATCAGCCCACTGGGTAGCAATCATTGGCGCATCACTTTTCCACCGCGCAGCACGGCCTTCTCACCGCTGCTTGAGCTGCGACCCGCCGATAGCCTGCAGAGCGCCACCTTCGACACCCTGCTTCCGGTCTCGGGCAGTGCAGTGACCGTGACAGCCTGGAAGCTCAGCAGCAGCCCGGTGGATATCGCCGCCCAGGCCGGCGCCATCGCCGGCTTTCTCGTGGACAACGAGAACAGCTCCGGGCGCTACCTGCATGGAGGACGCTTCACCGCCTTCATCCACCAGGGCGGCATGGAGTACGACGGCGGCACCACCAGCGGTACCGGCGCATTGCGCCATGAGGCCTTCCACAGCTGGTGGGCGCGCGGCCTGAAGCCGGCGAGCCAGCCCGACGCCTGGTTCGACGAGGCCTGGACGGTCTACCACGGCAACGGAGCCGGGGGTGTTCAGCCCTTCGACTTCAGTGCGCCGGCCCTGGCCCTGTGTCCACGGAATCCCTGGGTGCGGGTTACCCATCTCGATGCCTATGGCGCCGGCGAACGACTCTGGAAAGGCATCGCGGCGCTGACCGGGGCGGCAACCCTGCGCGACCAGATGCGCGCCTTCTACCTGGCTCGTCACGCCCGCCCGGTGCGCAGCGAGGACCTCGAATGCCATCTGCTGGCGAGCACGGGGCAGCCCGACTGCGTAGATGCGTTCCACCGCTTCGTCTATGGCTTCGCCGACCCATCGCCCGTGCCGGACCTCTGGCTGCGCGACGACGCTGCCGACCCCGGCGGCAACGATTGGCCCGGGCGCTTCTGGGACTCCCCCGACCTCTGGGTACGCAACCGTGACGACAATGGCCTGGAGCACCAGAACCTGGAATACGGCCAGGACAACTGGATCCATGCCCGTGTGCGCAATCGCAGCACCACCGCCATTGCGCGCCATCTGGTGGTCAGCTTCAACGTCAAACAGTACGCCGGCACCCAGTTCACCTACCCCGCAGACTTCCTGCCCGCTGTGACGGCGGCCGCCGCCTTCGACCTGGGGCCCGGGGAAAGCCGTATCCTCAAGGCACGCCTGCCCCGCTCCGCGATTCCACCCGTCGGCAGCCATCCGTGCCTGCTGGCCAGCGTCTTCACCCGCTTCGATCGCCCGCAGGCGGGGCGTCACGTCTGGGAGCAGAACAACCTGGCGCAAAAGAACCTGACGGTGGTCGACCTGGCGCCCAACGCCTGGATCGTGTTGCCGCTGCTGGCCATCAACCTGCGGCCGCGGCGCGCCCAGACCGTGCAGCTTGAACTGGTGCGGCCAAAGGGGCTGGAAGGCCTGGCGGCCAGCCTGATTCTGGATAAACGTGCCCTCGCGCCGGGATTACGGAGCAACGCCCTGGCATTGCCTACGCCTCCTCGATTGCAGGACTCCACGCGTCTGGATTGTTCCTGCGGTGAGCGCAGCGACGGCGCGCACGCAAAGCCGGCAGTGCTCACCAGCCATGCAGCGGAGCGGCTGGCCGAGCAATTTCCGGGCGCGTTGGAGCTGTCCTGGGCACAGGGTGAACGCGCGCAAATACCGGTCTTGTTGCGACCCTCGGAGGCGCTGCGTGTCGGCCTGCGGGTCCAGGTACCGAGTGCGGCGAAGCGCGGTTCGCGTTTCACCATCGATCTGTTGCAGCGGGAGAATGGCAAGCCGGTCGGTGGCGTGGCGCTGGAGGTACGGGTGAGTCGCTAACCGGCCAAGGCGAAGGCGCCAGTCGAACTCAGTCGTGATCCTTGCGGGCCTGGTGAAGCTTGCTCACCAGTTCGGCTTCGGCCTTGGTCAGGCCACAGGAATGGGTGAGGTCGTCGACGCTGGCGCCGAGGCCGACCAGTCGCGCCGCCTGGGAGAAGGACAGGCTGGTGGGGTCCCGCTGCTCCATGCGGCTCAGCTTGTCCGGCAGGGGCGCGACCACGCGGCGAAGCTCCTGGAGGTCTTCGCCCATGCGTACGCTGCCGTCGAAATAGGCTTCGAGGCGGCGCCCCAGCTCCTTGAGTTTCTGGTCGCGCACTGCGTCGCGCTGGGCTTGCGCGTCCACTTCCTGGCGCAGGCGCTTGGCCAGCCAGTAGCACGTCCAGCCCAGGCCGATGCAGGCCAGGGCCAGGACCACCGCGAGCAGTGCAATCCAGATCAACTCAGATGCTCTCCAGCTCGGACCACTCTTCCTCGCTCATCATCTTGTCCAGCTCGACGAGGATCAGCAGTTCGCCGTTCTTGTTGCAGACGCCCTGGATGAACTTGGCGGATTCGTCGTTACCGACGTTGGGTGCGGTTTCGATCTCCGACTGCCGCAGGTAGACGACCTCGGCCACGCTGTCGACCAGGATGCCCACCACCTGCTTGTCCGCCTCGATGATGACGATGCGGGTGTTGTCGCTCACCGGCGCTGGGCCGAGGCCGAAACGCTGGCGGGTGTCGATCACCGTCACCACATTGCCACGCAGGTTGATGATGCCCAGCACGTAACTCGGCGCCCCCGGCACCGGCGCGATTTCGGTGTAACGCAGGACTTCCTGCACCTGCATGACGTTGATGCCGTAGGTTTCATTGTCCAGGCGGAAAGTCACCCATTGCAGGATGGGATCTTCGGCACCTTGAGCGGACGATTTCTTCATGTTCCCTAGCCTCTCTTGAGCCACCCTGGGCGGCGTTCGCGGGTTGACCCGCTGTTGTGTGCATGGCGCTCCGTACGGCACGGAGCCACCCATCAATTCAGTGTCATGTGTTTGATGGCGCCGCTGGCGATGAGCTCAGCGAGGGCCGAGACGTCCAGCAGCGCACACATGTGTTCGATCACGGTACCGGCCAACCAGGGCCTTTGGCTACGCTGGCTGCGCCATTTGATTTCACTCGGGTCCAGGCGGATGGAGCGGCTGACCTGATGAACCGCCAGCCCCCACTCGTAGCCCTGCACCGAAATCACGTACTGCAGCCCCTCACGGAAATCGTCACGGTAGCGTTCGGGCATGACCCAGCGCGCGGTATCCAGCACCTTCAGGTTCCCCGCCTGGCACGGCAGTATGCCGAGGAACCAGTCCGGCTGCCCGAACAACGGCGTCAGCTCCTGCCCGGCCAGCGGGTAGATGGAGCCCAGGGATACCAACGGAACCGCCAGCGTCAGGCCGGCGACATCGAACAGCAGGCACTCGAAGGGTTCCTCGCCCCATGCAGGACGCCCTCCGGCGACGAGCGCGGGGATATCGGACTGGAGCGTGCCCGGCATACCGAACTCCACCAGGGGTTCAACGCGCGCCAGCACGGGCTCCGGCTCGGCCTCGACCGCAGCCGGCATGCAGGCTTCGGGCTCCAGCACCAGCAGCGGCTCGACTTCCGGCTCGGCTACCACCAGGACCGGAGCCGCCAGCGGCTCGGGCGCGGCTTCCAGTACCTGAGTCAGGCGTGCGTCACGTACCTGCTCTTCCAGCACCGCGGCTTCGAATTCTTCCCGGCTGATGCTTTCGGCCAGCTCGACCGAAGCCTCATGCAGCAAGGCATCCAGGTAGGACTGCAGGGCCAGTTGCGGGCGGGTGGCGGTGGCGAGGGGACGACTCATGTTGGAAACCCACGGGATTGATCTGTAGAGCCTATCGGCAGGCGGCGCACTTCACTTGAGCACCAGCAGTCGACATTGCAACGCATCAGGCTACCTGGGCAGCCAGTTGCTGGCCGAGCAGGTGCTTGAGCAACGCCCGGTAGGCGATCACGCCCCGGCTGTTGGAATCGTACTGCGAGGGCGTGACGCCAGCGCGGCTGGCATCCCGCAGGCGGGTGTCCACCGGGATGTAGGCCTGCCAGAGGTTTTCCGGGTAGTTGTTGCGCAGCACCTTGAGGGTATTGAGCGATGCCTGGGTGCGGCGGTCGAACAGGGTCGGCACGATGGTGTAGGGCAACGCCTGCTTGCGCGAGCGATTGATCATGGCGAGGGTGCTGACCATGCGCTCCAGGCCCTTCACCGCAAGGAATTCGGTCTGCACCGGGATCACCAACTGCTGGCTGGCCGCCAGGGCATTGACCATCAGCACCCCGAGCAGTGGCGGGCTGTCGATGATGGCATGGTCGAACTGCTGCCAGAGTTGCGCCAGGCTCTTGGCGATCACCAGGCCGAGGCCATTCTGCCCGGGCGACTGCCGCTCGAGGGTTGCAAGCGCCGTGCTGGAGGGCAGCAGGGAAATGCGTTCGTGGCTGGTCTGCAGCAGCAGCTCGCGCGGCAGGCCGTCGGGTACGCCCCCCTGGTTCAGGAACAGGTCGAAACAGCTGTGTTCCAGCGTGTCCGGGTCATGCCCGAAATAGCTGGTCATCGAGCCGTGGGGGTCGAGGTCGACCACCACGACACGCTTGCCGGCATCGGCCAGCAGGCCCGCCAGGGCGATGGATGTGGTGGTCTTGCCGACTCCACCTTTTTGGTTGGCTACTGCCCAGACTCTCATCTTCTTCATCCTCCCGGCTGCGCTGATGCACCGAGACTCTCAACCTGCCCTAGAGAGCAGGTGACGGGGAATTGACGGCACCCGCTGCCGGGGCCTGTGCTGGGGCTGCTGGTGCAGGTTGCGTGCCAGCCCTCTGCAGCGCGGCATCCGGCTTGGCATTGGCGCTACCGACGCCGCTGACACTGCGGCGCACATCGAGGTTTCGGGAAATCACCAGCACCACGCGCCGGTTGCGCGCACGCCCTTCAGACGTGGCGTTATCCGCAACCGGCTGGAACTCGCCATAGCCCACGGCCGCCAAGCGGCGCGGTGCCAGGCCGTCCATGGCGAGCATGCGCACGATGCTGGCGGCGCGCGCCGTGGACAGCTCCCAGTTGGAGGGGAACTGCGAGGTGGCGATGGGCAGGTTGTCGGTGAAACCTTCGACGTGCACCGGGTTGTCGTAGGGCGCCAGAATCCTGGCAACCTTCTCGATCAGGGTGAAAGCGACGTCATTAGGGACGGCATCGCCACTGGGGAACAGCAGGCTGGAGTTCATCTCGATCTCCACCCAGAGTTCGTTTCCGCGCACGTTCAGCTGGTCGGACTTGATCAGGTCGCCGAAGGCATCGCGCACGCTCTGGGCGATCTCTTGCAGGGGATCGGCACCCGGATCGTCGATGGAGGTCTGGCTGCGCTCGCTCTCCTCCACCATGCTGCGGTCGGGTTCGGTGGTACGCGGTTTCTCCTCCCCCACCGGAATCGGCTTGATCGAACGGTCCGGCTGGTTGAACACGCCGACCAGGGTTTCCGAAAGGATCTTGTACTTGCCTTCGTTGATCGAGGAGATGGAGTACATCACCACGAAGAAGGCGAACAGCAGGGTGATGAAGTCCGCGTAGGACACCAGCCAGCGTTCGTGATTTTCATGCTCTTCCTGATGCCGCCTGCGCGCCATGCTCCGTTCCTCAATCCATGAAGCCTTGCAGCTTGAGTTCGATCGAACGAGGGTTCTCGCCTTCGGCGATGGAGAGAATGCCTTCCAGCAGCATTTCGCGGTAACGCGATTGGCGTATGGCGATGGATTTCAGCTTGTTGCCGATCGGCAGGAGCAGCAGGTTGGCGAAGCCGACGCCATAGATGGTGGCGACGAAGGCTACCGCGATGCCGCCGCCCAGTTGGCTGGGATCGGCCAGGTTGCCCATCACGTGGATCAGGCCCATGACGGCACCGATGATGCCGATGGTCGGCGCATAGCCGCCCATGCTCTCGAACACCTTGGCCGCCTGCAGGTCCCGTCCTTCCTGGGTGAAGAGATCGACCTCGAGGATGCTGCGGATGGATTCCGGCTCGGCACCGTCCACCAGCAGTTGCAGGCCCTTGCGAGCGAAGGGATCCGGTTCGCTGTCGGCCACCGGCTCCAGGCCCAGCAGACCCTCCTTGCGCGCCGTCATGCTCCAGTTCACCACGCGGGTGATGCCACCGGCGAGGTCCACCTGGGGCGGGAAGAGAATCCAGCGGAAGATGACCAGCGAGCGCTTGAAGATGCTCATGGGCGTCTGCAGGAATGCCGCGCCCAGGGTGCCGCCCAGAACGATGAGCGCCGCGGGTCCATTGAGCAGGGCCGCGACGTGACCGCCTTCGAGGTAGTTGCCGCCAATGATGGCGACGAAGGCCAGGATTACCCCGATGAGGCTCAGTACATCCATTACCTGGGTTTCTCCATCACATGCACGCCTCGACCAGGTGGCGGCCGATATCGTCCAGGCCATACACGGCATCGGCCAGATTGGCCTTCACCACTGCCATGGGCATGCCGTAGATCACGCAGCTGGCCTCGTCCTGGGCCCAGACCTGGCTGCCACCCTGCTTGAGCAGGCGCGCGCCTTCACGTCCGTCGGCGCCCATGCCGGTAAGCACCACGGCCAGGACCTTGTCATTGTAGGACTTGGCCGCCGAGCCGAAGGTGATGTCCACGCAGGGCTTGTAGTTGAGGCGCTCATCACCCGGCAGGATGCGCACCACACCCCGGGTGTCGACCATCATCTGCTTGCCACCGGGGGCCAACAGGGCCAGGCCGGGACGCAGCACGTCGCCATCCTCGGCTTCCTTGACGGAAATCCGGCAGAGCTTGTCCAGGCGCTCGGCGAAAGCCTTGGTGAAGGCCGCCGGCATGTGCTGGATCAGCACCAGAGGCGCCGGAAAATTGGCCGGCAGTTGGGTGAGCACGCGTTGCAGGGCAACCGGCCCGCCGGTGGAGGTGCCGATGGCGACCAGCCGGTAGGCCTTACGCTTTGGGGCGGCGGACGCGGTTGGCGCTGTCGGCGCGGCATGGCTCGGCTGCGCGGGCGCATAAGCGGGACGTGCCGGGATGCTGGCCGCCGGCGACGGGGCCGAATGGGTCGGAGGGGTCGGATGGGCGGGAGCGCTGAAACTGCTGTAGCGGCGGTTGCTGCGCGCGATGCTGTGCACCTTCTCGCAGAGCAGTTGCTTGACCTTTTCCGGGGTGCGGGAGATGTCCTCGAAGTTCTTCGGCAGGAAGTCCACCGCACCGGCATCCAGGGCGTCGAGGGTGACGCGGGCGCCTTCGTGGGTCAGCGAGGAAAACATCAGGACCGGCGTCGGGCAGCGCTGCATGATGTGCCGCACTGCGGTGATGCCGTCCATCATCGGCATCTCGTAGTCCATGGTGATGACATCGGGCTTGAGCGCCAGTGCCTGGTCAATGGCTTCGCGGCCATTGGTGGCAGTGCCCACCACCTGGATATTGGGGTCGGAAGAAAGGATTTCCGAGACACGGCGGCGGAAGAACCCGGAGTCATCCACCACCAGAACCTTGACTGCCATAAGAAAAAAGCTCCTAGCGGGCGGCCAGTCCTGGCCGCCCCAGATCAACCACGGCGTGCGTAATGCTTGAGCATGCTCGGCACGTCGAGGATCAGTGCGATACGGCCGTCACCGGTGATGGTGGCACCGGACATGCCTGGCGTTCCCTGGAGCATCTTGCCGAGCGGCTTGATCACCACTTCTTCCTGGCCTACCAACTGGTCGACCACGAAGCCGATGCGCTGGGTGCCCACGGAGAGGATCACCACATGGCCCTCCCCCTGCTCCTCGACCGCCGCATCACGCACCAGCCAGCGCTTGAGGTAGAACAGCGGCAGTGCCTTGTCGCGGACGATCACCACTTCCTGGCCATCCACCACATTGGTACGCGACAGGTCGAGGTGGAAGATCTCGTTGACGTTCACCAGCGGGAAAGCGAAGGCCTGGTTGCCCAGCATCACCATCAGCGTCGGCATGATCGCCAGGGTCAACGGCACCTTGATGACGATCTTCGAGCCCGCGCCCTTCTGCGAGAACACGTTCACGGTGCCATTGAGCTGGGAGATCTTGGTCTTCACCACATCCATGCCGACACCGCGGCCGGACACGTCGGAAATCTCGGTCTTGGTCGAGAAGCCCGGGGCGAAGATCAGGTTATAGCACTCCAGCTCGGTCAGGCGTTCGGCGGCATCCTTGTCCAGCAGCCCTTTCTCCACCGCCTTGGCACGCAGCACGGCCGCATCCATGCCCTTGCCGTCGTCGGTGATCATCAGGAGGATGTGGTCGCCTTCCTGCTCGGCAGAGAGGACAACCCGGCCGGTGCGCGACTTGCCAGCCGCCTCGCGCTCGTCGGGCGATTCGATACCGTGATCGACGGCGTTGCGAACCAGGTGGACCAGCGGATCGGCCAGGGCTTCCACCAGGTTCTTGTCCAGGTCGGTTTCCTCGCCCACCAGCTCGAGGTTGATTTCCTTCTTCAGGTTTCGCGCCAGGTCACGAACCAGGCGCGGGAAACGGCCGAAGACTTTCTTGATCGGCTGCATCCGCGTTTTCATCACGGCGGTCTGCAGGTCGGCAGTGACCACGTCCAGGTTGGACACGGCCTTGGCCATGGACTCGTCGCCGCTGTTGGAACCCAGGCGTACCAGACGGTTACGCACCAGCACCAGCTCGCCGACCATGTTCATGATTTCGTCCAGGCGCGCGGTATCCACCCGAACGGTGGTTTCCGCTTCGCTGACCACGGTGGGGCCGGCGGCGCCATTGCCAGCGGCTGCCGGCGCGGCGGGCTGACGGGGCGCCGGGGCCGGCTCGGCCTTGGCGGCGGGCCTGGCAGCGGGAGCAGGCGCCGCGACGGGTGCGGGACGGCTGACAGCGGCAACCGGTTCTTCGGTGGCGCCGTTGAACTTGCCCTTGCCGTGCAGTTGGTCGAGCAGCGCTTCGAATTCGTCGTCGGTGATATTTTCGCCAGCGCCAGCAACCGGGGCGACCGGCACAACCGGGGCGGGCGGGGTGATGGCGGCCACTTCGCTGGCGCCATTGAACTTGCCCTTGCCATGCAACTGGTCGAGCAGGTCCTCGAACTCGTCGTCGGAGATTTCATCGCCACCGCCAGCGGTGACCAGGGTGTTCACCGGAGCGCTGGCTGCCACGGCGGCTTCCGGCTCCGCTACAGCCGCGAACTTGCCCTTGCCGTGCAGTTGGTCGAGCAGTGCTTCGAATTCGTCGTCGGTGATTTCATCGGCAGTGGCCGCGACGGGCTCGGCGGTACCACCGACGTTATCGCCCAGCGCGTCGAGCAACTGCTCGAACTCGCTGTCGGTGATATCGGCGTTCGCTTCGACGCGAGCCGGCTCCGCGATCACCGGAGCCGGAGCTGCCGGAGCGGCGGCCGTAGGCTCGTCACCGGCAGGTTCGGCCAGGCGCGACAAGGCCGCCAGCAGTTCCGGCGTTGCGGGCGTCGGTTCGCTGCGTTCACGCACTTCGCGGAACATTTCATTGACCGTGTCCAGCGCCTGCAGCACCACGTCCATCAGCTCGGCATCCACGCGGCGTTCGCCCTTGCGCAGGATGTCGAAGACGTTTTCGGCGATATGGCAGCACTCCACCAGAGCGTTCAGCTGGAGGAAGCCCGCGCCACCTTTCACGGTATGGAAACCACGGAAAATCGCGTTGAGCAGGTCCATGTCGTCCGGGCGGCTTTCCAGCTCGACCAGCTGCTCGGACAATTGCTCCAGAATCTCGCCGGCCTCTACCAGGAAGTCCTGGAGGATTTCTTCATCGGCGTCGAAGCTCATAAGTGGAGTGCTCCCTAAAACCCAAGGCTGGATAGCAGATCGTCGACGTCGTCCTGTCCGGACACCACGTCCTCACGTATATCGGCATGGATCTGCGGACCTTCACCCCTGGAAGGATTTTTTTGTTGTTCCAGCTCTGCGCGCAGCACGACGTGGTCGTGCTCGATGCCGGCGTAGCGATCGACCTGGCTGGCCATCATCACCAGCTTGACCAGGTTGCTTTCCACCTCGGTGACCAGTTGGGTGACGCGCTTGATCACCTGGCCGGTGAGGTCCTGGTAGTCCTGTGCGAGCAGGATGTCGTTGAGCTTCCCGGACAGCGCATCGGTGTCGCGCTGGCTGCGGGCGAGGAATTGCTCGATGCGGCGGGCCAGGTCACGGAAACCGTCCGCGCCGATTTCCCGACGCATGAAGCGACCCCATTCCTCACCCAGCTTCTGGGCTTCGTCGCTCAGGCCGCCCAGCAGCGGCGCGCTTTCCTCCACCAGGTCCATGGTGCGGTTGGCGGCCTTCTCGGTCATCTGCACCACATAGGAAAGACGGTCGGTCGCATCGGCGATCTGCGACATTTCCTGGGCATGGGGCAGGTGCGGGTCGATCTGGAAATTGACGATGGCGTTGTGCAGCTCACGGGTGAGCTTGCCGACTTCCTGGTAGAGGCCGCGATCACGGACGTGATTGAGTTCGTGGATGAGTTGCACGGCGTCGGTGAAGTTGCCTTTTTCGAGGCTATCCACCAATTCCCGCGCACGGTCTTTCAGGGTCGACTCGAAGTCTCCCAGCAGGTGTTCTTTCTGGTCCATGGTGCCCTCGCGGCTGACATTCAGCCGTTGACCCGCTCGAAGATCTTCTCGATTTTTTCTTTCAGCACCTGGGCAGTGAAAGGCTTGACCACATAGCCGTTCACACCGGCCTGGGCCGCTTCGATGATCTGGTCGCGCTTGGCCTCGGCAGTCACCATCAGCACCGGCAGGTGTTTCAGGCGCTCATCGGCGCGTACCGCGCGCAGCAGGTCGATACCGGTCATGCCGGGCATGTTCCAGTCGGTCACGAGGAAGTCGAAATTGCCGCTGTGCAGCATGGGCAGGGCGGTGGTGCCGTCGTCCGCTTCGGCGGTATTGGTGAATCCCAAGTCGCGCAAGAGGTTCTTGATGATGCGTCTCATCGTCGAGAAATCATCAACGATGAGGATTTTCATGTTCTTGTCCAAGTCGACCTCCGTACAGTCTCAAACGCCCCTCTTGCCGGGGACGCCATCCAAATCTGAAAGCGGTGTACCGTTCAGCGCGCGCGCCACTCGCCGAGCCGTGCGCGCAGGCGTGCGGCGCACTGGCTATGCAACTGGCTGACACGTGATTCGCTGACCCCCAGCACTTCACCGATTTCCTTCAAGTTCAGTTCTTCGTCGTAATACAGCGCCAGCACCAGGCGCTCCCGCTCCGGCAGGTTCGCGATGGCATCAGCCAGCGCGGCCTGGAAACGGTCTTCTTCCAGATCATGGGAAGGCGAGAATTGGGTGACACCGGCGTCCTCGTGCACACCGCCGTGCTCGCCGTCCTGCAACAGGTCGTCGAAGCTGAACAGGCGGCTGCCCAAGGTGTCGCTCAGGATGCCGTAGTAGTCTTCGAGACTCAATCCAAGTTCGGCAGCAACTTCCTGATCTTTAGCGTCGCGACCTGTCCGGGCCTCGATGGCACGGATCGCGTCACTCACCATGCGCGTATTGCGGTGCACCGAACGAGGTGCCCAGTCCCCCTTGCGGACCTCGTCGAGCATGGCCCCGCGGATGCGGATGCCGGCGTAGGTTTCGAAGCTGGCGCCCTTGCTGCCGTCGTACTTCTTCGAGGCTTCGAGCAGTCCGATCATCCCGGACTGCATCAGGTCTTCCACCTGAACGCTGGCCGGAAGGCGCGCGAGCAGGTGATAGGCGATGCGCTTGACCAGGGGGGCGTAGCGCTCGATCAACTGATGTTGCGAATCCCTTGCCTGTGCCTTTCCGTACATACGCAGCCCCGTAGCGGGTGTCATACAGGGGTTTCCGTGGACGGCTGCCGGACCAGCCGCTCGACGAAGAACTCCAGGTGGCCCCGCGGATTGGCCGGCAGCGGCCAGCTGTCGACCTTCTGTGCAATGGCCTTGAAGGCCAGCGAGCACTTCGAGCGCGGGAAGGCTTCATAGACGGCGCGCTGCTTCTGCACGGCCTTGCGCACCGATTCGTCATAGGGGACGGCGCCCACGTACTGCAGGGCGACATCGAGGAAGCGATCGGTAACCTTGGTCAGCTTGGCGAACAGGTTGCGCCCTTCCTGCGGGCTATGGGCCATGTTGGCCAGCACGCGGAAGCGGCTCATGCCGTAGTCGCGGTTGAGCAGTTTGATCAGCGCGTAGGCGTCGGTGATAGAGGTCGGTTCGTCACAGACCACTACGATCACCTCCTGGGCCGCACGGACGAAGCTGACCACCGAATCGCCGATGCCGGCGGCGGTGTCGATCACCAGCACGTCGAGGTTGTCGCTGATCTCGCTGAATGCCTGGATCAGCCCGGCGTGCTGCATGGGCGAAAGCTGCACCATGCTCTGGGTGCCGGAGGCGGCCGGGACGATGCGAATGCCCCCCGGCCCCTGCAACAGCACGTCGCGCAGGTCGCATTCGCCATTGATCACATCGGCCAGGGTGCGCTTGGCGGTAAGGCCGAGCAGGACGTCGACGTTGGCCAGGCCGAGGTCGGCGTCCAACAACATGACGCGGCGGCCGAGATCGGCCAGGGCCAGCGAGAGGTTGACGGACACATTGGTCTTGCCAACGCCGCCCTTGCCGCCGGTCACCGCGATCACCTGTACGGGATGCATACTACCCATTTCAAATACCTTGCCTTAGGGGCCAGTTTGGCGGTCCAGCACCGCCCCACGCGGGGCGGCTCACAATTCTTCAACCGGCGCGTCGCGCCGGATTCTGGTACAGCCCGGCGAACAGATCGGCCATGGCTTCTTCACTCGGGTCCTCCGGAGCCTGGAGGCTGACCGCACGACTCACCAGCTGGTGGCTGCGCGGAACCTGCAGATCATCCGGGATTCGCGGGCCGTCGGCCAGATAGGCTACCGGCAGATGCTGGCCGATAGCCAGTCCCAATACCTCGCCCAGACTGGCGGCTTCGTCCGCCTTGGTGATGATGCAACCGACCAGGCCGCAGCGCTTGTAGCTGTGATAGGCCGCCTTGAGCACCTGGCTCTGGCTGGTGGCGGCCATCACCAGGTAATTCTTCGCGTTTATCGCCCGGCTGGCCAGCGCTTCGAGCTGCATGGTCAGGGCCGGATCGTTGACGGGCAGGCCGGCGGTATCGATCAGCACCACGCGCTTGCGGGCCAGGGGCGCGATGGCCTGGGTCAGGGACTGGCCCGGATCGACCAGGGTGACCGGCACATTGAGGATTCGGCCCAGCGTCTTGATCTGCTCCTGGGCGCCGATGCGGAAGCTGTCCATGCTTACCAGGGCGACGTTTTGCGCGCCGTACTTGAGCACGTAGCGGGCAGCCATCTTGGCCAGGGTGGTGGTCTTGCCCATGCCGGCCGGACCGACCAGGGCGATCACACCACCCTCCTCCATCGGTTCGATCTGCGGCGTGCGAATGGCGTGGGCCAGGTGCGCCAGCAGCATGCGCCAGGCCTGGCGCGGCTCGCTGACCTGGGCAACCTTGTCCAGCAGGGCGCGGGCCAGTTCAGCCGGCAGGCCCATGCGTTGCAGGCGACGCCAGAGACTGGCCTGCTGCGGACGGCGACTCTGCATCTGGCCCCAGGCGATGGAGCCAAGTTGCACTTCGATCAGTTCACGCAGCCCGCTCAGCTCGAAGCGCATGGCATCCAGGGCAGCCTGATCCACCGCCGCGGGCTGGGGCGCACTGACGGGCTCCACCGCACGGGGTACCGCGCGAGGGCGATTCATGGCAGCGGCCAGGGCGGACTCCGGCAGCTCCGACTCGATGGCGGTCAGGGGCTCCCCGGCGAACAATTGACGGTCCTTGCCGGCGTCGGCCTGGGCCCGGGTGGTCAACTCAGCCTGGGCTTCGGCGATGCGCGCCTGGGTCTTGCGCAGCTCCGCCTCGAGAGCCGGGTTCGGCCTGCTCGGGGCCGCTGCCGGCATCGGGTAGTCCAGCGCCGCGGTCAGCTCGACACCGCCGGCGACACGGCGATTACCGATGATGGCGGCATCCGCGCCCAGTTCATCACGCACCAGCTTCATGGCTTGACGCATATCGGCGGCGAAGAAACGTTTGACCTGCATGGCCGTTGACCTCGGTTAGTTCTGCCCCACAGTCGCAACTATGGTGACCTGCTTGTTGTCCGGTATTTCCTGGTAGGCCAGTACGTGCATGGTTGGCACGGCGAGCCTTGCGAAGCGCGACATCATCGCCCTGATCGGCCCGGCCACCAGCAGGATCGCCTGCTTGCCGAGCATTTCCTGGCGCTGCGCCGCTTCCACCAGGGAACGTTGCAGCTTTTCGGCCATTCCGGGTTCGAGGAGAACGCCATCTTCCGAACCTTGTCCGGCCTTCTGCAGGCTATTCAGCAATATCTGTTCCAACCTGGGTTCCAGAGTGATCACAGGCAGCTCCGGCTCTAGTCCCACAATGCTTTGCACGATTGCGCGCGCCAGCGAGACGCGGACCGCCGCCACCAACGCGGCGGGATCTTGACTCTTCGGCGCGATGTTAGCGATGGCTTCGGCGATGGTGCGAATGTCACGCACAGGCACCTGCTCTTGCAGCAGGGCCTGGAGCACCTTGAGCAGGGTCGACAGCGACACCATGCCCGGCACCAGCTCTTCGGCCAGGCGTGGCGAGCTCTTGGCCAGGTTCTGCATCAGTTGCTGGACTTCTTCATGGCCGAGCAACTCGTGGGCGTGCTTGTGCAGCACCTGATTCAGGTGAGTGGCGACTACGGTGCCGGCATCGACCACGGTGTAGCCGAGCGACTGCGCCTGATCACGCTGGCTGGCGTCGATCCACACCGCCTCCAGGCCGAACGCCGGATCCTTGGCGGCGACGCCATTGAGGGTGCCGAACACCTGGCCGGGATTGATCGCCAGTTCGCGGTCCGGATAGACCTCCGCCTCGGCCACGCTGACGCCCATCAGCGTCAAGCGATAGGCGTTGGGCAGCAGGTCGAGGTTGTCGCGGATATGCACCGAGGGCATCAGGAAGCCCATCTCCTGGGACAGCTTCTTGCGTACGCCCTTGATCCGCGCCAGCAACTGGCCGCCCTGGTTGCGGTCCACCAGCGGAATCAGGCGGTAGCCCACTTCCAGGCCGACGAGGTCCACCGGGGTCACGTCGTCCCAGCCAAGCTCCTTGGTTTCCTGCGCACGTTGAGCCGGCAACAATTCCTGCTGACGCTGCTCCTCCTGCACCGCCTGCTCCTTGACCTGCTTCTGCCGATGCCAGATCCACCAGGCCCCCCCGGCCGCCACGAGACCCAGGCCGATGAAGGAGACATGCGGCATGCCCGGCACCAGGCCCATGGCGATGAGGATGGTGGCGGACACTGCCAGCGCCTTGGGCGAGGCGAACATCTGACGATTGACCTGCTGCCCCATGTCTTCGGACGAGGACACGCGGGTCACCATGATGGCCGCGGCGGTGGACAGCAGCAGCGACGGAATCTGCGCCACCAGGCCGTCGCCGATGGTCAGCAGCGAGTAGATGCGGCCGGCGTCACCGAAGCTCAGGCCATGCTGCAGCATGCCGATGGCCATGCCGCCGATGAGGTTGATGAAGAGGATCAGCAGGCCGGCGATGGCATCGCCGCGTACGAACTTGCTCGCACCGTCCATGGAGCCGTAGAAGTCGGCTTCCTGGGACACTTCGGAACGGCGTTTCTTGGCCTCGGCCTGGTCGATGAGTCCGGCGTTGAGGTCGGCGTCGATGGCCATCTGCTTGCCGGGCATGGCGTCCAGGGTGAAACGCGCACTCACTTCGGAGATACGTCCGGCACCCTTGGTGACTACCACGAAGTTGATGATCATCAGGATCGCGAAGACCACGGCACCGACCACGTAGTTGCCGCCCACCACCACGTCGCCGAAGGCCTGGATCACCTTGCCGGCGGCATCGTGGCCGTCCTGGCCGTGGAGCAGCACCACGCGGGTGGACGCGACGTTCAGCGCCAGGCGCAACAGGGTGGCTACCAGCAGGATGGTGGGGAAGACGGCGAAGTCCAGCGGCCGCAAGGCGTACACGGACACAAGCAGGACGACGATGGACAGGGCGATGTTGAAGGTGAAGAAGACGTCCAGCAGGAACGGCGGCACCGGCAGGGTCATCATGCCCAGCATCACCAGCACCAGCAGCGGCACCCCGAGGTTGCCACGGCCCATGCCGATCAGGTTACTGCGGACATTGCCGATCAGTTGCGTACGATCCACTGCTACTCCCCTACCCCTTTCGCGAAGCATCGCTCCGCACATCCAATCTTTTGACGCCAGACGGCGTCTCGATCCCCTTTGTGCAAGAAGCTTTCCAACTTGGCTAAGGGATTGATCGAAAAGGATTAATTCGGGGAATGGCCTGTAGGGGCGAATTCATTCGCCAAGCAGACCGCAGGTCTGCCCTTTGGCCTCGATTGGGGCAACTTCCTTGCCCTTGGCGAATGAATTCGCCCCTACAGGATGGTGACTGGCGTCACTCATCCCGCCGCAAATCCGCCGGAATGGGCAGGTCGTTCAGCGGCGCCGGGCGTTTGCCCCGGCCGGCGCGGAACTGCTTGAGCTGATAGACGTGGGCGAGGACCTGGGCCACCGCCAGGTAGAGACCGGCCGGGATTTCCTGGTCCAGCTCGGTGGAGTAGTACACCGCCCGCGCCAGTGCCGGGGATTCCAGCACGGTGATCTGGCTCTCCTGGGCGATCTCGCGGATCTTCAGTGCGGTGAAGTCATTACCCTTGGCCAGCAGCATCGGCGCGCCGCCCTTTTCGGCGTCGTACTTGAGCGCCACAGCGAAGTGGGTCGGGTTGGTGATGACCACGTCGGCCTGGGGCACTGCGGCCATCATGCGCCGCTCAGCCATCTCGCGCTGGAGTCGGCGGATTCGCGACTTGACCTCGGGCTTGCCCTCGGAGTCCTTGTACTCGTCGCGCACTTCCTGCTTGGTCATCATCAGCTTCTGCTTGTTGTCCCAGAGCTGGAAAGGCACGTCCACGGCGGCGATGAGGATCAGGCCACAGGCGAGCCAGACCGCGCTCCAACCCACCACCTGGACGCTGTGCAGGATGGCCATGTCCAGCGGCTCATGGGCGATGGCGAGAAGATCGTCACGATCGGAGCTGAGCACCGCGAGCGCCACCAGCAGGATGAGCGCGAACTTGGCCAGCGCCTTGAGCAGTTCCGCCAATGCGTGCAGCGAGAACATCCGTTTGAGCCCGGACAGCGGGTTCATGCGGCTGAACTTGGGCATCAGCGATTCGGTCGAGAACAGCCAGCCACCCAGGGAAATCGGGCCGACAATGGAAACGACCAACAGGGTGATCAACAAGGGCAACAAAGCATCCAGCGCCATCTTGCCCGAGGTGAGCAGGAACAACCCCATGCTGCGCTCGTCCATCAGCACCGCCCGCGGCAGGTCGAAGTTGCTGTGCATCATCTGCATCAGCATGTCGGCCATGCCACCACCGGTTGCGAGCACGCCACCGGCGCCAGCCAGGGTCACGGCCAGGGTATTGAGCTCCCGGGAACGGGCGATCTGGCCCTTGTCGCGGGCCTCCTGCAACCGTTTACTTGTGGGTTCTTCGCTCTTATCGGCCCCACTCTCACTCTCTGCCACGGAAAACTACCTGCGTTGCCAATACTGCGTTGAAGACGGCCTCAAAAATGCTCATTTACAGTCGTAAACTCCGCTTTTTTCGACCGTCCGCGCCTTGTCTTGGCTGCCTCGCCTACGTTTTCCAGCAGGACAAGCGCCATTAGATGAAGCGTTCATCGCGCCCTCGCCAGCTCACGCATGAGCTGCAGCGCGTCGCCAGCCAGCACCTGGTACTGGCTGAGGATGTCGGCCATGCCGATCCAGACGATCACCAGGCCCAGCGCCAGCGTCAGCGGGAAGCCGATGGAGAAGATGTTCAGCTGTGGCGCCGCACGGGTCATCACGCCGAATGCCAGGTTGACCACCAGCAGCGCGGTGATCGCCGGCAGCGACAGCAGCAAGCCAGCGCCCATCACCCAGCCAAGCTTGCCGGCCACTTCCCAATGATGGTTGGTCAGCAACCCGCCTCCCACCGGGAGGGTGACGAAGCTTTCGGCAAGAATCTCGAACACCACCAGATGACCGTTCATGGAGAGGAACAGCAGGGTCACCAGCATCAGGTAGAACTGGCCGAGCACCGGCACCGAAACGCCGTTGGTGGGATCGACCATGGAGGCGAAGCCCAGGCCCATCTGCATCGAGATGATCTGCCCCGCCACCACGAAGGCATGAAAGAACAGCTGCAGCACCAATCCGAGCAAGGCGCCGATCAGAATCTGCTCGCCAATCAGCAGGATGTTGCCGAGGTTGATCGCCTCCACCTGCGGCATGGGCGGCAAGGCCGGCACCAGCACCACGGCAATCGCCAGCGCCAGGTACAGGCGAACGCGCATGGGCACGAGCTGGGTGCCGATGATCGGCATGGTCATCAGCAGCGCGGCAATGCGGAACAGCGGCAGCACGAAGCTGCCGACCCAGCCGCCGATCTGTGCGTCGCTGAGTTCGACCATGGTCAGCCGATCAGCATCGGGATGTTCTGATAGAGCGTCTGGATGTACTCCATCAGTTGGCGGGTGAGCCAGGGGCCGGCCCAGATCAGGGTGAGCAGCATCACCAGCAGGCGCGGCAGGAAGCTCAGCGTCTGTTCGTTGATCTGCGTGGCAGCCTGGAACATGGCGACGATCAGGCCGACCACCAGGCTCGGCACCACCAGGATGCCGACGATCAGGCAGGTCAGCCAGAGCGCTTCACGGAACAGGTCGACTGCAACTTCCGGAGTCATCGCAACTCTCCTAGACGCCGCCGAAACTGCCGGCAAGGGTGCCGATGATCAGGGCCCAGCCATCCACCAGGACGAAGAGCATGATCTTGAACGGCAGGGAGATGATCAGGGGCGAGAGCATCATCATGCCCATCGCCATCAGAACGCTGGCCACCACCAGGTCGATGATCAGGAACGGGATGAAGATCATGAAGCCGATCTGGAAGGCGGTCTTCAGCTCGGAGGTGACGAAGGCCGGCACCAGGATGGTCAACGGCGCGGCATCCGGGCTGGGGATATCGGTGCGCTTGGACAGCCGCATGAACAGGTCGAGGTCGCTGGCGCGGGTCTGCGCCAGCATGAAGTTCTTGATCGGCACTTCGGCCTTGGTTATCGCATCCTGGGCCGTCATCTGCTCATTGAGATAGGGCTGCAGCGCCTCACGGTTCACCTGGTCGAACACCGGCGCCATGATGAACATCGTCAGGAACAGGGCCAGGCCAATGAGGATCTGGTTCGACGGCGTCTGCTGCAAACCCAGCGCCTGGCGCAGGATGGAGAAGACGATGATGATCCGGGTGAAGCTGGTCATCAGCATGACGAACGCCGGAATGAAGCTCAGCGCCGTCATGATCAGCAGGATCTGCAGGCTTACCGAGTATTCCTGCTGTCCTTCGGGGTTGGTGGACAGGGTGATGGCGGGAACCGACAGCGGATTGTCGGCGCCAAGCGCCAGGGGCGCGGCCAACACCAGCAGCAGCGCGATGAGGAGGCGGGGCATCAGTGCTTGTCCTTGCCGAGCAATTCCATCAGTCGTTGGGCGAATTCCGGGCTGGCGGTCTGGGCGTCAGCCAGTTGCACGGGTTCCTTCAGCACATGCAGCGGCGTGATGCGGCCGGCGCTGATGCCGAGCAGGATCTGCTCACCGCCCACTTGCACCAGCACCAGTCGATCACGCGGGCCGAGGGCCTGGCTGGCCACCAGCTTGATCACCTGGCCGCTTCGTGGACCGAGCTGCTGCACCCGGCGCAGCAGCCAGGCGAGCACAAAGATCAACCCCACCACCAGCAACAGGCCAATGGCCAGTTGCCCCAGTTGCGCAGCCATGCCGCTGCCAGCCGGGGCGGCCGCCGCAGCGGGCGGCGTGGTTACCGCGGTTTCAGCGGCGAAGCCGCCGAGGGGCAGCAGAAACAGCCCGGCAAGAAGAAAACGGCGCATGGTCTCAGCGCAGCTTCTTGATGCGTTCGCTCGGACTGATCACATCGGTCAGCCGGATACCGAACTTCTCGTTGACCACCACCACTTCGCCATGGGCGATAAGGGTGCCGTTGACCAGCACGTCCAGCGGTTCGCCGGCCAGTCGGTCAAGCTCGATCACCGAGCCCTGGTTGAGCTGCAGCAGGTTACGGATGGTGATGTCGGTGTTGCCCACCTCCATGGAAATGGACACCGGGATATCCAGGATCACATCCAGGTTCGGGCCGTCGAGGCTGACCGGACCGCTGGCCTTGGGTACGCTGCCGAACTCTTCCATGGGCGCGCGTGGCGAACTCGGAGCGGAGGAGCCCTGGTTCATCAATGCGTCGATATCGTCCTGGGAAGCGTCATCGGCCTCGGCCAGGGCCGCGGCCCACTCATCGGCCAGGGCCTGTTCTTCTGGGGTGGTTTCCATGTCGTTTGCCATCGCTTGACCTCGGCTGGCTCTGAATTCGTGGGAAACGCGCAATCAGCGCTGGCGTTCGATCGGTTCGAGGATCTGCAGCGACAGGTTGCCCTTGTGCGATCCCAGCTTGGCCTTGAAGGCCGGCACGCCATTGGCGCGCATGATCATGTGCTCGGGCATCTCCACCGGGATCACATCGCCCGGCTGCATGTGCAGGATGTCCCGCAATTTGAGCTGGCGACGGACCACGGTGGCAGCCACCGGCACGCTGACGTCGAGGATGTCCTCGCGCAGAGCCTTGATCCAGCGTTCGTCCTGGTCGTCGACATCGGACTGGAAGCCGGCGTCGAGCATCTCGCGGATCGGCTCGATCATCGAATAGGGCATGGTGATGTGCAGGTCGCCACCACCGCCATCCAGTTCGATGTGGAAGGTGGATACGACCACCACTTCGCTGGGGCTGACGATGTTGGCCAGGGCCGGGTTCACTTCGGAGTTGATGTACTCGAAGTTCACGTCCATCACCGCGTGCCAGGCCTCGGCCAGGTCGACGAAGGCCTGGTCCAGGACCATGCGCACGACGCGCAGCTCGGTAGGCGTGAACTCGCGGCCCTCGATCTTGGCGTGACGGCCGTCGCCACCGAAGAAGTTGTCCACCAGCTTGAACACCAGCTTGGCGTCGAGAATGAAGAGCGAGGTGCCGCGCAGCGGCTTCATCTTCACCAGGTTGAGGCTGGTGGGCACATAGAGCGAATGCACGTATTCGCCGAACTTCATCACCTGCACACCGCCGACCGCTACGTCGGCGGAGCGCCGCAGCAGGTTGAACATGCTGATGCGGGTATAGCGGGCGAAACGTTCGTTGATCATTTCCAGGGTCGGCATGCGCCCCCGGACGATGCGGTCCTGGCTGGTCAGGTCATAGCTTTTGACACTGGTAGGGTCCGCATCGGTTTCGGTTTCAACCAGGCCATCGTCGACGCCGTGCAGCAGCGCATCGATTTCATCCTGGGACAGCAGGTCTTGAACGGCCATGGTTGTACCTTGCCTACTGCAGTACGAAGTTGGTGAAGAGCACTTGCTCGACGGTTATCGCCCCGGTTTCCTGCTTGGCCAGCTCCTGCACGGCAGCGGTGGCTTGCTGACGCAGCATTTCCTTGCCCACGGGCGTAACCAGGTTGTCGAAGCTCTGGCTGGAGAACAGCATGACCAGCTTGTTGCGCAGCACCGGCATGTGCACCTTGAGCGCATCCACCTGGGCCTGGTCACGGGCCATGAGCGCAACGCTCACCTGCATGTAGCGCTGGCGACCGTTCTGGCTGAAGTTGACCACGAAGGCCGGAGCGAGGTCCTGGTAGATGGCGGGCTGTCTGGTGGGCGCTTCGGCGGCGGCTTGTTCCTTGTCCGGCTCGGCGGACTTGTCGCCGCGGCTGAGGAAGAACCAGGTAGCGCCGACCGACAGGCCGATCGCCAGCAACAACGCCACGACGCCCAGAATGATGAGCTTCAGCTTGCTCTTGCCGCCTGCCACAGCGCCCTCTGCCGGGGCCTTCGCTTGTTTCTTCGCCATGCCAATAATCCGTCGCCGAGCGGGGAAAACCCGCTTTCTCCTGGGGAATGAGCAAGTGTTATGCCAGCTCGCCGGCCAACCGGCGGTTCAGGGCTAACGCTTCAGGGCTGCGGATATACCAGTGTCGGGGGGCGGCTGTCACGAGGGCGTTTCGGAAATCTTGGCGCGGGGGAACGCCCTCTCCCCCGCCCCCTCTCGCCGAAGCGAAGCGGGGGTGGGGAGAGGCAAAGCAAATCAGGCGTAGAAATCCACCAACCCGCGCCCACCACCGGAGCTGGTCGAACGGATCTCGCTGTGGCTCACGCTGATTTCCTCGTCGCTGCCACCGCCGAAGTCGGCACGGCCACCGCCGGAGCGCCGCTCACCGTCGCCACCCTGCCCTTGCCAGCCACGGTTGAGCGACTGGTCGGAAACGTTCACGTCGGGCTGGCTCATGCCCTGCTGGGCGAACATGTCGCGCAGGCGGTGCATCTGTCCTTCCAGGGCATCGCGAACGTTGGCGTTGGCGCTGGCGAAGGTGACCTGGGTCTGGTCCGGGGTCATGTGAACACGGACCTCGAGTCTTCCAAGTTCCTGGGGATCGAGCTGAATTTCCGCAGACTTGAGGTTCTGGCTCGACAACCACATCACCCGGTCCACGACCGCCTCACTCCAGCCGCCCTGCTGCATGGCAACCGGCTGTCCGGGCACCAGTGCCGGCGCACGCTGGGCCTGGGCAGTCTGCTGGCTGACGGCCTGGCTCAGTGCATTGAGACGGCTGGCCAGCAGTTCGTTGCGCACTTCACCTTTGTTTTCGCCAAGGCTTTCCGTCATCTCCACCGACAGCTCGGCGGACGCCAGTGCGGTGTCGAGCGTGCCCTCACCCGTCTCCAGCGGCTTGTCGGCGAATGCGGTCAGGGCATCGGCGAAGTCCTGGTCAGCGGTGGGCGCAACCTGCGCTGCCTGGGTGGCCGCATTCTGCGCCTGCTGGGCGGCCTGGGCGGTCTGCTCCAGCGCCATTTTCACCGCGGGCACGCCGTTGAGCTGGTCGAGGTCCGGATCGAGACTGGCTTCGCTCAGGGTCGCCGGGGCACTGCTGGTCACCTGCGGCGTCACCGGCAATGCCGCCTCCACAGCCGCGGTATCGGCCGGCAACTGGCCGGTCATTCCCATGAGCAGCAGCGGGTCCATCACTGGCTCCTCGGGCTTCGCCTCGGCTTCAGCGGCTTCCTCGGCCGGCAACGGCTTGCCGCTATCGGCAACGGCAGGCGGGTTGGCGGCAGGATCTGCGACCGGTTTGTCCTGGCTTGCCTCCTCATCCGACTGGGCCTTGGCCTGCCTGGCTGCCGCCTCGCTGCGTTCCGCGGCCTTCGCCTGACGCTCTTTCGCGTACATCTGAGCGAAGCTGGAAGCCTCGCCCTTATTGGTTTCCGCCGGTTTTTCCGGGGCTTTTGCGGCCGGTGCTTTCGGCTTCACTTCAGGCCGGGCCTGAAGAAGCAGATCGGGGGCAACGGGCATGGGCACTCTCCGCTCGGGTTGGTTCGTGCCAGAGTGAGTGCAAGGGATGGGCCAACATGGCCGGGCGGCGGGAGTCTTGATCAGTGCGGCAGGCTGCGACGTGCATCCTGCAGGAGATCACGGACGATGAGGAACTCCTGCTCGATCAGCAGGATGACGCCAGGTGCATCGGAAAGCTGGTCACGACGGGCCATGTCTTCCAGCTGCTTGCACAGGCCCGCCAGTTCGAGGGCGCCCATGTTGCTGCAGCTGCCCTTGAAGCTGTGGGCCGCCAGGCGCAGGGCCTGGCTATCGGCGGCTGCATGGGCCTGACGGATCTGTCGCAGGCGCTCCGCCGAGTCCGCCAGGAAGGTATCCAGCAACACGGGGAACTCGTCCTCCATGACATCCCGCAAGGCGGACAGCACTGAATGGTCGAGATGGATATCGGACAACTCCGTCGCTCCCTTCACTGAACGTCAGAAAATCATGGCTTAACGGGCCAGTGGAATTCGACGCGTATGCCCTTGCCATCTTCGGCGGGCTCGCAACTCGCGGCGAGCTGCCTGATCAGGGTCAAGCCACGACCGCAAAGACCGTCGGTCAATGGCTCGCGAGCCACTGCTGCGGTGAGATCGAAGCCCTCGCCGCTGTCTTGCACATGGACCAGCAACCGCCCTCCCCGGCCTTCCGGGACCAGTTGCAGATTGAAGCGCACATAACCGTCCTCCAGTCCGGCGAGGCGTTCGCTGCGCTCGCGATAGTAGAGGGCGAAGCCTTCGGCATTGCGTTTGAGGGACGAATCCAGCCCCAGCACACCATGCTCCAGCGCATTCGAGTAGAGCTCGGCCAGCACGGTGTAGAGCGCTCCACCCTGGTCGCGCAGCCCCTGCACTTCCAGCAGCAGCTGCAGGAGGAATGGCAGCGGATTGAAGCGCTTGAGTGTCTGGGCGCGAAACTCGAAGGACGCCGACCAGTCCAGCGGGCTGGCCTGGCCACTGTCGGTGAAGGCCAGTTTGGCGCGCTCGTTGGAGTCATCGAGCATGCGCACTTCGATCATGCTGACATCGTCCTGGGCATGACCACGGAAGGCGCTCAGCGCCAGCTGGATTTCGTCGAACAGTCGGTTTCCGTCGCCATTGGCGTCGAAAACCTCGCGCAAGCGCTGGTCACCGAAGGTTTCGTCACTGTCATTGCGGGTTTCCAGCACGCCATCAGAGACCAGGAAGATGCGGTCGCCGGTCTCGATGGGGTAGGACTCGAAATGCGCGTTGAAGCTGCCCTGGTCGAGCACCCCCAGCGGCAGGTGGCGCGACACCAGCGGCACCAGCTCGCCGCTATCCGCTCGACGCAGATAGCCCTCGGGTAGACCGCCATTCCATACCTCGACCAGACGCCGCTGGAAACTGAGGTTGAGGAAGGTGGCGCAGCAGAACACGCCAACCGGCAGGATGCGTTTCAGCTTGGCATTCATCTCCCGGAGGATGTCTGCCATGGCATAACCCTTGGCGGTCATGCCGTAGAACACCTCGGCCAGCGGCATGGCGCCAATGGCCGCAGGCAGGCCATGGCCGGTGAAGTCGCCAAGCAGTACATGCATGCCGCCGGAGGGCTTGTAGGCCGCCAGCAGCAGGTCGCCATTGAATAGCGCGTAGGGCGATTGCAGGTAGCGGATGTTCGGCGCGCTCAGGCAGCCCGAGTGCGCCACCTTGTCGAATACCGCCTTGGCCACCCGCTGTTCGGTGACCAGGTGTTCGTTGTGCCGGGCGATCAGGTCACGCTGCTGCAGCACGGTGTCCTGCAGGCGGCGCAGTCGGTCGAGCGCCTTGATCTTGGCTTCGAGGATGACGCGGTTGTAGGGCTTGGCGAGGAAGTCATCGCCGCCCGCCTCCAGGCAGCGCACCAAGGCCTCGTTCTCGGTGAGGGAGGTGAGGAAGATGATCGGCACCAGCGCTTCGCCGGCCAATTGCTTGATCCGGCGGGCGGCTTCGAAGCCGTCCATCACCGGCATCAGGGCATCCATCAGCACCAATTGCGGCTGCTCCTGCTGGAACAGCGCCACGGCCTCGCGGCCATTGGCGGCGGTGAGGGCGCGGTGGCCCTGGCGGCTTACAATGGTGGATAGCAGCAGCCTGTCCGCCGCGTTGTCCTCGGCAATCAGGATCGTCAGCGGCGACGGCATGGCGACGGGCCTCAGGCGATCTGGAACAGTTGTTCAAAGTTGGAAATGGCGAGGATCTTGCGGACGTCGGGGTTGCAGTTGGCAAGGCGGATCTGGGCACGCTCGCCACCGGCGTGGTCACGCAGAAGCAACAGCATGCCGAGGGCAGAGCTGTCGAGATAGGTGGTGCCCTTGAGATCCACGACGTAGCGCTTGGGGGTGAAATTGACGCGCTCGTAGGCGTCGCGGAATTCCTGGTGGGCCCCGAAATCGAAACGTCCCTGGATAGTGATGGTCAGCTCCTGCCCATCGTCGGAGGGCATCGAGGTGATGGCCATGCAAAGCTCCTTGTTCAAGTTCGGAATGCGCGTGGTGAAGATTTAGCACCCGCCTTCAGGCACGGCAACTGGAAAGCGGCGAGCCGGGAGAATTTATGGTTCTGAGATGACGCGTTGAAGAACGCATTCGCTCGCCGACGTAGGGTGCGCTGTGCGCACCGATTTCAGGATCCGCTTCGGCACCCGGTCAAACCGCCGGTGCGCACGGCGCACCCTACCCGATCGGCTTCATCCTGCTGGCTCGGGGCATTCGAATGATTTCGCCCCTACAGGTCTCTGGCCGGCAAGCGCTGGGCCAGTTCGTCCAGCAGCTTCTGCTCGCGCTTGTCTTCGGCGGCACGGGCTTCGTCGAGGTAGCGCTGCACCAGCTTGCGCAGGCCTTCCAGACGCGCGTAGCGCTGCTGCCAGGCGGCGCGGGCCTTGTCGAGGTTGTCGCGGTGCCATTTGACGCTCTGCATCTGCTGACCGATGGCGGATTCGAGCTGCGACAGGAAGCGCTGGTAGTTCATCAGCCATTGGCCGGAAACGCCGCGCCGCCCTTCCTCGATCCATTGCTGCTGGTAGTCGGAGCGATAGCGCTCCAGCTCGCCCAGCTTCATTTCTGCCTGGGTGGCCTGGGCCTGGCAGCGACCAAGCATGCGCGCCGCTTCGCGCTCGGCGCGCGCGGCCATCTCGACCACCGGCGCCAGGCGCGCCGCACGATTCTGCGACATGGGCTATCAGCCCTGGATACCCAGGGCGGCCGCAAGACGCTGGGCGCTCTGGGGCAGGCTCTCGCTCTCGTCCAGGCCCTGGCGCAGGAATGCGCTCATGGCCGGCTGGCGGGCGATGGCCAGATCGGTGTCGGGATCACCACCGGCGACGTAGGCGCCGACGCTGATCAGGTCGCGGCTCTGCTGGTAGCGCGACCACAGCTGCTTGAAGCGCTGGGCCATCTTCATGTGCTCAGGGCTGACCACCTGGGGCATGACCCGGCTGATGGAGGCTTCGATATCGATGGCCGGGTAATGGCCCTCCTCGGCCAGGCGACGGGACAGCACGAAGTGGCCGTCGAGCACGCCACGCGCGGAGTCGGCAATGGGGTCCTGCTGATCGTCGCCTTCGGAAAGCACGGTATAGAAGGCCGTGATGGAGCCGCCCCCCTGTTCCGCGTTACCGGCGCGCTCCACCAGCTTCGGCAGCTTGGCGAACACCGACGGCGGGTAGCCCTTGGTGGCCGGCGGTTCGCCAATGGCCAGGGCGATCTCGCGCTGGGCCTGGGCGAAGCGGGTCAGGGAGTCCATCAGCAGCAGGACGTTCTTGCCCTTGTCGCGGAAGTATTCGGCGATGCGGGTGCAATACATGGCGGCACGCAGGCGCATCAGCGGCGCATCGTCCGCCGGGGATGCCACCACCACGGAACGCTTGAGGCCTTCCTCACCGAGGATGTGCTCGATGAACTCCTTCACCTCGCGGCCCCGTTCGCCGATCAGGCCGACGACGATGATTTCCGCTTCGGTGAAGCGGGTCATCATGCCCAGCAGCACCGACTTGCCCACACCGGTGCCGGCGAACAGGCCGAGGCGCTGGCCACGGCCGACGGTGAGCAACGAGTTGATGGAGCGAATGCCCACATCCAGCGGTTCGCTGATGGGGTGACGCTTGAGCGGGTTGATGGTGGGGCCGTCCATCGGCACCCAGTCTTCGGCCTTCATGCCGCCCTTGCCGTCCAGGGCGCGCCCGGCGCCATCCAGCACGCGACCCAGCATGGACATGCCCATGGGCAGGCGGCCCGTATCCGGCAGCGGCACCACGCGAGCGCCCGGGGCAATGCCGGAGAGGCTGCCCACCGGCATCAGGTAGATCTTGCTCCCGGAAAAGCCCATCACTTCGGCTTCCACCTGCACCGGGTGGTAGCTGTCGTCGTTGATCACCAGGCAACGGCTGCCCACGGGCGCGCGCAGCCCTTCGGCCTCCAGGGTGAGGCCCACCATGCGTAGCAGGCGGCCTTCCACCGTGGGTTGCGAGGGCAGATCGATGACGTCGTTATATCCCGCCAGTCGCTTGGCGAAGCTGGCGCGCTCAATACGCATGGTCGAGGCTGTCCGGCGAGTCCAGGTCGACCACCAGATCGGCCGACGGCGGATGAACCTTCTGTTCGCGCTGCTGCTCGAAAAGCTGCTTCATGGCCTGGCTCAGGCGCGTCTCGATGCTGGCGTCGATGCGCGAATGCTCGGTCTCGACGCGGCAGCCGCCTGGCTCCAGCGATTCGTCTTCGAGGATGCGCCAGTTTTCTTCATGGCGCTCACGCAGGGCCTTCACCTGTTCGAAGTCCTGCGGGTTGATGTGGATGCGCACATTATTGGCGCCCATGGGCAGCAGCTTCAGCGCTTCGCGCAGCACATGGCGGATTTGTCCGGAATCCATGCGCAATTCGCGTTGGATCACCTGGCGGGTGATCAGGCTGGTGAGGTGCACCAGGGATTCCTCGATCTGCCGGTCCTGCTCGGCGATGGGGTCCAGCAGCTGGATCATCAGCGTGTCGAGCTGGGCCAGGCGGGCATTCACGGCCGCCTCGGCTTCCTGGCGGGCCTTGAGCTGGCCGGCGTGGAAACCGTCGCGCTCGCCGGTGGCGAAGCCTTCGTTGTAGGCGTCCTGGCGGATGGCTTCGAGTTCGTCCAGCGTCAGCGGCTTGACCTCCTCGACCGGCACTTCCTCGATCTGCGGTTCAGGCTCGGGCGCGGGCACCTCTGCTGCTACCGGTTCTTCCGGTTCGGCCGCTTGCGGGGCGTCCGGGTCGAAACTGGGCAGCGACCATCGATCGAAGACGTTGACGTCCTTGGCGCGGATCAGTTCGCTTGCAGAATCCTTGTTGGCCATGGGCGCCTCAGATCATTTCTTCGCCGCCCTTGCCGCCGAGGACGATTTCCCCGGCTTCGGCCATACGGCGGGCGATGGTGAGGATTTCCTTCTGCGCCGACTCGACGTCGCTGACACGCACCGGCCCCTTGGCTTCCAGGTCGTCGCGCAACAGTTCGGCCGCGCGCTTGGACATGTTCTTGAAGACCTTCTCCTTGATCGCCTCGTCCGAGCCCTTGAGGGCCAGCACCAGCACGTCGGAAGACACTTCGCGCAGCAGCGCCTGGATGCCGCGGTCGTCGACATCGGCCAGGTTGTCGAAGACGAACATGAGGTCTTCGATCTGGGTCGAGAGGTCTTCGTCCACTTCGCGGATGGAGTCCATCAGTTGGCCTTCGACCGAGCTGTCGAGGAAGTTCATGATGTCCGCCGCACGCTTCACGCCGCCCATGGTGGTGCGGGTGGTACTGGCATTACCGGCGAACTGCTTCTCGAGAATCAGGTTGAGTTCCTTGAGCGCGGACGGTTGCACGGTGTTGAGCGACGACACACGCAGGACGATGTCCAGGCGAACCTTGTGATCGAAGTGGCTGAGCACTTCGGCCGCCTGGTCCGGGTCCAGGTAAGCGACGACGATGGCCTGGATCTGCGGGTGCTCGTAGCGGATGACGTCGGCCACGGCACGCGGCTCCATCCATTTCAGGCTGTCCAGGCCGCTGGTGCTGCCGCCCAGCAGGATGCGGTCGATCAGGTTGTTGGCCTTGTCCTCGCCCAGGGCCTGGGTGAGCATCTTGCGGATATAGCCATCGGCGCCGACGCCCAGGCTGGTCTGGTCGCCGACGATCTCGACGAACTCGCTCATCACCTGCTCCACCTGCTCGCGGTGGATGTTGCGCATCTGCGCCATGGCGACGCCGACTCGCTGCACTTCCTTCGGCCCCATGTGACGGAGCACCTGGGCAGCGTCGGTCTCGCCCAGGGACAGCAGCAGAATGGCAGCCTTGTCGACCTTGTTCAGCTTGGCGGGCGCGCGGGTATCACTCATCGGCGTTGATCCACTCTTTGACTACCAGGGCCACACGGCCAGGATCTTCGGCCACCAGGCTCTTGATGGCGTTGAGCTGCGCATCATACCCGTCGCTCGGGCTGGGCAGCAGGATGCTTTGCGGTCCACCCAGGCTGACGCGGTCATCCGACAGTTCGCCGGACAGCCCCATCTCGCCCAGGTCGGCGTCGCCGCCGCGACCGCCTTCGAGTTCCCTGGATTTGCTGGTGCCACTGATGTTGTTCAGCACCGGACGCAACACCCCGAAGACCAGCACCAGGATGAAGAGCACACCGAGCACCTGCTTCACCACATCCCAGAACCAGGGTTGGGTGTAGAAGGGAATGTCGATGACTTCTTCGCCGTTGTCGTTCATGAAGGCGGTGTTGATCACGCTGACGCTGTCGCCACGGCTGGCGTCGTAGCCGACCGAGTCCTGTACCAGGCGGGTGAAGCGGGCGATCTCGTCGGCGCTCCACGGCACGCGCGTGGTTTCACCGGTCGTCGCGTCGACCTTCACCTGATCGTCCAGCACAACCGCGACGGAAAGCCGGCGCAGGCGGCCCTGCTGCTGCTTGGTGTAGCTGATGGAACGGTCCAGCTCGAAGTTGCGGGTGGTCTGGTCGCGCTTGTCGGTCGGGTACGGCGCGAGCATCGGCTTGCCGGTGGCCGGGTCGATGATCTGCTGGCCGTTGTCATCCAGCAGCGGTTGCCCAGGCTGTACGCCGGCCGGTGCGGCACCGGTGGCCTGCTGAGGTGCGGCGCCCGGCGCCGGCGGCTGGTTGGACAGTGCACCCGGCACGCCTTGCGGACCGCCGTTGTTCTGGCGCTCTTCGGCGAGCTTCTGTTCGCTGCGCAGGGCCGGCTGATCCGGGTTGTACATTTCGGAGGTGGATTCCACCGCACTGAAGTCCACGTCCGCAGACACTTCCGCCTTGTAGCGACCATTACCCAGCACCGGCTGCAGGATGCTGTGCACGCGCTGGGTATAGAGGGTTTCCATGCGGCGGGTGTAGTCGAACTGCTTGCCGGCCATGGTCAGCTCGGACAGTTCCTGCTGGTCGGACAGCAGGTTGCCTTTCTGGTCGACGACGGTGACCTGGGATTTCTCCAGCTCCGGCACGCTGGTCGCCACGAGGTTGACGATCGCCATCACCTGGCTCGGCTCCAGGGAGCGCCCCGGATAGAGTTCGACCAGAACCGAAGCGGTCGGCTTGCGCTCGTCGCGGACGAACACCGAGCTTTTCGGAATGGCCAGGTGCACACGCGCACCCTTGACGTTGTTCAGACTGGAAATGGTGCGCGCCAGCTCGCCTTCCAGGCCCCGGCGGTAGCGGGTGGCCTCCATGAACTGGCTGGTGCCCAGGCCTTGTTCCTTATCGAGGATCTCGAAGCCCACGGTGTTGTCACTCGGCGCGACGCCGGCCGCAGCCAGCTTCATGCGGGCACGGGCCAGGTCGTCGGACTTGACCAGCAGGGCACCGGAGTTGGGCTCGATCTTGTAGGGGATGTCGGCCGCGCCCAGGGCTTCCACCACCTGGTTGGCGTCCATCCCGGACAGGCTGCCGTAGAGCGGGCGGTAGTCCGGCTGCTGCGACCAGAGCACCACGGCGAAGCCGATGGCGACACTGGCAGCCAGGCCGACCAGGAGGCCGACCTGACGCAGCATGCTCATCTGCGAGAGGTTATCCAGGAAGGACAGGCCGAACAGCGGCTTCTTCTCTCCCTGCGCGTCCGGCGCATCAGCCTTGGCGGGAACCTTTGCAACAGCGGCTTCAGCCATTTCTCAATCCGTCCTCAAACCGGCATCTGCATGATGTCTTGGTACGCCTGGACCAGCTTGTTCCGCACCTGAGTCATGGCCTCGAAGGAAACGCTGGCTTTCTGCGAAGCGATCATGACGTCGGTGAGGTCGACGCCCTTCTGCCCGACCTCGAATGCGGTGGCCATGTCAGTGGAAATCTTCTGGGTTTCCGCCACCGTGTTGACCGCCTTGCCCAGCATGTCGGCGAAGCTCGGCACACTGGCCTCGGGGGCTGCCACAGGGGCGGGTTTGGCACGGGCCATTGCATCCATCTGCATGGCTCGCATTTCCAACATCAGGCGATTGAATTCAACACCCTGGCTCATCTCATTCCTCCAACTGCCGCGTTTTTTTGACGCTACGCGGTCCGATGAAGGGGTATGTGCAACAAGGGTGCCAAAAGCTCAGGGACGGGGCATTGCGAGGAGATATGAACGTGTAGGAGCGAGCTCTGCTCGCGAAAAATCGCGCGCGGACCGTTCGCGAGCAGAGCTCGCTCCTACAAAAAAGCGTCAGCCTCAGCTGGCGTAGAGGTAAGCCTCCACATCCATGCCGGCGTCGCGCATCTGGGCCAGCTTGTAGCGCAGGGTGCGCGGGCTGATGCCCAGGCGCTCGGCGGCCTCCTTGCGACGGCCACGCTCGGAACGCAGCGTGTCGATGATCATCTGGAACTCATGGCGGCGCAGGTCATCGCCCAGGGCGCTTGGCGCCTCGGCTGGCATTGCGGCTACCGGCAGCGGAACCACGGGCGCAGAGACCAGTGCGGGTGCCGACACGGCCGGGGCGATGGCCATGCCGATGGGCGTGGTCAGGCACAGGTCGTGGGGCTGAATAGTCCCGCCCTGCTGCAGGATCAGCGCGCGCTGCACGGCGTTGTCCAGCTCGCGCACGTTGCCCGGCCAGCCATGGACCAGCAGCGCTGCCTGGGCTTCGGCAGAGAAGCGCACGGCAGCGTGATTCATTTTTTTGACGTGCTTGGCGAGCAGGCGCTCGGCCAGCGGCAGGATGTCTGCCGGACGTTCCCGCAACGGGCGCCAGGCCAGTGGGAAAACCGAAAGGCGGTAATAGAGGTCTTCACGGAAGCGCCCCGCCGCCACTTCGCCGGCAAGGTCACGGTTGGTGGTGGCCAGTACGCGGATATCCAGGCTGATTGGTCGGCGTGCGCCAACCCTTTCCACTTCGCGCTCCTGCAACACCCGCAGCAGTTTTGCCTGCAGGCCCAGGGGCATTTCAGAAATCTCGTCGAGGAGGATGGTGCCACCGTCGGCCATCTCGAATTTGCCAGGCGCACTGGCGATGGCACCGGTGAAGGCACCCTTCTCATGACCGAACAGGGTGGCCTCGAGCATGTTGTCCGGAATCGCCGCACAGTTGATGGCGATAAAAGGACCATTGGCGCGGGTCGACTGCTGGTGGATGTACTGCGCCAGCACTTCCTTGCCGGTGCCGGACTCGCCGGAGATGAGGACGGTCGAATCGCTACGCGCCACGCGCGCGGCCAGCTCCAGCAATTGACGGCTGGCCGGTTCCAGGGCGACCGGACCATCACTGGCGACCTGACTCACACGACCCAGCGCATGGCGGGCTACAAGCTCCAGCAGGGTGTTGGGTTCGAACGGCTTCACCAGGTAATCGGCGGCGCCCTGACGCATCGCGTCCACGGCCCGCTCCACTGCGCCGAATGCCGTCATCAGCAATACCGGAAGCTGAGGGAAGCGCTGACGAACGATGGCCAGCAACTGGTGACCGTCCATGCCGGGCATGTTGACGTCGCTCACCATCAGGCCGAAGGACTCTTCGCCCAGCGCGACCAGCGCGGTTTCGGCGCAGTCCACGGCGCGGAAGTCGTAGCCACCGATCAGCAGAGTGTCCGCCAGGGCCTCACGCAGGGCGCGGTCATCTTCGACCAGCAGAATTTTGGCAGTCATCGTCCTTTACTCCTGTGTAACCGACTGCGCCGCGGGAATCAGCGGCAGGACCAGGGTGGCGCAAGTGCCGCGACCGGGGCGCGAGCGCAGTTGCAGTTCGCCCTGGTGGGCACGCGCCACCGCCTTGACCACAGCCAGCCCGAGGCCGGTGCCGGTGGTCTTGGTGGTGAAGAAGGGTTCCCCGAGGCGCGCCAGGGTCGTGGCGTCGATGCCTGGGCCGTTGTCACTGATGGACAGGCGCAGATCGTTGCCACGGCGATAAAGGTGGACCTTGAGACGCAGGTCGCGGCCAGCCGCCTGGTTGGCGTTCTCGATCAGATTGAGCATCGCGCCTACCAGGGTGTCGCGATTGCACAGCAGTTCGCCGCCGGTGAGGTCGCACTGCCAGCGCACTTCCTTGCCTTGCACATGGGATTCAGCCGAAGCACGCAGTGCGGAGAACACGGCGGATGGCGTCAGACGATCCGGCAGTGGCAGCTCGCCGCGTGCGAACACCAGCATGTCGCGGACCTGGTGCTCCAGTTCGTGCAGGCGCTCCTTGAGGCGCCCAGCGAAGCGTTGCTGCTGGTCCGTCGGCAAGACCTGCTGGGTCAGGTGGCTGGCATAGAGCAAGGCCGCGGACAGGGGCGTGCGAATCTGGTGGGCCAGGGAGGCGACCATGCGCCCGAGAGCGGAAAGACGTTCGTGGCGGGACAGCTGGTCCTGCAGGCGACGGGTTTCCGTCAGGTCGGTAAGCAGGACCAACTGGCCGGGTTCGGCATTCAGGGAGCGAGTGGCGATGGAAACGCGGCGACCATCCTTGAGGGAGATTTCATGGCCATCGTCTTCACGGGGGGCAAAATTGCGGGCGATCACTTCGCGCCAGAGCATTCCCACCAACGGCCGGCCAAGCAGGTTGCGAGCCACGGGGTTGGCTTCACGCACCACACCCTGTCCATCGATCACGATGACGCCGCCCGGCAGCAAGTCGAGCAGGCTTTGCAGGCGGTTCGCCAGACGCTCCTTTTCCGCCAGTTCCTGCATGCGCTGGGCACTGACCAGGGCCAGTTGGCCCTTCAGCTCGGTGACGCGCGCCTCCAGCATGCTGTAGGACTCGCTGAGCTGGGTCGACATCTGGTTGAACAGCGCGAACGCTTGCTCGAGACCAGCGCGGCTGGCCTGCTCGGCGGGGGCGGTTTCCGGATTCTGTGCGGGGGGTACTGCGTGGCTCATTGCTCGTCTCTCGCTCCATCGACCGTCAGCAGACGGTCGGTCGAGGGAGAGATAGCAATACTCGTGCCGAAAATTTAGCCCTTTAAAAACAAGGACTTGGGAAAAGCGGAATTATTCTTCCGCCAATTCCTCGTCGCGGCGGCTCATGCCGTACTTGCGCATCTTCTCCACCAGGGTGGTGCGGCGGATACGCAGGCGCTCGGCGGCGCGGGCCACTACGCCGGAGGCATCGTCCAGCGCCTGCTGGATCAGCCCCTGTTCCAGGTTGCCGAGGTAGTCCTTGAGATCCAGGCCCTCCGGCGGCAACAGCGCCGGCGAAGCGACGCCGGGCAGGCCGGCGCCGATGGCCGAACGCTCTTCGATTTCCTCGCGCAGGCTGGCCTTGAGCTGCTCGTCCTCGTCATCCACATGGCGGAATTTCTTCGGCAGTTCGCTGACGCCGATGACGCCATAGGGATGCATGATCGCCATGCGCTCCACCAGGTTGGCCAGCTCGCGGACGTTGCCCGGCCAGTCGTGGTTGCACAGGGACATGATGGCAGCGGAGTTGAAGCGAATCGAACCGCGCTTCTCGTGCTCCATGCGCGAGATGAGCTCGTTGATCAGCAGCGGAATGTCTTCCACCCGCTCACGCAGCGGTGCCATTTCTATGGGGAAGACGTTGAGGCGGTAGTAGAGGTCTTCGCGGAAGCTGCCGGCCTCGATCATCTGCTCGAGGTTCTTGTGGGTGGCGGCAATGATGCGCACATCGACGTTCTGGGTCTTGTTGCTGCCCACGCGCTCGAAGGTGCGTTCCTGCAGGACGCGCAGCAGCTTGACCTGCATCGGCAGCGGCATGTCGCCGATCTCGTCGAGGAACAGGGTACCGCCGTTGGCCAGTTCGAAGCGCCCTGCCCGGCTGGTAATGGCGCCCGTGAAGGCACCCTTCTCATGGCCGAACAATTCGCTCTCCAGCAGCTCCGCCGGAATGGCGCCGCAGTTGACCGGGACGAATGGGGCTTCGCGGCGCTTGGAATGGTAGTGAAGGTTACGCGCGACCACTTCCTTGCCGGTGCCGGACTCACCGAGGATGAGCACGCTGGCGTCGGTATCGGCCACCTGCTGCATCATCTGCCGCACCTGCTGGATGGCACGGCTGGTGCCGACCAGGCTGCGGAACAGGTTGGGTTCGCGCTGGCGGCCACGCTCGCGGGCGTGGTCGTACATTTCGCGATAGACCTGGGCGCGATGCAGGGAGTCGAGCAGCTTGTTGTAGCTGGGCGGCATCTCCAGGTTGGTCAGCAAGCGGCGGCGGAGGTCTTCCGGCCAGTCCATCTGGATCTGGTCGCCGATCAGCAGGACCGGCAGGAACTCGTCCCACGCCAGCAATTGCTTGACCAGTTCGAGCACGCCGCCCTTGGCACTCGCCTCACCGAGCATGACGCACAGGACGTCGCGGCTGGAGTTCAGGGAAGCCGTCACGTCGCGCCAGTCGTGGCTGGCACAGTCCAGGTACTCTTCCCCGAGGAAATTCAGGATCACCGCGAAGTCGCGGCGGCGATCGCTATTGTCGTCGATCAGCAGAATCTTGGTTTCACGCCACATTGTCTGGGTTCTTGCTTTTAGGGCTGAACGCCGCGTTCCGCGACGTATGGACAGACGGTGCTTCCCGAAGGCGGGTTTGACCGGCAATTGGCCACTAGTAAAGTGAAAAACCCTTGCCGAGTCAATTTTATGGCGTGCTTTTTTTGGTCTAGCCGACGGAATGGCTAAGCGGTTGTCAGAGCAATATCGAACTAGTGGCAGATCGAAACTGTCGGGCCATCAGCCGAACAGCTTGTACACCTTGGCACCCTGCTGGGCCTGATTGATCTGCACCAGTTCCCCGGCGATACGGCGCTGCTCGGCCTGGCAGATTTCCACCAGCTCACGATAGAGCGACAGCAGCTCCTGCAGACGCGCGCCGAGTACTTCACCATCGTCCACGGCATCGACCATGGCATCGTCGACGGCCTGGCGGCAGAGTTGATCCAACTCACCGATGGCTGCCCAGTCCTGGCGAGCCAGGGCATCGCGCAAGGCGCTGCCGGTTGCTTCAAGACGCTGGACTGATGCATTCATTGGAATTCTCCTGCCACCCCGAACGGCATCACTGGGCGATGCCATCCCATCCGGTTTTCACGTTACGCAGCAGCCCTGCCACTTCGTCCACCAGCGCAGCGTCGCTTTTCAGGTTCGCTTCGAGCAGGCGGGACACCATGTACTCGTAGAGTGCATCGAGATTGGCCGCGATATCGCCGCCCTGCTCGAAGTTCAGGCCATCACGCAGGCCGCCAATGATAGCGATTGCCTTGCCGATCAGCTCGCCTTTTTGCGCGAGCTGACCACGCTCGATGGCGCCACGAGCCTGGGCCAGGCGGGTCAGGCCGCCTTCCATGAGCATCTGGATCAGCCGATGGGGGCTGGCATCCACGGCCTGGGCCTGGGTGTTCACGGATTGGTACTGTTTGAGGGCCGCCATCGCGTTCATGTTCGCTCTCGCTCGTGTGTCGGGCTTGGATACCCAAGGTATCGGCAGCACTCGCGAGAGCTTTAGCCCGCAGTTTTGCGGATATCAGGAAATTTCCGCAGCAACCGGCGCTTCCACTTCCGGACCGATGGAATCCCACGCCTGCTTGACCTCCAGCAGCAGCGTCTCGACTTCATCGATGGGACGCGGCGAGTTGTCCAGCGCGACACGGGACAGGCGACGGGTCATGTAGTCATAGAGAGCGTCGAGATTCTCGGCGATCTCGCCGCCCAACTGCTTGTCGAGACTGGCCTGGAGCACGCCGATGATGCTGAGGGTGGAACCCACGGCCATGCCACGCACTTCCGGGTTGCCGGTCTCCAGGCCATGCCGGGCGAGGGAAAGGCGCTCCAGGGCACCATCGAGCAAGAGCTGCACCGCACGGTAGGGGGTGACTTCCTGGCTGGTCTTGACCTGCTTGTACGTGTCGATTGGATTGGCCATTGCTTAGCTCTGTTTGACTACACCGGGAAGGTTGGAAAGGGCCTGGCCCAAGCGGTCGCTGGTCTGCTTGAGACTGGCGATCAGGGAGTCCATGGCGTTGTACTGAGCATAAAGGCGCTTCTGGACCTGTTCGATGCGCTGGTTGAGCTTGGTGCGCTGCTCCGTCACCGAGTCGAGTGTCGACTGGAGCCCATCCTGCCGCTTGGCGAGGATGCCGCCGGTCCCGGTATAGACGTCCAGCTTCGCGTTCATGCGGGCCGTCAGCCCCTTCTCGCCAGTAAAGAAACCGGCGACGGCTTCGTACTGGGTGCTGAGGACCTTGTCGAGCTTGGTGTCGTCGATCTTCAGGGTGCCGTCCTTCTGGGTGGTGATGCCCAGGTCCGACAGGATGGAGATGCCATCCTTCTGGCCGGAGGGGCTCACCAGTTCGTTGCGCACGGTGGACACCAGCGAACGCACCGTGGCATCCCCCACCAGGGCGCCGGTCACCGGAGCCTTGTCTTCACCGACCGAAGTCACCGCCGTCAGCGACTTGGTCACCCCGATCAACTTGTTGTAGGCGTCGACGAACTTCTTGATGTTGCCTTTGACGGTCGCGGTGTCCTGCTCGACCGTTACCTTGAACTTCTTGCCGGGCTCAGCGCTGACCAGGTTGAGGGTGACCTCGGAAATCGCGTTGGACACCGTATTGCTGGCGCTGCGCAAGCTGAGGCCATCGATAGTGAATTCCGCATCCTGGGCCTGGGAGATATAGCCACTGCTGGCGGCATTGTTGCCGTCCAGTGCGGTCAGGGCGCCGGTAGGACTGGAAGTCGGAGCGTTGTCGGCGAAATTGCCGATGCGGAACGCTTCGAGACCAGCCGAAGCCTGGACGTAGATGTCCTTGCCGGCGCCGGTTGTATTGGAGCTGAGTACCAGGCGCGACGATCCGTCAGCCGGGTTGCTGACGATGTTGGCGCTGACGCCCTTGTCCTTGAGCGCCTTGTTGAGGCTGTCGCGGATTTCGGAGAGCGTGGCGCCGGCGGCAACCTGCACATCGACACCGCGGTCATCGGGCCCCAGCTTGACGGTGAGGGTACCGGCTGCGGCAGCGGTGGCGTCTTTGGCGAAGGAGGCGGTGCCGACCTTGCTGGCGGTTGCGAGCTTCTCGACAGTGACCTGGTAGGTGCCCGAACTCGCCTTGTTGGTCGCGGAGACGGTCGCCAGGTCGGTATTGCTCGACTTGGCCGCACGCTTGGAGAACAGGTCGCTGGAGTTCAGGTCCTTCAGTGCGGCCTGGAAATCGCTGATGGCGCTCTTGAGCTGGCCGACGGCGGAAAATTTCGAAGTGGCGGACTTCTCCACCCGCGACAACTGGCTTTCCTTTGGCGCTCTTTCGGCGTCCACCAGGGCCTTCACGATTTCGTCGATATTGATGTTCGAACCGAGTCCGGTTATGCCAGCCATTTTTCCGTTACCTCGCCAATCGTCTGACGCCTGCTCCAATATTCGATACAGCAGTCAAGAAACGTGCCATGACCACGGCAACCGCCTGCGGGTCAGGCTTCGGCCTTGAACAACAAGCTGCGCATTTCCGACAGGCTTTCAGCCAGTTTCAATGCATCTTCCGAGGGGATCTGGCGGATCACCTCGCCTGATTCCGAATCGGTCACCTGCACCACGACCCGGCCGCTGCTGTCGTCGACATCGAAGTTGAGGTTGCGGCGAATGCTCTGGACGAACTCCTGAATGCTGGAGGCGGCGGCCTCGACCGGCTTGCGTTCCTCGGCTTCGGATTTCAGCCGGGCCTGCTCGGCGACCTTCTCGGGGTTTTCCTTCTCCGCCGCGCCGCGAACCTGGCCACTGCCGGCGGGAGCGGCACTCAAGCCTTTCCCCGTCAGGTTGACTATTCCGATATCCATTTTGTGCTCACCTCACAAATGGCAAGAAGGGGGAAGCGCCAAGCACTTCCCCCCGCGGTTACCGCCTTGCCTCGTCCGGGCCTTAGCCCAGGAGGCTGAGGACCGCCTGCGGCAGCTGGTTTGCCTGGGCCAGGATCGAGGTACCTGCTTGTTGCAGGATCTGGTTCTTGGTCAGGTTAGCCGTTTCCGCTGCGAAGTCGGTGTCCTGGATACGACCGCGGGCGGCCGACACGTTCTCACCGATGTTCTGCAGGTTGGAGATGGTGTTCTCGAAGCGGTTCTGCACGGCACCGAGGCTGGCGCGCTGGGCGTCGATGGACTGAATGGCCTGGTCGATGATGATCACCGCTTCCTGGGAGCCCTTCACGTCGGTCAGGTCGATGTCCTTGACGGTGTTCTCAGCGGTTACTTCGTCGACAGTTGCGTCGGTACCGGTAGCAGCAGCGGTTTCGGCAGCCGAGACGCTGGCGCCCGATGCGAACTTCAGAGACTCGATGTTGCCGTCGGCGGTACCGGAGGTCAGCGAGGTCACCAGGTCGATGTCGCCGTCGTCGTTGACGAAGGCACCCACACCGATGTTGGCATCGTTGATCACGGTGGCGAGGGCCTGCACCTGTTCGGCGGCGGTAGCACCGCTGGCGAAGGTGGCGCTGAAGGTACGTGCGGTACCGTCGACCATCTTCACTTCGACGGCGATGGCGCCCGAGGCGTTAGCCGGACCCGCGGCTACGTCGGCATCGTCGATGGTGCCGGAGCTGAAGGTAGCTTCCAGGGACGAAGTGCTCATCTCGTCGATCTTGACGCTGATGGTTTCGTTGGCGGCGCTGCCCACCTGGAAGGTGGTGGTGCCGAAGGTGCCATCGAGGAGCTTGCGACCACCGAAGGTGGTGGTGTTGGAAATACGATCCAGCTCTTTCTTCAGCTCGGTCACTTCGTCGTTCAGGGCCTTGCGCTCGTCGGTGCTGTTGGAGCCGTTGGCCGACTGCAGGGCCAGGTCACGCATGCGCTGCAGGATGCTGGTGGATTGCTGCAGGGCGCCTTCAGCGGTCTGCGCCATGGAGATACCGTCGTTGGAGTTCTTCACTGCAACGCCGAGGCCGTTGATCTGGCTGCTCAGGCGGTTGGCGATCTGCAGGCCGGCGGCGTCGTCCTTGGCGCTGTTGATACGGGAACCGGTGGACAGACGTTGCAGGGAAGTGTCCAGCGCACGGGAGGAGGTGTTCAGGTTGCGCTGGGTATTGAGAGAAGCAATGTTCGTGTTGACGGTCAAAGCCATGGTGGTGTCCTCCGAGGACTGCGTGTTTGCCTGAGCTTGCGACCTTGGGCGGGCATCGCCCAGGCACCCATAAAGTTCGCATTCGTACTTCGTATCGGCGGTGTCGGAGGAAGCTTTAGGGGCATTCAGAAAAAATTTCTTACCCGGGGCTTGCGACGCCAACGTCCGCCATCCAGAGAGCTTTTCGACCCGCATCCGAAAAACTTGAGGCCCAGGATCTGACCAACCCGGCAAGATGCCCCTGCCCCGCTCCGGAAACGACAAGGCCCCGCATGTGCGGGGCCTTGTCGTCTTCGAGCGCAGCCTCAGTGCGAAGCGGGCGTCCAGCCCTTGAGCCAAAGCTCGAGGTTGCGGCCGTCCAGCATCCAGTCCCGGCGAACCACGGCCTGGAGCTCGTCACCCATGCGGGCGCTGGCCTCCGGGTCAGCCAGGTGCATGCGGATCGCCTCCACCCAGTCCTTGAAGCGGTTCTTCACACGGGTCACCGGCAGATCGCCCTGATAGCAACGGATATCGCTGCAGATCACCGGGAAGCCGCAGGCCCCGTACTCCAGCAGGCGCAGGTTGCTCTTGCACTCGTTGAACAGGTTCAGCTCCACCGGCGCCAGGGCCAGATCCAGGTTCAACCGGGCAAGCGCCGCTGGATACTGCTCGATGGCCACGCCAGGGTGGAACTCGTGGACGTAGGGGCGCATCGATTCCGGACACATGCCGAAGAAGACCCACTCCACTTCATTGGCCAGTTCCTTGACCACGTCCTCGATCAGCTCCAGGTCGCCGGTATGGCTCGAACCGCCCGCCCAACCCACTCGTGGCTTGGCGGAGACGCGACGCTGGCCCCGGAGCCCTTGCCACCAGCCAACGGGCAGGCGGTTCTCGACCACCAGGATGTCGTCATGCAAGCCGGCGAATGCCTCGGCAAGGGGTTCGGTCGAGACCACGAAGCGATCGACGAAACCCAACCCACGCCGCAGGGACTTGAGAATGTCCTTTGGCATGTGTTGCCGGTGAGCGCTCTTCATCGGCAGGTTCAGCAGGTAATCGTCCAGCTCGTACACCTTGAAGGCTCTGGAGAAGGCCTTCATGCGGCGCATGGCTTCCAGGCGCTCGTCACCGATCTGCCGTTGCAGGATCAGGGTATCCGGGTCGTAGCGCTCCAGATCAGTCACGTGCATGAGCCCGACGGAAAGCGCGCCATCGATTACCCCGGCCTGCTGCAACGCAGTGAAAGGCTGGATGACGCGGTAGTGACCGCAGCCGTACAGGTCCGCCGGATGGGCCAAGACGGTAGGCAGCGGTTTCCAGGACGACAATGGCCGCCAGGACAGCGCCGTGTCGGCCAACTTGAAGCCACCGGGCTGGGCCAGGGAGAAGTTCGGGTTATAGGCCGGGTCACGCGCCAGCACAGGCAGCCATTTCTCGTACAACGCGTCGTTGTCTTCCGCCTGGGCAGCTCTGGGGCCGTCGCCGTCGAGCATCAGCTGCGCGTTGGCCGCCCAGACCGTCAGGTAACCCGCTTGCCTGGCGCGCAGGCAAATGTCCGCATCGATGTAGTTTTCCGGCAGGTCCTCGGCTATTCCGCCCAGAGCGCCGTACAACTCCCTGCCGATCATCAGGCACTCGCGGCTGACGGCACTGTAGTTCTGGTCGACCTGCAGGCGCTGCAGGTACCCAGGCGCGTCCATGGGCTCGCCCACGAATGGCCGGCCCACCGGCCCCTCCAGGCCGAGAATCAGGCCCGCATGCCGGACAGATCCATCGGCGGCAAGCAGCTTGGCCCCTACCACCCCGACTTCCGGACGCTGGGCATGGTTGACCAGTTCGTCCAGCCATTGCGCGTCAATCACCGCGGTATCCGGCGACAGCAGCAACAGGTAGTCGCCCTTCGCCTGGCTGGCCGCTAGATTCAGCGCAGCTGCCGCACTGAGCTGCGCCGCGGCCGGCCAGACGGTTCTCAGGCGCGCTTCGCCCATTCCTTCGAGCGCCTTGAGCCAGTCCCTGACCTCGCCCGCAGCAGGATCGCTCTCGATCAGAAGCAGTTCGTAGCTCGCATAGCGCGTCGTCTCGAGCAGGCTCTCCACACAGCGTTGCAGTCGGGCAAGCTGGCCGCCCGCAAGTACCAGCAGCGAAACCAGCGGCTGCTGCGGGTGCCCATAGTGGACGCGGTATTGCCCCGGCTGATCGGACTCGATCCTGGGTTGCGCGTAACCGCGCTCCTGCAGATGACGCAGGATTGCCTGGCGTTCGTCTTCGATATCGCAAACCGCTGGCGCATCGGTAATCAACAGCGGCTCGGCGATGTGCCCGAGTCCGGCAAGGCCACCGGAACCGATCAGCCGCAGGATCATCTCCAGTTCGACCGCGCGCGGGAGGCCCGCGTCGAAACCGCCCGCCTCCAGCAGCAGGTCCCGACGGAACAGCCAGTGATGGGCCATGCCCGCCGGGAAGCTGAGCAGATAGTCGAGATTGAAGGCCGGGCGGAAGGCAGCGCCCAGATCGCCGTTCGCCTGGCGGTACATCTGGTCGCAATACACGGCCCTGCAGTCAGGCGCCGTGAGCAGTTCCAGGGATGCCATCAGCAGGCCGCTGGAGGTGAGTTCCTCACCAGCATCGACCAGGACGAGCCAGTCGAAATCGGCTGCCTGCAACGCCTGGTTGAGCGGCATCACCCAGGCATCCGAGGACACCTCGACGGCCCGGCCGGGGAAGCCCTCAGCAGCCGCTTGCGCAACGGTCAGCAGCAGCGGCTGCACATTTTGGTAGGCATTACGGGACGGGCTCAGCGATTCCAGGGTGAGCGCTACGGCGGCCGCATCTCCCTTCATATCGCGGATGACGACGCCGATGCTCGGCCCGCCCTGCTGCAGACGTTCCTCCACCAGACGCTGCTGGATCGGCGTGAGCACGCGCTTGTTCAACCACTCCTGCAGACTGGCATTGCGCACGCGCCCAGCGGCCGAATCCTGGATGCCGAAACGCCTGAGCATTTCCTGGCGAGCGTTGCGCACGGCGTCGCTGCCCAGATCGGAATGGCGGCGATACAGCTCCTGGTAGAGGGCGCCGAAATTCTTCTGCTCGCGACCGAGCATATGGTCGGAACCGGTATTCGGAGCGTCCCGCAGGTGCACCTCAGCGGTCACCTGCGGCACATGGACCAGGGGATGGCGGGCGGCGAGCCGCAGCAGCATGTCCCAGTCTTCGAAGGCGGTCAGGCCGGTATCGAATTCGCCGACCTCCGCCAGCATGCTGCGGGGATGCGCCCAGGTGTTCACAGGGATGTAGTTCTGGACGAACAGGCGTTCCTTGTCATAGGCCGCATGGGCGAACGGCGCACTACGGTTCAGCTCGATCCGCTCGCCGCCTTCCACTTGTTCGTTGATGTATTCCACGCCGGTGTAGACCACCGCCCGTGGGTGCTGCTCGAAGGTGTTCGCCAGTACCGCCAGGTGTTCCGGAAGATAGAGGTCGTCATCGTCCAGGTAGCTGACATGGCGTCCCTTCGCCAGCTTCAGTCCCGCGTTCCGGGCGGCGGACAGGCCCTGGTTGCGGCCCTGATAGAGGTAGGTGATGGGGAAGTCGAACTCCGCCAGCAGCGACTCCACCGGGTCCCCATGGTCGTTCACCAGGATGACCTCGAAGTCGCGCAGGGTCTGATCACCGAGGCTGGCCAGGGCATCCCGCAGGAGGCCGGGGCGGTTGTAGGTCGTCAGGATGACGGAGAACAGCGGCTCGTATTGCGCGCCGGCCAGCTTGTCCAGCTCAGCCAGTGCCTCGGGATTGTCCTGGCCGAGGGCTCGCGCCTTGTGGGCCATGCGCAGTGCCGGGCCATGCTCGTCGATCTGACGCAGGATGCTCGACACGCGCCAGCAGGCGGCGGCCTTTCCCGCCCGATCGTCGGCAAGGTCAGGGAACAGTCGGCTGACCGGGTAACGGGCGAAGGCGTCCAGCACCACCTTGCCTTCGAAGGCTCGGCTCTTCGCGCTGGAGAGGCTTTCGCCGTGTTGGCGCCAGTGGCAGAGGATCGCATCGACTTTCTTGAAGTCGGCCGTGTCGGCCAGGCGCGTCCATATCTGGTAGTCGTGGCAGCGGGTGAAGGCCGTGTCGTAGCCGCCATGGCGCTGGTACAAGGCGCGGCGCACGGCGGTGCCGGGGTTGGGCAGGCAGTTGGCCTGGACCAGCATCGGCAGCAGGGACTTGCCCTGGTAGTCGGCATAACGGGTGCGATGCACCTGCCCAGGGAAATTGTCGTCGAATATCTCCAGGTCGCCGTAGAACACATCCGATCCGGGATTCTCGACGATGCTCCGGCGTAACGCTGAAAGCGCGCCCTGGGCCTGGCGGTCGTCACTGTCGATCCACACCACGAACTCGCCGCGCGCAGCGGACAGGCCCTTGTTACGCGCCGAAGCGCCGCCGCCGTGGTCGTTGTGGAGCAGTCGGATGCGCGGGTCCTGGATGGAACGGGTGATCGCCACCGAACGGTCAGTGGAACCGTCGTCCACCACTACCAGTTCGAAGTCATTGTCGTCCTGCGCCAGCACCGACTCGATGGCCTCGCGCACGTAGCGTTCGCGGTTGTAGACCGGCATGACGACGCTGAAGAAAGGTGCCGTAGCTTGTTCCGCCGGTGCAGGCGCGAAGACCGGCTCGACAGTTTCAGGCGCCGTGAAGATCGAGAAGCGATTGTTCAGCCAGGCCAGGGTGTCGGCGATCAGCTTCGACTTGGCGGCCTCTGCGACGTTCCGGTGCAGGCAGATGCTCTCGGTGAAGAACGCTGCCAGTTCCTGGTACTTCGGCGCCACGCGCTTGCCAGTGATGCGCTCCATCATGGTCGAGGTGCGCTTGCTGATCTCACGACGGATGTAGAGCGGTCGCTCGATACGGGCAAAAGGCCCGTGGGCGGCCAGGTGGCAGAGAAACACCAGGTCGGCGCTGACGATGGGCCTGAATGGAAGATCGACGAACTCTCGCCGCAGCAGCTGGTTGATCGCCTCGCAGCGGTCGAGTGAGTTCAGCAGCCGATGATGGCGCTCATGGGGCGTCAGCGGCTCTTCGAAGACGTAGTTGCCGCCATTGGTGTGCGCCAATACGCGGTTGTTCTCATCGATCCACTGGGTGTGGCTGTACACGAGGCTGAGGCCGCGATCAGCATCCATCCGCGCACAGGCTTCCTGGAGGAACTCGGGATGCAGCATGTCGTGCCCGCCGAGCCACATGAACAACTCGGACGACGTGTTCTCGAAGCAATACTGGAAGTTGGCGGTAGCCCCCAGGTTGCTGTCGTGGCGAACGTAGGTGAAGCGTGGGTCCTTCTCGCAGAACTCTCGGCAGACTCGCTCGGTTTCATCGGTCGAAGCGTTGTCTGCTACCAGCGCCCTGAAGTCCGGGTAGGTCTGGGCGGCCAGAGACTTCAGTGTCTCCAGCACGTAGGGTCCTTCGTTGTAGACGGGAACCGTGACAACGACTTTATGTTCCAGCTTTGGCATGGGGCTCCCCGTAACCAGGAATTTCAAAGGCTTCTCCACCTGCGGACAGGCATCCGCCCGGGCACGCGCGCGTCAGCGGACGCAGCGCAGGTAGCCATCAGGCGCGACTGTGATAAGCAATTTGCTGACGATCCGCTTGTCGATCTCGAAGCGGTCGTTCTCGCCAAGGAATTGATGCACCGCCGTTTTCGGGTTGTTGCCACGCCCCCACGGACGATCACTGGCCTGAAGGTCGTCGGGCATGTCTTCGAGCAGGGTGTCGTACACCACGAGATAGCTATCCCGGGTCACGAACGGCGAGTAAGCCTGCAACTCGGCCATTACGTGTTCATGGGTATGGTTCGAATCCAGCACGACCAGCACCCGCTGCTTGCCGCGGACATGCTCGGCAACCTGCTGGACCGTTTCCGGGTCAATGGACGATCCCTGGATCAGGCGCAAGCGCTTGCTCATCGGATGGCGTTCGATCTCAGTGCGATTGTGGGCGCGGATGTCGATATCCACACCGAGCACGTATCCGTCGCCGCCCAGCAATTCGAGCAGCGAGGCGTAGTAGAGTGCCGAACCGCCGTGCGCCACACCGGTCTCGATGATCAGGTCCGGCTGGATGTTCCAGATCAGCTCCTGCATGGCGATCATGTCCTGCGGGAACTGGATGATCGGTCGACCCATCCAGCGGAAGTTGTAGGCGTACTTGTGGCGGGTGATCTCCCGCAGCCAGATACGCGACAGCGCCTGCACATCCTGATCTTCGTGCAGGCCGTCGATATTTGCCTCCACCTCGGCCGCGAACCGCTCTATCTCATTCATCTTTCACGAACTCCCGCCAGGGCAAGGTACTGGGTTGGATCAGCTCCGCCCCCTGTCGCCCACAGTTGGCAACGAGGTCGAGGCTGGATACGAAAGGGGTGAAGTCGCCATGCAACTGCGGATATGACGACTTGCTGTAATTCATGTATTCCACCTGGATACCGGCCCTCTCGAAGGCCTGGTGGTCAAGGTAATTCCGTGCACCGAGCCCGGTCACGTAATGGCTGCCGCCCAGTTCCTTGACGATCGCCAGAACCCGCTCACTGCCGGCTCCGCCGATACCCAATTCTTCAATGCCGACAAAGCGCGTCTTGCGCGCCAGGCCGAAATACTCGCAGAGCACCTTGAGCGACAGGTCGCCCATCTTCGCAATGCTGTCGCAGTCGGATGCGTACACCTGGTCGAGCAGCGCCAGCATCTCGGTGCGGTACGGCGCAGCGGCGTAGGCCTGCTCCAACAGGGCGCGATGCCTGGTACGCCAGTCAGTGCGGTGGTCAGGCCGCACCTCGGCGATCAGTTGGCCAAGCGACAGTCCAGTCAGCGGCACGCTCAACCAGTGGCTGCCCTTGGCTGTCTTGATCTGTACCCGGTTGGTGAAGCTGCCCTTGGAGAACTGCACGTCGTCGTAATGTACGAACACATCCGCCAGGCACACTTGCTCGAGGAAGCCGGGCCAGGGAAAGAACATGGGCTGCGATATGACCACTCTCATGGCGCCAGCAGCCTCTCCATGATCAATACATCGCGGTAGTCCCCATCGATGCGGGCATGCGCCTGCAGGCAACCCACCTCGCGATAGCCGACGCGGCGGTAGAAACCGGTCGCCGGATTGTCCGCCAGCACGTGGAGAATAATCTTGCGGATGGAGAAAATCCGGCGGGCGTAGTCCTCGGCCAGCATCAGGGCTTCCCGCCCCGCTCCCCTGCCCTGTGCGTCCGGCGCCAGGCAGATGCCTAGCTCAGCCGTCCCGTGGAATGGACGCTGGTTGTACAGCTGCAAGTAGCCCAGGCAGCGCCCGCCGTCACGGGCGCCAACAACGAAAAACAGCACATCTTCGCTACCACTCTTGTCGACGAGCCAGCGACGCACCTTCTCGACCGAGTTAGGACGTACTTGGGCCATCAGCAGATTCTGCAGTTCCAGGTCATTGCGTAGGGCAACGAGGGTGGGCAGGTCTTCGTCCCGCCAGGCTCTCAATTCGATTGTCTGTCCTTCCAGCATGGACCGCTCCTCAGAGGTAGAACTGACGCAATGAGCGCCCCTGCAACGCAGGGATGTCGGCGATGATCTGCCGCGCGTGGGCCGGATTGAGGCCCACTAGAATCGTGTCGACGTCCTCGTCCAGCTCAGTTGGAGCCACGATCGGCCTGCCGAACAATGTCCGTCCCTGAAGGAACGGGTTCTGGTCGACGAAGCAGGAGATGCGCTCGGCACCACCGAGGCAGGCCATAATGAAGGAGCCATAGAAGCCCGCACCATATACGGCGCAACAGGCATCCTCTGGCAATCCATCGACGTAGGACATGATTTTGTCCGCCGCGCCCTGCCAAAACGACGCCATGCGCTCCAGCTCCGCCAGGTGCCGCGCCACTACGCTCCTGTCCAATGACGGTTCGGCCAGCAGACTCTGCGGGCGGCGTGCCAGGATCACGAACGCGCCGCGATGCGAGTCGGCGTCGATGCACTCGATTTCGAAACCGGCCTGCTGCAACAGGTAGCCCAGCGAGCTTTCGGTGAAATGGTTGACATGATCGACCACGATGAAATCGGCGATGTTCGTCGCCACATTGGGGACCACGCAATAGAAGCGGCCACCGGGCCGTACCAGCGCTCGAATACGCTGCAATGCCTGGGCCGGCTGGACGATGTGTTCGAGGGCGAAGAACGATGTCACCAGGTCGAAGCTCCCTGCCCATTCCGACTTCGGCTCGAAAGTCGCCCAGCGCTGCTCCGGAACGAAAGAGGACCAGAATCGCTGGTAGGCATCACTGACATCGAACAGATGCACCTGCAGGTCGGCCCTTTGCTTGAGCAGTGCCTGCATCGTCGAGCTCTTGGCGCAGCCGTAGTCGAGCACTCTTGCACCCGATTCCAGTGGGACCTTGTCCAGCAACACCGCAAGCTGGTGCTCGGTGCGATACAGCGGACGACCCCCGCGCACTTCGTAGATCTGATCTTCTTCCTCGCTGTCAGCGAGGATGTTGTACTGCTCGGCGTAATAGCGATCGACCTGCTCCATCTCATCGGTCTGCAGATGGGCGCAGGCCAGGCAGGCCCATACCCGGGTCGAGGCCGGATACGTCTTGCCCAACGAGGTCAGCGCCAGTCCGGAGTCCATCTCGTAGAGCATCTTCAGATCGGCGCCAGCGCATACCTGGCACAGTGTCCGAGTCATTCAGCCTCCCCATCGGCACACAGCTCGGGGTGAACACTGCGAAAGTCCACATCGGCCGCAAAGGATCCCTTCCAGCCATGGGCGCGGCCGGTGGGTTCGTTGAAATTGAAGTAGCGGAGCTGCATCGACCAGCGCGAACGTTGCGCCCGATTGAAGCCCGAAGCATGCAGCACCAGAAAGTCCACCACGACCAGGTCACCCGGCGAGGTAAGGGGCGCCACCTGCCGATAGCGCGCGATCCGTTCCTGCTCATCCTGCAGGACCAGCGCATAGGCCCGAGTTTTTCCGTCTGCGCCCGCGGAATGGACAGGTACGAGTCCGTCGTGGTGCGAGCCCAGGCAGAACTGAACAGGTCCCAGTTCCTCGCTCACCGTGAGCAGAGGGCTCCAGTAGACCAGGCCATCCAGGCTGCGCAACTGTGCCGGATATTCCTGATGCCAGTTGGCGCGAAAGCGTTCTTCACCGGGATTGTCGATGCGGATGCCGTAGCCACCGGCAGCAACGCCCGGCAGTGCTTCTTCGCCGCGCAGCTCGCGGAACAAACGATCATGCAAGGGATGGGCGACCAAGCGCACGAACGCCGGGATCTGCTTGACCGCGTCATACACTTCACCGCCATGGGCACGATTGGCCGCGATCAACGCCTGATAGCCGCTATCGAAGGTTTCGACGCTGAAGGGCTGACGCGAAATCGGCAGTCTGTACTTGTCGATCACCAGGCCGATGATGTCGTAGATGGCGCGCTGGATCGGCAGGATGTCACGTTCCAGGTCATAGAAACCGGGAATGATCAGCAGGCCTTCCTCTTGGAAAGTCTCGCGCTGCGCAGGAGTCAGCAGCGCGCCAGTCACGATGCGGCTCCCGTCATGCCGGTAGCCCGGCCATCGATCCCGGCGAGAATCGCGTTCACCACCCGGTCCTGATCCATCCGACTCATGTCGTGGTAGCTCGGCAGGTTGAAGGCGCGTTGTGCCAGGTCATGGGAGACAGGAGTCGGCCGGCAGGCAATCCCGGCGAATACCGGCGTGTCGCCCAGGGGCTGGAAAAATATCCGTGCGTCGATGCCCGCCAGGCGCAGCGACTCGAGCACTTCTGCTCGTCGACCAGCAAGCTCCGTGGGCAACACCAGGGTCGGCATCCAGTAGCTGTTCAGGCTACCCGCGGGTTCCGGATTCATGCGGGAGCCAGGCAGGGCCGGAAGCAGGCGTTCGGCGTAGTACGCGAATATCTCGCGCTTGCGACGCACCAGTTCGTCGATCCGCTCGAGCTGGGCGCAACCGAGTGCTGCCTGCAGGTTGGACATCTTGTACTTGTGCCCGAGTTCGGAAGGCCAGAACTGGCGCATGTCACCGGCAGCCCGGCCGTGGTTGTTGAGCTGCTCGACACGGCGAACCAGCTCGGCATCGCGGCTGGCCAGCATGCCACCCTCGCCCGTGGTCATCACCTTGGTGCCATGGAAGGAGAACACCGAGAAGGTCGACAGACTGCCGGCCTTGTAGCCGTCGATGGCCGAGCCCAGAGCCTCGGCGGCGTCCTCGATCAGAGCGATTCCATGCTGGTCGGCAATCTCCTGCAGCTCACGCATCGCCGCCAGGTTGCCATACAGATGGACCGCGATGATCGCGCGGGTCCGCGGGGTAATGGCGCGACGAACCTGCTCAGGGTCCAGGCACCAGCTGTCTTCCAGCACATCTACCAGCACCGGCACGGCGCCAACGTAGAACACCGGCGCAGCAGAGGCGACCCAGTTGATGTCCGCCAGGATGACTTCGTCTCCCGGGCCGATGTCCAGCGCCCTCAGCCCCAGGTGAAGTGCGCCGGTGCAACTGGACGTGGCGACGGCATGGGAAACGCCGAGGTAGCGCGCAAAATCGTTCTGGAAGCGATGGATATAGTCGTAGCAACGCTCACCCCAGCCGTTGCGTACGGCATCGGTGACGTACTCGAGCTCCAACTCGCCAATGCTGGGCTTGGTGTAATGGATCCTGCTCATAGTACTTGCAACTCCGGTATGGCCACGACGAATCGCCCGCCCCATTCCGCGATCCGGGCATATTGCTGCTGCACTTCCGCCAGCAAGTTCCAGGGCAATACCAGCAGATAGTCCGGGCGATCCTCGTCAATCCGTGCAGGCGAGACGATGGGAATGCGACTGCCCGGCAGGAACTTGCCCTGCTTGTGCGGGCTCAGGTCGGCGACCCAGGCCAGCAGGTCCTCGCGCACTCCCGCGTAATTCAGCAAGGTATTGCCCTTGGCTGCGGCACCATAGGCGGCGACCCGCTTGCCCTGTGCCCGGGCCTCAAGCAGGAAGCGCAACAACTCGTGCTTGATGCGAAGCGCCGCTGGCGCCAGGCCGGCATAGTAGGACCCACTCTTCACGCCCACCTCGCGCTCCCTGGCCAGCAGGTCGTCGACGGCATCAGCACGAACACGACGCCCCGTCGCGGGCTGTACGAAGAGCCGCAGAGAGCCTCCATGGGTCGGCAGTTGCTGTACATCGAACACGTTCAAGCCATTGCGCTCGCACAAAGCCGCAACCGCCGTCAGCGAAAGGTACGAATAGTGCTCGTGGTAGAGCGTGTCGAACTGGTACCCCGCCATCAGGCTCAGCAGATGCGGAAATTCGAACGTTGCCACTCCATCGGACTTGAGCAACACGGCGAAGCCACGCAGGAAGTCGTTGATATCCGGTACATGGGCGAGGACGTTGTTGGCCACCATCAGGTCAGCATTCCATCCTTCCGCTGCAAGGGCATGGGCCTGCGCTTCGCCGAAGAACGTCTCGCGGATATCAAGGCCCTTCTCGCGGGCAGCGCGCGCCGTACTGGCAGTGGGCTCGATACCCAGGCAGGGAATACCGGCAGCGGCGACGAACTGCAGCAGGTATCCGTCATTGGCGGCCACTTCCACTACCCGGCTGTCCTGGCCCAGGGAAAAGCGCTCGGCCATTTCCCCCACATAGCGGCGGGCATGCTCGAGCCAGCTGCTGCTGAAGGAGCTGAAATAGGCGTAATCGGCATCGAACAGACTGTCGGCAGCGCGATAGTCTTCCGTCTGGACCAGCCAGCACGACTCACAGACCAACACCCTCAGCGGCACCCACTGTTCGGTGTGGTCGAGCTGGTCGGCGCGTAGATAAGCGTTCGATGGCGGCGCAGTGCCCAAGTCGATCAGCGGCAGGCGCACCGGCTCGCCACAGCCACGACACTTCATATCTCGACTCCTTGGAAGCTGTCCTGAAGCCAGGGGTGACCTTCGTCACGGGGGGAAAGGTTGCCCACAGGCATGGGCCAATCGATGGCCAGCCTCGGATCGTTGACCGAAAGCCCTCCCTCATGGGCGGGGCTGTAGTCAACGCTGTGCAGATACAGGAGCTCGACGCAATCGCTGGCGGCCTGGAAGCCATGGGCGAAGCCCGGGGGAATCAGCAGACTCTGACCATCGCCCTCTTCCAGCCACTCGGCATGCCAGTGCAGGAAGGTGGGCGAGCCACGACGCAAGTCCACCGCTACATCCCAGATGCGGCCGCGAAGACAGGTGATCAACTTGCTTTCCCCATGCGGCGGATACTGGAAATGCAGACCGCGCACCGTTCCTCGCTCTCGAGTAACCGACAGGTTGATCTGACGCACGTGGAATGGGCAATCCGCCAGTTCGAGGCTTCCTTCGCAGAACAGTCGGGAAAACCGGCCACGCGCATCCTGGTGGCTGCGGTGTCTGAGCAATTGCAGCCCTTCCAGGGGCAAGGCACACAACTGAAGCTCGCTCACGCGCACCTCCAGTAGTCGTCCAGCTGTGCGAGGCAGGTCGCGCGCATATCGGCACCCTCGCGCCAGTGGCGATGCCAGGCAAGTGTCTGTTCCAGGCATTGCTGCAGCGACCACCGGGACCGCCAGCCGAGCAATTGCCGGGCACGACTGCTGTCCAGCCGAAGGAGGCCGGCCTCGTGCATTTCTGTCGGTTCGACAACCAATCCGGGGGCTTCCGGCCAGAGTGAAGCCAGCTGCCCGACCAGTTCGCCCACGGTGCTGCAACCGCTTTCCGTTGGCCCGAAATTCCAGGCGCCGGCCAGAGGCATGCCCTGTTCATGAAGCCCCTGCGCCAGCTGCAGGTAGCCGGCCAGCGGGTCCAGCACGTGCTGCCAGGGACGTACTGCCTCGGGGTAGCGCAGGGTGACCGGCTCTCCGCCGCTCCAGGCCTTCAGGATGTCCGGCACCAGGCGGTCGGGCGCAAAATCACCCCCACCCAGCACATTGCCGGCCCGCGCCGTGGCCACCGCCACCCCATGGGCAGCATGCCGCGATGCCGGAAAGTAGGAGGCGGCGAAAGACTGCACCAACAGTTCACAGCATGCCTTGCTGCTGCTGTAGGGATCATGCCCCCCCAGAGGCTCATTCTCGCGGTACGGCCACGGCCATTCGTTGTTGGCGTAAACCTTGTCGGTAGTCACCACGACGCAGGCACGCACACCGCCGACACGGCGAACGGCTTCCAGCAGGTGCAGGGTGCCCATGACGTTGCTGGCATAAGTGCCAACCGGGTCCCGATAGCCCTCACCCACCAACGGCTGCGCAGCGAGATGCAGAACGACTTCCGGCCTGCAGTCTTCCACCACTTGCAGCAACGCCGGCAGATCACGCAGGTCGCCGATTCGGCTATCGATCCCCTCGGCGACCCGCGCCAACTCGAACAGGCAGGGACCGGACACGGCCGGCAGCGCGAAACCGGTTACCTGTGCGCCCCATTGCTGTAGCCAGAGTGCCAACCAACCGCCCTTGAAACCGGTATAGCCTGTCAGCAGGACCCGCTTGCCTTGCCAGAAGGCGGGATTCAGCGCCACAGCTTCCACGGCGCCTCCCCGGTCTGCCACAACTGCTCCAGGTGGTTCTTGTCACGCAGGGTGTCCATCGCGTGCCAGAACCCCTGATGCTGATAGGCCTGCAACTGTCCTTCTGCAGCCAGCCGCTCGAGTGGCTCGGCCTCCCACGCGGTCGAATCATCGGCAATGTAGGGCAGCACTTCGGGCGACAGCACGAAGAAGCCGCCATTGATCCAACCGCCGTCGCCGCGTGGCTTTTCGGCAAAGCCGTTGACACGGCTCCCATTCAGATCAAGTGCGCCGTAGCGTCCCGGCGGCTGCACGGCAGTGACCGTCGCGCTCCTGCCGTGCCGCCTGTGGAACGCCACCAGGGCACGGATATCCACGTCAGCGACACCGTCACCGTAGGTGAAGCAGAAAGCCTCTTCGCCTTCGACGAAACGCCCCACCCGGCGCAGCCGGCCACCGGTCATGCTGTCATCGCCCGTGTCCACCAGCGTCACGCGCCACGGTTCGCTGTAGTTCTGGTGGACCTCCATCTGGTTGTTGCGCATGTCGAACGTCACGTCGGAGGTATGCAGGAAATAGTTGGCGAAGAAATCCTTGATGGCGTAGCCCTTGTAGCCCAGGCAGATGACGAAATCCTGGATGCCGTGATGGGAGTAGATCTTCATGATGTGCCAGAGGATTGGCTTGCCACCGATCTCGATCATCGGCTTGGGTTTGAGGTGGGACTCCTCGCTGATGCGAGTGCCCAGGCCTCCGGCAAGAATGACCGCTTTCATCGCTGCTTCCCCTGGTACACCGACCCGTCAAATAGTCGGCAGGCTGTTGTTTATTGCTCGGTTTCTGCAATAAGCAGGCCACCCCGGCGGAGGCAGCGGACCGGGGTAGACAGTGCGGGGAGTATCAGGCTGGCAGACGGCCGATGGAGTGGTAGCGCAGGCCGTAGCGCTGCATCACGCGCGGGTCGTAGAGATTGCGCCCATCGAAGATCAGCGCGTCCTTGAGCGTGTCGCGGATCAGGTCGAAATCCGGCGCCTTGAAGCTCTGCCAATCGGTCACGATGGCCAGCGCATCAGCCCCTTGCAGGGCCTCTTCCTTGCTGTCCACCAGTTCGAGGTCATGGCGCTCGCCATAGAGGCGGCGGCATTCCGGCATCGCCTCGGGATCGTAGGCGCGAACCCGCGCGCCGGCCTTCCAGAGTTGTTCCAGCAGTGTCCGGCTGGGTGCTTCGCGCATGTCGCCGGTGTTGGCCTTGAAGGCGAGTCCCCACAGAGCGATGACCCGGCCGCGCAGGTTGCCGCCGTAGTAATGGTGAATGCTCTCGCCAACCTTGCGCTTCTGCCGCTCGTTCACCGCCGCCACCGCCTGCAGGATCGCCGGTTCGTGCCCGACCTGCGTCGCGGATGCCTTCAGTGCGCTGACATCCTTCGGGAAGCAGGCGCCACCGTACCCACAGCCAGGGTAGATGAAGTCATAGCCGATTCGCGGATCGGCGCCGATGCCACGGCGCACCGCTTCGATATCGGCACCGAAGAGCTCGGATAGCCCCGCCATCTCGTTCATGAAGGAAATCTTGGTAGCGAGGAAGCAGTTGGCGGCGTACTTGGTCAGCTCTGCACTGCGCCGGTCCATGACCATGATCTTTTCGCGATTGCGGTTGAACGGGCTGTAGATCTCCTGAAGCAGCTCGATGCTGGCAGGCTCGCTGGCACCGATGATGATCCGGTCGGGCCGCTGGCAGTCGCTGACTGCGGCACCCTGCTTGAGAAATTCGGGATTGGAGACCACGTCGAGGCGCAGCTCGGACCGGCCACGCTCAGCGAGCACCTGGTCCATCAGGGCCTGAAGTTCATCGGCCGTCCCCACCGGCACGGTGGATTTGTTGATCACGACCTGCCCCGTTCCCGTGAGACCGGCGATACCCCGCGCCACCTCGAACACCTGACTGAGGTCGGCATGCCCTTGGGCATCCGAGGGAGTGCCCACGGCGATGAACTGGACGCGGGCATGGCGGACCGCTTCGTCCAGGGAACCGGAGAAACGCAGACGCCCTGCCTGGACATTGGTCAGCACCATGTTCGTCAGGCCGGGCTCGAAGATTGGCAACTCGCCGCGCTCCAGCATCGCCCGCTTGGCCGCATCGTTTTCGATGCACAGCACGTTGTGACCGACATTCGCCAGCACCGCTGCCTGAACCAGTCCTACGTATCCCGCGCCGAATACACCGATATTCATTCCTGCTCCCTAACGCTTCGGATTTACGTCACTCAACCCAGCTTGTTGAACAGACTCAGCCCCGCGATCTTCACGTAGCTCTGCTGCGACGCTTCAAGGATGACCGACTGGAACGACAGTCGCGACAGCGCCTCGGCGTAGTCCAGTTCCCGCAGGTCGGCCTGGATGGACTGGTTCACCAGGGTCACGTCTTCGTTGTCGGTGAGAGTGGATTCGACCACGTTCAGGCGCGCGCCGATGTCGCCACGCACCGAGTCGACCACGGTCATGCCGTTGTCCAGGTTGGTCAGGGCTTCTGCCACGGAATCGCGGACGAGGTTGTTGCCGGCCGGCGTGTTGGACGCGTTCTCAAGCGCCATGCGCAGGTTGGCGATGGTGTCGAGGATGCCCTGCTTCTGCTGGTTCGGCTGGGCGGTCAGCTCGATGGTTTCGCCACCTACGGGCACGCCATCGAACTTGATGCTGACGCCACGGAATACCACCTGGTCGTCGGTGGCGTCATCGGTGTCAATGGCGCCGCTGGCGAGCACCGGTGTGGTCGTGCCCGCCGCGAAAATTTCGTAGCTGTTGGGGTCGGGGTTGCCGAAGACGATCTCCACGCCGGCGTCGGGGAACGGCGGATTGCCGGTGAAGGCCACCTCATCCTGCACCAATGGCGCCGAAGGGCTCAGGGTGGAACCTGCGGGGCTATTGGTGACAGTGCTGTCCAGCCGCCCGGCGTTGATCACGTTCTCGAAGACACGCTTGCCGTTGTCGCTGATGGGAATCTGCAGGGAACTCGCCACCTGCAGCTTGCGTTGGCCTTCGTCGCCCTCGTAGCTGTAGCTGCCGTCAGCGTTGCGCACGAAGGGCTGGGTCTTGCCCTGGAAGCCGGAGAACAGGTACTCGCCCCGCGCGTTGCGGGTGTTCATCAGGCTCAGCAGCTCGTCCTCGCGCTCCTTGAGTTCGGCGGCGATGGCCTTGCGGTCCTCGCTGCTGAGGGCGCCGTTGCCGGCCTCGCCCGCCAGTTCGCGCACGCGCTGGAGTACGGTGTTGACCGAATTCAGGGTCACTTCTTCCTGGGTCAGGCTGTTCTTGGCCGCCGTCAGGTTGGAGGCGTACTGATCGAGTACACCTTGTTGCTGATCGAGCTGCAGGAGTCGCACCGAGGCCACCGGATCGTCCGCCGGCGTGAGGATGCGGTTGCCGGTGCTGATCTGTTCCTGGGTCCGGGTGACGTTCGCGTAGTTCCGCTGCAGGCCCGACACGCCATTGTTGTATTGCTGGATGGTGGAAATGCGCATGGCGGGCTCCGTTAGCGGAAGGTGCTCATCAAGGTATCGAACAGGCTTCGGGCAACTTGAATCACTTGCGACGAAGCGTTGTAGTACTGCTCGAACTTGATCAGGTTGGCCGCCTCTTCATCCAGGCTCACCGCCGAGAGCGAGTCGCGGTTGTCCGTGGCCTGCTTGAGGATCGCCGTGCTGGCTTCGCTGTCCACCCGCGCCTGGGCGGTCAGGGTGCCTACCCGCTCCACCAGGTCACCGTAGCTGTCGGTGAAGCTGGAGCCGGTGCCGCCCACCAGGGCGTCCACACCGACGGCTGCCTTGGTCTGCAAGTCCACCAGCTTGAGGGCGTTACGGTTGTCGGACACACCGTTGGTGCTCATGGCGAGACTGAAGGTGTCGCCGGTTTCCGCGCGCCCACTGAAGCTCTGGGTGATCTGGTATTCCTGCGTGGTAGCCGGTGTACCCGTGGTGACCGACACGGTGTAGCTCAGCTGGTTGGTCTGCCCCGGGGTCACGCTCAGGGTTCCCGACGGCGGCTGGCTGATGGTCACGCCAGGCGGCAGGCCGGAGAAACTCAGGCTTCCCGGCGTGCCTGCCGTGTAGTTCATGGTGATGGACGAGATCGCCGCCAGGTGCGCCTGGCTCATCGGGTTAAGCGTGTTGGTGATGTTGGGCTGGCCGATGGCGCCGGTGCCCTTGTTCTGCACGTTCGCTTCCGAATGCAGGGGCGCGGCGAAGGCCAACTGGTCCGCCTGGTCCAGCACCGTGTTGATGTCCTTGGCGCCAGTACGGGTTGGCTGCAGCAGGAACTTGTCACCCGTGGTCGGCGGCGGCACGCCGAGGGCAATCTGGAAGCCCTGGTCGCGGCCGGCGCTGTCCGTGATGGTCAGGGTGCCCGACGGGGTGCTGTCGCTCACCACCATCTGCTGGTTGTCGCTCAGGCGGCGCACCGTATAAGGCGGCGTCGCCGTGGCGTCGTACTCCATCTGGTAGTCGCTGGTGTTGAGCAGGCTGGTATTGGTGATGTTCAGCGCGGGCTGGGCATTGCTGTTACCGGCGAACGCCTTGACCCGCAGTGCCGCCAGGGCCGGGTCGTTGTAGTTGCCGAACAGCGCCGCACCCACTTTCCCCTTCAGGTCCAGGCCCTGGCCGAGCTGGGTGTTGACCTGGTCGCTGATGGACATGGCCAGGCGTCCGAGGGTGTTCAGGCTGGCGTCCAGGGTCTCGCTGCGGTAGCGGATCAGCCCACCCAGCTCGCCACCGCTGAGCAACGTGGTGACGCCCTGGCGGGAATCGCCGCTGACGAACTCCAGCTCGAAACGGCTGGGATCGCCCTTGCCCGGCACCGCTTCCAGGCGGTTGGCGGTGCTCCCCACCACCAGCGGTTGGCCGGTGCCGACGAAAATGCTCTGGGTGCCGTCGCTCTGCGGCACCACGCTGACGCCCACATAGGTGGAAAGCTGACGGATAGCTTCCTCGCGCGAGTCCAGCAGGTCGTTGGGCACCTGGCCATTGGAAGAGGCGACGGCGATGGCGTCATTGAGGCTGGCGATGGAGCCGGCCAGGCGGTTCACCTGGTCCGCCACCGACGACATCTGCTTGTTCAGCGAGTCGTTCTGCGCGCTCAGGCGGTCGTAGACGGTGTTGAAGCGACGCGCCAGTCCTTCGGCCTCGGACAGCACCAACTGCCGCGCCGGCATATTGGCAGGGTCCTCGGCGGCAGTCTGCATGGCTGCGAAGAAGCTCTTCAGCGACGGCGTGATGCCGGTGGTGGTACCGGACAACAGCGAGTCGAGCTGGTCGATCTGGCTCTTGTAGGCATCCACATCGCTGCTCAGCGAGGTGGTGTTGCGCAGCTGCGCCGTCAGGAACTCGCTGTAGCTGCGGCGGATATCCGTCAGGGTCACACCGCTGCCGATATAGCCCGAGCCGGAGAACTGCGGCAGTGTCGTGGACTGCGTCGCGCTCTGCCGGGTAAAGCCGGGCGTATTGACGTTGGAGATGTTGTGGCCGGTGACGGTGAGCTGCGTCTGGCTCACGCGCAGTCCCGACAGGCCAATGTTCAGTAAGTCAGCCATGACTCAAGCCTCATATCCTGGTGGTCGTGCTGTCGACTGCAGCAACGGCCTGGTAAACCTGCATGCCGCGGGCAATCTGGGAGATCTTGCGGGCGTATTGGGGATCGGTGGCGTAGCCGGCCCTCTGCAGCTCGCGGACGAACTGCTCGGAGTTGTCGGCGGCATTCAGCGCCTTGTCGTAGCGATCGTTGTTCTCCAGGAAGCTCACGTAGTCGTGGAAGCTCTGCTCGAAGGAGTTGTAGGAACGGAACGACGCCGCTTCCTTGACCGCCTTGCCGCCCTTGTACTCGGTGGTCATCACCCGCGCGGAATCGCCATCCCAACTCTTGTGGGCCTTGATGCCGAACAGGTTGTGACTGCTGGTGCCGTCGCCTTCGCGGATGATCGACTTGCCCCAGCCGGTTTCCAGCGCGGCCTGGGCCACCAGGTAACGGGGGTCGACGCCGATTCGCTCGGCGGCCTTCTCGGCCATCGGCAACAGGGTATCGATGAACTCATTGCGCGAAGCGAAGACGCGCTTGCCGGTACCCTTGGCGCTTTCCGCCGCCTCGGCACCGAGCACTTCGCGCTCAGGCGCGGCGTAGGTCTGCGCCGGGGTCCAGTCCTTGCCGGCCAGCGAGGTGCCGGCGACTTGTTCGGGGGACGGCACGATGCCGGCCGCCTGGCGATCGCTCAGCTTGCCAGGCAGCGCAAGGCGACGCTGATTGAGCAGCTTGGAGTCGTCTCGCTCCGCAAAGCCCGAGGTTTCGGCGTTCGCCACCTGCTTGCTGCCCTGCGCCGGCCAGTTGGCCTGCACGCCCGACTGCACCTGGGCGAAGGGATTGGGCCCCGTCGACTTGTTGGTCTTGGACAACTGCCGGGCCAGTACATCGGCCAGGCCAACGCCGCCCTGCTTGGACAAGGTCACGGCCAACTGCTGGTCGTGCATTTCCTGGTAAGTCTTGGTCTCGTTGCTGTTCAGGTAGTTGCCTTCGGCGAAGGCTTCACCCGCCTGACGCATGGACTTCATCATTTCGTTGAGGAACAGCGACTCGAACTCCTGGGCGACCTTGCGGATGTTGGCCTCGCTGTCGCGATCCTTGCCGGCCTTGAACTGGCTGAGCCGGTTCAGGTCGGTGTAGGCGCCGCTGTCCACCTTGGAACCGGAGGCGAGCCCTGTGGAGAGTTTCGAGTTCATCGCCTTTCCCTTAAATCACGATCAGGTCGGCTTGCAGGGCACCGGCCTGCTTCAGCGCTTCCAGGATGGCCATCAGGTCGGACGGCGCAGCGCCGACCTGGTTAACTGCACGCACGATTTCGTCGAGGGTGGTGCCGGGGCCGAACTTGAACATCGGCTTGGCTTCCTCCTCGGCGTTCACCCGGGAGCGCGGCACTACCGCGGTCTCGCCGCCGGAGAAGGCTTCCGGCTGGCTGACGATGGGGTCCTCGGTAATGGTCACGGTGAGGCTGCCGTGGGTCACGGCGGCTGGTTGCACCTTCACGTTCTGGCCGATGACGATGGTGCCGGTTCGCGAGTTGATGATGACCTTGGCCACTGCCTGGCCCGCTTCGATCTCCAGGTTCTCGATCACCGACAGGTAGTCCACGCGCTGGCCCGGGTCCAGCGGCGCACTGACCCGTACCGAGCCGCCATCCACGGCCTGGGCGACGCCCGGACCCAGCAGTTCGTTGAGCTTGTCGACGATGTTCTTCGCCGTGGTGAAATCCGGGCGGTTGAGGTTCAAGGTCAGGAAGTTGCCCTGCTCGAAGCCGCTCGGCACCGGGCGCTCCACGGTGGCGCCGGAGGGAATGCGCCCGGAGGACGGAACGTTGACGGTGATCTTCGAACCGTCGCTGCCCTCGGCGTCGAAGCCGCCCACCACCAGGTTGCCCTGGGCGATGGCGTAGACGTTGCCGTCGATACCCTTGAGCGGCGACATCAGCAGGCTGCCGCCGCGCAGGCTCTTGGCGTTGCCGATGGAGGAAACGGTCACATCGATGGTCTGGCCCGGCTTGGCGAAGGGCGGCAGGTCGGCGTGGATGGACACCGCCGCGACGTTCTTCAGCTGCACGTTGCCGACGTTGGCCGGCACCTTGATGCCGAACTGCGCCAGCATGTTGTTGAAGGTCTGCAGGGTGAAGGGCGTCTGGGTGGTCTGGTCACCCGAGCCGTTCAGACCGACCACCAGGCCGTAGCCGATCAGTTGGTTGGTCCGTACGCCCTGGATGCTCGCCAGGTCCTTCAGGCGCTCCGCCTGAGCAAGGCCCGCAGCGAGCAGCAGGCAGAGCGCGGTGATCAGTCGCTTCATGGTCGGCCTCATCAGAACGGGAACAGCGGGCTCATGAAGAACCGGTCGAACCAGCCCGGCTGGCTGGCGTCGGCGAAGGCGCCGGTGCCGGAATAGGTGATGCGTGCATCGGCGACGCGAGTGGACGGCACGGTGTTATCGGTGCCGATGTCATCGGCGCGGACCATGCCGGCAATGCGCACCAGCTCGTCGCCGGTGTTCAGGGTCAGCCACTTTTCGCCGCGAACCGCGAGGATGCCGTTGGGCAGCACTTCGGACACGGTAACGGTGATGGAACCGGACAGGCTGTTGCTCTGCCCCGCCTTGGAATCACCCTTGGTATCGCGGTTGGCGTTGTATTCCGCGTCCAGCGACAGGCGCGCGGCATCCAGCGGATTGAGGCCGCCATTGGGGTTGTTCACGGAGACGCCACCGCCGAACAGCGAAGTCAGGCCGATGTTGGCGTTGCTGTCCTTCTGGATCTGCGAGTTGGCGTTCTTGCTGGCCTGGGTACGCTCGTTGAGGGTGATGGTGATGATGTCACCCACGCGATAGGCCTTGCGGTCGTCGTAGAGGTTGGTCTCGAAACCGGCCTGGTAGATCGCGCCGTTGTTCTGTGCGGCAGGCAGCGGAGTGCGCGGCAGCACGGGCGCATAGTAGGGATCGTTCGGTCGCGGCGCAGGTTGCACACAGCCCTGGATCAGGGTGATGCCGAGCAGCGGGAGGAGAATGATCAGCCGGTTCATGACAACTACCTCAGGGCGTTACAGGTTCTGCGTGACGAAAGCGAGCATCTGGTCGGCAGTGGAGATGACCTTGGAGTTCATCTCGTAGGCACGCTGGGTGGTGATCATGTTCACCAACTCCTCGACCACGCTGACGTTGGAGTTCTCCAGGGTGTTCTGCTGCACCACGCCCAGACCGGTCAGGCCCGGAGTGCCGACCTGCGGCGCGCCACTGGCGGCAGTCTCCAGGTACAGGTTGTTGCCGATGGATTGCAGGCCGCCGTAGTTGACGAAGTCGGCGGTCTGGATGTTGCCGATGATCTGCGCAGCGGGGTTGCCGGTGGTGGTCACGGAGACGGTGCCGTCCTCGCCTACGGTGAAGGTCTGCACTTCGGCGGGCAGGACGATGGCCGGCTCCAGGGCGAAGCCCTGGGAGGTGACGATCTGGCCGTCGGAGTTCAGGTGGAAGCTGCCGTCACGGGTGTAGGCGACGGTGCCATCGGGCATCAGCACCTGGAAGAAGCCGCGGCCGTTGATGGCCATGTCCAGCGGCTGTTCGGTGGTTTGCAGGCTGCCCTGGGTGAAGATTTTCTGGGTGCCGGCGATGCGCACACCGGTACCCAGTTGCAGGCCGGTGGGCAGTTCGCTGTCCTGGCTGGTCTGGCCACCCGGCTGGCGACGGATCTGGTACAGCAGGTCCTCGAACTCGGCGCGGTCGCGCTTGAAGCCCGTGGTCGAAACGTTCGCCAGGTTGTTGGAAATGGTGGTCAGGTTCATGTCCTGGGCGGACAGGCCGGTCTTGCTGACCCAGAGTGCCGGAAGCATTTTCTTCTCCTCGGGCGCCGGAAACATGGCGCCGCGTGCTGGTGATTAGCTGAACTGCAAGACCCGCGCCATTGCCGAAGAATTGTCTTCGGCGGTACGCATCATCTTCACGGAAAGCTCGAACTGGCGGGACAGCGAGAGGATCGCGGTCATCTCTTCCACGGCATTGACGTTGCTGGCCTCGATGAACCCGGAGGTCACGCGGACATTGGCGTCGGCCTGCACCGGCTGCAGCGGGTCCTTGACACGGATCAGGCCGTCGGCGCCCTTCTCCAACTGCTTGGGATCGGGGTTGACCAGCTTGATGCGGTCCACCTCGGCCACCACGTTGGGCGCCTCGCCCAAGGCACGGATGCTGATGGTGCCGTCCTGGCCGATCTCGACTTTCTGCTCCGGCGGAATGGCGATGGGACCGGCATTGCCCATGACCGGCAAACCATTGCCGGTGCGGAGCTGGCCAAGGGCATCGATCTGCAGGCTGGCGGTGCGCACATAGGCTTCGCTGCCGTCGGGGGCCTGGACCGCCACCCAGCCCTCCCCTTCCACGGCGACATCCAGGTCACGGCCGGTTTCCTGGAGAGCGCCGGGGGTGAAGTCGGTACCTGGGCGCTCGGTCATGGCATAGACCCGCGACGGGAAGCTGTCACCGAACACCGGCATGGATCGCGCCTGCTCGAAATCGCGGCGGAAGCCGGAAGTCGAAATGTTCGCCAGGTTGTTGGCATGTGCACGCTGGGCCAGGCTGTTCTGGCTGGCTCCGCTCATTGCGACATAAAGCATCTTGTCCATGAATCTCTCCGAGTGGGCGTTGCCGCCCTTGGCGCTGTGCAAGCTATCCAGCAAGCCGCATGCCAACCTCTAAATTCACGATCAAGCATTTGAAATAAAAGGGTTTTCCAGAAAAGAAAAAGGCCCTTTACAGGGCCTTGTCAAAGCGCTGGCGGCGAGGGGATGCCGCCAGCGGCAAGGGGATTTGCCGCCCGGAGCCCCGGCGGGCTCCACACTCAGATTCGCCAGACGCTGGGGATGAATGAGCGAGCTAGCGGCTGGCTAGGCGAAGGCGCTCAAGGAAGCGGAGTTTACGACTGTAAATGAGCATTCCTTGAGTGCCTTCAACAACGCCAGACCGACGCGCAGCCATTTATCAGCGGAGGTTGATGATGGTTTGGGTTACGGCGTCCTCTGTCTGGATGGTCTTGGCGTTCGCCTGATAGTTGCGCTGGGCGACGATCAGGTTCACCAGCTGGTCCGACAGCTCGACGTTGGAGTCTTCGAGGGCGCCGGCCTGCAGGGCACCCAGGGTGCCGGAGCGAGGCGTACCGACTATGGGCTCACCGGACTCGAACGATTGCACCCAGCCGGTCTTGCCGACCGGGGTCAGGCCCTGGACGTTGGCGAAACTGGCGAGGATCACCTGGCCCTGCACCTTGGACTGGCCGTTGGTGTAGCGCGCGAAGATCACACCGGTGTCGTCGATTTCCAGACCTGCCAGCTGGCCGGTGGTGTAGCCGTCCTGGCTGATGCTGTTCACCGCGAAGGCGCTGGAGTACTGGGTGGAGCCGCGGATATCGACGCGGATGCCGCCGGCGTCGGCGGTGGCGCCGTTGGCCGACCAGTTGGCGGGCGTGCCGCCATCGGATACGGCGGGTACCCAGTCATCCAGGTTCATCAGTCCGGTGGCCGGGTCGTAGTTCAGCTCGCCACCCGCCGCCATGCCGGCGGTGTTCAGGCTGCCGTCGGCATTGAACAGCAGGTTGGTGGTATGCGGGTCGGTGCTGGCCGGGTTGGACGGATTGCGTCCATCCACCAGCACGGCCATGGTCCAGTTGTTGGTCACCGGTGGCGTCGCGGCCGGGTCCGAGTTGTTGATGAAGTACTGGGTCATGACATGGGCATTGCCCTGGGAGTCATAGATGTTGACCGAAGTGGACGAGGTGTAGGTCGTCGGGTCGCTCGGATCGAACGGGGTGTTGGTAGGCGCCTTGGTGGTGGAGTTCAGGTTGAACTTCTGCGCGACCTCGGTGGTAGCCTTGGGTGCCTGGTTGGAAGTCTGCACCTGCAGGTCGCTGATCACGCCGTTCTGCACGTTGCCGTTACCGTCGATGCCGTAACCCTGCAGGCGATAACCGAAGTTGTTGACGATATAGCCACTGCGGTCGGTGCCGAAGTAACCGGCTCGGGTGTAGCTGACCTCGCCATTGTTACTGGTCTGGAAGAAACCGTTGCCGTTGATGGCCAGGTCCAGGGCGTTCTGCGTGTAGTTGATGTTGCCCTGGTTGAAGAGTTGGGACACGTCACCCAGCAGCACACCGCTGCCCTGGGGATTCTTGCCGGTACCCAGCACGGAAGCGGCATAGACGTCGGCGAATTCCGCACGGGACTGCTTGAAGCCCGCGGTGCCGGCGTTGGCAATGTTGTTGCCGGTGACGTTGAGGTCGCTGGTCGCTGCACGCAGACCACTGAGACCGATGTTGAACGCCATTTCTATCTCCTTTGCCGGTGCTTCCCGGCGCTCTGAACCGGGAAGTTACTGACCGATGACCTGGACCTTGGAGAGCCCGACGCTGCCGATGCCCGCGAGGTTGAGCATCAGTTCGCCGCCGTTCTGGCCGAGGGTGACGCTGTCGACGTTGGCCGGCAGCATGGTGTAGAGGGCCTTGGTCTCGCCGCCGTACTGGGCCTGTGCTTCGAACTTGTAGGTGCCAGGCGGCATGACCTTGCCGCTGGAGTCCTTGCCGTCCCACATGAAGCTCACGCTGCCGGCAGGTTGCTCGCCAAGGTTGACGCGGTTCACCAGGGTGCCGGCGCTGTCGTAGACGTTGACCCAGACGTTGCTGCTGGAAATGGGCAGGTTGGCGCTGGCCTTGAAGGTTTCACTGGTGTCCACGACGGCCTTTTCGCTCGGCACGATCACCTTGCGGCCCACCAGGGACGAGGCTTGCAGTGCCTGGGAAGACTGGTAGCCGGACAGCAGCGAACCCATGCTGGAGTTGAGTTTCTCGATGCCTTCCACCTGGCTGAACTGCGCCAGCTGGGCGATGAACTCGCCGTTCTCCTGGGGAGACAACGGGTCCTGGTTGTTCAACTGGGCGACCAGCAGTTCCAGGAACTCATTCTTGCCGAGGTCCTTGCTCTTGGGTTCGTTCTTGATGGCGTACTGGTCGAGGAACGACTGGCCATCGGTGGACGCTACGTTGCTGACACTCATGCTGTTCCCTCGCGCGCTATCACTGACCCAGGGTCAGCACTTTCTGCATCATCTGTTTGGCGGTGTTCATCATTTCCACGTTGGTCTGGAAGGACCGGCTGGCGGAAATCATGTCGGCCATCTCTTCGACCACGTTCACGTTCGGGTAGTAGACGTAGCCGTCCGCATTGGCCGCCGGGTGGCTCGGCTCGTAACGCGGGGTCAGGGTGCTCTGGTCTTCGATCACGCCGAGCACCTGCACGCCGGCACCGGACTGGTCCTGGTCGGCGAACAGCGAGCCGCGGTCACCATTGCCCAGGCTGTCCTGCATCACAGTGGCGAACACCGGGTGGCGGGCGCGGTAGGTCTGGTCGAGGCTGGAGGACACCGTTTCGGCGTTGGCGATGTTGCTGGAGATGGTGTTCAGCCGAGTGTTCTGGGCACTCATGCCGGTGCCGGCGATGTTGAAGATGCTGGACAGGGACATGGCTAGGCTCTCCGTTATTCGCCGCGCAGGGCGTTGATCAGCCCTTTGAACTTGCTGTTGAGGAAGGTGAAGCTGGCCTGGAACTGCATGGCGTTCTCGGTGTAGTTCGACTGCTCCAGCTGGGCGTCGACGGTGTTCTGGTCGACAGCCGCCTGGAACGGAATGCGGTACTTCAGCGAGGCGTCAGCCATGTCGAAACCTTCGGCGGCCATGTGGCGCTCGTTGGTTCGGGCGGCCTGGAAGCTGCCGTGGGAGGCCTTCTCTGATTGCTGGGCCAATACGCTGGCGAAGTCCAGGTCACGAGCCTTGTAGTTCGGGGTATCGGCGTTGGCGATGTTGTTGGCCAGCACCTCGCCACGCTGGGCGCGGAAGCTGAGGGCTTGCTGATGGATGCCGAGGGCCTTTTCGAAGCTGATGCTCATGTCCGGAACCTTTGCCAGTGGCAATCTGGTTTACTTGCCTGACATTCAGCAAAGGCCGTGCCACTTTATTTTTTCCTTTATTTTCAATGTCTTGATGGAAAAAGACGCGGCAAAAAGCGGCAATGGACGCGGCCCGGGCGGCAAAGCGGCAAGGACTATTTGCCGCTGGTTGCCGCTTTGCCGGGCGGTAGAACGTAGGAGCGAGCTTGCTCGCGAAGAATCGTGCTCGGGATTTTCGCGAGCAAGCTCGCTCCTACAAATGCCCGGCGATATCCGGCGATCGTGCTCGGGGGTTTCGCGAGCAAGCTCGCTACTGCAAGAGAGGGTGATGCGGAAAAAGGAAGGCCGCCCTTGGGCGGCCTTCCTGCACTCATCGAGCCAGTGGGTACAACCTGTCGTCGAACTGGTCCAGCCGTGGAAACGCCAGCGGCACATCCTGGTCCAGCCCCTGCAACCGATCCTGGTAGGCACGCAGGAAATCCTGGCGGGCATCGTTGCTGATGTAAGGCACGTGCCACGCCACGAAGGGCGGCAGGACCTCCAGGCCGACATAGGCCAGCGTGCCACGCAGCAGCGGCCGCAGCATGTCCTCCAGCGGACCGTGGATGGCGCCTTCACCGAACATGTGCTCGCGTCCGCCCAGGGTCAGGGTCACCAGCGCCTTCTTGCCGGCCAGGCCGCCCTGGTCATAGAAGCGTTTGCCGCCGTAGCAGACACCGGAGACCAGCACCCGGTCGATCCAGCCCTTGAGGATCGCCGGAACCGAGAACCAGTAGAGCGGGAAGTTGAGGATCAGCAGGTCGGCCCAGAGCAGCTTGTCGAGTTCGCGCTGGATATCCGGCGCAATCTTGCCGGCCTTCACGCCTTCACGCTGTTCCAGGGCGTAGACCAGGTAATCGGGGTTCTGCCGCTCGCTGAAATCGGCGGCGCTGGCGACCGGGTTCCACTCCAGTGCGTGGAGGTCGGACTGGCGGACTTCATGCCCCTGCCCTTGCAGGGTTTCCACTGCGAGATCGCGCAAGGCGCTGCAGAACGACTGCGACTCGGGGTGGGCATGGACGATCAGAATCTTCATGGGTGTTCCTTATGGCACGGTCCGTAGGTTGGTGCAGAGCGCAGCGAAGCCCAACAATCAGCGGATTCGCCGCGCAACGCAAACCTTCATTCATGCGATTTCTAGTTGATCAATCAGTTCGGCGGCACAGCGGGCAATGCGGCGACAGGCTTCCTGCAGCGGCTCGCTGCCCAGCACCAGCCCCAGGCGGATATGCCCCGCGGCGCTGGGCCCGAAAGCCTCGCCCGCCAGCACCGAGACGCCGTAGACGTCCAGCAGGCGGTCGGCGAAGTCCTGGGCGGACAGGCCGGTCGGGCGGATATCCACCATCACGAACATGCCGCCGTCCGGTCTCAGCGCACGCAGGCCGGGACAGGCTTCCAGGGTCGCGCAGACCAGGTCACGCCGCTGTCGATAAGCCTCGCGCATGGCTTCAAGCTCAGGCAGGCGAGCATCCAGTGCCACGCACGCGGCGTCCTGAACGAAATCGGGCGAGCCGTAGAGCATGCAGAGGGCGAGGTTCTCCAGGTGCCCCGACAGCGCCTTCGAGCCTACGACCCAGCCCACGCGCCAACCGGTCATGGCGTGGGACTTGGACAGGCTATTGATGGTGGCGGTGCGCTCTGCCATCCCCGGCAGGCTGGCCGGACTGATGTGCTCGCCTTCGAAGAGCAGTTCGCTGTAGACCTCATCGGAGATCATCCAGAGATCATGGGCAATGCAGAGTTCCGCCAGCGCTTCCCAGGTGCTGCGCGGCAGGCTGGCGCCGGATGGATTGTGCGGGCTGTTCAAGGCCAGGGCGCGGGTGCGCGGAGTGATGGCGGCAGCCACGTCTTCCGCCTGGATGCGGAAACCGTTCTCCGAACGTACCGGCACCGGGATCACTTTCGCGCCACAGGCACCGAACACGGCTTCGTAGGTGACGTACATGGGCTCGGCGACGATGACCTCGTCACCCGGATTGAGCAGGCATTGCACAACGCAGAACAAGGCGCATTGCGCACCGGCCAATACCACCACTTCGTCCGCGCCGACGGTCTGTCCACTGCGCTGGTTGTGCCAGGCGGCGATGCGCTGGCGCAGGGTGGCCTTGCCGCGCACGTCGGAGTAGTGCGTGTTGCCGTTGAGCAGGCTGTCGATAGCGGCCTGGATGATGGGCTGCGGCGTGTCGAAATCAGGGTCGCCTACCGACAGCAGGAGAATGTCGTCACCATTGGCCTGGCGCTCCAGCGCACGGTAGTGAATGTTCCAGGCCGCCGCGCCGTCGCCGGCGATACGTTGGGTGAGGTCGGAAAAGCGCATGGTTATCTCCTCGGCCTGCGCTCAATGAGCGCAGGCGTGTTTCAGTTCGATCAGGGTGACGCCGGGATGGTCGAAGCCTGCGCGCAGGTCGTCTTCCAGTTCGTCGAGGCTGCGGGGCTGCTTGACGGCGCAATGGAAGGCGCGGGCCAGGCCGGCGAAGTCCGGGTTGCGCGGCAGCACGCCCACCGGCTCGATATCCAGGGCCAGCATGTCGTCGCGGATCTGGCCCAGGGCGTCGTTGTTCCACAGCAGCACCACCAGCGGGCTGTCGAGTTCTTCCGTGGCGGTCGCGAGTTCCTGCGCGGTGTAGAGGAAACCACCATCCCCCACCAGCACCAGGCCGGGCCGTTCCGGTGCGCCGAACTTGGCACCGATGCCGGCCGGCAGGCCGTAGCCGAGGGTGCCGTAGCCGGTGGGGTGCAACCAGCTGCGCGGTGCCCGGCTGGCGAAGGCGTAGTTGCCGGTGTAGGCCAGTTGGGTCATGTCGGTACTGATGAAGGCATCTGCCGGCAAGACAGCGGCAACGCGGTCGAGAATCGCCTGGTGAATACCTTGCAGCGGCGCGTGACCGTTGCGGATTTCCTCACGCAGCCGGGCGACACGGGCGGCGGATGTCTCCCCTGCCCTGCCCGCTTCCGGCAGCCGCTGCAGCAGCGCCTCCAGGGTCTGGCGGGCGTCGCCCTTGAGCGCGACGGCACAGGGATAGAAGTCGTTGAACTTGCGCGGATCGATGTCGATTCGGATCAGTTCGCCGGACAGCGGCAGGCGTTCACGCCAGAAGTCCGTATCAGCCATTTCAGTCCCCACCGCCAGCACCAGGTCGGCCTCGGCGATCATCTCCCAGCCCGGTGCTACGCAAAGGCTGGCACCGGCATTGAGCAGGGCCTCCGGCGGCAACAGTCCCTTGCCGGCCACGCTGGTGAATACCGGTGCGGCCAGGCGCTCGCTGAGTGCCTGCACGGCGCCGGCCGCTTCCAGCGCGCCACCACCGGCGATGATCATCGGCAGCTTGGCTGCCGCCAGCCGCTTGGCAGCGGCGTCCAGGGATTCGCCATCGGCCACGCCCCGGCCCGGGCGGCGTACCACCTCGTCGGTCCAGTCACGGGCCACCGGAGCGGCAAGCACATCCAGCGGTACCGAGATATGCACAGGGCGCGGGCGCTCGCCATCGAACACGGCGAAGGCACGCGCCACCAGCTCGGGCAGGTCTTCCGGGGTCAGGGCTACAGCCGAGAAGGCCGTGATGGGCGCGGTGATGGCGCGCTGATCCTGGGTCTCGTGCAGACAACCCCATCCCTTGCCGAGGCTGGCGGTGTGGTTGACGCTGGAAATCACCAGCATCGGAATCGAATCGGCATAGGCCTGGCCGATAGGAGTGGCGGCGTTGGTTACGCCCGGGCCGGTGATGATGAAGGCCACACCCGGCTTGCCGCTGACGCGCGCGTAGCCGTCGGCCATGAAACCGGCGCCCTGCTCGTGGCGGGTCAGCACATGGCGGATGCCGCTGCCGGGGAGGCCGCGATACAGTTCCAGGGTGTGCACGCCGGGAATGCCGAATACGGTGTCCACACCGTAGTTGGCCAGAAGGCGAACCAGGGCCTGGCCGCCGGTAAGAGTGTTCTGTTGCATGAGGTGTCTCCTCGAATCGATGCCAAGACCCGTAGGAGCGAGCTTGCTCGCGAACGGCCGTGTGCCGGACTTTCGCCAGCAAGCTGGCTCCTACAAGAGCGTCATTTACCCAACCGAATCAGCGCATCCACCGCCACGGCGCCATCGGCGCCGACCAGCAGCGGATTCACATCCAGCTCCAGCAAGCGTCCGGCGTTCTCGCAGGCGTAGTCGGCCACCGCGCGAATGGCGGCTACCAGCGCGTCCAGATCCGCCGCCGGGCGACCACGGAATCCGGTGAGCAGCGGCGCACTGCGCAAGCTCAGCAAGGCATCGCGGATCGCGGCATCGTTGGTGGGCAGCAGCACGCTGCGGCTGTCCTTCAGCAACTCCACGAGAATGCCGCCGGCGCCTATCACCAGGGCCAGGCCGAAACCTTCCTCGCGCTTGACCCCCACGATCAGCTCCGCAAGTGGCGGTGTGGCCATGCGCTCCAGCAGTACCTGTTCGAACGCCACGCCCGGTGCGTAGGCGGCAATGCGTTGCCGCATTTCGCCCAGGGCCCGTTGCAGCGCTTCGGCATCACGCAGGTTGAGGGCCACGGCGCCGGCTTCGGTCTTGTGTGGCAGGTCTGCGCTGACGGCTTTCAGCACCAGCGGGTAGCCAAGCTGGCCGGCATCCTCTACGGCACGTTCCGGCGTGCTGAGCAGCGCTTGCGGAACCGGCAGGCCAAAGGTGCGCAGGGCCTGTTTGGATTGCCATTCATCCAGCCACTCACCACCGCCCAGAGGCGATGGACTCAGCGGTACCAGGGCCGACTCGCCCCGAGCCAGCAGTGCTTCACGGCGTTGCTGGTAGGCGGCGATCCGGCCCCAGGCGACCAGGCCGTCCTCCACGCCTTGCAAGGCAGCGACGCCACGAGCGTGCAGGTACTCGCGGGCGGATTCCGGCAGCAGTTCCGGGAAGGCCGAGGCAATAAAACCGGTCTTGCCATGACGCTCCAGCGCTTCGCAATACAGCTCCAGCAGCAGGTCGCACTGGGGCCGCTCGCCGGTCTCCTCGCCCGGGTAATCGAGCACCAGCAGCGCGGCGTCAGCAGGACTGCTCATCGCACTGTCGAGCATGCGCGCGAGGGCTTCCCCGTCGCCCCAGATGGCGGTGGTGAAGTCCAGCGGGTTGGCGATGTTGGCGTAGCCCGGCAGGACCTGTGCCAGCTCGCGGCGTTGGCCGTCGTCGAGTTTCGGCAGTTGCAGTGCGTTGGCTTCGGCGTAGTCGGCGATCAGACCGGCATCGCCGCCGGAGCAGGCCAGGGCGATCAGGCCGGGACCGGCAGGCAACTTGCCGCAAGCCGCTGCCTTGAGGGTCTCCATGAAACTGACCGGACCGCTGACACGGATCACCCCGAGGCGCTCGAAGAGGCTGTCGTACAGCGCATCGGAACCGGCCAGGGAGCTGGTGTGGCTGAGAGCCAACTCGGCGCCTATCTGCGAGACGCCGGTCTTCAGGGCGATGATCGGGATGCCCTTCTCCAGGGCCTTGTGCGCTGCACGGGCGAAACCGGGTACGTTCTTCAGACCTTCCAGATGCAAGCCGATGGCAGTCACACGGGGCTCGTCCAGCAGCACATCCATCAGCTCAGCCACGCCCAGTTGCGCCTGGTTGCCCACCGAGGCCATGTAGGCGATCGGCAGGGAGCGGTCGCTCATGGACAGGTTGTAGGCGAAGTTGCCGCTCTGGGTGAGCACGGCCACGCCCTTCTCCACCAGTTGGCCACCGTGGGCCACCGGCCAGAGGGCGGCGCCGTGGAGGTAGTCCAGCAGGCCGTAGCAGTTGGGACCGAGCAGCGCCATGTCACCGGCCGCTGCCAGCAACTGCGCCTGCAGGGCCTGCCCCTCGGCACCGGTTTCGGCGAAGCCGGAGGCGTAGCAGATGGCACCGCCTGCTCCCTTGGCGGCCAGGGCTGCGACGCTGTCCAGCGTCTGTTCACGGTTGGTGGCGATGAATACCGCGTCCGGCCCGCACGGCAGGTCCGCGACGCTGGCCACGCAGGGCACGCCTTCCAGTTCGGCATGCTGCGGATTCACCAGCCACATCTGGCCAGCGAAGCCACCTTCGGCGCAGCGCTTGAGGGCGCGGGCCATGCTGCGGCCGCCGATGAAGGCCAGGTGCCGGGGCGCCAGCAGGCGCTTGAGGTTGTCTCGATTCATGTCGGATCTCGGAATAGGTTTTGCCGGATTTCCCTCACCCTGCCCCTCTCCCCGTGGGAGAGGGGAGCTGTAGCGTCAGCGCAGCAGCGGGCGCAGCAGTTCGCGGGAAATGATGTGGCGCTGGATTTCCGAAGTGCCTTCCCAGATGCGCTCGATCCGCGCATTGCGCCAGATGCGCTCTACCGGGCCTTCGTCCATCAACCCCATGCCGCCGAAGATCTGCACCGTCTCGTCGGCCACCTTGCCCAGCACTTCGCTGGCGAAGAGCTTTGCCATGCCGGCTTCGCCGTCGGTCATGGTGCCCTGGTCCATCTTCCAGGCGGTGTGCAGGGTCATCAGCTCGGCCGCGCGAATCTGCGTGGCCATGTCAGCGAGCTTGAAGGAGATGCCCTGGTAGGTGCCGATGGGCTGGCCGAATTGCTTGCGATCGGCGGCCCATTGCAGCGACAGGTCGAGTGCACGCTGGGCCTGGCCGACGCAATTGGCGGCGACCATCACACGGCCGGCGGTGAGCCAGGCGTTGGCCACTTCCCAGCCCTTGTCCACTTCGCCGAGGACCTTGGAGGCCGGCACGCGGCAGTCGTCGAAGAAGATCTCGTAGGTGTGGTAGCCCTTGTTGCTGACACAGCGGGGGCCACGGCGCACGGTCATGCCGGCGGTGCCCTTGTCTACCAGGAAGGCGGTGACGGCATTGCGCTTCTTGCCATTGTGTTCGTAGGTGTCGGTGACGGCGAAGACGATGGCGAAATCAGCATGGCCGGCATGGCTGATGAAGTGCTTCGCACCGTTCAGGACGAAATCATCGCCATCGCGCACCGCGCGGGTCTTGATGGAATTGGCGTCGGAACCGGCGCCCGGTTCGGTCAGGGCGAAGCAGTCGATCTTCTCGCCCTGGATGCTGGGCAGCAGATACTGCTCGACCTGCTCGCCCTTGCAGGCCATGAGGATTTTCGAGGGCCGCGCAACGAAAACGTGCAGCGCCCAGGACACCTTGGATAGCTCGCGCTCGACCAACGCCTGGGACAGGTAGTCGAGCCCGCCGCCACCGACTTCTTCCGGCATGTTGAAGGCATAGAAACCAGCAGCGAGCGCCTTGCCGCGAATCTGCGCGGCCAGTTCGGGGGACACGGCGTCGGCACGGTCCACTTCCTCTTCATAGGGCAGCAGTTCCTTCTCGACGAAGCTCTTCACCGCCTCGACGAGCATTTCCTGTTCCTGGGTCAGTTTGAAATCCATGGGAGTCACCTGCCCGCGCTTAGCGGCCTTTGAATTGAGGGGAACGTTTCTCGGCTACGGCGCGCAGCGCTTCGGCGGCGTCTTCGCTGCGGCCGCAGAGCAACCCGGCGGCCTGTTCGGCTTCCAGTTGCTGGGCCAGGCTGCGGCTGGCGCCATCGCGAATCAGCGCCTTGGCCTGGGCAAAGGCAAAGGTGGGACCAACGGCCAGACGCACAGCCAGCTCACCTGCAACGGCCTGAAGTTGCTCATCCGCGCAGACTTCACCCACCAGTCCTGCCGAGAGTGCCCGCTCGGCACCCCAGAGTTCGTCAAGGAACAACAGACGTTTGGCCTGCTCGCCACCGATCAGGCGCGGCAGGTGCCAACTGGCGCCAGCGTCGGGTGAGTAGGCCATGCCGGTGTAGCCGGCCTTGAAGCGCGCGGAGGCGGCCGCGATGCGGAAATCGCAGCACAGCGCCAGGTCCATGCCCGCGCCGACCGCCGTGCCGTTGACGGCGGCGATGGTGGGCTTGGCCAGACCGTGCAGACGGCTCATCAGGGCATGCGCCGCTTCGGTCCAGCCGTAGGTTTCCAGTTCGCCCCGGGCTTCGGCTTCGGCCCATTCGGCGAGGTCCGCACCGGCGCAGAAACTGCGACCTTCGCCGGTCAGCAGCACAACGCGCACGGCCGGATCGGCCTCATGGGCTGCAAGCAGTTCGAGCAGGGCGTTAAGGGTGGGAATATCCAGCGCATTGCGCTGTTGGGGGCGGTTCAGGGTGATCCGGGCGACACCGGCTTCGACCTGGCTGAGCAAGGTGGTCATCGCAACCCTCGTCTTGTTGTGATTGGTGATGAGGAATCAAGGGTGATCCTAAACGAGTGTTCAGGAAGGCGGCAATCCTGCCCATTTGGGGTATGTAACGCTGAAGCAGACACTTAACTGTTTGTTTTTAATGGAATTAGTGTGAATTCAAGCGGAGAGAGAGCGGCGGTTGTTACATCTTTGAACAACTCGGAACCGACGATTCTTTCCAGCAAGCTGCGCAGGAAGTTCGAGCGGAGGATTGACCGCCCTCACCCCAACCCTCTTCCCGAGGGAGAGGGTTGGGGTGAGGGCGGAGCGGGGCTTTTTTGCTCTTCCTGTAGGGGCGAATTCATTCGCCAATCAGGCCGCAGGCCTGACCCCGGAAGTTCGTCTGAGAATGCGCCCCTCTCCGAAGAGAGAAGGCGCGCTGGTGTTACACCGCGGGAGCGACCATCCCCTGGCGCTGACGCTTGAACTGCAGGAAGAAGTAGGCGGCGTAGCAGACACCGACGAAACCGAAGCCCCAGTAGAGCGATGGGCGCTGCGTCGGGTCCATGGCGAGGAAGACGAACAGCGAGCTGCACAACAGGATGCAGGCCAGCGGCAGGATGGGATACAGCGGCGCTGCGTACTTGAGGTCCTTCAGGGTACCACCAGCCTTGTAGTGTTCGCGCCGGAAGCGGTACTGGGCCAAGGCGATGACGATCCAGGTCACGGTACCGGCCATGCCGCTGATGGCCATCAACACCATGAACAGCGTGTCGGCAGCCACCACGCTGGTCAGCAGCGACAGCAGCGCGAAGCACAGGGTGATGGACAGCGCACGCAGGGGCACGCCGCGCTTGCTCAAGGTTGCCAGCCCGCGCGGCGCCATGCCGGTCTTGGACATGGCCCAGAGAATGCGGGTGGAGGCATAGAGGCCGGAGTTACCCACCGAGAGGATGGCCGTGAGGATGACGAAGTTCATCAGGTCAGCGGCGAAGGGAATGCCCACCATGTCGAACACCTGGACGAAGGGGCTTTCCATCAGGCCGGCCTGCTGCCAGGGCACGATGGCCGACAGCACAACGATGGCGAGTACGTAGAAGATCAGCACGCGGAACACGACGTTGCGCACGGCGCGCGGGATGCTCTTCTCCGGCTGGTCGGTTTCACCTGCGGCCACGCCCATGATCTCGCAACCCTGGAAGGCGTAGACGACCGCCATCATCACGGCGAACACGGCGGAAAGGCCGTTGGGGAACAGGCTGTCGCCGATCAGGTTGGAGAACATCGGGGCCGGTTCGCCGCTGGCCAGCGGCAGGCCGCCGAAGATTGCCAGGAGGCCGACGATGATGAAGCCGAGGATGGCCGCCACCTTGATTCCGGAGAACCAGTACTCCGCCTCGCCGAAGGCGCGAGTGGCCAGGGCATTGAGGGAGAACAGCACCACCACGAAGAGCGCCGACCAGTACCAGATGGGCACATCGGGGAACCAGCGGGTCATGAGCATGCCGGCGGCGGTGAACTCCAGGCCGACGGTGGTGGCCCAGCTCATCCAGTACACCCAGCCGATCATGAAGCCGGTGCCCGGTCCGATGTAACGAGTGGCGTGAGCCTGGAAGGAACCGGATACAGGCATCTGCACCGAGAGTTCGCCGAGGCAGACCATCACCAGGTACATCAGCACCCCGGCGACCAGATAGGCCAGGACGGCGCCGGCCGGGCCGCCCTGGTTGATGGTGACACCCGAGCCCATGAACAGGCCGGTGCCGATCACGCCGCCCAGGGACAGCATGAAGATGTGGCGGCTTTTAAGCGCGCGTGTGAGCTGGATGCGATCTTCAGACATGACGCACCTCCAGATGGAGGTGGCGGGACAGGTGGGCTTTGCGGGTCATTATTCTTGTCTCCAATAGGCCACGAGGACCGCGTTGGACGCGGTTCGGACCGATTATTGGAAGGACTTGTAAGACCCCGTTGTACGTGGGGATCGAAGTTGTAAAAAGTCGTAAGGAATTTGTTCGATTCTTACGAAGCGCCTTGCAGCTGTGCGTCCAGCACCTCCGTCGAACCTGCCAGCAGCTCTTCCAGACGCGGCTTCAGCACCTGCAACGCCTCGGTATCCCCGGCCAGCGCCATGCTTTCCAGCTCCCGTAGGCACGCCGCCAGGGCCCTCAGTCCAAGGGATTCGCTGCTGCCTGCAAGGCGGTGGGAGAGGTGTCCGACTTCGGCGCAGTCCTGGGCGGCCAGCGCTTCCAGCAGGCCCGCGCGCTGCTCATCGAGCATGCGCCGCAACATGACCAGCAGTCCTTGGACCTTCTGCTCGCCGAGCAGGCCACGATGGGTATCCAGCAGTTGCCGGTCCAGCAATTCGTCCGCGACATCGCCGTCCTGCGCCACCCCCTGCCCGGCCAGTGCCCGGCGCAGGTCATCGAGTTTCAGCGGTTTGGCCAGCGCGCCTTGCATGCCGGCATCCAGGCAACTGCGTACCAGCGCCGGCTGCAGGCTGGCGGTGAAGGCGAGGATGCGGCTACTGCGATTGGCCCCTTGCTCATCGGCACGGATCAGCCGGCACAGATCGATGCCCGACATGCCGGGAAGGTGCAGGTCGAGGAGGATAAGGTCGAAGCGCCGCTGCCGGCACAGTTGCAGGGCCAGTTCGGCGTCTTCGGCCAGGGTGACCCGATGGCCGTCGCGCTCCAGCAGCCCGGACACCACCTCGCGGTTGAGTGCGACATCCTCCACCACCAGCACGTCCAATGGCTCTTGCTGCGGAACGACGTCCGGAACGGAAGGCAGGTTTCGCGCGGCTGCCAGCTCCAGCTCGAACCAGAAGCAGCTGCCCTCGCCTTCCGCACTCTCGACACCGATCCGCCCGCCCATCAGCTCTACCATGCGCTTGCTGATGGCCAACCCCAGGCCGGTTCCGCCGTAGCGCTGGGCCACGGTCTCGCTGGCTTGGGTGAAGCGTTCGAAAATCTTCGCCTGCAGCTCCGGGGCGATGCCGATCCCGTCGTCGGTGACGCTGATGCGCAGGCGTTGCCCTGTCTCCCGAGAGTCCAGCAATTGGACCTCGACGAGGATTTCTCCCTCTTCGGTGAACTTCACCGCGTTGGCCAGCAGGTTGCTCAGCACTTGACGCAGGAATTGCTCGGCGCCGTGGCAGCGGCTGTGCACGCGGGAGTCGATGCGCGTACGCAGGATGGTGCCGTTGGCACTGGCCCGCGGTTCCAGCAGGGTCAACACCTGATCCAGCAGCGCAGGCAGGGAGAAGTCGACCAGTTCGGGCCGGCCCTCCCCTTCTTCCAGGCGGGCGAAATAGAGCACCTCGTTGAGAATCGCCAGCAAGCCTTCGGCGGCCTTGTATAGGGCCTCCAGGCGTTTGCCGTCGCGCTCATCCAGCGAAGCCCCCCGCAGCAGTTCCGCCATGCCGAGGATGCCGTTGAGCGGCGTGCGGATCTCATGGCTCATGGTGGCAAGGAAACGCGACTTGGCCAGGTTGGCGGTCTCGGCGTCTTCCTTGGCCCGCTGCAGGCTGGCGGTGCGTCGTTCCACCATGCCCTGCAGGGCGGCGCGGTCTTCCTCGCGGCGCTGGATGTCGTCGAGGATGGCCTGGCGCATGTCATCCAGGGCCTGGGCAACCGTATCGATCTCGTCCGCGCCACGGCCGGGCCGGCGATCCAGCTGCAATGCCTCGTACCAGTCGCCGGCGCCGACCCGGCGAGCGAAGTCGGCCATCACCTGCAGGTGACGGGTGACCAGGCGGTGGAACAACCAGGAAAGCGCCACAGCGAGACCACAGAGAAAGATCCCCATCCACAGAAGGCTGGTAAGACCGGTGGCGTAAAGGCGCTGGTAGACCGCCCCCAGGTCGACGGCCACTTCCAGCTCGCCGAGCTGGCGCCGTTCACCGCTGGGCGGCTGGTAGGACAGTGGAAAACTTGCGCGGCGCAGCGGGCCGGTGGGCTCACCGACGCCTTCCTGCAGGTCGAAGTCGGCACTGATCAGGCGCACCCGCGCGATGTCGGGGAAGTCCGCCAGGCCACGCAGCTGCATCTTCAACTGCTCCTGGTTGAGGTCCCAGAGGCTGCGCTCGAAGCTGGCCAGGTAACCGACGCGGATCAGCTCCAGTCGCGCCTCGATGTCGCGCATCTCGCGGCGGTACTCCAGGTGCAGCTGTACCGCGCTGGCGACCAGGGTAAAGCACAGGCTGAACAGCAGGATGAACAGCAACAGCCGGCGCAGCAGGCCGCTGGCAGGTTTCGATGCCGTCATGGCCTGGACTCCGGTTGGGCGACCATGTCGCGATAGGTGGCTTCGCTCACGGCCAGCCAGCGCTCGATCTCGCCGTTTTCGGCCAGGCGCCGCAACTCGGCGTCGATCTCCGCCATGCGCGCGGCGAGCGGGGAGTGCCGGGACACCGCCAGGCGCAGGTGGTCGACGGCCAGGGTCAGGGGCAGCGCCAGGAGGTCGTCCCCGCCGGGCAGGTGTTCGATGTACAGCAGGCCGGTGCGCCGCTCGTAGGGGATGAAATCGATGCGTCCGCGGATCAGCTTGCCGAAGTTCTGCCTGCTGTCGGAAACCCACTCGATATTGCCGGCGCGGGCAACGATCTGGTCAAAGGCGTCGCCATAGCTCTCGCCGAACAACAGGCCGCCGCGATAACGCTTGAGGTCCTCCAGCTTGTCCACCTGGAGCGGGTGCTGGCGGTTGTAGAAGACGGCCACTTCCTCGCGCAGCACCGGTACGTCGGCGAAGGCCAGCGTTGCCTCGCGTTCGGGCGTGCGGTACGCCAGCACCACGTCTACCCGGCCCTGTGCGGCATCCATCAGGCAGCGTTTCCAGTTGCCCAGCACCACCACTTCCACGTCCAGGCCGAGCCTGGCGAACACCGCCTTGACCACGGTCGGCGCCAGGCCACGGACCTGCTTGCCGTCACTCCAGGAAATCGGCGGATAGACCGGGTAGTCGCAGTAGCGCACCGCAGGCGCGGCCTGGGCAGCACTGCAGAACAGGAGGATGGCCATCAGCCAGGCACGCGCCATGGGTTCAGGCGGCGCTGGCCGTGGCGGTGAACAGGTAGCCCGCGCCGTGGATGGTGATGATCAGCTGCGGCTCGGCCGGATCGTCGCGCAGCTTTCGGCGCAGGCGCCCGACCAGCACGTCGATGGAGCGGTCATTGGGCAGCCATTCGCGATTGCGGATCTGATCCATCAACTGATCGCGGCTGAGGGTGTGCCCGGCATTGCGCAGGAAGACGCTGAGCAGCTGGAACTCGCCATGGGTGAGCAGGGTTTCGCTGCCGTCATGGTCGATCAGGCGGCGCCGGTCGTTGTCCAGCGTCCAGCCGGCGAAACGCTTGAGCTGGGTGGAGGCAGCGGCGGCGGCCGGTTGCTGGGCATGACGTACGCGGCGCACCAGGTTCTTGGCGCGGGAGACCAGTTCGCGGGGGTTCAGGGGCTTGACCACGTAATCGTCGGCGCCGCATTCGAGGCCGACGATGCGGTCGACTTCGTCGTTGCGGCCGGTGATGAGGATGATGCCGACCTCGGAGCGCACCCGCAGTTCGCGGGTCAGGGTCAGGCCGTCCTTGCCGGGCAGGCGGATGTCGAGCATCACCAGGTCCACCGGGCTTTCCGCCAGGCAGGCTTCGGCCTGTTCGGCCGTACTGGCGCAACGTACCTGGTAGCCCTCCTGGGCCAGGTAGGACTGGAGCAGTTCACGGATCAGCGGATCGTCGTCGACGATCAGCACACTGGGAGCCATTGCAATTGCCCTCCGCCGCCGCTGCTTGGCGGGGCGCTCTTATTGTTGGAGTGGCTGGAGGTTATCTTCGGTTGAACAAGTGATCAACAGCCCCCGACAGGACGCAGGAAGCGCCGAACGCCCCCTGCTTCAAGGCCATCTACCCAGGCCTCGCAGATCTGCACGCCCTGCTCCGGGGTGAAGGTCTGCGGATTCAACCCGGATTCCAGCCAGAGGCCGTCCAGTAGCGCACTCAGGCTGATGGCGGCGAGCTCCGCGTCGAAACCCTGCCAGCCTTTCTCCAGCGCCAGTTCGGTGAGCACCTTGACGAGTATGGCGCGGTACTCGCCATAGGAATGGTCGTGTGCATGGTTGATGGACTGGGCGGTCTTCACCGCGCCCCAGAAGGCCAGCCAGGCATCCAGCAGCTGCGGGTCCAGCAGTTCGGCGCAGAACGACGCCTGGAAGAACGCCGACAGCCGCGCCCGCGGCCCCGGCGGCGCCGCGTCGATGGCATCGCGCAGGAGCTTCATCACCCGCCCGGTCACGGCCAGGTAAGCCTCAGCCACCAGTTCGTCCTTGCTTGCGTAGTGATGGTTGATCAGCCCCACGGAAACACCGGCTTCGGCGCAGATCTTGCGGATCGACGCCCCCTGGAAGCCGTGCCGTTTGAGGCAGGTGAGGGTCGCTTCGATCAGGTGGGCCTTGCGCAGCTCGGGGTCCAGACGGGAGTAGCGCACATCCTGGGTTGTCATGCCGACAGCTCCTGTAGTCGTTCACGCGGTTCTGAACGACTGTACAGGATCCCACGGCACGCCACCTACCCGTTCGGGTTATGGCCGCTGCTCGGCAGGGAGCACACAGTAGGCAGCAAGGTGACTCGATAACAACAAGTAGAGGTGAACCGACATGCGCAAGACCCTGGCTGCAGCCTTCAGCGCAACACTGATCCTGATACCGGCCCTCAGTCCGGCGGACGATAGCAACACTCTGCGCCTGTACAACTGGTCGGATTACATCGGCGAACACACCCTCGCCGACTTCGAGAAGGCCACTGGAATCAAGGTGGTGTACGACACCTTCGACTCCTACGAGACGGTGCAGGGCAAGCTGCTGCCGGGCCGTTCCGGCTACGACCTGGTGGTGCTCAATGCCGCCCTGGTGCCGCCGCTGTTGAAAGCCGGGGTCTTCCAGCCGCTGGACAAGAGCCGCCTGCCGAGCTGGGGCAACCTTGACCCGCAGGTGCTGGCCAGCCTGGAGCACTTCGACCCGGGCGTGACCTACTCGGCGCCCTACACCTGGGGCAGCAACGGCATCACCTATAACGTCGACATGATCAAGGCGCGCATGCCCGACGCCCCCATCGGCTCCCTGGCGATGGTCTTCGATCCCGAAGTGGTTTCACGCTTCGCCGATTGCGGCGTGACCCTGATCGATTCGCCCACCGATGTGCTGCCGCTGGCACTGGCCTACCTCGGCCGCGACCCGAACAGCGCGGCCCCCGAGGATCTCAAGGCCGCCCAGGATCTGCTGATGAAAGTTCGCCCCTACATCCGCAAGTTCGACTCCATGAGCTACCTCAACGGCCTGGCCAATGGCGACCAGTGCATCGCCATGACCTGGTCCGGCGACTACGCCACTGCCCAGGCCCGCGCCACCGAGGCCGGCGCCAAGGTGAAGCTGGATTACTTCATTCCCAAGGAAGGTTCGCTGATCTGGTTCGATGACTTCTACATCCCCAAGGACGCGCCCCATGTGGAGAACGCCCACACGTTCATCGAATACATGCTGCAGCCCAAGGTGATCGCCGAGGTCACCGACTACATCCGCTACGCCAACAGCAACCAGGCCGCGACGCCCCTGATTTCGGCCGAGGTGCGCAACGATCCGGCGATCTACCCCGACGACGCCACCCGCGCCCGCCTCTTTACCCAGAAAACCCAGCCGCAGAAGGCCATGCGCCTGATCACCCGCACCTGGAATGCGGTCAAGACCGGCAAATGAATTGAACTGCCCAGCATCCGAGAGCACGACCATGAAGACCCCAAACGCCGACTTCTTCGCCCAGTTCGACAATGAGAGCCTCGTGGCCGCCGACAAGGCGCACTACATGCACGGCTACCACGTCTTCGACGACCACCGGGATAACGGCGCGCTGAACATCGCGGCCGGCAGCGGCGCCTACATTTACGACACCGCCGGCAATCGCTACCTGGACGCCGTGGGGGGCATGTGGTGCACCAACATCGGTCTGGGGCGCGAGGAAATGGCCGAGGCCATCGCCGACCAGGTCCGCCAACTGGCCTACTCCAATCCGTTCTGCGACATGGCCAACGTCAAGGCGATCGAACTCTGCGAGAAGCTGGCGGAACTGGCACCCGGCGACCTGAACCATGTGTTCCTCACCACCGGTGGCTCCACCGCCGTGGACACTGCCTACCGTCTGGTGCAGTACTACCAGAACTGCCGTGGGAAACCGGAGAAGAAGCACGTCATCACCCGCATCAATGCCTACCACGGCTCCACCTTCCTCACCATGTCCCTGGGCGGCAAGGCGGCAGATCGGCCCGCGGAATTCGACTTCCTCAAGGACCGCATCCATCACATCTCCTGCCCCAACCCCTACCGGGCGCCGGCGGGCATGGATGAAGCGCAGTTCCTGGAGTTCCTGGTCAACGAGTTCGAGGACAAGATCCTCACCCTGGGGGCGGATCGCGTGGGTGCCTTCTTCGCCGAGCCGATCATGGGTTCGGGCGGCGTGATCATCCCGCCGGCCGGCTACCACAAGCGCATGTGGGAGATCTGCCAGCGCCATGACGTGCTGTATATCTCTGACGAAGTAGTGACCTCCTTCGGCCGTCTGGGCGCTTTCTTCGCCTCGGAAGACGTATTCGGCGTGGTACCGGACATCATCACCACCGCCAAGGGCCTGACCTCCGGCTATCTGCCGCTGGGCGCCTGCATCTTCTCCGACCGCATCTGGAATGTGATCGGTGAGCCGGGCAAGGGTCGCTGTTTCAGCCATGGCTTCACCTACAGCGGACACCCGGTGAGCTGCGTCAGCGCGCTGAAGAACATCGAGATCATCCAGCGGGAAAACCTGCTGCCTCATGTGGACGACGTGGGGGCTTACCTGGAGGAACGCCTGCATACGCTCGCCGACCTGCCGCTGGTGGGCAGCGTGCGCTGCAAAAAGCTGATGGCCTGCGTCGAGTTCGTCGCCGACAAGGCGAGCAAGGCGCTGTTCCCCGATGAACTGAACATCGGCGAACAGATCCACCTGCGGGCGCAGAAACGCGGTCTGCTGGTGCGCCCCATCGTGCACCTGAACGTGATGTCGCCACCGCTGACCATCACCCACGCCCAGGTGGACGAAATCGTCGAGACGCTGCGCGAGGCCATCCTCGAAACCGCCGAGGCCCTCAAGCAAAGTGGCGACTATGCGGGCAACTGATGGCGTCTGGTCGCTGTCCGGCTGCGCCAGTAGACTGCCGGACATGACCGCGCCCCAACCCGCCAGCACCACCCTCACCGCCCTGCATGCCTGGCATGCGGGGCTGGCTCATGCCATGGCCAGCGTCGCGGAACCTTCGTTCTGCGAGCACCTGATCGACGCACTGCGAAGCCTGGTGCCCATCGAGTCGGTGCTGCTGGGCCTGGAGTGCAAGGGCTTGGCGCCGCGACCGCTCTACCAATGCGGCATCCCCACCGAGTATCGCGAGGCGCTGATCGAGCGCTACTACGCTCGCGGCTACCTGCTGGACCCCTTCTGCCTGGCGATGGAAAACGGCTTGGCCGAAGGCTTCTACCACCTCTCGGAAATCGCCCCGGACGACTTCTTCAGCAGCGAGTACTACCGCACCAACTACCTGAAATGCGGCTCAGTGGAAGACGCCCATTTCATCGTCGATCTGGGCGGCCAGCGCAAGGTATCCCTCTGTGTGTATCAGGGCCGCAGTGGCGCACGCTTCAGCCAGGAAGAGCTTGCCCTGCTGCGAACTGCACACCCGCTGGTGCGCGAACTGATGCGTCAATTCGACGAACGCGGAGGCCTGATTCGCTGCCTGGATGGCCACGGCTCGGCGCCCTTGCGCAGCGCCGCCCCCGCTGGCCTCAACCAGCAGATCCGCGAAGCTTTCATGAACTTCGGCAGCGACCGCCTGACCGAACGCGAACGGGAAATCGCCCACTTGCTGTTGCGCGGGCACTCGGCCAAGTCCAGCGCCAAGGTGCTGGAAATCTCCCCGGAAACCGTGCGCATGCACCGCAAGAATCTCTATACCAAGCTGGAGATCAGCTCCCAGGCCGAACTCTTCGCCCTGTTCATCGACTGGCTGACGGCCTGAGGCGCGTTTTCAGTCGCCATGTCCGCGCCCCCCTGTAGGAGCCAGCTTGCTGGCGAACAGGAGCCATTTGCTGGCAAGCCGGCTCCTACAACACTTGGCGCAACTGCCGCTGCCGGGCAGACCTGCGGCCTGCTTGGCGATTGAAATCGCCCCTACAGGTGGTGCAGATACAACCTTTTCAGTCGAACGGCGCTGGGCAGATCCGATCCTTTGACTAGGCTTGCTTGTCTCTTCCCCTAACCGGAGACGCGCCATGCCCATCGAGAAAGCCCTGTATACCGCCCACGCCGAAGCCTACGGTGGTCGTGAAGGCCGTGCCGTGTCCTCGGACGGCGTGCTGGATGTGAAGCTGACGACTCCCAAGGAATTGGGTGGCTCCGGCGGCGACGGCACCAACCCCGAGCAGCTTTTCGCTGCGGGTTATTCGGCGTGCTTCCTGGGCGCCATCAAGTTCGTCGCCGGCAAGGAAAAGATCACCCTGAGTGAGGACACTTCCATAGAAGGCGCCGTGGGCATCGGCACCCTGCCGACAGGTTTCGGCATCGAAGTCGAACTGAAGATCTCATTGCCCGGGCTGGACAAGCAGGTTGCCAAGGAGCTGGTGGACAAGGCGCATATCGTCTGCCCCTACTCCAACGCCACGCGCGGCAATATCAACGTGAAACTGACGCTGGTGTGAGACAGCCGTAGGGTGCGCCATGCGCACCGGGGGTTCGCGCTTGCTGGCCTTCAACCTCGGTTCGATTGACAGCCCTTGGTGCGCACAGCGCACCCTACCTTCCAGCGCACAGGCTAACTATAAGGGAGGCACTCGGCCTCCCTTTTTCATTTCACCTTGTAGATGATCCCCGGGCTGCATTGGACCATCTGATAGAGGTCAGGCAAGCCGTTCAGCGCCTCGGACGCACCGAGGAACAGGTAGCCGCCCGGTTTCAGGGTGGCGTGGATGCGGGTGAGGATGTCCTTCTTCACTTCGGCGGAGAAGTAGATCAGCACGTTGCGGCAGAAGACGATGTCGAACTTGCCGAGCGCGGCATAGCTGTCCAGCAGGTTCAGCGGACGGAACTCCACGCGGCTGCGGATGGCCGGCTTGACCGCCCAGCGCCCTGGCCCTTTCGGGTCGAAATAACGGACCAGACGGTCCTGCGAGAGTCCGCGCCCCATGGCCAGGCTGTCGTACTCGCCGGAACGACAGGCCGTGAGCATCGAGCTGGACAGGTCCGTGGCGACGATGCGCGCGCCGGCCTTGAGCTGGCCGAGGTTGACCTTCTCGTACTCGTCGAGCGTCATGGAAATGGAGAAAGGCTCCTGTCCCGACGAGCTGGCCGCCGACCAGATGCGCAGCGGCAGGTTCGGGTTGGCCTTGATCAGCTCGGGCAGGACGCGGTTTTTCAGCACCTCGAAGGGATAGGTATCCCGAAACCACAGGGTTTCGTTGGTGGTCATGGCATCGATGACCTGCTCGCGCAGGCCACCACGGGAAAACCCCTGGATGCGCTGGGTGAGCTCACCCAGCGTCTTGATGCCGTTCTGCTCCATCAGCTTGTTCAGCCGACTGGAGACCAGATACTGCTTGTTGCTGCCCAGCAGAATGCCGCAGGTCTTTTCCAGGAACACCCGGAACTGCTCGAACTCCACATTACCTGAAGACACTAAGGGCGCCTCACCGATCTGTTTCCGTGTCAGGGGGCCGAATCAGCCCCCGTCCGTTACCTTGATGCGTTCCACGACTCGCGCGGCCAGGTCATCCGGCTTGAACTTGGCGAGGAAGTCATCCGCCCCGACCTTCTTCACCATCGCCTGGTTGAACACACCCGAGAGCGAAGTATGCAGGAGGATATGTAATTTCTGCATGCGCGGATCGTTGCGGATCTCCGCCGTCAGGGTATAGCCGTCCATCTCTGGCATCTCGATGTCGGAAACGATCATCAGCAATTCCTGTTCCGGCGCCTTGCCCCCCTCCACCAACTCGCGCAGGTAGTTGTAGGCCTGGCGGCCGTCGTTCAACGCCTTGACCTCGACGCCAACGGTTTCCAGGCAACGGATCACCTGTTTGCGCGCGACGGAGGAGTCGTCGACGATCAGGACCCGTTTGCTGACAGCCTTGTTCTGGGTGTCGATGTCGATCACGCCTTCGGACACCACCTCGGAGGTAGGTGCCACTTCAGCGAGGATCTTCTCGACGTCGATGATCTCCACCAACTGCTTGTCGACCCGGGTGACCGCCGTCAGGTAGTGGTCTCGACCGGTGCCCTTGGGTGGCGGATGGATCTCCTCCCAGTTCATGTTGACGATGCGTTCCACCGAGCGCACCAGGAAACCCTGCACCTTGGTGTTGTATTCCGTGATGATGACGAAGCTGTTCTTCAGGTCATCGAGGCCTCTGCGCCCGGTCGCCATGGACAGGTCGAGAATCGGAATGGTACCCCCACGGATATTGGCGACCCCGCGTACGACCGGACTGGACTTGGGCATCAGGGTGAGACGGGGGCACTGCAGCACCTCCTTCACCTTGAACACGTTGATCCCGTACAGCTGCGGCCCGTCGAGACGGAACAGCAGCAGTTCCAGGCGGTTCTGCCCGACCAGTTGAGTACGCTGGTTAACCGAATCCAAAACACCGGCCATGACCAGACTCCTATTACAAGTCGATGAGCCCGCTTCAGCCTAGCAGGCGGCACGAGCCTTGCTTCTAAGTTTGCATGAACACCATGATGACGCTTTTCCGACGCCTGATGGCAAAACGCCGCAATATGCTTGCGGCTGTTTTACCCGCTTTGTGCTGCCTCGGCTACAGTCCGGCGTCGAGTGCGACTGTGACGTCGCCTGAGGTACTTATCGGCACGACCGAAGGCTTTCTTGAGTTCGCCGTCGAAGAATATCTGCAGCGCGGCAACATCCAGGGCCGCAGTGAAATCCAGGTCAACCGGCTCGATCCCCGTCTGCGACTGGCTGAATGCGACAGCGATTTGACGGCCAAGCTGGAAAGTCCCGCCCAGCCGCTGGGACGCGTCACGGTGCGAGTCAGTTGTGAAGGCAGCTCGCCCTGGACGGTGTTCGTTCCCGCACAGGTGAAGCTCTATCGCGAAGTGGTGGTGGTTACGCGGGCCCTGCGTCGTGGCGTTCCAATCACTCATCAGGATGTGGCCCTGGCCGAACGTGACGTTGGCACCTTGAATCAGGGCTTCCTGAGCGATCCGGGGCAGGTCATCGGCCAGAAGACCACACGCTCGCTGGTTTCCGATCAGGTGCTGGCTCCCTTGCACCTGGAACAGGCCGAGGTGGTGAGCAAGGGCGACCAGGTCGTGATCAGCGCCGTCGGCTCGGCCATCAATGTACGCATGCCGGGCGAAGCCATGAGCAAGGGCGCGCCGGGTGAGCAGATACGGGTACGCAACCTGAGTTCCGGCCGCGTGATCAGGGCCCGTGTAAAGGGACCCGGCCAGGTTCAGGTGGATATGTAGGCATGATTCCGCTGGCGCCGGACAGGGCTGATTTCCTAAACTCAGCCGGTACGAAAGAATTTTCTAAAGTTATCCCGGACAGGGCCGATAAAACGGTAAGCGTCCAAATAGCGTCCGAGGTTCAGCATCATGGTTATCGACTTCAACCGGCTCAATAACGGTCCCACGCCCGCCAATTCGGGGCGTACCGGCAGCACCCAGGCCGGCAAGAGCGAAACCGTCACCAGCGGCCAGACTGCTTCGACCCAGAACACCGGCGAGCAGGCTCCGACTGCCAAAAGCGGCGAATCCGTGCAGCTGAGCAGCGAAGCTCAAGTGCTGCAGAAAGCCGGCGAACAACTGCGCGACCTGCCCGTTGTGGACAAGGAGCGCGTGGAAAAACTCAAGCAGGCCATTGCCGACGGCTCTTATCAAGTCGACAGCAAGCGCGTGGCCAGCAAGCTGCTGAACTTCGAATCCCAGCGCTAGTCCACGGGCGGCGTTGGGGAACTTGGACGCTAAGGCCCCAGAGCGCGTATGCACGACACCAACCTGCTTCAGCTGTTCTCCGACGATATCGGCCACGCCAAGCGTTTGCTTGAGCTGATGGACGAAGAATTCCAGGTTCTGGGTGAGCGCGACCTCGTCCGCCTCGAGAAACTCCTCGCCGACAAACAGCCCCTCCTCGCCCAACTCGACCAGCATGGCCGCCAGCGCAGCCAGTTACTGGCCAGTCTGCAGCTGAGCGCTGATCGCGCCGGATTGCAGCAACTCGCCGAGCGCTCCCCCGTGGGCCAGGAACTGCTCGATCGCAGTGACGAACTGGCTGCGCTGCTGGAGCGCTGCCGGACGACCAACGAGCGTAATGGCCGACTGATCCGCGCCAATCGGGCGACGGTCGGCGGCATGCTCGGCATCCTCCGTGGCGGTGACACGCCCAGCCTCTATGACAGCCGCGGCGCGGCCGCTAGAATCGGCCAGCAGCGCCCGCTCAGCCAGGCCTGACAAGCCATTACAAGAAAGGCACAAAGACATGGAGGCACGATGCCACTATTCTTTGTGTAACCCGCGTTTGTGTTCGGAGAGACCTGGACCGTGTCCAACCCATTCCACGAAGTCAACGGCCCTCAACCCCCCAAGGTGCTCAAGGCACCTGTAGAGATCCTGGCCAACCTTCGTCTGTTGCAGCAGCATCACGATCCGCTGATCATCACCTTCCACGACCGGAACCAGCGTTTCCAGAGTTACCTGATTGAGGTGGACCGCGACCGTGGCCTGATCGCCCTCGACGAATTGATCCCTAACGACGGCGAACGCTTCCTGAAGAATGGCGAAAGTTTCCGTGTCGAAGGCTTCCACGACGGCGTGCGAATCGCCTGGGATGCGCAGCAAGCCGCCACGATCGGCGAGTTCGAGGGAGGTCGCTGCTACTGGTGCCCGCTGCCTGACGAGGTGATCTACCACCAGCGGCGCAATGCCTTTCGTGCCCCCCTTAAGCAAAGCCAGTTAGTTCCCATCGAACTGGACGGGGACAAGCTGTCGTCGGCGATCAAGGGCGTGATGCTCGATATCTCGGCCACTGGTTGCAAGCTGCGTTTCGAAGGAGACCTCAACGGTCGCCTGCAGGCCGGCCAAGTCTATGAACGCTTCAGTGCCAGGATGCCTATCGGCCCCATTACCACTCCCGTGGAGCTGCGCCATCTGCATTTCGACGAGAAGCTTGGCATGAGCTTCGTCGGCATACGCTTCCACAACATGAGCGGGCTGGTGCAGCGCAACGTCGAACGCTTCGTCTACCAACTGCAACGTGAAGCGCGTCGCTTCGAGAAGGACGAACTCTTCTAGCAGTCGATTCGGAAGGCTATGTCTGCGTTAGTTGTTGCCAGAGATGGGCCATCGGTCCAAGAGCCTTGTAGGAGCTAGCTTGCTAGCGAAACGGGGCCATTCGCTGGCAAGCCAGCTTGTATGGGCAATGAACCTACTTGCAACACTTAATGCAGACACAGCCATTCGGAAGGCACAATCGCCGGTCGCTGCTTTCCACGTCCGGCCCTTGCTGCCTCAGACAACCCCGAGCTTGAAGCCCAGTCGCCCCAGGCGCGGCAAATGCTCGGGGCTGTCCATCACCCAGAGCGATGGCAGCAGCCCGTGCTGCCAATCCAGTTGTTGCAGCCGCTCACAGGTCAGGGCCAGCACCCGGTCACTGCCCCAGGGCACGGCTTCGAAAAGGCGTGGATCGACACGTCGCAGACCGAGCAGGCCATAGCGGCCATCTTCCGTCGGCCCCAGAACCGCTTGATGCTCATGCAGTGCCTCGCAGGCGGCAGACAGGTAATCGGCATCCAGCATCGGACAATGCTGGCCGATGAGTACCACTGCATCGTTTTCGGAAAGTCCCAGGGCAGCGATACGCCGCATTCGCTCCCCGAGGTCACCCACTGGCTGGCCGACGACCATCCAGTCGTTGTCCTCGGCCAGGGCTTCAAGGGCCTCGTCCGGCCCATCCTCGATCCAGAAGATCCGCTCACTGAAACCCAGTGGCGGCAAGTTGAGTACGCGTGCCACCAATTGCCGATGCAACTGGCTGACCCCCTCCTCGCCCAACTCCGGAACCAGGCGGGGGTGGTGCTTGCCGGCCCGCGGAGCGCTGGCCAGCAGATGCAGGGATATGCTCAACGACATCACCAGATCCTCCTTGAAGTCCCAAGGCAGGCTTGGGCTTGAAGCTCGGTAGGCGCACTCGTCGATAATTGGGCAAAAGGGATGTGGCGTTGGGCCACTATTTCTCGGGTTGCGGCTGTTCCGGCATTTCCTCGGGTGACGGGTCGGGCGGCGGAGCCTCGCCGTTTTGCATCTGGTCGTGCACCGCTTTTTCATCGACCCGGGGGTCGAGGGCCGCCACCAGGGGAGAACTGATCATGTTGTCTGGCGTCGGTACATGGTGCAGCGGCGCCTCGTCGACCCGATGCAACCCGGTAACCGCATCCGGTCGAACCCGAAGGACCAGCACCGTGGCGCAGAAGCACACGAACGCGTAGAGCATGTTTGGCCCCAACTGCTTCATCAGCGCGCCGGTCAACAGCGGACCGATGCTCGCCCCCACGCCGAAGGTGATCAGCAGCATGGCGGTCAGCGACACCCTTCTCTCGGCTTCTATATGGTCATTGGAGAACGCCACTGCGAGTGGGTAGAGGCTGAACTGCAGGAGGCAGACCAGGAAGCCGACTGGGAACAGCACCTCCAGCGGCGCTGCGGGCATGATCGCCAGAGGCAAGGCCGAAACCGCGAGCAAGGCTGCCGTGGTGCGAATCAGTACCGCGCGATCATGGCGGTCCGACAGCCAGCCCAACGGCCACTGCACGAGAAGACCGGCCAGGATGCAGCTGCCCATGAACAGGCCCACCTGGTTGATCGGCAGGCCCTGGGCCGTGGCATAGAGCGGCGCCAGGCCGTAGAAGGAACCGATCACCAGACCGGAAACCAGCACGGTGGTCATGGACTGCGGCACACGCTTGATGAAGAAACGCGGTTCCAGCGGTGCGGGATGCAGCGGCGCCGGGTGCAACTTGCGAGTCAGCGCGACGGGCACCAGGCACAGCGCGAAGCACATGGCCACCAGCATCAACAGCTCCGGTCCAAGGCCCGGGTGCAGGACCAGTACCAGTTGACCAAGCACCAGACCCAGGTAGGAGGCGACCATGTAACCGGCGAACACCTGTCCGCGCTGACTCGCGTCGGCCTGCTCGGTGAGCCAGCTCTCGATCACCATGTACTGGCACATCATCCCCAGCCCCACCAGCATCCGCATGAACAGCCAGGCCGGCAGGAAGTCGATCAGACCATGCCCGAGCACGGCCGCCGTCACCACGCCGGCACAAGCCACGTAGGCACGGATATGCCCGACCCGGGCAATCAGCCTGTGCCCCAGCTTGCCGCCAAGGATCAGGCCGAAATAGTTGGCCGCCATCAGCGCGCCGACCCAGAGCCCATCCACCTTGTCCGCAGCCAGGCGCAGGCCGAGGTAGGTACTGAGCAGGCCGGAGCCGATCAGCATGAGCAAGGTGGCGAAATACAGTGCGCGAAACGACTTCCAGATTCGATGCATCGACGCTCCAGGCGGCTTCTTGTACAGGGAGGACCGCCTGAAAAGGCGGCCCTGGGGCGATCAGACCTGGGCCGCGAGGACGCGCCGTTCCCAGGGAGTGATCTCATCGAAGAAGCTGCAGAGCTCCATCGTCTTCGTAGCAATGTAGCCTTCGATGAACTCATTGCCGAACAGTTCACGTGCCAGATCGCTGCGTTTCAGACGTTCGATAGCTGCGTGCAGGGTACAGGGCAACAACAACTCGTCCGGAGCCTCGAATTCACCCTGGATGGGGGTGCTCGGTTGCAACTGTCGCTCCATCCCGTAAAGGCCGGCCGCCAGGCTGGCAGCGATCGCCAGATAGGGATTCGCATCGGCGCCGGGCAAACGGTTCTCTACCCTCCTCGCTACCGGCGCACTGGCCGGAATACGCAGGCCCGCCGCTCGGTTGTCATGGGACCAACAGGCGTTGTTGGGCGAGGCATAGGGGTGACAGAGGCGCTGGTAGGAGTTCACGTTGGGCGCGAACAGCGCGGTGAAATCTCCCATGGCCGCCTGCTGCCCGCCGATGAAGTGGGCAAAGGCCGGGGTCGCTTCGCCATTGGCATCAGTGAAGATGTTCTGCTCGCGGTCGAGCGTCACCACGCTCTGATGGATATGCATCGAACTACCCGGCGTGTGCGGCAACGGCTTGGCCATGCACACCACCTGGATACCGTGCTTGAGCGCGACTTCCTTGAGCAGATGCTTGAACAGGAAAGTCTGGTCCGCCAGGAGCAGCGGATCGCCATGCAGGAAATTGATCTCGAACTGGCTGACGCCCATTTCGTGCATGAAGGTGTCGCGAGGCATGCCGAAGGCCTCCATGCCGCGATAAACCTCCTCAAAGAACGGCCGCAATCCGTTGTTGGACGACACACTGAAAGCCGAGCAGCCATCCTCCCGACGACCATCCAGGCCTATCGGCGGCAGGAAGGTATGGGTCGGATCGGGGTTGGGAGCAAAGACGAAGAATTCCAGCTCGGTCGCCACCACGGGCTTCCAGCCGTAGCTCGCATAGCGCTCGACTACCTTACGCAGCAGACCGCGGGTCGACAGCTCGGACGGACGGCCGTCCAACTCCTGGGCATCACAGATCGCCAGCGCGCGCGAACGCTCGCTCCAGGGCAGGCAATGCACTTGGCTCGGCTCGGCGACCAGGGCCAGGTCACCGTCGTCGCTGCCATAGAAGCGGGCCGGCGGATAGCCGCCCATGATGCATTGCAGCAACACGCCCCGCGCCAGTTGCAGACGCCGCCCCGACAGGAAGCCTTCCCCCGTCATCACCTTGCCGCGCATCACACCATTCAGGTCGGGGGTGACACACTCGATTTCTTCAACCCCGGCCAGGCGCTCGGCGAGCGGACTGCGGACTTTGGTAGTCATGATTGTTGTCCTTGTGCACTACGGCCGCTCTGGACGGCGGCTTGTACAAAATACGCACCGGCTGTTTGAAATATCAAGCGCCGCAACAATCACATTTAGTCGAAAGACTCTCCAGTTCTGATCGCATTCCAGATTTCAGCAGGAGCGGAAACACGAGCCACACTTAGGAAGATTTCCTGCTGCTTATGCTCTCTTCCTTGAAAGGACAGAATACGACTTGGTACCCCGTCCTTTCCTCACTGAGATCAGGGTTCGACTCGACGCTGCAGATGTATCCAGTCGACAATTTCTCCCTCAGGGCTATAACCGCTTACAGTTTCCCGCAGCAGTTGACGCACTCTAGCGTAATCATCCTGCTGAACCGCTTCGAGCACAGAAGCCAGCACAGTTTTCAGCGAATCCCAGGCTATATGGTCCTCGTTGGCCCTCATGATCATCGAGTGATTGGTCGGGCTGACGTTATCGCCGATCAGCAACTCCTCATACAGCTTTTCGCCAGGACGCAAGCCGCTGAACTCAATGGCGATATCACCATGGGGATTCTTTTCCGAACGCACGCTTAAGCCCGAAAGGTGGATCATCTTCTCCGCAAGCTCAAGAATCTTCACCGGCTCGCCCATGTCCAGCACGAATACATCCCCTCCCTGCCCCATCGAACCAGCCTGAATCACTAACTGGGCGGCCTCGGGGATGGTCATGAAGTAACGGGTGATATTGGGATGAGTAACGGTGACCGGCCCACCGCGACGAATTTGTGCATAGAACCTCGGTATCACTGAGCCGGAGGAACCCAGCACATTCCCAAAACGCACCATGGTGAAACGAGTCTTGTTGACATGATGGACGCCGTCCTTGTCAGCGAACAAAACCGGCCCCGACTCTCGGCTCAATGCCTGCAAGATCATCTCCGCCAGGCGCTTGGTGCTACCCATCACGTTGGTCGGTCGCACAGCTTTGTCGGTGGAGATCAGCACGAAGTGCTCGACACCGGCCCTCACTGCAGCCTGGGCGGTGTACAAAGTACCCATGACATTATTCAGCACTCCCTCGGCAATATTGTGCTCCACCATCGGCACATGCTTGTAAGCAGCCGCATGGTAGACGGTGTCCACTTGCCAAGTGCGCATGATGTCAAGCAGCCGCTCGGGATTGCGGATAGAGCCGAGGATTGGCACAAGCCGCAACGGCAGCGACTCACGCTCGATCCTTTGCTCCAGCTCGGAATGAATGCTGTACAGATTGAACTCGCTGTGCTCGAACAGCAGTAGCGTCTTGGGCTCATTCGCTATTATCTGGCGGCACAACTCAGCCCCGATCGAACCGCCAGCGCCGGTCACCATGACGGTCTGCCCAAGAATGCAACGCTCGAACAACTCCTGTTGAGGCGGGACCGCATCACGCCCGAGCAAATCGGTGATGTCTACTTCCTGGATATCATCGACCTTCACACGTCCACTGGCGAGGTCCATAAACCCCGGCACACTGCGCACATGCAGAGGGAACTGCTCCAGGAGTTCCAGTACCTCCCGCCGACGGCCACGAGATGCCGAGGGTATGGCGAGCAATATTTCCTGCGCGCCTGTCTCCTCGATCATCTGGTGAATATGCTTGGGCTTGTACACCCGCAGTCCTGCGATCACCCGATTGGCAATGCCACTGTCATCGTCTATGAATGCAACTGGACGCATCGCGCGTCCAATACGCAAGGCTCCAACCAACTGGTTACCAGCAGCCCCTGCTCCATAGATCGCCACCTTAGGCAATCCATCGTCACGATTCATAAACGGTATCGCGTGGCTGGCTGAAAACCAATCACCCATAAAGTACTGGCGCATTCCCAAACGTAAACCACCGATTATCACCAAGCTCAGCCACCAGTAATTAAATACCAATGAGCGAGGCACAACCGCGGGTGCATCCCGGTACCAATACACCACGAGAGATAGGAACAAGGCAGATAAGGTAACCGCCTTTGCAATGGCCAACAGCGCATCGTTACCGAAGTAGCGCATCACCGCCCGATACATCCCGAACCTGACGAAGAGCGGAATGGCAATCAGCGGAGCGGCCACAAAGAGCCAGAGATGTCCGTCCCACGGCCTGATCAGGTTGTCAGTACCAAGACGCACGACAAACGCGAGCCACAATGCGCCCCACACCAGCACCACATCAGTGATGACCTGCAGCAAGCGCTTTTGTCGACGGGGTAACCGCAGCAACGCTTCGCGCAATCTATCAGCAGTCCTTAACACTAGTGCGTCCTCAAATCTCTAACAATCCAACAACGAGACCAGCCTCAATCAGCGAATCGCCAGCGCCAGACTCCAGTCGTTCACGGGGGAGATCGACACTGCATAAGCGCTTATCCAAGTGGATTTCTCTCGGCGTTCGGCTTACTTCTCGTTTTCGTAATGTACGGCAACGACATCAACCATCCGACCTGCCCCAGAATTCCATCAACAGCAGTCACTTCGTACGCACGGCAAAGAAAAACTATTTCTTCTCCGCCTCATCAAAAACACCACCTACAATTCCGCCAGAAATGGCACTCATAGGACAGAAAGTACGGCCTCTTCCATTACCTCCGCCAGCACAGCACAGGTCTTGTCAATTTCGGTGGGCGTCAAGGTCGGGTGTACAAGGAACATGAGGCTATGTTCACCCAGTTCCCTGGCCACTGGGAAACGATCGGCAGGACGCCAGCCGGTGTTGTCAAAAGCCCTCTCCAGATACACCTCCGAACAAGACCCGGAATAGCAAGGTACGCCACGGGCGACAATCTCGCCAAGGATGCGATCACGGCTCCAATCCGCCTTGAGCTGTTGCGGCTCGACGAATATGTAGCACTTGTAGGCCGCATGCAGACTACCTTCCGGTATGGCTGGAACGCGCAAACCACGCAGCGCGCGGGCGCAGCCCCAGACACGCTCAGCGTTAGCCAGACGGCGAGCATGCCATTCAGCCATGCGGCGCAACTGGATGCGACCGATCACAGCCTGGACTTCCAGCATTCGCCAGTTGGTACCGAAACTCTCGTGTAACCAGCGAAAACCCGGCGGATGCTCGCGCTCGTACACCGCTTCCCAGCTTTTGCCGTGATCCTTGTACGACCACATCTTCGACCACAGATCACGGTCATTGGTGGTGACCATTCCCCCCTCACCGCCAGTTGTCATGATCTTGTCCTGGCAGAACGACCAGGCGCCAACATGGCCGATGGAACCGACCGACCGTCCTTTGTACTCTGCACCGTGAGCCTGGGCGCAGTCCTCAATGACAAACAGGCCGCACTCTTCCGCCAACGCCATCATCGGATCCATATCACACGGCCAGCCCGCCAGGTGCACACAAATCACCGCACGGGTGCGCGGAGTCAGAACTGCACGGACCGTTTCGGCGGTGATGTTCTGCGACTCACGATCCACCTCGGCAAACACCGGCACTGCGCCAGCGTTGACAATGCTCGACACCGAAGCAAGAAAGGTACGCGGCGTAACCACCACCTCATCGCCAGCACCAATGCCCAAAGCTTTCAATGCTACATCCAAGGCCACTGTGCCGTTGGCCAGCGCAATGGCGTGCTCGGTACCGGCCCATGCAGCAAATTCCTTTTCAAATTCGCGAGATTCCTGCCCAGTCCAATAATTAATCCTGTTGGACAGCAGTACATTACGAACGGCATCGGCCTCTTCCTCTGTGATGGAGGGCCAAGGGGAAAACGGAGTATTCAGCACAGCAACCACCCGATGGGATTGAAGAAGGACAAATCAGCAAATCATCACTTGCTGCGAGTTGCGAGCCGCAGGCCCGCCAAAAAGATCAGCTCACTAAAACCCGTGCCGGAACTCCGACCACGGTCACATCATCCGGTACATCAGCAACTACAGCTGCGGAAGCACCCACGACTACTCGTGCGCCGATGCGAATGAGCTGGCGCACACTGGCGCCAATGCCTACCCAGCTCTGCTCCCCCACTTGCACGCCCCCTGCTAACCGGGCGCCTGGGCTCACGTGGACTGCATTGCCGAGTACGCAATCGTGGTCAATACTGCAGCCGGTATTGAGAATCGATCCCATGCCAATACAGGCATCCGCATTCACCACAGCCCCCGCGAACACTACAGAGCCGACACCAATGCTCGAATACCGGCTGACGCAGGCAGCCGGATGTACCAATGTCACCAACTGCGCGCCCTTTGCCTGCAACTCAAGCAATTTGGTATTGCGGATACGGTTATTGCCGATCGCCACTACCACACCGTCAAACTCATTCAGCCGATCAAGGAGCGCCACCGTATCACCAACGACAGGCCAGCCACCATTGCGCGGCGATAACGGCCAGGCGTCATCAAAAAACTCCACATGAAGCCAATCACAACACTCAGCTGTATCAGCCACCACTTTGCCATGTCCGCTGGCACCGAGAATGGCAAGACGGCTCAAGGTTTGCTCCCCCTGAATTTACCCATGGTCGCCTCCCCTTCCGCACTGATGCCATGGCGCACCAGCACCTTCTTCACTGTCAGGAAAATGATCTTGACGTCCAGCCAAAATGACCGATGGTCCACGTACCACACGTCCAACTTGAATTTTTCTTCCCAACTCAGGGCATTGCGGCCGTTGACCTGCGCCCAACCAGTCACACCGGGGCGCGCCTCATGGCGGCGATATTGTTCGGGGTTGTACAGCGGCAGGTACTCAATCAGTAACGGGCGCGGGCCAACCAGACTCATATCTCCCTTTAACACATTCCACAGTTCAGGTAGCTCATCCAGGCTGCTAGAGCGCAAAAAGCTGCCGAACGGTGTCATCCGTTCGGCGTCCGGGAGCGGATTGCCGTTGCCATCCTCGGCGTCACGCATAGTGCGAAACTTGATCATCTCAAACGGTTTTCCGTTCAGGCCCGGGCGTACCTGACGGAACAGCACTGGAGAACCAAGTTTACGGCGAATCAGCCAAGCCACTACAAGAATCACCGGGAAAAGCAGAAGCAGGCCGCAAGCGGAGGCGAATATGTCGAAAAAGCGTTTAAGCATCATTGTCCCTGCTTACATGAATATCTGGCCCCCAAAAGCCAGAATAAATAGAGTGGCGGTTAACAAGCTGAGGAGTTCCAACCGAGAGGCGCCTACGCAACTCTTGCACGCTCCGCAAGACGCTTGAATATCGCGCCAAAACGACCAACTCCCACACTTTGGGATAAGTTTTCGCGATAGAAACGCCGACTGTTTTCGGCCATGGTGTTGCGCTCGTCCACGTTTGCCCGCATGAGAGCATGTGCTGCATCCGCCAATGCTAACGGGTTCTCCGATTCAGCAACTTGGCCACATCCACTTTCCCGCACTAGATTCGCAGCATCTCCATCCACCGCCATCAGGATTGGCTTACCCACAGCCATGTAAGCCTGCGTCTTGGATGGAATGGTCACGGTAAATAAAGGATCTTTCTTAAGATGCACCAGCAGGGCATCGGCCGCGGCAAGGTAACTACCAACTTGAGCCATCGGCACTGGCGGCAAAAAAGTTACGTTGTGCAATACCTTTTCCGCAGCCAGTTGTTGCAAGCGTTTCGCCTCTACGCCACCGCCGAGGAATACGAATACCAGACCTGGAGCAGTTTTCTGCAGTTGCTCAGCGGCATCCAGCACCGCATCCAGCGCTTGGGCCTTGCCCAAATTGCCAGCGAACAGGACTCGGAACTTGTCATCGCCAGGAAAGCTCGCCGGCACACCTCCTTGCGGCGCAGCAAGCGAGTCTTCGGCGCACCAATTGTAAATGACCTCAATCTTTCCTTCCGGTACGCCACGCTCAATCAGCAAGCGCTTGAACCCCGGAGACAAAACGACCAATTGATCTACGTGCCGGTACACCCAGTCACAAACTATGGAGACAACCTTCAGGGCCCTTTCGTTAGAAAACATACCGGTGGCACGCAGAGTGTCAGGCCACATGTCTTGAATGTCGTAAACCACCGGTACACGGCGAAATAGTCGGATAAGCGCCGCGGAGATACCCACCGTCAGAGGCGGATGGTAGGCATAGATAACATCAGGTCGTTTGGCGAAAAATAACGCATAGAGTAGCGACGTAGCAGCAAAGCTGACGTAGTTTAACACTCGCCCAATAGCACCCTGATCATGACTTGGATACAGAGGGACCCGCGTTACCTGAACTCCATCGATCTGCTCTCGCTGCAATAGGCGAAGCCTGTAACCCGGGTAAAGTTTACCGCCTGGATAATTAGGAAAACCGGTGACAACCTCAACCTCAAAGCCCTGCCTAATTAACTCGCGAGCAAATACGAGCCCCTTGAAAGTAGGCTCTGGGTCAAACCACTGGGTTAGCAGGAGAACGCGGGTAGCCATGTGGCTCAGTACCTTTTCCAAACAGTCCGCATGACATAGTCGCGATAGCTATGAATAACTCTCACAACCTTCTCCGCCACATTCGGCATGCTATAGTCAGCTACCAAGCGTAAGCTGCGATCTTCGCCGCTCTCCTGACTTTCCAGCACCTGCAAACCCTGCATTACACGCTCGACTTCCAGGCCAACCATCATTACCGCGGCTTCTTCCATGCCTTCCGGACGCTCGTGAGCCTCGCGGATGTTCAATGCCGGGAAGTTGAGGATTGAGGATTCTTCATTGATCGTTCCGCTGTCGGACAGCACCGCTTTGGCGGTGAGCTGCAGCTTGTTGTAATCCTTGAATCCCAGAGGCTTGAGCAGGCGAACGTTGCCATGGAACTGCACCCCCATGGCGTCTACTCGCTTCTGGGTGCGAGGATGGGTGGAGACGATCACTGGATAACCATAATGGGCCGCCACCGTGTTGAGGACTTCCACCAGCTTGAGGAAGTTTTTGTCGGAATCGACGTTCTCCTCCCTGTGAGCGCTGACCACGAAGAACTTACCAGCCTCCAGCCCCAAGCGCTCCAGCACGTCGGAGCCGTCGATACCTTCGCGGTAGTGATTTAGTACTTCGAACATCGGACTGCCGGTCTTGATCACCATGTCGGGCGACAGGCCCTCGCGCAATAAATAGTCGCGGGCAATCGTGCTGTAGGTCAGGTTGATATCGGCGGTATGGTCGACAATGCGACGGTTGATCTCCTCCGGTACTCGCATATCGAAGCAACGATTACCGGCTTCCATGTGAAAAGTTGGAATCTTGCGGCGCTTGGCGGGGATCACTGCCATACAGCTGTTGGTATCACCCAGGACTAGTACGGCTTCCGGCTGCACCTCGGCCAGCACACGGTCCACAGCGATGATGACATTGCCAATGGTTTCCGCACCACTGGCGCCTGCGGCATTGAGAAAGTGATCAGGCTTGCGGATGCCGAGATCCTGGAAAAATATCTCGTTCAATTCGTAATCGTAATTCTGTCCGGTATGAACAAGTACATGGTCACAGTACTGATCCAACTTGGCCATGACCCGCGACAGACGAATGATCTCCGGGCGGGTACCTACAACAGTGACAACTTTCAGTTTCTTCATTGCAAGACTCTACTCAGAACTAAAAAAGACCAAGTGGGGATAGCGCCCACGTACAAAGAAATCGCATCCTTGTCGCGCATTGCCACTGCAATTTCTACACATCAGCCTCTACTGGCCTTGCATAGGTATCCGGCCGCTCGCGATCGAAAATCTCGTTCGCCCAGAGCATCACGATCATTTCATCATCACCCACATTCGTGATGTCATGGGTCCAGCCCGGAACAGTCTCGACGATCTCCGGCTGCTCGCCGGTGGTGACTAGCTCATAGAACTCACCGGACACGATATGCCGGAACCGGAAGCATGCCTTGCCCTTGATCACAAGGAACTTTTCGGTTTTCGTGTGATGATAATGCCCACCGCGAGTCACGCCAGGGTGTGCCGAGAAGTAAGAGAACTGCCCACTATCACCAGTCTTGAGCATTTCAACAAAAACCCCTCGCGGATCACCGTACTTGGGCACCTGATAGGTAAAACGCTCCGGCGGCAAGTAGCTGACGTAAGTGGAGTACAGCGCACGCACCAAACCTTTCCCAACCGGCTCACTGATCAGGCTCGTGCGGCTATCGCGAAATGCTCGCAACTGCTCAGCCAAGGCTCCTACGCTAATAGTGTATTGCGGCTCTACACTAGCAAAAGGCTCGCCGGACAACTGCCCATCCATGACCGCGATGAAGCGAGCAATCACATCGTCGATATACACCAACTTGATGCATGCGTCCGGATCATTGATCTGAATTGGCAGATCATGGGCAATATTGTGGCAAAAAGTCGCTACCGCTGAGTTATAGTTCGGACGAGCCCACTTGCCGAAGACATTGGGCAGACGGAACAGGTGCACCGAAGAGCCAATCTTGCTTGCCAGTTTAAGCAACGCGTCCTCGGCGCCGCGCTTGCTAGCGCCATAGGGGTTGTCCAGTTCAGCCTGGCTCGAAGAGGTGTAAAGCACAGGCACAGGCTTGCCATTCACCTCTATAGCATCGCAAAGTGCCTGGGTAAGGTCAGTATTCCCGGCCTTGAATTCTAGTGGATTCTGCGGGCGATTCACCCCCGCCAAATGAAATACGAAATCCACTTCGGGCATTAATGCCTGTAACTGAGAGACATCATTCTCCCGAGTGAAGCACAGCAATTCGACATCCGCGCGCTCCCCGAGATGAGCAACCAAGTTCTTGCCAACAAAACCATTGGCACCGGTGATCAGTACTTTCATCGATCACTCCTCTGGTACTGCGTGTTCGCCGCGTTTAATGGCACGCATGAAATCCAGTTTGAGCAACAGTTGCTGCATTCCCTGCACGTCCAGACGCTCGGTGTTGTGCGAGTTATAGTCTTCGAGACGGGAGATCTTCTCCTCACCCTGCTCTACATACTTGGCGTAGTTTAGATCACGCAGATCCGGCGGAACTCGGAAATACGCGCCCATATCCTCAGCGCAGGCCATTTCCTCTCGGCTGAGCAACGCTTCGTAAAGCTTCTCACCATGGCGAGTGCCGATCACCTGAATAGGGTGGTCAGGTTTATCGAGCATTTGTGTCAACGCTTTTGCCAAAACTTCTACAGTGGCAGCCGGTGACTTTTGCACGAACAAATCACCGTTGTTGCCATGCTCGAAGGCATACAGCACCAGATCCACAGCGTCGGCCAGAGTCATCATGAAACGAGTCATGTTCGGGTCGGTCAGCGTCAGCGGCTTGCCGGCACGGATCTGTTCGATGAACAACGGGATCACTGAGCCTCGCGAGGCCATGACGTTGCCGTAACGCGTTCCGCAGATGATGGTATTGTTATCATTACGTGACTTGGCAATCATCACCTTTTCCATCATCGCCTTGGAAATACCCATTGCGTTGATTGGATAGACCGCCTTGTCAGTGCTCAAGCACACAACACGCTGGACCTGATTCTGGATTGCGGCCTCTAGCACGTTCTCAGTGCCGAGCACATTGGTCTTGACCGCCTCCATCGGGTGAAACTCACATGATGGCACTTGCTTGAGCGCCGCAGCATGAAAAATATAATCCACACCACGAGTAGCGTTCAGTACGCTCTGATAATCCCGCACATCACCAATATAGAACTTTAACTTAGGGTTACCATAACGCTTACGCATGTCATCTTGTTTCTTCTCATCCCGGCTAAAAATCCGGATCTCAGCAATTTCCGTATCAAGAAAACGTTTGAGTACAGCGTTACCGAAAGAACCTGTGCCACCCGTGATAAGCAAAATTTTATTCTTCATGCAACACCCTCTTTAAAAAATCCTTTATTTTCACGCCCTGGCTAGTACTTGATTTATTCTCGAGAATAAATCTCTTCGCCGAGCTGCCAACTTCAATCAACTTATCTTCATCAAGACTCAGAACCTGCCGCAAGCATTCCTTTAGCCCTTGCGTGTCGCCAGTCCGCGGAGCATAACAATGATCATAGTACTCCGCCGGGACTCCCGGCAGCCTATGCATGACTACTGGGCGCCCGGAGACCATGTACTCCATTATTTTCGACGGGAATGAGTACTGCGTGTAAAGCCCCTCCGCAGATCGAGGGTTCACCAGCAGCGTGGCCTGATGTTGAATTTTGATAACCTGTTCTCTAGGCAACTGTCCCAGGTATTTAACCCGGGGGTCTTGAGCGGCAACAGACTCGATGTACTCCCTGGAATCACCATCACCACAAATCCACAGTTCGCAATCGGCGGCTGAGATTCCTCTAAATGCACTGACCAAGTCGCACACCCCATACCTACGGGCCAGAGTACCCGAGTAAAACACTATCCTTTTACCAAGATCGACCTGGTCACCATGAATTTCAGGCTCAACAGCCACGCCCTCCACCACAACAAAACGCCGCTCTGCAACGCCCAGCCTATCCGCCATTGCAGATGTCAACAGCACATAACAATCAACCGAATCCAACAATCTATCGATCAAGAATATATCAACCTTCTTAAACAACCTGTACAGAATGTCTTTGCTATCAGACATATGTTCAGGCAGGTCTGGAACAATCAAACAGACCTTCGGGCATGGCTTCCTGATTTTCTTCAAAAAATAAGCAGCCGCTAAAAACGGCAAATGGACAGAGTACATCATCAAAACATCATCAGACGAAAATCTGATTTTCCGAAGCGCATTCAACAAAGAAAAAAATCGGGAAAAATGCTTAATTATTGATATATTTAGAAAACCCAGACCTTTCACCGATGCCTTCCCGAAAAGCGTATCAAAGCACCCAGGAAAATATGCGCCCGTATAGCGAGTAGGATAAGAACCAACAAACGGAAGATTTAGGACTTCAATTCCTTCATCCATAACAGCATCGAGCCCTTTCAGCAGTCCATACTGAAAGGCGTCTGCCGCATTCTGGACTACCCTTTTTGAGCGATCTAGAATCTCCTTGCGCTGAACATCAGGAAACAAACCACCAACAAATACAATCCGCATACTTTACCGCCATTCCTCTAGTGGAGATTTTCTATATAAAGCGCTAAGTATATAAAAAACATAGACAACTAGAAAAAGATGAAGCCCAGGCTTTGGAGCGAAAAACAACCCCTTAAAGTTAGCCATTAGAGCCATTAACAGAATAGCAATTAACGAGACAAAATCCCCCCCTACTCGTTTGCCCCGCACAAAGCAGAGTGCAAAAAAAGCCAACACTCCAACCAAATACAAAACACCTCCAAAGTGCAAAAGTATCACGTATCCGACATCACTACTTCCAGCCTCACGATAAAACACGTTCTCGCCGGTTCCAAATAAAAGCCCCAGCACTGTATCCGGCAAAAAGAACATTTTTCCAAACAACACCGACAGCGTGCTATTGCCTGTACGGCCCGTAACATCATTGTAAAAATATTCAAATTGGTCATAAACAAAATCCAAAATTGCAATATTCCCCGCAAAAAAAAGTATCACCATAAAAAACAAAGCAACGCAGATGACCAACAACCAATTTTTTAAGCTCCAAACCCCAGGCAAAAACAGTAAGCCTAAAAAAAGAACATATCCAATTCTTGCATTAACGGAAATTGACAAAAAAACAAGCGCAGATAGCACAAGCGTACTTACACTGAGACCAAAACACCCAACGACAATCAATAAAATGCAACCCTGAACCAATGAATATGAGAACAGCAGCTCATCACTCAGCCCAAACCCTCGATGCATCTGATATTTCATAAGATCCGCATCATACTTCATGATCCCGAACTTCACATAATTCCCAAAATCCTGGTTCACCCACATGATCAGCGAGAGGATTGCGGAAGCTGCCGCAATAACCGCAAGCATCTTGACGAAATAAAAATAAGAGTCTACTCCCAAGCTAGACGACGCCCTCATAAAACAATAGAAAAGCCAGCAGCAGACGGGAATATTAAGAAAAAGAATAATAAAAATACTGTAGTTGACTGCCTCCCCAGAAAATACGGACACGAAAACCGAATATAGACACAAGAAAAATAGCAAAAGCATCTCACGCCTAAACACGTAAAACACCTCACCCAGTTTCCCCATATACAGCAGATGAGAATAGGCGAGCAATGAAAGGAGTGCAGAAATATTTATTGGCAAGCTTCTAAAAGGCGGCCCATAGACAAACAAAAATAGCAAAACAAATAAAATGAATCGAAACGTTGATGAGCTAGTCATTATTATTCATTTTTGTCAAAACCCTCGAATACGCAATCTTCATTCTTGTAATAAGAATATCAGCCCATATTAAATACCGCTTCATGTATGGAAACTCGCCACGCAACTTCTTGAACAGATCAATCCTAAGATACAAATGCGCCCACGGAACTTCATTCTTTGCACTTAAACTTCCAATGGCATTTTTTCTATAGACTGATGATTTCTCGTTTTGGTACCACAGGTCCCCCTCCAAGGAAAGTACAATTTCAAGAGCGAGATCTTGACTTCTAACCTGGCCATACCACGCTGGTATCCTTCTACTTGCAATGTCTCTCCTAAAAAAAAGAGATGCCGTTGGTATGAACCACTTTCTCAGAACCAAGTCTCTAGTTGAATAATAGCCACTACTCAGTTTCGTATTGAAATCTTTAACCTCTCCAGTTCCTACATAATGCACGCTGGCATTGTGGCAACAAAACGCGGCGCTACTGTTAGCTTCCATAAAGCTATATTGCTTCGCCAACTTCCCATCATCTATCCAGAAGTCATCTCCTTCGCATATCGCTACATACTTTCCTCTGGTGTTCTTCATTCCCTCCCAGAAAGGCGCCCCTCCCTTGGAGAATATATTGACCGTTCTCAATACCGGTATGATTATTTCAGGATACTCAAGGGCATACTTCTCAAGTATTTCTCTGGTTCCATCTGTTGAAGCATCATCATGCAAAATGATTTCAAAAGGGAAACTTGTTTTCTGCGATAACGCACCAGCAAGAGCATCCTCTATATAGCTCTCCTGATTAAAGGAGACGAGCACTATACTGACGGCAATCTGCTCTGCCCCTCCCCAATCTTGCATGATCTGGGCCTCAGTTCGCAGCTGGCGATTTCTCGGCCTACTCAACCCAGATGAAGCGAAATCATCGTAGTTCATTCGCGAGCCTTCTCAAGAGCAAATAAGTCATCAATGAAATCCCCATAATTCCGAAAGAATAAGAAACCACTATTAAAGCGGCATCAATTCTTGTCACAAACCCCACATCCAGAATCGCCAACAGTGCCGAGATGGAAAGTGCCGGCAAGACAATTAGAAGGACATTTCTATACAACCAGGAAAAATGTATACCGGGGATCAGCTTTCTATGGGTGTATGCAACCCACACCAATAAAAACAGCGCGTTCATGGAAACCCAAACCACGCCGGCACCTACAGCGCCAAACTCATTGGCAGCTATTACCTGCAACGGAAGCAACAAGAAAGCAAGCCCCAGGCTTCCAATCACATGGCAGCGGAGATCACCTAATGAGTATTGCAAATAGTACGGGAGGGCCGCCACGACCAGAAAGCCGTTACCTGCGGCATATAACTGAATTATCGGGGTTATTTTAGTCGAGATCTCTGCATCACCAATCCACAGCATGGTGAGTGGTTTAGCACACAGGCTTAACACGATCGCACCGCAGCCCCCAATCAAACTTACCAGCCTGGTTGCGTTATGATAAACCTTCATCATTTCTTGATTATTGCCCTCAGCACGCAGTCTAGCCATAGTGGGCATCACTGCCATACCGATAGGTGACGCGGCAACGATCACGCCGCTCGCGACCAAGACAGATAGGGTGAAATACCCATATTCTTCTAGCGATAGAATCCCCGACAACACCAACTTGTCGGCCTGAGTGACAAAAATCCAAACGGATGAAATGAAAGCAATTGTCAGAGAAAACCTAATGACAGAAGAAACCGGACGGAACGACCAACCTATAGCTTCAGCTGCATCAACACGAGGCAGTAATTTTTTAGCCTTGATGAAGACCAGTATCAATTCAACCAGGGCAACAACTAGTTGATACATGAAAAATACGAAAGGTGTAAATCCAAACAACCACATACTTAGGAATACACCAAGGAATCTCACCGTAGCGGCCAACGCATTGAAGCCACTTAGCCATACCAAACTCTCAAAGCCCGCAATAACACCGCGATACAGGCCGCCCGTCCAGCGCAGTGCCACGCTGAATGCCATGATCTCCACGGCTAGAACTACATCGTCCAGCGGTAGTTCCGCCACATTGAGCCAGTGGGCTACGATGAAATCAGACAACAACCATAAACCACCACCGCCAATCACGGCAATGCCGGCAAAGATGATATTGAGGGCACGAAAGAACTGCCGGTAAGCCAGTGCGGACATTGCACCGCCGTTATACCGGGCGGTTTCCCGTCCGATGGTGGGCGTTAGCCCAACATCCAATAGCGCAAACCAGGTTTGCAGCATGGTGAAGAAACCAACCAACCCATAGGCCTCTGCCCCCATATACTTTATATACAGGGGAAGAATTAAAATACCGACTGCAGTAACGTAAATCTGGCTAGCGTAGTTGGCTACTATGTTCTGCTTGAGAGGATAATTCACAGCTTTAATTTATCTTGCAGTTTATTTGCGACCATGGAGATCAAGAGAATTCCGACCTATTCCTTCAAAAACTCACGAGCCAACGTCAATAGATCCCTTTTTCTTTCCTTAATCCGTCTTGCCGGCACACCCGAGTAAATACCGAAAGCCTCGCACGTCCTGGTAACCAGGCTCAAAGCTCCTACCGCCACGCCTTCCTCGAGAGTAACACCTGGCAGGACGATGCTACCTGCACCGATGATCACATGTTGTCCGATACCAACATCTGCATGAAAAACATTTGTAAACTCTTCAGGCACCATCGGATTCGTCATGCTTGCACCGCTGTAATCATCATTACTGCTGTAAATCGCGACTTTTGATGAAATATTACTAAAGTCACCAAGAGTAATTCTTCCAGCGCCAATCAGCGAGGTATACACAGCGATGTGAATATAGTTTCCGACTGAAATCCCACCAACCCCCGCGGATAAAACGCAAAAGTCATCAATCCGTACATCGTCTCCAATGCTGATATTTTGACAATTATAGTATGAGGCCTTGTCGGAGAGACGTGGATTCACCCCCACGTGGGAAAATCCCATTTCAACGATCTGTTCGCGCGAAAGAAGCCCCATATTAATTACCCTTCACGAAATTAACGATCCGCAAGATGTCGCAGTCATTGAGAGCTGGGTAAATCGGCAAACATAGAACTTTCTCTGCCACGTCAAATGCCACTGGCAAATTTCCGCGCTGAGCTGACGGCATTCCGCGATACATGGGGAACTCGCTAATCAGCGGGTAGAAATAGCGTCGCGCAAAAATATTGTTGTTCTTGAGCTTCAGATACAGTTCATCTCGGCTGAGTGGGTAGTCGGTTTCAACCAGGACTGGGAAATAAGAATAATTAGCTACGGCCTCGCCGGCTTCTTCAACGATGTGAATTCCTTGCACATCTTTCAACATTTCGCGATAGATCCCGTTGATCTCTTTGCGTCGAGTCTGCGCGCGCTCAATGTGCTGGAGTTGAAGTAGTCCAAAGGCTGCATTGACTTCGCTCATCTTGCCATTGATACCGGGGGCGACCACGGTAACTTCATCGACAATACCGAAGTTCTTCAAGTGGTTGATACGCTGCTTAGTTTTGGCGTCTGGGCAGATGATCGCCCCACCCTCAAGGGTATTGAAGACCTTGGTAGCATGGAAACTCAACACGCTCAAATCACCATGCCGAAGGATGCTGCCTTCGGCATCCTGGACGCCGAAGGCGTGAGCAGCATCGTAGATCACTCGCAGATTGTAGTTATCAGCTATTTTCTGAATTGCTTGGACGTCACAGGGGTGGCCGTAACAGTGTACCGGCATGATCGCAGTGGTTTGCGGGGTGATAGCGGCTTCGATTTTGCTCGGGTCTAGGTTAAGGGTGTCCGGATCGATATCGACGAAAACCGGCTTGATCCCATTCCACAACAACGAGTGGGCAGTGGCAACGAATGAATACGGCGTGGTGATCACTTCTCCAGTGACGCGCAGCGACTGCAACGCGGTAAGCAACGCGATAGTTCCGTTGTTGAACAAGGCGATGTGCTCGACTCCAAGGTAATCGCTCAGCGCGTCCTCCAACTGCTGGTGCATCGGCCCGCCATTGGTGAGAATCTTGTTGTCCCAGATCTGCTGCAAATAGGGGATAAACTCGTCCAGCGGCGGCAGATACGGCTGGGTCACGTAAATTGGTTTGTCGCTCATTGCAAATCCTCTACCAAAGACAACAAGTAATCACCGTAGCCATTCTTGCTCAGCGAAGAAACGATGCGATGCAAAGCTCTTTTGTCATCAAACCGCTATTGAATTCCCTATAGCCTTGGCGCTTTTGCTTGCCCGCATCGCCACACGCCAAGCTTTCATCACCCAGCAGCAGCCGGTCGACCTGGCAGACATCCGCGATGTTGGCCACTGCACGATGTACCAGAGCCGATTCGGCATCGACTACCTTTTCACGCCGAAGTTCCATCAATTGCCTTGCCGTACCTGGCGCAGCGCTTAGCAATCACTCAGCTTAACAAGACTCGAGAGTGGTACTCCGATTACCAACAAGATCCGGAGTAACTTAAATTTATCTCTTAATTGCTGAGCGAAGCAGAGCGATGAATACGCCCAACATTCCACCCAACACTATACCCAGGGCAACGATAAATGCTTTCTTGGGTTTTATCGGCGCTTCGGGAGCTTCTGCGACACTATCAAGGGTAAAAACCGCGAACTTATCCGATTCCAGGCCAATTCCCGATAGAAACTCAAATTGACTCTGCAGGTCGCGCAACTCAGTAATGAAGGGATCATCCGACTTTCGCGCCTGCAGCACTTCCAATTCGGCACGAATCGCCTTTGCGCCACGCATATACATCAGGCTTCCATCGACAAAAGACGACAATTCACCATCCGAAGAGATCCGCCCCTCCGTCACTTCCGGCGCGTTCTTACCTACGGCTTCAGCTACTTTAAGCGCTTCCTGCAAGCGCGCGATACGATCTTCACGCTGTTTGAGTGCCGTTGCACGCAAAACATCAATGCGTCGCTGAATAGCCTGCGCACGTGTGTCAATTTCACTCAACATGTTTCGCTGCATGTCAGCACTTGCCAGCACAGCAGCTGAGCGGACAAACAAATTCGTCCACTCAGCTGCTAGTTGAGGATCTTTATGCACAACGCTAACTTCGAAATTTCCAGGCTTGCTTCTTGCGTCAGGCTCTCTAACAGTCAATGTACGATTGAAGGCATCCCATAAATACTCTTGAGCATTCACTGGTGTATCGCCGGGAAGAGAGGGAAGATATACCTCACGAAAAAACTTACGCCGCAATGTTTCGGAGAAAAGAATGCGAGTGAACACACCATATACATCTGCCACTCCGACACTAGGCAAGTTAGCTTCCTTACGCCCCAGGTTATAGCCAGCGATATCGCTGATTTTCGGTGGCAACAAACTAGACTTGGCCTGATAAATCGGCGGGCTCAAGAATGCGTAGGATGCAGCACCAATAGCAACCACCAATGTCACGAATGCAATTAACAACTTTTGAGCCCAGAGGCTCCTTGCCAAGCCAAGAAGATCTATATCACTAGACCATCGAGGTGCATTGAAAACAGGTGATCCGTGCATCATTTGTCCTTGATCGTGGGCTGCTCTAGAAGCGGGGGCGTATTCTGCCACACAGGTTCACTCGTCCAGAAACTCTCAGCTGAGCGGCCCCGGCTTTTCAACTCTCGATCTACGAGCTGTTGACGTTTCGCGATGGGAACCTCGAGAAGGAAGAGCCTCCGCAATTGAGGCTCTCGTACCAATCACTCGCGGGCTTGTAATCTACCCTGATTGATGTGAAGTGACGAGCGTTGGTCGACCCAGGAAAAATTCTTATTCAGCCCGCCATTTCCCACGAGCCCAGTCCGCGGACGAGTGTGCCGGACACGCTCCAGCGGATGCGCGTGGGCTACCTCTAATGGGATTTACCTGGACGCGCCCGAGACCTCAACGGGCCACGGCATTCTGATATGACTTGCAGAAGCGAAATTTCGAATGCGCAGCCTCCATCGCATGAGGAGTTCGCTGGCTGCCCACGCGACCATCCGGCTCAAGTCATCTTCGCCATTTCGGCAATCGACGGATAAAAAATGCGGCATGGGGTAGACTCGCCCCCCATGCCGCACTGCTTCGCGCTTTGTTGTCGCCTCCTCAGCCGACGATGAAGTCCGCCTGGGTCACAGTGGTGGCATCCGCCACGCCCGCCAGGGTAATGGTGTTGGTGCCGATGG
>MTEY01004556.1_pt1 | contig 189433 bp, 170 predicted proteins | sample 1042721 | NCBI WGS metagenome assembly MTEY01 (sample SAMN06185809, study PRJNA358809) | soil metagenome | isolation source: soil biostimulated with seedmeal as carbon source | place: India | collected 2015-05-23 | reverse complement strand
GGTACGGCCCGTACTGAACCCGGGTAGGCTGCTTGAGCCAGTGAGCGATTGCTGGCCTAGATGAATGACTGTCCACGACAGAACCCGGCTTATCGGTCAGCTTCAACTTCTTAGAGAACCCCGCTTCGGCGGGGTTTTTGCTATCTGCGCTAAATGAGATGAATGACTGTCCACTCCGCTTTCTATGAAAGAACGCGGCTTATCGGTCAGCTTCAACTTCTTAGGGAACCCCGCTTCGGCGGGGTTTTTGCTTAATGAGGTATGTACGCAGCGCCACCCGGCAACTCCCCAAACGACACCAATTCTCATATTTGCGACATTAAGCACATTTCACTGTTTTCTTCATTCATTGCCGCTTCGCCGTCTGATCTCGATCGTTATCACAAAATTTACCGCTAAAAAATCCTGAATTCTGAGTATGATTAATTTGTTATGAATGTTAACTGGATGATCCCGAATGTTTTCTTATTTGATATGCATATTTTGAAATTAAAAACATTCACCCAAAGAATGTGTGACGTATTCCACTCTTTCCCGAACCTCTGCCAAATTACGCCTGTAAATTTCGAAAAACTGAAAGAATGTTTCACATGAACAATGGTTATTTATTGTTCTTTAATTGCCTGAAAGATAGTCTTTATTGATTTTTTAAACGCAGAAAAATTTATCCGGGTTATCGCCATAAAATAAATTTATTACCGCCATTTTTGTTGATCAATATCAGCGTAATAGCGTATTTGGTTGGTTTTATTTTATTGATTTAAAAGGTTTTTAATGGGGTTTGGTAGTTCCTGGCAAGGGTGCGAAAAGGCAAATTGTGAGTAACAGCACATACCCCCTGAAACAATATTGAGTAGAATCCACCCCGTCATAGGGAAATAAGCACAGAATATTATGAACACTATTATTCTACCGAAAACACAGCACCTCGTGGTATTTCAGGAAGTCATTAAAAGTGGCTCCATAGGTTCTGCAGCAAGACAACTGGGTCTGACGCAACCCGCCGTCAGCAAAATAATCAGTGACATCGAATCTTACTTCGGTGTGGAAGTGATGGTGCGTAAAAACACGGGCGTAAAACTAACGGCGGCGGGCCAGGTTCTGCTCTCGTACTCAGAGTCGATCACCCGTGAGATGAAAAACATGGTGAGCGAGATTAACAGCCTCAGTTTCAGCACCGTCATGGACGTCTCGTTTGGTTATCCGTCGCTGATTGGCTTTACGTTCCTCTCTGAAATGATCAAAAAATTCAAGGAAGTGTTCCCGAAAGCGCGGGTCTCCATGTATGAAGCGCAGCTCTCTTCTTTCCTTCCGGCCATTCGTGACGGGCGTCTGGACTTTGCCATCGGCACGCTGAGTGATGAAATGCTGCTGCAGGATCTGCATGTCGAGCCGCTGTTCGAGTCTGAATTTGTGCTGGTGGCCAGCAAATCACGAACGTGCACCGCTCCGACGACACTGGCATCGCTCACCCATGAGCAGTGGGTGATGCCGCAAACCGACATGGGCTACTACAAAGAACTTCTGACCACTCTGCAAGACAACCACATCAGTATTGAAAACATCGTCCAGACCGATTCCGTCGTCACCATTTATAACCTTGTCCTCAATGCCGACTACCTGACGGTGATCCCCCGCGACATGATTGCGCCGTTTGGTTCTGACCAGTTTATTGTACTGCCAGTAGAAGATGAATTACCCGTGGCACGCTATGCCGCCGTGTGGTCAAAAAATTACAGAATTAAAAAATCAGCGTCAGTGTTAGTTGAGCTGGCAAAACAATATGCGTCACTGACCAGTGAACGACGACGATGAATAATTAATTTTCAAATAAGTACTGCCTATTTTTTGAAAAACACCCCAGAGCTTATTTTAGCTGTGCTCTGATACCCTGACTTTGCCCGAAAAGAATGAATTATTATAACGAGGATATTATGCATATTACCTACGATCTCCCGGTAACCATTGAAGATATTCAGGACGCCAGAAAACGACTGGCAGGAAAGATATATAAAACCGGTATGCCGCGCTCTAATTATCTCAGCGAACGCTGTAAGGGTGAAATCTTTCTGAAGTTTGAAAATATGCAGCGTACCGGCTCCTTCAAAATTCGCGGCGCGTTCAATAAATTAAGCTCGCTGACCGATGCTGAAAGACGTAAAGGGGTTGTGGCCTGCTCTGCGGGAAACCATGCGCAGGGCGTCTCCCTTTCCTGTGCCATGCTCGGCATCGACGGCAAAGTGGTGATGCCGATGGGCGCGCCAAAATCCAAAGTTGCCGCCACGCGTGACTACTCGGCGGAAGTGGTGCTGCACGGCGAGAACTTCAACGACACGATCGCCAAAGTGAGCGAAATCGTTGAGATGGAAGGGCGTATTTTTATCCCGCCTTACGATGACCCGAAAGTGATCGCCGGTCAGGGCACTATCGGCCTCGAAATTCTCGAAGATTTATACGACGTGGATAACGTCATTGTGCCGATCGGCGGTGGCGGGTTAATTGCCGGCATCGCAACGGCCATTAAATCGATTAACCCGACCATTAATATTATCGGCGTGCAGTCAGAAAATGTTCACGGCATGGCGGCATCGTATCAGGCCGGAGAAATAACAAGCCATCGCGTGACCGGCACATTAGCCGACGGTTGCGATGTTTCTCGTCCGGGAAATTTAACCTTCGAAATTGTTCGCGAATTAGTCGATGACATTGTGCTGGTTAGTGAGGATGACATTCGCAACAGCATGATTGCGTTAATACAGCGCAATAAAGTGGTGACTGAAGGTGCGGGTGCGCTGGCCTGTGCGGCGTTATTAAGCGGCAAGCTCGACCATTATATTCAGGGGCGCAAAACCGTCTGCATTATTTCCGGCGGCAATATCGATCTCTCCCGTGTTTCCCAAATTACCGGCTTCGTTGACGCATAAGGATGACCTATGAGCAACACTGAAAGCATTATCGTTGGCCAGACAAAAACGTCCTCCTGGCGTAAGTCAGACACCACCTGGACGCTGGGATTGTTTGGTACCGCCATTGGCGCAGGCGTGCTGTTCTTCCCTATTCGTGCAGGTTTCGGCGGCTTGATCCCTATCCTGCTGATGCTGCTTCTCGCGTTCCCGATTGCGTTCTACTGCCACCGCGCGCTGGCGCGTCTGTGCCTGTCCGGTAGCAACGTCTCCGGCAATATCACCGAAACGGTGGAGGAGCATTTTGGTAAAACAGGCGGAGTGGTCATCACCTTCCTCTACTTCTTCGCCATTTGCCCGCTGCTGTGGATTTACGGCGTCACCATTACCAACACCTTTATGACCTTCTGGGAAAACCAGCTCCAGCTGCCGGCGCTGAACCGCGGGGTGGTGGCGCTGTTCCTGCTGCTGCTGATGGCCTTTGTGATCTGGTTTGGCAAAGATCTGATGGTGAAGGTCATGAGCTTTCTGGTGTTCCCGTTTATCGCCAGTCTGGTGCTGATTTCCCTGTCGCTGATCCCTTACTGGAACTCGGCGGTGATCGACCAGGTCAACCTGAGCGATATCGCCTTCACCGGCCATGACGGCATTCTGGTGACGGTGTGGCTGGGGATCTCCATCATGGTCTTCTCCTTTAACTTCTCGCCTATCGTCTCCTCGTTTGTGGTCTCCAAGCGCGAAGAGTACGAACCTGAGTTCGGGAAAGAGTTTACCGAACAGAAATGTTCCAAAATCATCGGCCGCGCCAGCCTGCTGATGGTGGCCGTGGTGATGTTCTTCGCCTTTAGTTGCCTGTTTACGCTCTCTCCGCAGAACATGGCTGATGCCAAAGCGCAGAACATTCCGGTGCTCTCTTATCTGGCGAACCATTTTGCGTCGATGTCAGGCACCAAATCGACGTTTGCGACGGTGCTGGAATACGGCGCCTCCATCATCGCGCTGGTCGCAATCTTCAAATCTTTCTTCGGCCACTACCTGGGCACGCTGGAAGGGCTTAACGGCCTGATCCTGAAGTTCGGTTACAAGGGCGATAAGAAGAAGGTCTCGGTGGGCAAACTGAACACCATCAGCATGGTCTTCATCATGGGCTCCACCTGGGTTGTGGCCTACGCCAACCCGAACATTCTGGACCTTATTGAAGCCATGGGCGCGCCCATCATCGCGTCTCTGCTGTGTCTGCTGCCGATGTACGCCATCCGCAAAGCCCCGGCCATGGCGAAGTATAAGGGCAGACCCGAGAACATCTTCGTCACCGTTGTCGGCCTGCTGACCATCCTGAATATCGTTTACAAACTGTTCTAAATCAATGCTCAGGAAGAGCGGAGTCACACCATGATTGAGTTTCCGGTTGTACTGGTTATTAACTGCGGTTCGTCCTCTGTTAAGTTTTCGGTACTCGATGCCAGCAGCTGCGATGCCCTGATGACGGGCATTGCCGACGGTATCAATACTGAAAACGCCTTTATTTCCGTGAACGGGGGTGAGCCAGCCACACTGGCTCACCACGACTACGAAGGGGCCCTGGCTGCCATCGCCCTGGAGCTGGAGAAGCGTAACCTGATGAGCAGTGTGGCCTTAATTGGCCACCGCATTGCTCACGGTGGCGAACGTTTCAGCGAGTCGACCCTTATCACGGAGCAGGTTATCAACGAGATCCGCCAGGTTTCCTCTCTGGCGCCACTGCATAACTACGCCAACTTAAGCGGTGTGGAAGCCGCAGAGCGCTTGTTCCCGAACGTTCAGCAGGTGGCGGTCTTTGACACCAGCTTCCACCAGACGCTGCCGCCGCAGGCGTATCTGTACGGGTTGCCGTACCGCTACTTTGAGGAGCTGGGCGTGCGGCGCTATGGTTTTCACGGCACTTCCCACCGCTACGTTGCCGGGCAGGCGCAGGCGCTTCTCGGGCTTTCACCGGACGACAGCGGGTTAGTGATTGCCCACCTTGGGAATGGTGCGTCGATTTGCGCGGTTCGTAATGGCGAAAGCGTCGATACCTCGATGGGAATGACGCCGCTGGAAGGGCTGGTGATGGGCACGCGCTGCGGCGACGTGGATTTTGGCGCAATGGCGTGGATTGCCCAGCAGACCGGCCAGTCGTTCGAGGACCTGGAGCGGGTGGTTAACAAAGAGTCCGGCTTGCTGGGGATCTCCGGCCTCTCCTCCGATTTACGCACGCTGGAGAAAGCCTGGCACGAAGGCAACGAGCGGGCACAGCTGGCTATCCATACCTTCGTTCACCGCATTGCGCGGCACATTGCGGGTCATGCTGCGTCCCTGCACCGCCTGGATGGGGTGGTCTTTACCGGCGGCATTGGCGAAAACTCGAAGCTTGTCCGTGCGCTGGTGGCGGAACACCTGAAAGTCTTCGGCATCATCCTCGACGATGCCAAAAATGCCCTGCCGGGCAGCGCGGGTGAGCGCGTCATTAGCACTGAGTCGTCCCGCGTGGCCTGCGCGGTTGTCCCTACCAATGAAGAAAAAATGATCGCGCTGGACGCCCTCCGTCTTGGGAAGGTTACCCCGGCTGCGGCTTACGCCTGATAAAGCGAGAATCACATGAAAGTTACAATCGATACGGGCGTCGCGCCCTACAGCGACGCATGGGCCGGGTTTCGCGGTGAAGAATGGAAAAACGCCGTCAACGTCCGCGATTTTATTCAGCATAACTACACCCCTTATGAAGGCGATGAAGCTTTCCTCGCGCAGGCGACGCCAGCAACGACGGCGCTGTGGCAGAAGGTAATGGTCGGCATTCGTCAGGAGAATGCCACCCACGCCCCGGTGGATTTCGATACCAACATCGCCACCACCATTACCGCGCACGGTCCAGGCTATATCGACCAGGATCTGGAGACCATCGTCGGCCTACAAACCGATAAACCGCTCAAGCGCACGCTGCACCCGTACGGCGGGATCAACATGATCCGCAGCTCTTTTGAAGCCTACGGCCGCGAGATGGATCCGCAGTTCGAATACCTGTTTACCGACCTGCGCAAAACCCACAACCAGGGCGTGTTTGACGTCTACTCGCCGGAGATGATGCGCTGCCGTAAATCCGGCGTACTGACCGGTTTGCCGGACGGCTACGGGCGCGGGCGCATCATCGGCGACTATCGCCGCGTGGCGCTGTACGGGATCGCTTATCTGGTGCGCGAGCGTGAACTGCAGTTTGCGGATCTGCAGGGGAAACTGGAGCGCGGTGACGATCTGGAAGCCACGATCCGCCTGCGTGAAGAGCTCGCGGAGCATAAGCGTGCGCTGCTGCAGATCCAGCAGATGGCGGCGAACTATGGCTTTGATATCTCGCGTCCGGCGATAAACGCCCAGGAAGCGGTGCAGTGGCTGTACTTTGCCTATCTGGCCGCGGTGAAATCCCAGAACGGTGGGGCGATGTCGCTGGGGCGCACCGCGTCATTCCTCGATATCTACATTGAGCGCGACATGCAGGCCGGGCGCCTGAGCGAGGTACAGGCGCAGGAGCTGATCGACCACTTCATCATGAAGATCCGCATGGTGCGTTTCCTGCGTACGCCGGAGTTCGACACGCTTTTCTCCGGCGATCCGATCTGGGCGACGGAAGTGATCGGCGGCATGGGGCTGGACGGCCGCACGCTGGTGACCAAAAACAGCTTCCGCTATCTGCATACGCTGCACACCATGGGGCCTGCGCCAGAGCCTAACCTGACGATCCTCTGGTCAGAACAGCTGCCGATCGCGTTCAAGAAATACGCCGCGCAGGTATCCATCGTCACCTCGTCGCTGCAGTATGAGAACGACGACCTGATGCGTGCCGACTTCAACAGCGACGACTACGCCATTGCCTGCTGCGTCAGCCCGATGGTGATCGGCAAGCAGATGCAGTTCTTTGGCGCGCGCGCCAACCTCGCCAAAACGCTGCTGTACGCGATCAACGGCGGGGTGGACGAGAAGCTGAAGATCCAGGTCGGGCCGAAAACCGCGCCGCTGCTGGACGAGGTGCTAAATTACGACACCGTGATGGCGAGTCTCGATCACTTTATGGACTGGCTGGCGGTGCAGTACATCAGCGCCCTGAACCTCATTCACTACATGCATGATAAGTACAGCTACGAAGCCTCGCTGATGGCGCTGCACGACCGGGACGTCTATCGCACCATGGCCTGCGGCATTGCCGGGCTGTCGGTGGCGGCGGATTCCCTGTCGGCCATTAAATACGCCACGGTGAAACCGGTGCGCGACCATACCGGTCTGGCGGTCGATTTCGTGATTGAAGGGGATTATCCGCAGTACGGTAACAACGACGATCGCGTGGACAGCATCGCCTGTGACCTGGTGGAGCGCTTTATGAAGAAGATTCAGGCGTTACCAACCTATCGTAACGCGGTGCCTACCCAGTCGATCCTGACCATCACCTCGAACGTGGTGTACGGCCAGAAGACCGGCAACACGCCAGACGGACGCCGGGGCGGCACGCCGTTTGCGCCGGGTGCCAACCCAATGCACGGACGTGACAGAAAAGGAGCAGTGGCGTCGTTATCCTCGGTCGCCAAGTTGCCGTTCACCTATGCGAAAGATGGGATCTCGTACACCTTCTCCATCGTGCCGCAGGCGCTGGGCAAGGACGAGCTGGTGCGCAAAACCAACCTGGTGGGGCTGCTGGACGGGTACTTCCACCATGAAGCGTCCATTGAGGGTGGGCAGCATCTGAACGTCAACGTCATGAACCGGGAAATGCTCCTCGATGCCATCGCGCATCCCGAGAATTACCCGAACCTGACGATCCGCGTGTCAGGCTATGCGGTACGGTTTAACGCCCTGACGCGCGAGCAGCAGCAGGATGTGATTTCGCGAACATTTACGCAATCAATCTGACGACATTCAGGTCTCATGCCCCCTCAACGCAGGGGGCATTTTTTTGCCCGCTAAACATACAAAATTGTTTATATAATTACTCACACATATTCATCCGCTCTTGAAAAACAATGTTCCTGCTTTTCCCCATAACAAAATGTAAGGACAGTAAGATGATGAAAATGGCCCGTATTGCTTTGGTTGCAGCGTCGTTGGCGGTGTGCAGCTTTACCGCGCAGGCCGCGAACGTTGAGGCAGCCCCTTCTCCATCGCAGGATCCGCTGGTACAGCACCTGAAGCTCAGCAATGAGCAGGTTAAAAAGATTGACGATCTGCATCAGCAGCTGGAACAAAATGTCAGCAAGATCCCAATGACGGGCGTGAAGGACGGTGCGCTGATCGACATGTTCCAGGCGGGTAAATGGGACGAAAGCACGGTGAAAAGCCAGCTTACCGCCTTCAGCAAAATTGAAGAGCAGACCCGTTATTACCGCGTGAAATATTACTTCGACGTTAGCCAGGTATTGACACCGGAACAGCGTAAGCAGATCAGAACGGATATGGCTAACGCGCTGGCAGAGTGATCTTTACATTCAAAAGCGATTAACATTTAACTGTAGAATTAAGCAATTACAGCGATGCCCTGGTCCGGCTGTAAATCGCTGAGGCATTTCCTTCTGGCCGGGAGCCCGGGTCGTCAGGGCGGTGGCGACTGAGTCGCCCTGACACGTTCACAGGTTTCGTCGTTACAGAGTAGCAATCAACGTAAAGTGAACGGAATGACCACCAGAGCCGTATGTTCCCCCTCACCCCAGCCCTCTCCCTCAAGGGAGAGGGGGCCGTTTGTGCACGCATTATTTTGTGGGGATCCCTCAGCCCTGTAGGTGAGGGCATTCTTTAAACCGGCAAATCAATCAGCAGCGCACGCAGCGGCGTATCGGCCACCAGCGTAATATTCGCTTCATCACGAATAAACGCCCCGTCGCCGCAGGTGAGCGCCTCTTTCTCTTCCGTGTGCGTTACCGCATGCACCGTACCGTGAATCGATTGCAGATAGGCGCGCGGGCCATGAAGCTGGAAGCTCGCCTGTTCACCTTTCTTCAGTTCGATATGGTGCAGCCACACCTGCTGACGCAGTTGCAGGCTGCCTTTGCTCCCGTCCGGAGAAGCGATCAGCTGTTGCTTTTCGCTCTGCAGATCGATTTTTTGCACCAGCGGATTTTCCCGCTCAGGGCAGGCATCCAGCCACAGCTGCATGCGGGTCAGCGTTTTGTCTTTGCTAAGGTTATGCTCGCTGTAGCTGATGCCCGGCTGCGTGGAAATTAATAACGCTTCGCCAGCCTTTGCCTGGACATGATTGCCCTCGCTATCGCGGTATTCTGCCTCGCCTTCCAGGATCAGGTTCAGGATATCGACTTTCGGATACGTACGCGGCTGGAAGGAGGCGCCCGGGGCGAGTACTTCCTGATTTAACACGCGCAATGAAGCGTAACCGAGGAGTTTAGGGTCAAAGTAGTGTCCAAAGGAAAAGGTGTAGCGGGCCTGCAGCCAACCGAAATCGGCTTGTCCGCACTGTTTAGCTGTTCTTGTCGTAATCATAAACTTGACCTCTCTTTACACTAAAACAATGGTAAAGGTATGGACGCTTCATTGTTAGCCAGATATTCTGCCGGGTATGTTCAAATTTCCTGAATGAGAACGAGATGGCTAAAGAGAGAGCATTGACGCTTGAGGCGCTTCGCGTCATGGACGCGATTGACAGGCGCGGCAGCTTTGCCGCCGCGGCAGATGAACTGGGGCGCGTTCCGTCTGCGCTCAGCTATACCATGCAGAAGCTGGAGGAAGAGCTGGACGTGGTACTCTTTGACCGCTCCGGTCATCGAACAAAATTCACTAACGTTGGGCGGATGCTGCTGGAGCGCGGTCGCGTACTGCTGGAAGCGGCCGATAAACTGACAACCGATGCCGAGGCGCTGGCGCGCGGCTGGGAAACCCATCTGACGCTGGTCACTGAGGCTCTGGTGCCTACCGAGGCGCTGTTCCCGCTGGTGGACAGGCTGGCAGACAAAGCGAACACGCAGCTCTCAATCATCACTGAGGTGCTGGCAGGCGCGTGGGAGCGTCTGGAGACGGGCAGGGCGGATATCGTCATTGCGCCGGATATGCACTTCCGGTCATCGTCTGAAATCAACTCCCGCAAACTCTACAGCGTGATGAACGTCTACGTCGCCGCACCCAATCACCCGATTCACCAGGAGGCGGAGCCGCTTTCTGAAGTGACGCGTGTGAAGTATCGCGGCGTGGCGGTCGCGGATACCGCGCGTGAGCGTCCGGTGTTAACGGTACAGTTGCTGGATAAACAGCCGCGTCTGACGGTGACCTCTCTGGAAGATAAGCGCCAGGCATTGCTGGCCGGACTGGGCGTGGCGACCATGCCGTATCCGTTTGTTGAAAAGGATATTGCTGAAGGGCGTCTGCGCGTTGTCAGCCCGGAATATACCAGCGAAGTGGATATCATTATGGCGTGGCGTCGCGACAGCATGGGCGAAGCCAAATCGTGGTGTTTGCGCGAAATTCCAAAGCTCTTTGCGCATCACAACAAGTAAAAGTGTAAGCCCGATGTGCGTAAGCGCCATCGGGCATAAAGTTACGCGCCGATCTTAGGATCCGGACCAAAGCGGTTTTCGCCCGGTGTCCCGCTCTGACAGTTGAAGATTAAAATCACGATCCACCCCACTACCGGGATCAACAGCAGCAGTAACCACCAGGCGGAACGATCCGTGTCGTGAAGCCGGCGGAACTGTACGGCCCAGGACGGCAGCAGAATAAAGATGGCATAAATCGATGTAAGGACGCCTTCCCCGCTCGCCCACTCCCAGCCCAGAATTTTATCCACGATGCTCAGCACCAGAGCGAGGATGAAGTTCACCAGAATGAACATCCAGTACTCTTTGCGGCGCGCGCGGCCACCAAATCCAATGTAGTTGCGCAGTACGTTTAAATACCAATCCATTTCCTTGCCTCTTTTATCAGTCAATCACTTGTTTTCTAAGCGATCGAGGTAAGGATAGATGCAGATTGTGAATTAAAAAAGGGCATCTCACGATGCCCTCGATATTTATCCAAAACGAACGTCGCGCCCGTGGGGTTCATTTAGATCCTGCCACGGCCCGATAGAGATAATACCCGTCGGGTTAATGGTTTTATGGCTGCGGAAATAGTGGGTACGAATATGGTCAAAATCGACCGTTTCGGCAATTCCCGGCATCTGGTAGATGTCGCGCAGGAAACCATACAGGTTCAGATAATCGCTGATGCGATGTTTGTCGCACTTGAAGTGAGTAACATACACCGGATCAAAGCGAACCAGCGTCGTCCACAGGCGGATATCCGCTTCCGTCAGACGATCGCCCGTCAGGTAGCGGTGCTGGCCGAGGATCTGCTCCAGACGCTCAAGAGATTCAAAGACTTTCCCGACCGCTTCGTCGTAGGCTTCCTGGCTGGTGGCAAAACCGGCCTTGTAAACGCCGTTGTTAACGTTGTCGTAAATCCAGCTGTTCAGCTCATCGATTTTGTCTCGCAGCTCAACCGGATAGTAATCACCGGCGCGCGCGCCATGGGCATCGAAGGCGGTGTTGAACATGCGGATGATCTCCGCAGACTCATTGCTGACAATCGTCTGGTTTTTCTTGTCCCACAGAACCGGTACGGTGACGCGCCCGGTGTAGTGCGGGTCCGCACGCAGATAAAGCTGGTAGAGGAAGTCATGATGGTAAAGGTCATCACCCGTCGCAGCAGGGAAATCACTGTCGAAGGTCCAGCCGTTTTCCAGCATCAGCGGGTTCACAACCGACACCGGAATTAAGGATTCGAGGCCTTTCAGCTTGCGCACAATCAGCGTGCGGTGTGCCCACGGGCAGGCGAGGGAAACATAAAGGTGATACCGATCTTTCTCGGGGGCAAAGCCACCCTCGCCACTGGGGCCGGGTGCGCCATCGGCGGTGAGCCAGTTACGGAAGGCCGAAACAGAGCGCTTGAAGCGTCCACCGGTGGATTTGGTGTCATACCAGACATCCTGCCAGACGCCGTCTACGAGTTGTCCCATTTTTTTCTCCTCCGTCAGATAGCAAAAGCGAGGAGAGGTCTCCTCGCTTTGTGTTCATTCAGTATAGCGTGCTTACCATTTCTTATTCAGAACGCGGTCGATGCTGTATGCGCCCGGGCCGGTGATAGCCAGCAGCAGGAAGCCACCCGCGATGGTCAGGTTTTTCATGAACATCAGGGAGTTCACACCTTCAGCAAAGTTGCTGTGGAAGATGAACGCCGTCAGCAGGGTGAAGCCCGCGGTAAACAGTGCCGTGGTGCGGGTCAGGAAGCCGAACAGTACTGCCAGGCCGCCGCCGAACTCAAGCAGAATGGTCAGTGGCAGCAGGAATCCCGGAACGCCCATGGCTTCCATGTATTGCTGGGTACCCGCATAACCGGTGATTTTGCCCCAACCTGCAACGATGAACAGAATTGGCATCAGAATACGTGCTACCAGTACACCAACATCTTCTAATTTTTTCATTTTACTCTCCAGGAAACCACATTAGTGGCTGATCTTTATTTGTCTGCAAATTCGGGTAGATACCGCGTCTTTGCTGTCGATGGAGAGCATCATAAACGTGACGGTGGGCGATTGTTAGCAAGGAAAACTGTCAATCTTTATCAAAGATATTGAGTAAGGGCAGGTGAGCTGGTGCTTTCACCCCAGCCCTCTCCCACAGGGAGAGGGCGCAAAAACAAAAAACGGTAACCTGAGTTACCGTTTTACTTTTACCTCGACGCCGCCACCCGGCGAGAAGGCTAGCGAAGCTGCTGCTGGCGAATCGTTGCTTTCACCAGGCGCCAGGCACTCCAGGCACCAAAGCCGCGTCGGGCCCAACGGATCAGCATATTCGGATGACGGATCGTCCAGATAGCCATCACACTGCTGCCGACCAAAGCCCAGGAACGGAGGCTCAGGAAGGTGTTCCAGCCACGGTCAAAACGACGCGTCGCGTCAATCCAGTCGCGACGGCTGGCAGACAGATCCAGCCGTTGCTGCTGGATCTGACTTAACAGAAAGGCTTTTCGCTTTTCACGTTCGGCTTTATCGCTCACGGCTTGTCATCCTCCAGCAGAGCGCGATCGTTCGCCAGCTCCTGGCGCGTATGGCGCAGGAAAGTGGACTTACGCGCTTTGCGCATCGTCCAGATACCGCCAATCAGTGCCGCAACCAGCAAAACGACGGTGGTTGCAATCATCGCGTTAAGTCGATATTGCGGGTCGATAGCCCAGATGATTAATACCATCAGGCTCATCAGACCAAACGCGGCGAAGAGCATGGTCAGCCCGAGCATCAGCAGCATCTGGAAGAGGTTGGCTTTCTCCTCTTCCAGCTCGACCACTGCCAGCCGGACGCGCGTTTCGGCAATCCCGACCAGCGTCGTTAAAATACGCTGGCCGATGCCGAGGACGTTGTTAGCAGGCCCTTGTGCGTGACGAGGATCTTCCATATCAACGACGCGTCAGCAGAACACCCAGTACCACACCGACGGCGGCACCAATACCGACACCCGTCCACGGATTATCGCGTACATATTCGTCGGCGCGAGCGGCGGCTTCACGGGTCTGTTTCGCCAGCGCATCACCGGTTTCACCCAGACGATGACGGCTCTCTTTCAGCGCTTGCTCCGCTTTACTGCGCAGTTTGCTGACCTCTTCTTTTGACTTATCTGCGGAGGAGTTCAGCACCTCTTCAAGGGTGTCAGCCAGGGATTTCAGTTCAGCGCGCAGATGTTCAGACGTCGTATCTTTTGACATGATTTTCTCCTGTTGAGATTTCCGTTAACTCAATAATCGCGAGCTTCCAGCGCTTTCAGGTCGTCCTGCGCTTCTTTCAGCTTTCTCTCGCGCTTGGTAATTTTTTCCGCATCCCCTTTCTCTTTCGCTTCCTGCAGGTCGCGACGGCGCTCGGCTATTTCGTCCTTCTGTTCAGCGATTTTTTTCTGGTGATCGGCACGCAGTTTGCTGTCCGAACAGTTAGCTTTGACTTCACTCAGTGCTTTTTTCAGACCCTCAACACGATGCTGATTGTTGTGCTTTTCGGCATAACCGATCTCACGCTGAATATCCTGCTCTTTCTCCTGACAGAGAGAGTTAGCGAAGGATGCAGTGCTTAAAGATAAAAGGGCCAGAGCCAGAGTAATGCGGAATTTCATTATCGAAACCTTCCATTGTGTTGCGGCATACGCCGCTATCCAGACTAAGCGGAGAACATCTGAGGGGTGCTCCGCGTACTTAAGCATAGTAAGTAAACGGGGGATTCACCAAAGTAAGTGAAAAGATTCGGAATCCTGGTAATTATCCAAATCGATGCGACGTATCGCGAATCAGCGACAGCCAGGACGCAGGCTGGCTGTCATCGTCCTGCTGAGCAATGATATATCCATGGGGCAGCGTGCGGTCGAGAACCACTTTCGCGGCCGCGCTCTGCGCACGGGAGTCAAACTTGATCAGTAACACATCATTTTGCGGCGTAATGCTTTTAAAGCGGATCCCGTTGGCATCCAGATGATGCCAGACAGAGAAACCATCAGGCACGCTGGCACCCTGATTCACCGGGCGAATGGCCAGCGTAGACTCCTGATGCGAAAGCGCGCTCCAGACCAGAAGCATGGCGCTCATTAGCACCAGCACGGTCAGGGCATACGCACAACGACGCAGGGAGAGCGCTGAGATAACCATTGCTAGCTCCTGGCTCCGTATTTTTTCTTCCACAGGACAACCAACGAACCAATCAGGCCGAAGACCAGCAGAACGACAGGCAGCAGCATCAGGCATGACATCAGCTGATCTTCATACTTCATAAAGACCGGCGTTTTACCCAGCGCATAGCCCAGCGTGGTGAGGATCAGCACCCACAACAGGCCGCTCATCCAGTTAAAGAACTGGAAGCGCGCGCTGCTGAGCCCTGAAAGACCTGCGATGGTTGGCAGCAGGGTACGCACAAAGGCGATAAAACGGCCAATCAGCAGTGCCGAAAGTCCGTGCTTATGGAAAAGATGGTGCGCCCGCTGATGATAATGGGCGGGAAGATGAGAGAGCCAGTTCTGCACGAGTCGCGTATTGCCAAGCCATCGTCCCTGGATGTAGCTCACCCAGCAGCCGAGGCTGGCTGCGACGGTCAGTAACAAAATAGTTTGCGGGAATGCCATCGCCCCTTTAGCGCACAGCACGCCGACCAGCACCAGCAAACTGTCGCCTGGCAAAAAGGCCGCAGGCAGCAGACCGTTCTCAAGGAACAGGATCATAAACAAGACAAAATAGAGCATGCCAATCATGGAAGGGTTGGCCAGCGTTTCGAAATCCTGAGCCCAGAGGGCATTCAGTAGTTGGGTCAAAAGTTCCATTCAGTGTTCCTGGAAATCGGTTAACGTCACGCCTGTTATCCGGGACAAACAGCACGGCGACATTATTGTGATTTCATTATGGTCGCTCGCGGACACATTGCGGTGTGGCCAACACTGTTCCCTGTTAATTGGCTGGTTAGCAAGCACTAACTTACAAAATAAGGAATTGAATCCAATTGTAACAAAGCCCAACGTTCTGCGTCACAGAATTTGCAGGGTGTGATGATTTTGGCGTAAGCCCTGGAAGTGAGCGAGGGGATTTACAAAGGCTGACACTATATATGTTTTGCTTACCCATCAGCGCCGGAAGGCGCAGCGAAGCGCCTGCCAGCAGAAAGGGAATCTATTTTGCCTGACTTGAGGCGGTATCGAGATGAACGACCGGATTATCCGCAAAAAGATAACGGTCAGCGTTAAATTCGAAGTCGTCACTGGTCTCATTGAACAACATCTGCTTGGTGTTCTCCAGGTGCTGCCACATGGCCAGTTTCGCGGCATGGGGATCTTTACGAATCAGCGCCTTGAGGATTTGGTCGTGATCGTCACACCAGTTATCCACCGTTCGAGAATCGATATGATCGTGCAGTTTTTTCCAGTACGGGTTGTGAACGCGCTGAGTCCACATTTTTTCTACAATTGCGGCCAGCGCGGTATTTTGCGTCGCCAGGGCAACCTGAACGTGGAACTGCAGATCCCACTCTGAATCGCGGAAACATTTTTCCTTGCGGGCGTTCTCCTGAATCTCCATCAGTTTCATGATGTCCTGCTTGGTTACCTGGGTTGCCGCAAATTCTGCAATGTTGCTTTCAATGAGCTGGCGGGCCTGGAGCAGCTCAAACGGACCATAGCTGGCAAACTCCAGACTTTCGTCCGCCACAGGAGAGTGTTTAGGCTGATTCGAAATCACATGAATGCCAGAGCCTTTGCGAACCTCAACGTAACCTTCCACTTCCAGCATGATGATCGCTTCACGCACCACGGTGCGGCTCACGCTCTTTTCATCGGCAATGAAGCGCTCAGCGGGGAGTTTGTCACCGACAAGATAGACACCTTGCTCGATGCGATCTTTCAGCTCGGCAGCAAGTTGTTGATATAAACGACGTGGTTCGGTGATTTCCATATGCGCTCCAGGCAGGGTACGGCAGATGATTTGTTATACCACTTTTGCGCACCACTCTCCAGATTTCACCATGAAAAAAGCCGCCCGGAGGCGGCTGGTTTTGTAGGTCGGGTAAGCGTAGCGCCACCCGGCACAGCAATGCTAACTCTGCGTCGCCGGTCCCCCAAGCGTCTCTTTCGCCAGTTCGTCCGCTGATTTGCTTTTCAGCACCGTCCAGATAACGACCGCACCCATCAGGTCGAAGATAGCCAGTACCGCGAACAGCGGGCTGAAACCAATCGTGTCCGCCAGCGCACCGACCACCAGCGCGAACAGGGTACTTGCGGTCCAGGCGGCCATCCCGGTCAGGCCGTTGGCCGTCGCCACTTCGTTACGCCCGAAAACGTCAGACGAGAGCGTAATCAGCGCACCGGACAGCGACTGGTGAGCAAAGCCACCGATACACAGCAGGGCAATAGCCACATACGGACTGGTGAAGAGACCGATCATGCCTGGGCCAATCATCAGCACCGCGCCCATCGTCACCACCATTTTGCGGGAGACGATCAGATTCACGCCAAACCAGCGCTGGAACAGCGGCGGCAGGTAACCCCCCACAATACAGCCCAGGTCTGCGAACAGCATCGGCATCCAGGCGAACATGGCGATCTCTTTCAGGTTAAAGCCATAGACCTTGAACATGAACAGCGGGATCCAGGCGTTAAAGGTGCCCCAGGCCGGCTCAGCCAGGAAGCGTGGCAGGGCGATCCCCCAGAACTGACGGGTTCCCAGGATCTGCCAGACGGACATTTTTTTGCCGTTGTTGGTCTGATGCTGTGCTTCCTGACCACCAATGATGTACTCGCGCTCTTCTTCAGAGAGTTTTTTCTGATCGCGTGGGTGTTTATAGAACACCAGCCACGCCATAGCCCAGGCAAAGCTCAGTACGCCAGAGATAATGAACGCCATCTGCCAGCTGTGCATCACAATGGCCCACACCACCAGCGGGGGGGCAATCATCGCCCCGATGGACGAACCGACGTTGAAGTAACCGACCGCAATGGAACGCTCTTTTGCCGGGAACCACTCAGAGCTGGCTTTCAGCCCTGCGGGGATCATCGCCGCTTCCGCCGCACCTACCGCGCCGCGTGCCAGCGCCAGGCCACCCCAGCTCCCTGCCAGCGCTGTTGCCCCGCAGAACACCGCCCAGGCAATGGCGAAGAAGGCATAACCGATTTTGGTCCCGAGAATGTCCAGCACATAGCCGGCAACAGGCTGCATGATGGTGTAAGCCGCGGAGTAAGCGGCAATGATGTAGGAGTATTGCTGCGTGGAGATGTGCAGCTCTTCCATCAACGTGGGCGCGGCGGCTGCCACGGTGTTACGCGTCAGGTAACCCAGCACGGTGCCCAGCGTCACCAGTGCGATCATATACCAACGTAACCCTTTAATTTTACGCATCTAAAACCTCATCGTTATGTTATTTCCGTGCCAGGGCACGGCAACCTCTCAACCGGTTTCGGGGAGGGCTGTGTAACGGGAGGGGCGTAACCGGGAGAACGTCCCGGAACGGCCCGAACCTTGCCATAAGTAAGCGTGCATAAGTCGGTTTCCGTACCGTTAAATCCGATGTCTGCCACCGGTAATGCATTCCGTCAGCTGCGTGTTTGCGACGGCGAAAAGATAACTTGTCATACAACTTTAAAAGGTGAGTGACATCACAAATGTATGATTCTTTGTGGGGACATTATCTGGCGCAGGTAAAGCCAGTGCTGGCGCGGTCTGGAGGAGGGTTTACCTCATTTGGGGTAATTTTTTTGTCCGGGTTTATTGATCCAACTCACGAAAAAAACTTCGGGCTGTGGAAATTGGTGTGATAACTTTGCAGCATCTGAACATAAGCTTTCTGCCGCTCCCGTTACGAGGAAGACGATAATGACACCGTTTATGACCGACGATTTTCTGTTAGACACTGAATTTGCTCGCCGCCTGTACCACGACTACGCAAAAGACCAGCCCATTTTCGACTACCACTGCCATTTACCGCCGCAGCAGGTAGCCGAAAATTACCGTTTCAAAAACCTGTATGACATCTGGCTGAAGGGTGATCACTATAAATGGCGCGCCATGCGCACTAACGGTGTCCCGGAGCGCCTGTGTACTGGCGACGCAAGCGACCGCGAGAAATTTGACGCCTGGGCGGCTACCGTGCCGCAGACCATCGGTAATCCGCTCTATCACTGGACGCACCTCGAACTGCGCCGTCCGTTTGGCATTACCGGCAAGCTGCTTTCACCGGCCACGGCGGATGAGATCTGGGAGCAGTGCAACGACTTGCTGGCACAGGATAACTTCTCCGCGCGCGGCATCATGAAGCAGATGAACGTGAAAATGGTGGGCACCACCGACGACCCGATCGACTCACTGGAGCACCACGCGGTTATTGCGAAAGACACCGCGTTTGATATCAAAGTGCTGCCAAGCTGGCGTCCGGATAAAGCGTTTAACATTGAACTCGATACGTTTAGCGACTATATGGCGAAGCTGGCTGAAGTCTCCGACACCGACATTCGTCGTTTCGCCGATCTGCAAACTGCGCTGACCAAACGTCTGGACCATTTTGCCGCGCACGGCTGTAAAGTCTCTGACCACGCCCTGGATGTGGTGCTGTTTGCGGAGTCTAACGAAGCCGAGCTGGATAGCATCCTGGCGCGCCGTCTCTCCGGCGAATCCCTGAGCGAGCATGAAGTCGCCCAGTTCAAAACTGCGGTACTGGTGTTCCTCGGTGCAGAATATGCCCGTCGCGGCTGGGTACAGCAGTACCACATTGGCGCGCTGCGTAATAACAACCAGCGTCAGTTCAAACTGCTGGGCGCGGACGTGGGCTTTGACTCCATCAACGACCGTCCGCTGGCCGAAGCGCTCTCTAAACTGCTGAGTAAGCAGAACGAGCAAAATCTGCTGCCAAAAACCATTCTCTACTGCCTGAACCCGCGCGATAACGAAGTGCTGGGCACCATGATTGGCAACTTCCAGGGCGAAGGGATGCCAGGCAAGATGCAGTTCGGCTCCGGCTGGTGGTTCAATGACCAGAAAGATGGCATGGAGCGTCAAATGACGCAGCTGGCACAGCTGGGCCTGTTAAGCCGCTTTGTGGGGATGTTGACCGACAGTCGCAGTTTCCTCTCCTATACCCGCCACGAGTATTTCCGTCGCATTCTCTGCCAGATGATTGGCCGCTGGGTGCATGCAGGCGAAGCACCGGCAGATATCCAGCTGCTGGGTGAAATGGTGAGAAACATCTGCTTCAACAATGCGCGTGACTACTTCGCCATTGAACTGAACTAAGGCCGTTTGAGGTTGATATGCAATACATCAAAATCCATTCGCTGGATAACGTCGCCGTTGCGCTGGCGGATCTGACCGAAGGAACGGACGTCACTTTCGATAATCAGTCGGTTACGTTACGTCAGGCCATTGGACGTGGGCATAAGTTTGCCCTGCTCCCCATTGCGAAAGGGGAGAACGTGGTGAAGTACGGTTTACCGATTGGCCATGCGCTGGAGGATATTGCGCCGGGTGAATACATCCACTCCCACAATACGCGCACCAATCTGAGCGATCTGGACGAGTACAGCTATCAACCTGATTTCCACCCGGAAGAAAAGCAGGCGGCGGATCGTGAGGTACAGATCTACCGCCGCGCCAACGGTGACGTGGGGATCCGCAACGAACTGTGGATCCTCCCGACCGTCGGTTGTGTGAACGGGATCGCGCGTCAAATCCAGACGCGTTTTCTGAAAGAAACCCATGATGCCGAAGGCACTGACGGCGTGCATCTGTTCAGCCACACCTACGGCTGTTCGCAGCTGGGTGATGACCATATTAACACCCGTACCATGCTGCAAAATATGGTGCGTCATCCGAACGCGGGGGCGGTGCTGGTGATTGGCCTGGGCTGCGAGAACAACCAGGTGGATGCCTTCCGGGAGACGCTGGGCGAGTTTGACCCTGACCGTGTGCACTTTATGGTGTGTCAGCATCAGGACGATGAAGTGGAAGCGGGCGTTGAGCAACTGCATCAGCTGTATGAGGTGATGCGTCACGACAAACGCGAGCCGGGCAAACTGAGCGAGCTTAAGTTTGGTCTGGAATGCGGCGGCTCGGACGGTCTTTCCGGCATCACCGCGAACCCCATGCTGGGGCGCTTCTCAGACTATGTGATTGCCAACGGCGGTACCACCGTGCTGACAGAAGTGCCGGAGATGTTCGGTGCTGAGCGTATCCTGATGAGCCACTGCCGTGATGAAGCGACGTTTGAGAAAACGGTCACCATGGTGAATGATTTCAAACAGTACTTCATTGCCCACAACCAGCCAATTTATGAAAACCCATCTCCGGGCAACAAAGCGGGCGGGATCACCACGCTTGAAGAGAAGTCACTGGGCTGTACGCAGAAAGCAGGGGCCAGCCAGGTGGTGGATGTCCTGCGCTATGGCGAACGCCTGAAAACGCACGGGCTTAATCTGCTGAGCGCCCCGGGTAACGACGCGGTAGCCACCAGTGCACTTGCCGGGGCTGGCTGCCATATGGTGCTGTTCAGTACCGGCCGCGGTACGCCGTACGGTGGGTTTGTCCCGACGGTCAAAATTGCCACCAACAGTGAACTGGCGGCGAAGAAAAAGCACTGGATCGACTTCGATGCCGGTCAGCTCATTCACGGCAAAGCGATGCCGCAGCTGCTGACGGAGTTTGTGGATACTATCGTAGCGTTTGCCAACGGCAAACAGACCTGTAACGAGAAGAACGACTTCCGCGAGCTGGCGATCTTTAAGAGTGGGGTGACGCTGTAATCGGTGCGGCCTGATGCCCTCACCCTGACCCTCTCCCACGGGGAGAGGGTACAAACACTCAAAACGGCAACCTCAGGGTTGCCGTTTTGCTGTTAACCTCGCAGGGCGTTCTTCGCTAAACGCGCGTCTTCCGCCTGACAGGCCGCAGCGGTGAACAGCACGTCGGTAGAGGAGTTCAGCGCCGTTTCACAGGAATCCTGCAGCACGCCGATGATAAAGCCGACAGCAACAACCTGCATGGCAATTTCATTCGGGATACCGAACATATTGCACGCCAGCGGGATCAGCAGCAGAGAACCGCCCGCCACGCCGGATGCACCGCACGCACACAGTGATGCCACCACGCTCAGCAGCAGCGCCGTAGGCAGATCCACCGGAATACCCAGCGTATGCACGGCCGCCAGAGTCAGCACGGTAATGGTGATTGCCGCACCCGCCATGTTCACGGTGGCGCCCAGCGGAATCGACACGGAGTAGGTGTCGCGATCGAGGTTCAGCTTTTCAGCCAGCGCCATGTTAACCGGAATGTTGGCTGCAGAGCTGCGGGTAAAGAAGGCATACACGCCGCTTTCACGCAGGCAGGTCAGCACCAGTGGATACGGGTTGCGGCGGATCTGCCAGAACACCAGCAGCGGGTTGATCACCAGCGCCACCAGCAGCATACAGCCTACCAGCACGACCAGTAACTGTGCGTAGCCCCACAGCGCGTCAAAACCTGTGGTTGCCAGCGTGGAAGAGACCAGACCGAAGATCCCGATTGGCGCAAAACGAATCACCAGCTTCACCATGAACGTCACGGCGTTCGAGACATCGTTAACCAGGTTTTTCGTGGTCTCATTACCATGACGCAGCGCGAAGCCCAGACCAATCGCCCAGACCAGGATACCAATGTAGTTTCCGCTCATCAGCGCGGTGATTGGGTTGGAGACCATGCTCATCAACAAACCGCGAAGCACTTCCACAATCCCTGATGGCGGCGTGATATCACCGGCCGCGCTGGTCAGATGCAGCGTGGACGGGAACAGGAAGCTAAACACAACGGCCGTTAATGCCGCAGAGAAGGTTCCCAGCAGATACAGGAACAGAATCGGGCGAATGTTGGTTTTTTGTCCGTGCTGGTGGTTGGCAATCGACGCCATGACCAGCATCAGAACCAGTACCGGTGCCACGGCTTTCAGTGCGCCAACGAAAAGGGTTCCAAGCAGTCCCGTGGCTTCCGCAGCAGGTTTTGACACCATTGCCAGCAGAATACCCAGTACCAGCCCGACCAGAATTTGTTTTACAAGGCTGCCCTGCGCCAGGCGCGCGAACAGACCGCGTGATTGTGTGCTCATACGTTATTCCTGAGTGAAATTGCGTTCCATCCTGGCTGTGCTCTAAGGCACATTTATGTCCGGATGTAAGTATTTGTTTGCCTGGTTGAGTATCAGGGAAAGCGAGGAAAGGCGGAAGCGTAAAATGCTGGATTTTACGTGTTGCGTCATGTTTTTTAACTATTGTTTAACGAAAGTGCCGGGTGGCGCTGCACCACCCGGCAAAACGCACTATGCCTGCTGCTTTTTATCGTTCTGGCGGTTAACCCAGGTATTGATAATCAGCGTCACCAGCAGAATGCCAAACACCACGCCGAGCGAGATGGCGATCGGGATATGGTAGAAATCGACAATCAGCATCTTGATACCGATGAATACCAGGATCACCGACAGACCGTACTTCAGCATTGAGAAGCGCTCAGCCGCGCCTGCCAGCAGGAAGTACATCGCACGCAGACCGAGAATCGCGAACAGGTTTGAGGTCAGCACGATGAACGGGTCAGTGGTGACGGCGAAGATAGCCGGGATACTGTCCACGGCGAAGATCACATCGCTCAGCTCAACCAGAATCAGCACCAGCAGCAGCGGGGTGGCAAACAGCAGGCCGTTCTGACGGACAAAGAAGTGCTCGCTCTCGATCTTGTCGGTCATACGCAGGTGCCCACGGATCCACTTCACCAGCGGCTTTTCGCCAATGCCGGTTTCGTCTTCCTTCGCCAGCGCCATCTTGATCCCGGTGAACAGCAGGAACGCGCCAAAGACGTACAGCAGCCATTCGAACTGGGTAATCAGCCAGCTTCCGGCGAAGATCATGATGGTACGCAGAACGATCGCCCCCAGCACGCCGTAAACCAGCACGCGACGCTGCAGGGCAGCAGGCACGGCAAAGTAGCTGAACAGCATCAGCCAGACGAAGACGTTATCCACCGCCAGCGCTTTTTCAATCAGATAACCGGTGAGGAAGGCGAGTGCCTGAGGATCGGCCACCGCACGGCCTTCGGTCGAGGCCAGATACCACCAGAAGGCGGCGCAGAAGAGCAGAGAGAGGGTAACCCACACCAGCGACCAGACGGCGGCTTGCTTGACGCTCATGCCGTGCTCACCGCGACGGCCCTGCAAAAAGAGGTCGATCGCCAGCATGATGAGCACGACAACCGCGAATCCGCCCCACAACATTGGAGTGCCGACAGAATGCATACTATTTTCCTTACACATAAAAAAACAAAAACGGCTATGGTCAGAAGACGATAGCCGTTAGCTTTTTATGCATAGACCTCGCCTTCCGGCAAGGTCTCACTTACAACCACAAGGGTTGCCCGGCGACCGGATGCGGTTTTGCACGCATCGTAATGACGATCCACCGGCAAGGAAGTTACTCCCCTTTGCTCGTAACAAAATATGTCAGACCATCAGTTTCGTCAATGGTCCACAGTCATTCATTACACAGCTTTACGCGATAGCGTCTGCGCTCACGCCGTCTGCCGGGAAAACCACGCCGGTCTGGCGACGGATTTCCGTTTGCAGTTTGGCCGTGGTGCGGCTTACCGCAAGCCCGGGGTGATTCACCTCGTTGTCTTCCACCAGTCGGGCGAAGACCTCTGCCTCATAGAGCATAGTGTTAATATGCTGAGGCTGCGTCAGCTCCTGCGCTTTACCGCCGCGGGGCACAAAGCTCAGCTTCTGGCATTCGGAGATCTTTTCGATAACCAGCGAGCCGTTTTCACCCTGAATTTCACTTGGCAGGACGGAGTCACTCACTTTGGAGTGCTGCAGCGTGACGCTGAAATCACCGTAATCCAGCACCACGACACCGTGTGCATCCACGCCGCTCTCCAGCAGGCTGGCAGTGGCCGTAACGCCGTGCGGCTCGCCCCACAGGGCAACCGCAGAAGCCAGGCAATAGAAACCGATGTCCATAATCGAGCCGTTTGAGAAGGCCGGATTAAAGGTATTCGGGTTCTCGCCGTCCAGATAACGCTGGTAGCGTGACGAGTACTGGCAGTAGTTAATAAAGGCTTTGCGCACTTTGCCAATCTTCGGCAAAGACTGCTGTAACAGCAGGAAATTCGGCAGACTGGCGGTTTTAAACGCTTCGAACAGCACCACCTGGTTGTCGCGGGCGCACTGAATCGCCGCTTCGACTTCCTGAATATTCGACGCCAACGGCTTCTCGCAAATGACATGTTTTTTATGGCTGAGGAAAAGCCGGGTTTGCGGGAAGTGCAGGGCGTTCGGGCTGGCGATGTAGACCGCGTCAATCGCGTCGCTTTGCGCCATCTCATCAAGCGAGGTGAACAGATGTTCAACCAGGTAATCATTCGCGAAAGCCTGCGCCTGTTCAGGGCTGCGGGAATAGACTGCGGTGAGCTTAAATTTGCCGGTTTCGTGGGCGGCGTCGACGAACTGGCGCGTGATCCAGTTCGTACCAATGACTGCGAAACGTATCATAAACGTTTACGTACTCCGTAGCGGGGAACCTTTAGCCACTGTAGCACGTGATTGTTGCAAAACCAGTGCGCTACTGCGCATTACTCTTTAACGATAAATGCGTAAGCCACAAGCGGGTATCAAACTCCAGCTGATGGTACTGCGGCTCCATATGGCAGCACAGGGAGTAGAACGCCTTGTCATGCTCTTTCTCTTTGAGGTGCGCCAGCTCGTGTACCACGATCATTCGCAGAAAGGCTTCCGGTGCGTTACGAAAGACGGTGGCGACGCGGATCTCGGCTTTCGCTTTCAGCTTGCCACCCTGCACGCGGGAGATGGCGGTGTGCAGGCCGAGCGCATTTTTCAGCACGTGGATCTTGTTGTCGTACATCACTTTATTGATCGGCGGCGCGCTCTTCAGATACCGGTTTTTGAGATCCTGCGTATACTGCCAGAGGGCTTTATCGGTCGCGACATCGTGCGTGCCGGGATAGCGTTTTTCCAGCACCGCCCCCAGCTTTTGCTCGGCAATTAACGTGCGTACCTGGGAGAGCAGATGCTCCGGGTAGCCCTGGAGATAAGTCAGCTGGTTCATCAAAACCCCAAAATAAGTTGAAAACGGGTATACTCACGCACCCTTTTCAGGGATAACGCCGAAATTTTACCATTCAGGAGGGCCGATGAGCCACTTAGACAACGGTTTCCGTTCACTCAACCTTAAACGTTTCCCGGAGACGGACGACGTTAACCCGCTTCAGGCGTGGGAAGCGGCGGATGAATATCTGCTGCAACAGTTGGATGACACTGAAATTCGCGGCCCGGTTCTGATCCTGAATGATGCCTTCGGAGCGCTGGGCTGCGCCCTGGCGGCGCACACGCCTTACAGCATTGGCGATTCATACTTAAGCGAGCTGGCGACGCGTGAAAACCTGCGTCACAACGATCTCGACGAAGCCAGCGTGAAGTTCCTCGACAGCACCGCAGACTACCCGCAGGCGCCGGGCGTGGTGCTGATTAAAGTGCCAAAAACCATGGCGTTGCTGGAGCAGCAGCTGCGTGCATTACGTAAGGTCGTCACGCCAGAGACGCGCATCATCGCAGGCGCGAAGGCGCGTGATATTCACACCTCAACGCTGGAGCTGTTCGAGAAAGTGCTCGGCCCGACCACCACGACGCTGGCGTGGAAAAAAGCGCGCCTGATTAACTGTACCTTCAGCGCGCCGGAACTGGCTGACGCGCCAGAGACGCTGAGCTGGAAGATGGAAGGCACCGACTGGACCATCCACAACCACGCGAATGTCTTCTCACGCACTGGCCTGGATATCGGCGCACGTTTCTTTATTGAACATCTGCCGGAAAATCTGGAAGGGGAGATTGTGGATCTCGGCTGCGGTAACGGCGTGATTGGCCTGACGCTGCTGGCAAAGAACCCACAAGCCAGCGTGGTCTTTAGCGACGAATCGCCAATGGCAGTGGCGTCGAGCCGTCTGAACGTGGAAACCAACATGCCAGAGGCGCTGGATCGCTGCGAGTTTATGATCAATAACGCGCTGTCCGGCGTAGAGCCTTTCCGCTTCAACGCCGTGTTCTGCAACCCACCGTTCCACCAGAAGCATGCCCTGACGGATAACGTTGCGTGGGAGATGTTCCACCATGCGCGCCGCTGCCTGAAAATTAACGGCGAGCTGTATATCGTGGCCAACCGTCACCTGGACTACTTCCACAAGCTGAAGAAGATTTTCGGTAACTGCGTCACCATCGCCACCAATAACAAGTTTGTGGTCTTGAAAGCGGTGAAGCTGGGGCGTCGTCGCTAAATAACCAGTGCAAGCTGGGTGCCCTGCGCAATGGCCCGCCGCGCATCCAGCTCCATCGCCACATCGCACCCGCCGATTAAATGCACCGTTTTACCCGCCTCACGCAGTGGATCCGCCAGATCCCGCTTCGGCTCCTGCCCGGCACATAAAATGACATGATCCACGCGCAGCAGCTGCGGCTCACCGCCGATCGTGACGTGCAGGCCGTCATCGTCGATCTTCTGGTAGCTCACCGCCGGGATCATCTTCACGCCGCGCGAGAGCAGGGTGGCGCGGTGGATCCAGCCGGTTGTTTTCCCCAGTCCTTCACCCGGCTTACTCGCTTTGCGCTGCAGCATCACGATCTGCCGTGGGCTTTTCGGCAGCTGTGGTCCTTCCGGGCGCAGGCCGCCGGACTGGCTCAGGCTGGTGTCGATGCCCCATTCCACGCAAAATTCCGCAATGTTCTGGCTGGTGGCCTCGCCCGGCTGGCTTAAATACATGGCGGTATCAAAGCCAATCCCACCGCAGCCGATAATGGCCACGTTTTCCCCAACCGGCGCTTTATCGCGCAGCACATCGAGATAGCTCAGTACTTTAGGATGATCGATGCCCTCGATCGCAGGCGTGCGCGGGGCGATCCCGCTCGCCAGGATCACCTCGTCGTAATCCACAAGATCTGGCGCGCTCACCCACTGGTTGAGCCGCAGATCCACACCCGTTAGCGCGATCATCCGGCGGTAATAGCGCAGCGTTTCATAGAACTCCTCTTTGCCGGGGATCTGTTTGGCAATATTAAACTGCCCGCCAATCTCGCCAGCGGCATCGTACAGCGTCACGCTGTGCCCGCGCGACGCCGCATTTATTGCAAACGCCAGCCCTGCGGGGCCCGCCCCCACAACCGCCAGGCGTTTTGGGTTTACTGCCGGGAGTACCGGCATTTTGGTTTCATGGCAGGCGCGGGGGTTAACCAGGCAGGAGGTCACTTTCCCGACGAAGATCTGATCCAGACAGGCCTGGTTACAGCCGATGCAGGTGTTGATCTCATCCGCCCGCCCGCTTTGCGCTTTGGAGAGCAGCTCAGCATCCGCCAGGAACGGACGCGCCATCGACACCATATCGGCATCGCCACGTGCGATGACATCATCCGCCACCTGCGGATCGTTAATACGGTTAGTGGTCACCAGCGGAACAGACACTTTGCCTTTCAGCTTGCGCGTAACCCAGGTGAAGGCGGCGCGCGGTACAGGCGTGGCGATAGTCGGGATACGCGCCTCGTGCCAGCCAATCCCGGTATTGATGAGGGTGGCACCGGCGGCTTCAATCGCCTGCGCCAGCTGGACGGTCTCGTCAAACGTCCCGCCACCTTCCACCAAATCCAGCATCGACAGGCGGAAGATGATAATAAAGTCAGCGCCCGCACGTTCACGCACGGCGCGTACCACTTCGACGGCAAAGCGCATGCGTCGCGCATAATCGCCGCCCCATTCGTCGTCACGCTGGTTCGTGCGGGCCGCGAGGAATTCGTTAATCAGATAGCCCTCGGAGCCCATCACCTCGACGCCGTCATAGCCCGCTTCACGCGCCAGCGCCGCACAGCGGGCGAAGTCGTCAATCAGCGCCAGCACTTCATCGTGGCTAAGGGCATGCGGTTTGAAGCGGTTAATCGGTGCCTGAATGGCCGACGGCGCAACCAGATGCGGCTGATAGCTATAACGCCCGGTATGCAGGATTTGCAGGGCAATTTTCCCGCCTTCATTGTGAACGGCATCGGTCACAATGCGGTGGTGCGGCAGCTGTGATACATCGTTAAGTACCGCTCCGCCTTCCATCCCCACCCCTGAGGGCGCTGGAGCCACACCCCCGGTGACGATCAGCGCCACCCCGTGGCGTGCGCGTTCGGCATAGAAGGCCGCCAGACGCTCGGCCCCGTCCGGATGCTCCTCCAGCCCGGTATGCATTGAGCCCATCAACACGCGGTTTTTGAGCGTTGTGAACCCCAGATCGAGGGGGGCGAATAACGACGGGTAGCGGCTCATAGTCTCTTCCAGTGTAAAATTATTGTTATGTGGTCGGATGAGTTACTAATTTAGCCAGCAGGAAGTAAAAGGGAAAAGGGGAATGCAGTGATTGTGATGGGATTCAAATAATGCCCTCACCCTAACCCTCTCCCTAATGGAGAAGGGACTCAATCTCCCTCTCCCTTAGGGAGAGGGGCGGGGTGAGGGGGAACGCACCAGCCCCGGCGCCTGCCACATTGATGTCGTCAGCCCGCTGTCCACCAGCCCGAGCTGGTCGGCGTACACCGCCTGCCACTTCTGCATCATGCCATCGTACAGCGCCCGGTGCTGCGGGTTCGGGGTAAACTCGCGGCTCCATTTCACCAGCCGCTCGCCGGTGGTGGCCATATCCGCAAACAGTCCGGCCCCGGCTCCGGCGGCAATCGCGCAGCCCAGCGCCGTCGCCTCTTTCACTTCCGGTACGCGCACCGGCAAACCGGTGACGTCACTTAAAATCTGGCTCCATAGCGCCCCCTTCGAACCGCCTCCGGCAAACACCAGGCTCTCGAAGTTAACGCCGGAGAAACGTGAGATCTGCGCCAGATTGCAGGCCGAGACAATCGCCGCGTTCTCTTCCAGTGCGCGGAACAGCGTCGCTTTGTTGCACTTTTCCGGGTCGATGGAGAGGTTAATAAACGACGGGGCGGCGTGGTACCACTGCTTAAAATGCATCGCGTCGGAGAAGATGGGCATCACGCCATGCGAACCCGCGGGCACCCGGCTCGCCATCTCCTCGAGCAGGGAATAGGTGTCCATCCCCATACGTTCGGCGATCAGCTTCTCTTCCGCGCAGAAGGCGTCGCGGAACCAGCGCATGGTCAGGCCGGTGAAGAAGCTTATCGACTCCGCCTGCGCCATACCGGGGATGACATGTGGGTTCACGCGAATGTTCATGTCGGGGTCGGTGCGCACCTGCGGCAGGTTGACCACCTGCTGCCAGAAGGTGCCACCCAGCACCGCCGTTTGCCCGGCGCGCACCACGCCCAGCCCCAGACAGCCCAGCTGTACGTCGCCACCGCCCATCACCACAGGCGTGCCTTCACGCAGGCCGCTCTGCCGGGCGGCATCATGGGTGATGGCACCCAGAACAGTGCCGGTCTCTTTCACCGGGGAGAGGATATCGGCACGCAGCCCGGCCATATCCAGCAGCGCTGGCCGCCAGTCGCGGGAGAAGAGATCCAGCATCCCCGTAGTGCCCGCGTTAGACGGGTCGACCGCCAGCTCGCCGGAGAGCTTCGCCGCCAGCCAGTCGCTGATCATGGTAATAGTGGCAGCCTTGCGATAGATATCCGGGCGATGATGCGCCAGCCACAGCAGACGCGGCATGGCGCTCAGGGCCAGGGTCTGGCCGGAAACGTCGTATACTTCGGATTCAAACTGGTTGTCGTGGATCTCTTTAAGTTCAGCCACCTCGCGGCTGGCGCGGGCGTCGACGTTGGCGCAAGCCCAGATGGCCTCGCCGTTGCGGTCATACAGAACAATCCCTTCGCGCATGGAGCAGCAGGCGACGGACTGGATATCTGCCGCGCTCAGGTGCGCGCGATCCAGCGCCTGGTGGATGCACTGGCAGGTGAGCCGCCAGTTGGTCTCGAGGTCGAACTCCATCGAGCCCGGCACATTTTCCACGCTCAGGTGCTTCCACTCGGCCTGACCCACGGCAACCTGGTTGCCCTGCAGATCGAAAATAACGGCACGCACGCTGCCTGTCCCTGCATCTAACGCTAAAAGGTAACTCATGAGTTTGCCTCGTTGTTAGCGCAGGGCTTACCCCGTTACGTCAGGGCCAGCACCGCGCGGGCTGTTGTCTCTTCCGTCACCAGGCCATTGATACGGCGACCTTTCAGTGCGGCGTAAATCGCATCAGCTTTCTCAACACCGCCGGCCACGCCAACGATGGTGGGCAACTGCGCCAGTTCATCAAGCGTGACGCCCAGCAGTTCTTTGTGGATCTCCAGCTCCTCAACGCACTCTCCTTCGGCAGTGAGGAAATAACCGAGAATGTCGCCGACCGCCCCTTTACGGGCATACATCAGCTGTTCACCTTCGCTGATGTAGCCTGAGCGCAATATCGTTGCATCACGGCGCTGGTTCACGGACCCAATCCCGACCACCGCCACGTCGGCGGCCGTTGCGGCGAGGATCACGTCCCGCACGCTGGTTTCGCGTTTTAAGATCCCGGCCACCTCGGCGGAAGAGACGCGAAGCGGGGCGGGGATCATGCTGACGCTGCATGCCGCGTCCAGCTGGCCGATACCGGTCATATACGGCCCCACGCCGCCGGAAAGGGTCACCAGACGGATCTGCTGTGAACTGATAAAGCCGCTTAAGTGCTGCAGGCTGCTCATGGTGGTTTCACCAAATCCCACCGCTAACAGCTGGCCGGGTTCCAGCACGCCCATTAACGACTGCGCGGCACCAATGCCTAACCGCACGTTCATTGGCGGGGTATTCAGCGCTGGCAGCACGCGCACCAGCTTTAGCCCAAAGCGTTGCTGCAGTTCGGTTTCCAGTGCCAGACAGCCCTCATAGCGGGAGTTGATCTGCACGCGGATCACCCCGGACTGGCGACCTTTCTCCAGCAGGCGAGAGATCTTCAGGCGCGGCAGGCCGAGCCGTTCGCCAATGTCGTTTTGCGTCAATCCGTCGTGGTAGTAACACCAGGCCACGCGGGCAACCAACTCCTCTTCCGCCAGTGCCAGCCCGGCAAACCGACCTTCTTCCGCAGTGCGTTTATCGCTCATAATTGAACTCTTATAAAAATTTAGATCATATGTTCGTGACGGCGCAGGTCGAAAATGTGAGCCACGCGGCAAAACGGATCTTTTAGATAGTTTCTGGTTCAGTTGGATCTTAATCGATAAAACTGTGATCCCTGCACGGTTGTAAATATAGTTCACCGTCTACGCTTTTGAACATTATTAAATCTAAAAATCATTTGTTCAATAGCGGAGCGATGATGACCCCACTTATCGAAGCACGAGCCATCTGCAAGCAGTTTTCCGGGGTGCCGGTTTTGAAAGGCATTGATTTCACGCTGCTTGCGGGCCAGGTACATGCGCTGATGGGCGGGAACGGCGCGGGTAAATCGACGCTGATGAAGATCATCGCCGGGGTGGAGACGCCGGACAGCGGTGAACTTTCCGTAGCAGGCCATTCATATGCGCGGCTCACGCCCGTGCAGGCGCACAAGTTAGGTATCTATCTGGTGCCGCAGGAACCGCTCCTGTTCCCCAATCTGACGGTGCGGGAAAACATCCTTTTCCGCCTGCCGCGTGAAAGGGAACGAGAGAAACGGCTGACGGAGAAGCTGCAGCAGTTGCAGTGCCAGCTAAATCTCGACGCCACCGCCAGCACGCTGGAAGTGGCGGATCAGCAGATGGTGGAGATCCTGCGCGGTCTGATGCGTAACGCGACGATCCTGATCCTCGACGAACCCACGGCGTCCCTCACGCCCGGTGAAACCGAACGCCTGTTTCGCCAGATCCGCGCCCTGCAGGATCTGGGCGTCGGCATCGTCTTTATTTCGCATAAATTGCCGGAGATCCGCCAGCTGGCAAGCCACGTCTCGGTGATGCGCGACGGTGCCGTGGTGCTCAGCGGGGAAACCGCGCAGTTCGACGATAACGCGCTGATTGCCGCCATGACGCCGGTGAGCCGGGAGAAAGGCTTAAGCGATGCGCAAAAACTGTGGCTGGCGCTGCCGGGAAACCGTCGCACCCAGCCGCAGGATTTTCCGGTGCTGCGCGTGGACGAGCTTACCGGGGAGGGTTTTATCGATCTCTCGCTTGAGATCTACGCAGGCGAGATCGTCGGTCTGGCCGGTCTGGTCGGATCCGGGCGCACCGAATTTGCCGAGACGCTCTACGGCCTGCGTGCGGTGCGTGGCGGACGGGTCTGGCTGGAGAATCAGGAGATCACTCACGAGAGCGTGGGCGCCCGGCTGGACAAAGGCCTGGTTTATCTGCCGGAAGACAGGCAGGTGTCCGGCTTGTTCCTGGATGCACCGATCCGCTGGAACACGGTGGCGCTGAACGAGCCGTCTCTCTGGCAGCAACGCAAGCGGGAGTCCGCGGTGGTGGAGCGTTACCACCGGGCGCTGGGGATCAAACTTAACCATGCGGATCAAACCGTGCGCACCCTCTCCGGCGGGAATCAGCAAAAAGTGCTGCTGGCCCGCTGTCTGGAAGCCAACCCGTTACTGCTGATCGTCGATGAACCGACGCGCGGCGTGGATGTGTCGGCACGTGCTGATATCTACCAGCTCATCAAAAGCGTGGCCGCGCAGAACGTGGCGGTGCTGATGATCTCAAGCGATCTCGATGAGTTTCCTGGCCTTGCCGATCGCGTTCTGGTGATGCACCAGGGCGTGCTCAGCGGCGAGTTGCCGCGCCATGCCGTCAGCCTCGATCGGATGATGGCGCTGGCGTTCGGAGGACAATCATGAAGACGTTACTGAAAAACCGCGAGCTGAGCGCGTTTCTCGCCATTCTGGCGTTGTTTGCCGTGCTGGTGGCGCTTAATCCGGCGTACCTGAGCCTTCAGACGCTGGGGATGATCTTCGCCAGCGCGCAAATCCTGATCCTGCTGGCGCTTGGCGCCGCGCTGGTGATGCTGACCCGCAATATTGACGTCTCCGTGGGCTCCACCGTGGGGCTCTCCGCCATCGCGATCGGCGTGGCGCTGAACAATGGCTACAGCCTGCCGGTGTCGATGCTGTTCGCGCTGTCTGTCGGCGCGCTGGCAGGGGCGTTCAACGGGTTTCTGGTGGTGGCGCTGCGCATCCCGGCGATTGTTGCCACCCTCGGTACGCTGGGGCTGTATCGCGGGGCGATGCTGCTCTGGACCGGCGGGAAGTGGATCGAAGGGCTGCCGCCAGCGCTGAAATCCCTCTCAGAACCGGTTGCGGTTGGTATCTCACCGCTCGGCATGGTGGTGCTGTTTTTAGCCGCTGTCGGCGCGTGGACGCTCTCGCGTACCGCCTTCGGCCGGGATTTCTACGCCGTGGGCGATAACCTTGCCGCCGCGCGCCAGCTGGGCGTGGCGGTCAACCGCACGCGGATGATCGCCTTTACCCTCAATGGCATGCTGGCGGCCTGCGCCGGAATTGTCTTTGCTTCCCAGATTGGCTTTGTGCCAAACCAGACCGGCAGCGGGCTGGAGATGAAAGCCATCGCCGCCTGCGTGCTCGGCGGCATTTCGCTGCTGGGCGGGACGGGCACGCTGATTGGCGCACTGCTGGGGGCTTTTTTCCTGACGCAAATCGACACCGTACTGGTGCTGTTTAAGCTCCCGGCGTGGTGGAACGACTTTATCGCCGGGCTGGTGCTGCTGGGCGTGCTGGTGCTCGACGGGCGTCTGCGCCAGGCGCTGGCGCGTCATCAGCGGGCGCTGAAATACGCTCGCTTCCAGCCGGGTAACAGAGGGGGAAAGCACGTCACCCCATTTCCCAAACGCAAAAAAGAGGTGGCGTAAATGAAGCTTAACTGGGAAAGCGCGCTGCTGATCTTACTGGTGCTGGAGATCCTGCTCTTTGGCGCCATTAACCCGCGGATGCTCGACATCAATATGCTGCTGTTCAGCACCAGCGATTTCATCTGCATCGGTATTGTGGCGCTGCCGCTGACGCTGGTGATCATCAGCGGCGGGATCGATATCTCCCTCGGTTCGACCATCGGCCTGTGCGCCATTGCGCTGGGGGTGATGATGCAATCGGGCTGGCCGATGGCGGTCGCCATTCCTCTGACGCTGCTGCTGGGCCTGCTGTGCGGGCTGGTGAATGCGGCGCTGATCCACTACACCGGCATCAGCCCGTTAGTCATCACTCTCGGCACGCTCTACCTCTACGGCGGCGGGGCGCTGCTGCTCTCCGGCATGGCGGGCGCGACGGGCTATGAGGGCATCGGCGGCTTCCCGGACAGCTTTACCGCGTTCGCTAACCTGACCGTGTCAGGTCTGCCCATTCCACTGGTGCTGTTTGCGCTCATTACGCTCTTCTTCTGGCTGATTACCCACCGCGGGCGCTTTGGGCGGCATCTGTTCTTAATCGGCCAGAACCCGCGCGCCGCGCACTATGCGGCGCTGTCGGTTAACGGCATGCCCTACGCGCTGTATGGCCTGGTGGGCGTCGCCTCGGCCATTGCCGCCCTGGTGATGGTCTCTTATTTCGGTTCCGCGCGTTCGGATCTGGGGCGCGATCTGCTGATGCCTGCCCTCACCGCCGCCGTGCTCGGCGGGGCGAATATTTACGGCGGGTCAGGATCGGTTATCGGTACGGCACTGGCAGCGCTGCTGGTGGGGTACCTGCAGCAGGGTTTACAGATGGTCGGCATCCCCAACCAGGTGTCGAGCGCGCTGTCAGGGGCGCTGTTGGTTGTGGTGGTGATGGGACGTTCGCTGAGTCTGCACCGTGAATGGGTGCGTTCTCTCTTTAGAAAACTATCCGGAGCGTAAGATGAAAACAAAACTGATAGTCCTGGCAATGGCCCTCAGCTTCGCCTCGGCGCAAGCGGCGGACCGCATCGCCTTTATCCCGAAGCTGGTGGGGGTGGGCTTCTTCACCAGCGGTGGCAACGGCGCGAAAGAGGCGGGGAAAGACCTCGGCGTGGACGTCACCTACGACGGCCCCACCGAGCCGAGCGTCTCCGGCCAGGTGCAGCTCATCAATAACTTCGTCAACCAGGGCTATAACGCCATTATTGTCTCCGCCGTGTCGCCGGATGGCCTTTGCCCGGCGCTGAAGCGCGCCATGCAGCGCGGCGTCAAAGTGCTGACCTGGGATTCCGACACCAAACCGGAGTGCCGCAGCATTTACATCAACCAGGGTACCCCGGAGCAGCTCGGTGGCCTGCTGGTGGAGATGGCCGGGAAGCAGGTGACAAAACCGAATGCCAAAGTGGCCTTCTTCTACTCCAGCCCGACCGTCACCGACCAGAACCAGTGGGTGAAAGAGGCGAAGGCCAAAATCGAAAAAGATCATCCCCAGTGGCAGATCGTGACCACCCAGTTTGGCTATAACGACGCCACCAAATCCCTGCAAACCGCCGAAGGGATCTTAAAAGCGTACCCGGATCTGGATGCGATCATCGCCCCGGACGCCAACGCCCTGCCTGCGGCGGCGCAGGCGGCGGAAAACCTGAAGCGGGAAGGGGTGGCGATTGTCGGATTCAGTACGCCTAACGTGATGCGCCCGTACGTCGAGCGCGGCACGGTTAAAGCCTTCGGCCTGTGGGATGTGGTGCAACAGGGCAAAATTGCGGTCAATGTCGCCGATCGTTTGTTGAAAAAAGGTGATCTTAACGTCGGCGACAGCGTGGAGGTCAAAGATATCGGTACGCTGAAGGTCGAGCCGAACAGCGTCCAGGGCTACCAGTATGAAGCAAAAGGCAACGGCATCGTGCTGCTGCCAGAGCGCGTGGTGTTCACCAAAGAGAACATCAACAAATACGATTTCTGACGGGGGAGCAAATGGCTGATTTAGACGACATCAAAGACGGTAAGGATTTTGGCATCGGTACACCGCAGCAAAACGTACCGTTCACCCTGAAGGGCTGTGGCTCGCTGGACTGGGGCATGCAGTCCCGGCTTTCGCGTATCTTCAACCCAAAAAGCAACCGCACAGTGATGCTGGCCTTTGACCACGGTTACTTCCAGGGGCCGACCACCGGTCTTGAGCGTATCGATCTCTCTATCGCACCGCTGTTCGCCGAAACCGATGTGTTGATGTGTACCCGCGGTATTTTGCGCAGCACCGTCCCGGCCGCCACCAATAAACCGGTGGTCCTGCGCGCCTCGGGAGGGAATTCGATTTTAGGCGAGCTCTCCAACGAGTGCGTGGCGGTGGCGATGGAGGATGCCCTGCGCCTGAACGTCTGCGCGGTGGCGGCGCAGGTGTACATTGGCAGTGAATTCGAGCATCAGTCGATCAACAACATCATCAAGCTGGTGGACGCGGGGGCACGTTACGGGATGCCCGTGCTGGCGGTGACGGGGGTGGGCAAAGAGATGGCACGCGATGCGCGGTACTTCTCGCTCGCCAGCCGGATTGCCGCCGAAATGGGGGCGCAGTTCGTTAAAACCTATTTTGTGGATGACGGTTTTGAAAAAGTGACCGCCAGCTGCCCGGTGCCGATCGTCATCGCCGGGGGGAAAAAGCTGCCGGAGCACGAGGCACTGGAGATGTGCTGGCGCGCGATTGATCAGGGAGCCTCCGGCGTGGACATGGGGCGTAATATCTTCCAGTCCAGCGCGCCGCTCGCCATGCTGAAGGCGGTGAAGAAAGTAGTTCACGAGAACATGAGCGCCCGGGAGGCGTTCCAGTTCTGGCAGGAAGAGAAACAGGGAGAAGCGAAATGAACGTGACGTTAGTGGAGATCAACATCAAACCCGAGCGGGTGGACGAGTTTCTGGAGGTGTTTCGCGCCAACCACGAGGGCGCGATTCAGGAGCCGGGAAACCTGCGTTTTGACGTGTTGCAGGACCCCCGGGTGAAAACCCGGTTCTTTATCTACGAGGCCTATAAAGACGAAGAGGCGGTGCTGGCGCACAAGAAAACGCCGCACTATCTGGCGTGCGTGGATAAGCTTGAGGAATTGATGTCGGAGCCGCGCAAAAAACGCAGTTTTGTGGGGCTGCTGCCGGAGTGACAGGCGTGCCCGGTGGCGCTGTCCTTACCGGGCCTACAGGCACGAGTTCGTGTTGATTGTGTAGGCCGGGCAAGCGCAGCGCCACCCGGCGTTTTTCAGGCCAGTTCCAGTTCCGCAAGGATCGCTGAAAGCGCCTCGCGCGGCTCTCCCTGAATCGCCTGCAACGGGAACGGCAATCCGGGTGTTGCCACTTTTCCCCTCATTTCCGCCGCTGCCGCGATGACCCTTACGCTACCGTAACGACGGAACAGATCCCATAGCGGCTCTAACCGTTCTGACTCAGTACTCTTCCCCGAACGCGCTATCGCCAGCGCCGCTTTTGGAAACAACCCCGCGAGAACCGAATACCACACGTCAAACCCGGCCTGCAGGGCGGAGGCTGCCCGCCAGTCACCGGCGATACCCAGTGTGACCGTATCAGGAAGCCGGGCACGTACCTGAGACAGATCCTCCGGCACGCGGCCAAGCTTGATGGAACCCACATTCGGCAGAGACGCGACGGCAAAGAGCAATTCATCACTAAACGCAAAACCGGTCGTGGCAGGGTTATCGTAAATGCACAGCGGTACGGAGAGATGGTGGGTCACCGTTTCATAGAGCTTAAACACTTCCTCATCCGTTAATCGCTGGTACGACACGGGCGCCAACAGCACGCCGGAGACTCCGGCCGTTTGCGCGTCGTCAGCCAGACGCAGAATATCGTCCAGCCGCAGTGCGCCGATGCTGACGATGACCGGTATGCCACCGGCATGCTCCACCGCGCAGCGTGTCACCCGGGCACGCTCTTCAACGGTCAGATAGGCATAGCTCCCCGTCGAGCCAAGAATGCCCAGTGAATCCACGCCTGCCTCAACCACGGGAGAGAGCAGACGCGTAAACGCCTGCTCATCAAACGTGCCGTTTTTCAGGGGCGTTAATGGAAACGCGCTGACTCCACGAAACATTTTTTATCCTCTTACAGTGTCAGTAACTGCCTGTGCGCCACTGCGCCCGGCATCAGACGTTGCAGGTTATCCACCAGATCCGCGCCAGCTTCTTCCAGTGCTGTAAGCGGCATTGACGGCAGACTTTCCAGAATAAACCACATGGTTTGCGCCTGACTGTCAAGACGAGTGCGTATCCCCTGGCGCCAGTTCCAGCGACGGCAGGTGACGCCGAGGTCGTCGCGCCAGATAACCTCGCCCGGCTCCGGGTATTCCGCCACCGGCTGCCCCTCTTTGACGGTATCAAACGGCTCGCTGCCGTCCGCCAGCGTCAGACGTGGCGCCCCCGTGTAAGCCGCAAGATTTTCTCCACCAACCGGGATGGCGTAGCGAATGCTCACCGCGTTGTAGATATCCACCACCGGATCCAGCGGCGGCAGCGAGCCGTCTTTTAAGACCCGCTTACGCAGGGCGGATGCCGAGCAGGGCGTGCGTTTCGGTTTTGCGCCGAAGGCCTTAAACACCTCATCCCAGCCGGAAAGGTGCGCGTCAGCCCACGGAACATCATCATTCAACATTTGCTGGCAGGCCTGCCTGAGCACGGCCGGAGCGACTTCCGGGTGGGTAATCGGCGCAGCGTCAACCACAATGCTCAGCGCCCGAAAGCCCGGGGCAATCCCGGCAAGACGCGGGTCTATTGACGGCGTAACGAGAGACATAAATAATCCTGTATTGACTGTTTTATACCATGGTAGTGACCAATGACTGAAAAAGTCAATATAATGACTGAACAGGGTGCCGATATCGCCCAGGTAAGCCTGGCGGTCGCCAGCCGTATTCGCAACTGGCGTAAAGAGAAAAAACTGTCGCTGGATGAGCTCTCGCGGCGTGCCAGCGTCAGCAAAGGCATGCTGGTGGAGATCGAGAAAGGGGCGGCTAACCCCAGTATCGCAATTCTGTGCAAGCTGGCTGCCGCGCTCGGCGTGTCGGTGGCGGATATTGTGAATGTCTCCAGCGAACCGCGGGTGCATATCATTGAGGACGCGGCGATCCCGGTGCTGTGGCAGGGGGAAAAGGGCGGACGCGCCAGACTGCTGGCAGGAACCGCGGGCCCGGATATGATTGAGCTATGGCAGTGGGAGATGCAGCCGGGAGAGCGATTTACCTCTTCCGGGCATCCGGCGGGAACCTTTGAGCTGTTGCACGTGAACGAAGGCGTTTTATCGCTGACAGTGGGCGAGGCGGTGACGCAGGTTGCTGCCGGGGCATCGGCGGTGGCGAAAACTGAAGCGGCGCACGGCTATGCCAATGAAGGCAATACCGTGCTTCGCTTCACCATGACGGTGGCGGAGTTTCACCGATAAAAAGCAGCCGGTGGCGCCGCGCCACCCGGCGTTTTTTACGCTTCCTCCACACTCACGCGCAGTGCCGCCAGCGCTTTACTCGCCGCCTTCAGCACCTGCTCACACTGCTCAATCGTCAGCGTCAGCGGTGGCTCAATGCGGATGGTTTTGGCGTTGTTGAGCGTGCCAGCCACCAGCACCCGCTGGCGGAACATCTCGCTCGCGAAGCTGTAGCCGATTTCGTTGTCAACAAACTCAATGGCCATCAGCATCCCTTTGCCTCGTGCCTCCTGGATCAGATCCGGGTATTCACGTCCCAGCTGACGGAAACCGTCCAGCAGCATGTCGCCTTTCTGCTCCGCCTGCGCAGGCAGGTTTTGCTCCAGCAGCACGTTGATGGTGGCCAGCGCGGCCGCACAGGCCAGCGGGTTACCGCCAAAGGTGGTGGTATGCAGGAACGGGTTGTCGAACAGCACCGAGAAGACCTCTTCGGTGGCAACCGTCGCACTAATCGGCATTACGCCGCCGCCGAGCGCTTTCGCCAGACACAGAATGTCCGGCTGAACGTTCTCGTGCTCGCAGGCGAACATCTTGCCGGTACGTCCCATGCCGGTCTGCACTTCGTCGAGGATCAGCAATGCGCCAAACTCATCGCACAGCTGACGCACGGCAGGCAGATAGCCCTGCGGAGGCAGGATCACGCCGCCTTCACCCTGAATAGGCTCCAGGATCACCGCGGCTACGTCATCACCGGTTTTACGGCATTCGCTGAGCACGGTGCGCATGGCGTTAATGTCGCCGAACGGCACGTGGCGGAAGCCCGGCAGCAGCGGCATAAACGGTTTACGGAAGGTGGATTTGGCGGTCGCTGACAGGGCGCCCAGGGATTTACCGTGGAACGCGCCGCTGGTGGCGACAAAGGTGAATTTCCCGCGCGGCGACTGGTACGCTTTGGCGAGTTTAAGCGCCGCTTCGACCGATTCCGTGCCGCTGTTGCAAAAGAAACTGTACTTCAGTTTGCCGGGCGTTAAGGCTGCCAGCGTTTTCGCGAGCATGGCGCGAAGCGGGTCGAGCAGTTCCTGGCTATGGAGAGGTTGTTTCGCGAGTTGATTCTGTACGGCGGAAACCACTACTGGATTACGGTGCCCCACGTTGAAAATGCCAAAACCACCCAGGCAATCAATAAACTCCTGTCCCTGGGTGTCGACAAGCGTATTCAGACTTCCCGCTTGCCACTCTACGGCTCCGTAATCCCCGCCGGCGGTAACAGATTTGCGATACTCCAGAAAACCTGGATTGACGTGCTCTTTAAAGTAATCGATGACCTCTCGGTTAAGTTGTTTCATCTCCTCATGATCAAGCGTTCGCTTCTCAATGAGATTCAGTGCGTGCGCGGTACAGGCAAGAGCCGAGGCGCTGGAAGGTAACCTGTTCAAAATATGCTCCCGGGGATCGCGTATCACATGATACTGCGTTAAGTATTGCAGGGATTACGCCACTTCAGCGGACTTAACGAAAATCGGGATAAACGCCAGGTTAAAATAATGTTGCGCAATATTTAATCATGCCGATGTTTTCCAAACGGGATTTAGCGGTACGGAAAACGGGCGCAAGAAGACGTGCATGGAGTCAATTGCACCAGGGGGGGGCAGGCGGTGCGACTTAAGTGGGCGTTAACAGATCATCCTTTGCAGGTAATTTCATTCCGAAAGTATTTAAAATCAATCAATTATAAAATCTCACAAAAAGTGCGGTTTAAGTGAAATCTGCGATCTCCATCAAGTTTAACAACTAAAGATAAATTGTTTACCGCCGAAAAAACAATAAACCACAAAATTAACATTCAAATAACCTGCAAGGGATGCTCACGATGTCCTCTCCAACCTATGTCACCCAGAATGAATATCTTCTGGAGGATGACACCACCTTAATGTCTACCACAGACGTCCACAGCTATCTGACTCATGCTAATGACACCTTTGTTCAGGTGAGTGGCTATCAGCTTAATGAGCTGATGGGTCAGCCGCATAATCTGGTGCGCCACCCTGATATGCCGAAAGCCGCGTTTGCCGATATGTGGTACACCCTGCAACAGGGCGAGCCGTGGAGCGGAATTGTCAAAAACCGCCGTAAAAATGGCGATCACTACTGGGTGCGCGCCAACGCGGTGCCGATGGTGCGCCACGGGAAGGTCACTGGCTATATGTCGATTCGCACCAAAGCGACGGCAGAAGAGATCGCCACCGTGGAGCCACTCTATAAGGCCCTGAATGCCGGACGCTGTAATAAACGGATCCATAAAGGGCTGGTGGTGCGTCAGGGCTGGCTCGGAAAGCTACCGGCGATGCCGCTGCGCTGGCGGGTACGCGTCGTGATGGCGGTGCTTTTTGGCGCGCTCGCCGCCACGCTGGTGGCAACCTCAGCAGGCTGGGTGGCGTTGGTCGCGGCAGCTGTCGTGATGCTGCTCGGCACGTTGTTGTTTGAACAGCAGATTGTCCGCCCGGTAGAGAACGTGGCGCGACAGGCGCTGAAGGTGGCAACCGGCGAGCGCAATAGCGTGCAGCATCTCAACCGCAGCGACGAGCTGGGACTCACTCTGCGCGCGGTGGGGCAGTTAGGGCTGATGTGTCGCTGGTTAATCCATGATGTTTCAAGTCAGGTGGTGAGCGTGCGCGACGGCAGCGACAAGCTGGCGCAGGGTAATGAGGATCTGAACGACCGCACGCGTCAGACCGTTGCAAACGTGCAGCAGACCGTGGCGACGATGAACCAGATGGCGGCCTCCGTTCAGAGTAACTCTGAAACGGCCACCGAGGTGGACAAACTCTCCGTGGCCTCCAGCAGTGCGGCAACCAAAGGCGGGAACGCGATGCAGACGGTGGTGAAAACCATGGATGATATCGCCGACAGTACCCAGCGTATCGGCTCCATTACCACCCTGATCAATGATATTGCCTTCCAGACCAATATCCTGGCCCTGAATGCGGCGGTAGAAGCGGCACGAGCCGGTGAGCAGGGCAAAGGCTTTGCGGTGGTGGCCGGTGAAGTTCGCCATCTTGCCAGCCGCAGCGCGAACGCCGCCAACGATATCCGTAAGCTGATTGATGCCAGCGCCAGCAAGGTACAGTCCGGATCTGAGCAGGTACACGCCGCAGGGCGCACCATGGATGATATCGTTGAGCAGGTGAAAAACGTCACGCAGCTGATCGCGCAGATTAGCCATTCCACCTCTGAACAGGCTACCGGGCTCTCGGAGTTAACCCGCGCGGTGGCTGAACTGGACAGCATCACGCAGAAAAATGCGGATCTGGTTGAGGAGAGTGCGCAGATCTCCGCGATGGTAAAACACCGTGCCGGACGTCTTCAGGATGCGGTGACGGTACTCCATTGAGTCTGTAATGTTCCAGAAAAGCCGTTTATCCTGTCAGGATTAAACGGCTTCCTTCGCTTCATTTGTGATTATTTCTGCGGTTTAATGTTAATTTTATATTAAATAACTAAAGAAAGTGCCTCAGTTATTTATCCCTGCCTAAGTCATTTTTTCCCGATGCTATTTCAGAAATGCCCCGTCTGGTGGTTGAGTAACGATCGATACGGCCATATTAATAGCCTCTGCCTATCCATTGTGATGGTTATGAAATAAAAAAACGATCAAAGTCATAAAGTTAGCGGTTTCGTTACCGATAACGGTGATCGTCTGAGAAATAATCACATCGATGGAGTAAATATGTTCTTACATGACGTAAAAATCGGCACGAAATTATTTCTGGCGTTTGGATTCTTTATTGTCCTGATGGTGGTGAGCGCGAGTTTGTCTTTAATGAGTCTGAACCGGGCAAACAACGGGATGCAATCCATCATTACCAGTGATTATCCGACCACGGTAAAAGCGAACCAGTTAATCGACAACTTCCAGGAATTTATTAGCACTCAGCAACTCATGCTGCTGGATGAACAGGGGACGTACACGGCGCAGTCGCAGCAGCATCTCAAAGAGATTAGCGAGCACATCACGGTGATCCTCGGCGAGCTGAACAAGGCACTGCAGGATCAACAATCGCAGCAGGTTCTCGCCGAGATACGCGGCGTGCGCCAGCAGTATCTGGACTCGCGGTATCGTATTTTGCAGGCGGTGCAGAACCACGATCGCGCCGGTGCCGTTCAGGAGATGATGACCAACACGCTAAAACTGCAGCAGGCCTATAAAGCCAAAGTGCAGGCGCTGATTGCGATTCAGAACACCGAGATGCAAAACGCCGGCGTGCAGGTGGAGAGCGATTTCAGGAGCAACCGTCTGCTGCTGATCCTCATCACCCTCTTCAGCGTGGCGGCAGGCAGCCTGATTGGCTGGTTTATCGTGCGTTCCATTACCCGTCCGCTGGGCCAGGCCGTGGACTTTGCGGCGGCGATTGCGGATGGCGATCTCACCGGCAGCATCACCTCGCACGGTAAAGACGAAACCGGCCTGTTGCTGCATGCCCTGATGGAGATGAAAACGCGTCTGCTGGACATTGTGCAGCAGGTGCAGACCGGCTCGGAGAATATCTCCAGCGCCGCCGCGCAGATTGTCGCCGGGAACCAGGATCTGGCCGCGCGCACGGAAGAGCAGGCCAGCTCTGTGGAACAGACCGCGGCCTCGATGGAGCAGATCACCGCGACGGTGAAAAACACCGCTTCGCATACCGGAGAAGCGACCAACCTGTCGGCGGATGCCGCGAAGGTGGTCAAAAACAACGGCGAGATGATGAAGCAGGTGACCAGCAAAATGCGCCTGATTAACGAGACCTCAAACCGGATGTCCGACATCATCGACCTGATCGATGCCATTGCCTTCCAGACCAATATTCTGGCGCTGAACGCGGCGGTGGAAGCGGCCCGGGCGGGCGAGCATGGTCGTGGTTTTGCGGTGGTGGCAGGTGAAGTGCGCCAGCTTGCGCAGAAGAGTGCTTCATCGGCCAGTGAGATCCGTGAGCTGATTGAAAGCTCCACCAGCCAGACGCAGGACGGAATGAACCTGGTTGAGAAGGCGAGCGAGCTGATCAACGGCATGGTGGGCAACGTGGAAGAGATGGATGTGATCCTGCGTGAGATCCGCCAGGCGAGCCACGAGCAGACAGAGGGGATCTCGCAGATTAACAGCGCGATTGGCCTGATTGATGCCACCACCCAGCAAAACTCCGCGCTGGTGGAGGAGTCTGTTGCCGCGGCGGCGTCCCTCAACGAGCAGGCGATGCACCTGAAAGAGCTGGTACGCGTCTTCCGCGTGAGCGCGCACGCACCGGCTTAATCCAGCTGGGAGATCTCCAGCGCCGCGCGGTCGATCACGCCAACGATCTGCTTAAGCTGCGCGTCGCTGAGCGCTCCCTGATTCACCTTCAAATCCAACACCGCTTTGAAGTTTTCCAGGGCCCGCTTCATCTGCGGGTTTTTGCGTAGCTGGAAACCGACCGCGCGGGCTTTGATCCGTGCCTGAATCTGCTCCAGCTGTTCCTGGTTTTCGTCCAGCCACTGCTGTCCTGCCGCGTTGATGGCAATACGCTTACGCCCATTCTCTTCTTCCGTAATGGTGATAAAGGCCTGATCCTGAAGATAATCCAGCGTCGGGTAAATCACGCCAGGACTCGGGGTATAGTTCCCCTGGGTCAGGTTCTCAATCTCTTTGATCAGCTCGTAACCGTGGCTCGCGTTGCGGGTCAGAATATCCAGAATCACCAGCCGCAGATCGCCGTGACCAAAAAAGCGTGGTCGACGTCCACCGCCATCATGTTCGTGTCGCATAGTGTCTCTCTCAAAATGATATATCTAAACTATATCTAAGATATATTCAGATGCAATCTAAAAGATCTTGCATTCTTGCTGATTAGCAATCATTATCATTTAAAATTAATTTCGATATATCGTATTCACCTGAGAAGGGACTGAACATGGCAACCACCCGCTATCCACAACGCGTGCGTAACGAGCTGCGTTTTCGTGAACTGAACGTGCTCCGTGTTGAGCGTGTAAGCGCTGGTTTTCAGCGCATTGTTTTAGGCGGCGAGGCGCTGGAGGGCTTTAGCTCCCGCGGTTTCGACGACCACACCAAAGTGTTTTTCCCGGCCCCAGGAACGACGTTTGTACCGCCGGTGGTCACCGACGACGGCATTGACTGGGGCGACGGCGTGCGTCCGCAAACCCGCGACTACACGCCGCTGTATGACGCCGCGAAGCATGAGCTGGTGCTCGATTTCTTCGTGCATGACGGCGGCGTTGCCAGCCAGTGGGCAGTAGAGGCGAAAGCGGGCGACAGGCTGACGATTGGTGGCCCGCGCGGTTCGCTGGTGGTACCGGAGGATTACGCCTGGCAGCTGTACGTGTGCGATGAGTCCGGGATGCCGGCGTTGCGTCGCCGCCTGGAAGGCATCGCCAGCTTGCCGAACCCCCCGGAAATTCACGCGGTGGTTACCGTCGGGGATGAATCGTACAAGGACTATCTGGCGCACCTGAGCGCGTTCAACATCACCTGGGTGACAGGCCACAACGAGCAGGCAGTGGCTGAGCATCTGGCGGCGCTGAACGTTCCGGCGGAAGATTACTTTATCTGGCTGACCGGGGAAGGGAAGGTGGTTAAAAACCTGAGCCGACTGTTTGAGACGGAGGCTATCGATCAGCAACTGGTGCGTGCCAGCGCGTACTGGCACGCGAAATAGTTACGCTGCCGAATCGAGCTGCGCTTCGCTCACCTGATGTTCGAGCGAGGCGCGGACCTCGTTCAGCGCCTTTTCCTGCTGCGCGAAGTACGCTTCCATATTGCTGAGCGACGACACCAGCAGCCAGGATTCTTCTTTCTCCAGCTCCGCCAGCTCGTTCACTAAGGTGTCGATCTGCTCGCGAACCTGAGCCATTTTTTTGCGGATGCGCTCCAGATCGTTCAGCCTGTCGCTGGCCATCAGCGGCTCGAAGCCCTGCTGCAGGCGCGCCACCAGAGAACGAATGGCTTTGACGTCGCCACGCTGTTTAGCCTGGTTGAGCTGCACCATCATCGCGTTGGCTTCTTCTTTCAAATCGTCCGCCACCAGATCCGGGTGACACAGCTTGCTCGCCTGCCGCCAGAGCCGTTTCAGCTCGTCCCGATCCTCTTGTGAAAGATCCTTCCCTTTACGCAGACGCACTTCGGCATCCTGATGCTGCTCGCGGTATTTCTCGTACTCTTCGTTGGCTTCGTCACGCGCCTGACGCGCAGGCTCTTCCTCACGCGTTAAGCCGCTCTCCAGCTCCAGCGCCTCGGCCAGCAGGTTGGCAATCAGGTTACTTTGCTGCTGCAGATGCTTACGCGCCTCGACTGCCTGTACGGAATCGGCAGGCAGATCGCGCCAGCGCTGGGTGAGTGTTGCCAGCACCTCCACGGCCTGGGCCATGTAGCGCTGACAGCGGCGATAGTCTTCCTCGCGACGACGCGCTTCAGCCTGCTGGCGGCGCAGGTTCAGCTCGGCCAGCGTTTTACGCAGGGCGAGGATCTGCTGCATCAGCGGACCCAGGCGGGAGAAATAGAGATCGTTAAACTCATCAAGCTGCTGTACGCGCGCGTTACGGCGGTCAATCAGATCGCGCAGTCGCTCTTCCAGCGCTTTCAGTTCCAGTTTGCTCGCGGCGACCTGCGGATCGCGCCAAGGGGTAACGGCACGCTGGCTCTGCAGCCAGGCGGCAATCGCGGCGATGGCTGCGGTGTAATTTTTCTGCTCAAGCGCCACGACGATTGCCTGTAGCTCATCGTCAAACGCTTCATTTTTCAGCCGGGTCAGCTGGCTCTGAATGATGTCGTCATCTTCCAGTTCAATGGCATTTTTAATGATTTCTAGCCGTTTGATCGGTGTGCTCATGATGCCTTTCGCTTTGGCGCTTAAGTATTTGAGTTAAGGTTAGTTGTTGGAAACGCTACAGGAAATAATACACACGGATGATGATCGGCGCGATGGGGGATTTCTTTAGATTTACGCAGTGTCACCCGCTAAATTCTGAAAATGCTGCAAAATAGACCTTAAATTAAATGTGTGTATTTACACTGTTTACTTTTTGACATAAGTTGCGCGTTTTTTGACAGGCAAGTCTGAAAACGGACTTTATGCAAGGAGCGGCAGTGATGTCAGGGAAAACGTCGATACTACAGGTGCTGGCTGGCATGGCCTTGCTGGCAGGTGCTGCGCAGGCGGCCCCCCTGTCTCCGGCCGACCGTAATACTATTCAGCAGCAACAGCAGCAGCTTCTGGATGAAAACCAGCGCCAGCGTGAAGAGCTGGAGCGCAGCGTGGTATTACCGCGTCCTGTTCAGCCCGACAGTACCGCGACCCCGCAAGGACCCTGTTTTGTTATCTCGCGTATCGAACTGACGGGCGCCACCCTTCTTTCTCCGTTAGCCAGAGATCGCCTGGTTGCGCCGTGGGTGAACCAGTGTCTTGATATGGCGCGTCTCAATGCCCTGACCAACGCCGTCTCTGACTGGTATATCAGCCGGGGGTATATCACCAGCCGCGCATTTTTAACCGAGCAGGATCTCTCTGGTGGCGTACTGCATCTCGCGGTACTGGAAGGCAAACTCCAGCAAATCCGGCTTGAAGGGGTTCCCGCCCGCACGCTGAGCATGACCTTCCCCGGCCTCGAAGGGAAAATTCTTAACCTGCGCGATATCGAACAGGGCATGGAGCAGCTTAATCGCGTGCGCCAGACGCCGGTTGAAATAGAAATTTTGCCCGGCGACAGGCAGGGCTATTCTGTCGTTAATCTGACGGCTTCGCCTGAATTCCCGCTCAGCGGTTCAGTGAGTTTCGATAACAGCGGGCAAAAGAGTACCGGTACCGGACAACTCAATGGCGCGCTGTACGGCAATAACCTGCTGGGGCTGGCGGATAAGTGGTTTATCAGCGGCGGGCGCAGCAGCGATTTTTCGAACAGCCATGATGCGCAGAATTTTGCCGCCGGGGTCAGCGCGCCTTATGGCTACGGCTTGCTGGACTACAGCTACAGCTGGAGCAACTACCTCAGCACCATCGATAATAATGGCTGGCTCTGGCGTTCGACGGGCGACACCGAAACCCACCGTCTGAATGGCTCCTGGGTGCTGTTCCGCAATGGCGATATCAAAACCGGCGTGTCGGCGGGCATCACCCACCGCATCAACCATAACTATCTCGACGATGTTCTGCTGGCTACCAGCAGCCGCAAACTTTCAAGTTTCTCCCTGGGCCTTAACCACACGCAAAAAATTGCCTCCGGTGTGGCGACTCTGAACCCGACCTTCACTCAGGGTGTGCCGTGGTTTGGCGCCGAAGATGATAACGACAAGCATGGCGATGTGCCGAAAGCCGAGTTTCGCAAATGGAGCGTCAACGGCAGTTTTCAGCGCCCGGTTGCTGACGGGCTGTGGTGGTTGACCAGCGTCTATTTTCAGTGGTCACCGGACCGGCTGTACGGCAGCGAGCGCCTGACGCTGGGGGGAGAGGCCTCCGTGCGTGGCTTCAAAGAGCAGTATCTCTCCGGTGATAACGGCGGTTACTGGCGAAATGAACTTAATTATTCGCTCTTTACGCTGCCGTGGGTAGGGGATGTTGGCCTGCTGGCGGCAGTCGACGGCGGCTGGCTGAAGAAGGACGGATTTGACCGTTACGCCTCCGGCACGCTGTGGGGCGCCGCGTTTGGTCTGACGACGGCTCATCGCGGCTATTCTAGCCAGTTTACCGTTGGCACACCGATGGCGTATCCGGACTGGCTGGCACCGGATCACCTCACGATTTACTACCGCGTATCAGTGGCTTTCTAAGGGACAGGGATGATGAAACAGGATCAGGTTCGTTTTTCACAGCGCGCACTGAGCGCGTTACTGAGCGTGCTGCTGGCGACGCAGCCGCTGTTACCCGCGGTGGCGGCATCCATCACCCCGTCCGGCAATACGCAGATCGACAAGGCGGCCAACGGCGTGCCGGTGGTGAACATCGCCACGCCGAACCAGTCCGGTATTTCCCATAACAAATACAACGACTACAACGTCGGGAAAGAGGGGCTGATCCTCAATAACGCGACCGGGCAGCTTAACCAGACTCAGCTTGGCGGGCTTATCCAGAATAACCCCAACCTGAAGGCCGGGCAGGAAGCCAAAGGCATCATCAACGAAGTCACCGGCGCTAACCGCTCGAATTTGCAGGGCTATACCGAAGTGGCCGGCAAGGCGGCGAACGTCATTGTGGCGAATCCCTACGGTATCACCTGTAACGGCTGCGGATTTATCAACACGCCGAATGTGACCCTCACCACGGGTAAACCGGTGCTTGATGCCAGCGGTAAGCTGCAATCTCTTGATGTAACCCAGGGTGCGGTCACCATCGAGGGCGCGGGCCTGAATGGCTCGCAGAGCGATGCGGTGTCGATCATCTCCCGTGCGACGGAGATCAACGCGCAACTGCATGCGAAAGATTTACGTGTCGTTGCAGGGGCGAACCGCGTAGCGGCGGATGGCAGCGTCAGTGCGTTAAAAGGTGAAGGTACCGCCCCGAAGGTCGCGGTGGACACCGGCGCGCTGGGCGGCATGTACGCTAACCGGATCCGTCTGGTCTCCAGTGAAACGGGGGTGGGCGTAAACCTGGGCAACCTTAACGCGCGACAGGGAGATATTGCGCTCAGCAGCGCGGGAAAAGTGGTGCTGAAAGACACCCTTGCCAGTGGCAGCACCACGGTCAGCGCGGCAGACGTAACGTTACGCGGGGACCATAAAGCGGGTGGCAACGTCACGGTCTCTGGCCAGACGGCGCTGACGCTTGACCAGGCTCACGTTGCCGCCGATAACAACCTTCAGTTAACAACCCGCGGCACGATGACGCAAAACGGCGGTGCGTTCACGGCGGCAAATGACGCTACGCTTGCCGCGACCACCCTGACCCAGAGTGCAGATGCCCGGGCAAGCGCGGGTCGTCATCTTGCCGTAAATGCTGAGAAAAACGCGGCGCTTAACGGTTCTGTTGTGGCGGGGCAGCAGTTGTCGGTCAAGGGTGGCGAGCTGGTGCAGCAGGGAAATCTCAGTGCTTCCGAGATTGCCCTTAAAGCGCAGACCCTGACGCAGGAGAGCCGCAGCACAACAAATGCCAGTGGCAACATCACGCTTACCACGTCTGGCCACAGCCAACTGAAAGGCAGCACAACCGCCGGACACTCTCTCGCCGTCAGCGCGGGCAGCCTCGCGAACCATGGCGCATTAGCCGCCGTGGCGGATGCCCGGATTAACACCGGTAAATTCAGCAATACCGGCACCGTTCAGGGCAACAGTCTGACCGTCTCCGGAACGGATATCACCAGCTCTGGCACGCTGAAGAGCGCATCCACGCTGGATATCCGCGCACGCAATGCCTCGCTTTCCGGTGAGACCGGCGCGAAAGGCAAAACCACCGTAACCGCGAGCGGTAACCTGAACAACAGCGGCGCGCTTATCAGCGATGACACGCTAACGCTGAACGCGGCGCAGATCGTCAACAGCGGTACGCTTTCCGGTGTCCGGGGGCTTACCACCTCAGCAGAGACGTACACCGCCAGCGCAAAGTCAGTGACCCACAGCGACGGGGACGTGGCGCTGAACAACACCGATACCACGCTGGCAGGTGAAACCAGTGCCGGTGGCGCCGTTACCGTGCAGGGCCGCAGCCTCAACACCACGGCCACGGCACAGACGCAGGGCAACAGCGTCGGCGTGGCCGTGCAAAACGCAAACCTTGAAGGCACTCAGGCTGCCAAAGGCAACATGACGTTGAAGGCTGACAGCAGCCTCAACCACACGGGGAAATCATCAGCTTCAGGGCTTAAGGTTGAAACCGGCCATCTCAGCAACGGTGGAACCCTGACGGCCTCCTCGCTTGCAATCGACAGCCCTGAGGTCATTAACGGTGGTCTGATCCACGCCGGACAAACGCTGTCGCTGGTTTCCCGTCTGCTGGATAACCGCAGCAGCGGCGTGCTGTACAGCCCGGCGGCGCTGTCACTTTCTCTCCCTGAACTGAACAACGCCGGTATTATCACCAGCGACGCGGCGCTTTCCCTCTCTGGTTCAAATCTGACCAACAGCGGCGAGCTGAGCGGGACTTCACTGGCAATTGATTACGAGACGCTGAAGAACAGCGCGGGTGGTCTGCTGCAGGCTCACGGTGCCAACCGCATCACGGCACAGTCGGTGTCCAGTGCGGGCAGCATGGTGGGCAACACCCTGACGCTGAATGCCGATCGCCTGGAAAGTGCCGGTCTGTTACAGGGCGATAGCGCATTATCACTGACCGCCGGGATCCTGAATTTACTGACAGGCTCCCGCACGCTGACGGGGGGAGAACTCGGCCTTTCAGGTACCACGCTGACTACCGCAGGGCAGCTCCAGGGACAGGATGTCAGCATCCGTGCCTTTGACTGGAATAACCGCGGAAGTTCCCTTGCGACCGGCTCACTTGACGTGACGACCGCCGGAACATTCAGCAATACCGGCGAACTGATGAGCCAGGGCAACGGCACGCTGAATGCGGTCAATACCGTTAACAGCGGCAATATGTTGTCGGCCGGTGACCTTTCGCTTAACGGAAAGACGCTGCGCAACAGCGGTACGCTTCAGGGGAACCGCGTCACCGCGCATCAGGACACCATCACGAACAGCGGAACGCTGACCGGGATTGCCGCCCTGACGCTGGCCGCGCGCCTGGAGATGGCGGCGCCATTACTGACGCTGGTGAATGACGCGTCGGGATCGTTGCTGACCGCGGGCGAGTTGTCCGTGACGGGCGGCGATCTGCGTAACGCAGGGCAATGGCAGGGGAAACGGGTACTTATTCATGCGCAGGCGCTTACGAACGGCGGTGCGATCCAGGCAGAAAATCTACTGGATGCGCAAATTGTCAGCACCCTTACCGGGACAACGGGCAGCAAAATCACCTCCAATGGAGAACTGGCGCTCTCAGCACTGACGCTGGCAAACAGCGGGCAGTGGATTGCAAAACACCTCACGCTGGGGGCCAGTACCCTGAACAACAGCGGTGAGATCACCGGCGTTGATGCGCTTTCGGTCGCCCTTACGCAGCTGAATAACCAGGCCGGAGGAAAACTGCTCAGTGCAGGCGCGCTGACGCTTGATGCGGACAATGCAACGAACGCCGGGCAAATCCAGGGGAAAGCGACCACGGTTACCGCCGGGCAACTCATTAACAGCGGACGGCTTCAGGGAGAAGCGCTGACGCTGAATGTCTCGGGTGCGCTGAACAATACCGCCAGCGGTGTGCTGCTGAGCGAGAATGCGCTGACGGTATCGACAGCCACGCTGAACAATCAGGGCACGCTGCAGGGCGGTGGGGAATCTTCGGTGAAGGCCACCACCCGCGTACAGAACGACGGCAAAATGCTCTCCGGTGGCAAACTCACGCTGACCGCACCGGAACTGGAGAACAGCAGCAGTGGTCTGGTTCAGGCGGTGAGGTTGCTGCTGGATGTGGTGAACGCGGCAAATAGTGGGCGGATACTCGCCACCGACAACGCTGAGCTACGGGGAACGACGCTGACCAACGACGGCATGCTGCAGGGCGCAGACCTGCTGGTTAATTATCAAAAACTGAGTAACAGCGGTACGGCTCTCGGTACCCGTTCGCTTACGGTGAAGGGCGATGAGATTACCCATTCTATCAGCGGTAAGTTGTTCAGCGCGGGTAACCTCACGCTCAACAGCGGCACGCTGAAAAACGCCGGACAGATTGTGGCGTTGGGGGATGTCACGCTTCATCTGTTAAAGGCGCTTGAGTTCAGTGGAACGCTGGCCGCCAGCAACACCCTGTCTCTCACCGCTCAGGGGGATATCACCAATAATGGCACCTTACAGGGAAACAGCCTCGTTCTGAGCACGGGTGGAGTATTAACCAACAACGGCCAGTTCACTGCAGGTAAGGGTGACAGCACGTTCAGCGCGCAACGTATTGTGCTCAATGCAGCCGGTAGCCTCTCGGCAGGCGGCGACGTGGTATTTAACAGCCTGAGCGATATAACCGTAAATGGTTTTACCGGTACGGCTGGCAGCCTGACGATGAATGCTGTGGGCACCTTGCTCAATACCGCACTGATTTATGCCGCAAATAATATGCAACTCTTTGCCGACCGTATTCATAACGTCTACGGCGATATTCTGGCAGGGAATAGCCTGTGGATGCAGAAAAATGCGGCGGGTGCGGCGAACAGTGAAGTGGTGAATACGTCCGGGAATATAGAGACGCAGAAAGGTGATTTGACCGTCGCAACAGGGCTGCTGAGCAATAAATGGGAGCAGTTGGATGTGGAAGTGCTGCCTGAGCAGGCGGTGACTTCGTTGCCGTGGGTAACAATGACGGAAGCGTTGATCCCAGCAGGCTGGTTGCCCCGGGAGGAATATGATTGGTTTGTGACAGACTTCGGTGGCAGTGGTACTGGAGCCCCTGGTTTCAAACCGGAATCCTGGGCGACACCTTACGAAGCATACTATGAAAAAGCCTTTGCCGTTCTTGAGTCTGAAGTTCGGGTAAACGCGACGGGCAAAGCCGCCAGGATCGCCTCCGGGCGCGATCTCTTTATTACTGCGGGTGAACTTGATAATCAGGCGAGTTTTATTCTTGCGCAACGTGACGCCACGTTAAGCGGGAGCGTATTAAACAATCAGTCATGGGAATCGGGTAAGAGGATCACTTATCAGGTTTACCACTATGATGCATCCGAGACGCAGGGACGCCTGGGAAGCATGAAGCCTAACCCGGCAAAAACAGGGGATGTGCACGATACCATCCGGTACCTTGCTACTGGCGAGAGATACACTGCAACCGAGGGAACAGCAACGAGTTACCGTGCCGTTATTCAGGCTGGCGGTAATATTCACGCCACCTTCACCAACGACATCAGCAACACTCTCGTCACCGCCAACACGGACGGCTTTAGCAATACGATTGCCGCCCCTACGCTGACCCCGCTCAGCAACCAGTCCATTACCAGCGGCGAGCAGGCGCAGTCCCTTGTCGAAGCGGATGCGCAGGACATCACCACGCTGCAATGGCGTGATGCGGTGAGTGACGCCCTGAAAGATATCTCCGGCGGTTCATCACTCTCCAACCAAAACGGCAGCAGCGGTAACTATCCACTGCCGTCCGGCAACAACGGCTATTTTGTTCCCTCCACCGATCCCGATAGCCCGTATCTGATTACGGTGAACCCGAAGCTCGATGACCTCGGCAACATGGACGACAGCCTGTTTAATGGACTGTATGACCTGCTCGGCATAACACCCGGTGCCACACCGCGTGAAACCAACAGCGCGTACACCGATCGGAACCAGTTCCTTGGCTCGGCTTATTTCCTGGACAGGCTCGGCCTGAACCCGGATCGCGACTACCGCTTCCTCGGCGACGCGGCGTTTGATACCCGTTACGTCAGTAACGCGATTCTGAACCAGACCGGTAGCCGCTATATCAACGGCATCGGCTCCGATCTCGATCAGATGCGCTACCTGATGGACAGCGCCGCAGAGCAACAAAAAACGCTGGGGCTGAAATTTGGCGTGGCGCTCACTGCGGCTCAGGTTGCCGCGCTTGACCACAGCCTGGTGTGGTGGGAAGCGGCGACCCTCAACGGCCAGACGGTGATGATCCCGAAAGTCTACCTGTCGCCGAAGGATGTCACCGTTCACAGCGGCAGCGTGATTAGCGGCAATAACGTCCAGCTGGCGGGCGGGAACGTCATTAACAGCGGCAGTACCATTGCGGCGCAGAATGGGCTATCAATCGACAGCAGCAACAGCCTGAGCAACCTCAATGCGGGGCTGCTGAGCGCAGGCGGCGGGCTGAACCTGAGCGCGCTGGGGGATATCAATAACATCGGATCCACCATCAGCGGCAAAACGGTAGGGCTGGAGAGCGTCGCGGGCAGCATTAACAACATTACCCGCGCACAGCAGTGGAATGTCGATGCGGGAAATGTGCATTTCAGTGGCACCGATGTCGGCAAGACGGCCTCCATCACCGCCACCGACGGGCTGACGATGCGCGCCGGACAGGATATCAACGTGACCGGCGCAAACGTCTCGGCGGGTGGCAGCCTGGGTATGGCGGCGGGGAATGATATCAACATCACCGCCAACGAGATTGCGACCAGCGAAGGACGTGCCGGGCGCAACCGCGCGACCACGGAGACGGCGTCCGTCACGCATCAGGGCAGCACCCTGAGCGCGGGCGGTGACCTCACCCTGCAGGCAGGTAACGATGTGAATGCCCGTGCGGCAGCGATAGCGGCGGAAGGCGATGTGGGCATTCAGGCCGGTCGGGATGTGAACCTGCTGGCGGAAGCGTCGATGGAACGCTCCAGCAGCCAGGCGAAGAAAAAAACCGCCATTGACGAATCTGTACGTCAGCAGGGTACGGAGATTGCCAGCGGGGGGAATACGGTGATCCTCGCAGGGCGCGACGTAACCGCGCAGGCGGCTGACGTGACAGCGCAGGGCGATATTGGCGTGGCGGCAGGCCGCGACGTAAATCTGACGACGGCCACGGAGAGCGATTACCGCTATCGGGAACAAACTAAAACCAGTAGCGGCTTCCTGAGCAAAAAGACCACCCACACGATTGAGGAAGACAGCGCGACACGGGAGAAAGGCTCGCTGCTGAGCGGCGACAATGTGACGGTGTCGGCGGGTAACAACCTGCGGGTGTTAGGTTCTGCGGTCGCTGGCGACGGCGATGTGGCCCTTTCCGCGGGCAACAATGTGGACATCGTGGCGGCGACCAACACCGACACGGCCTGGCGCTTTAAGGAGACCAAAAAGTCCGGCCTGATGGGCACGGGCGGCATTGGCTTCACCATCGGCAGCAGCAAGTCCACCCACGATCTTCGCGAGCAGGGTACCACCCAGAGCGAGAGCTTCAGCACCGTCGGCTCGACGGGCGGCAACGTCAGCATTGCAGCGGGCAAACAGGCGCATATCGGCGGGGCAGATATCATCGCACAGAAGGATATCAGCCTGACCGGTGACAGCGTGGTGATTGAGCCGGGGCATGACAAACGCACCCGCGATGAGAAATTTGAGCAGAAGAGCAGCGGACTGACGGTAGCGCTGTCCGGGGCGGCGGGGAGTGCGGTGAATAATGCGGTCACCACGGCCCAGAGCGCGAAGCAGAGCAGCGACTCACGTCTGGCGGCACTGCAGGGTACGCAGGCGGCGCTGTCAGGCGTACAGGCCGGACAGGCCGTAGCGCTGGACCAGGTGAAGGGCGACTCTGACAAACGCAATAACAACACCATCGGCGTCAGCGCGTCGATTGGGTCACAGTCGTCCAAATCCTCATCGCACATGGAGAGCGAAACGACCACGGGCAGCTCCCTGAGTGCAGGCAATAACGTCACGATAAAAGCCACCGGAAGCGACATCACCGTGGCGGGAAGCCAGATTAAGGCCGGGAAGGACGTGACGCTTGATGCAGCACGGGACGTCAACCTGATTGCCTCGCAGGACACGCAGCAGACAACGGGTAAAAACAGCAGCAGCGGTGGCAGCCTGGGTGTTGGAGTGGGTGTCGGTTCCGGTGGGGCGGGCATCAGCATCTCGGCGAACGCAAACAGCAGCAAGGGGCACGAGAAGGGCAACGGTGTCTGGCAGAACGAGACCACGGTGGATGCGGGTAACCGCGTGACCATCAACACCGGGCGCGACGCGACGATCGCCGGGGCGCAGGTGAGCGGCGAAACCGTGGTGGCGGATATCGGGCGCGACCTGACGATTGCCAGCACCCAGGACAGCGATCACTACAACAGCAAGCAGAACAGCGTCAGCGGCGGTGCGGGTTACACCTTTGGTGCAGGCGGTTTCTCCGGCAGCATTAATGTCAGCCGCGACAAAATGACCAGCGACTACGACTCGGTGCAGGAGCAGAGCGGGCTGTTTGCAGGCAACGGCGGGTTTGACGTGACGGTGGGCAACCATACGCAGCTCGACGGCGGGGTGATTGCCTCCACGGCGACGGCGGATAAAAACCGTCTAGATACGGGCACGCTGGGCTTCAGCGATATCCACAACCAGGCGGATTTTAAGACGGAGCATCAGGGCGCGGGTATCAGTTCGGGCGGCAGCATCGGCAAGCAGTTTGCCGGGAATATGGCGAACGCTCTGCTGGCCGGAGGCGGTAACAGCGGTCACGCGGAAGGGACAACACAGGCGGCGGTGAGCGAAGGGACGCTCATCATCCGCGATAAGGAGAACCAGAAGCAGGATGTGGCTGACCTGAGCCGCGATGCGGAACATGCGAACGGCAGCATCAGCCCGATATTTGACAAGGAGAAGGAGCAGCAGCGCCTGCAGGAAGTGCAGTTGATTGGTGAGATTGGCTCGCAGGTGGTGGATATTGCGAACACGCAGGGGGAAATAAACGGGCTGAACGCAGGCAGAAAAGAGCTTGCAGAGAAAGGGATAACCGAGCCGGGGGCGGATGCCAGCGACGAGGTTAAAGCCGCATATCAGAATGCCCTGCGCGAGACCGGTGCGTATAAGACCACGACGGCAAAATACGGAACGGGTAGCGACCTGCAGCGGGGTATCCAGGCGGCGACGGCCGCGCTTCAGGGGCTGGCGGGCAGCGACCTGAAGGCAGCACTGGCGGGGGCATCGGCGCCGGAGCTGGCGTATCGTATTGGTCACGGCATGGGGATCGATAATAATACGGCAGCGAAAACCATTGCGCATGCCATCCTGGGCGGTGCGGTTGCGGCGCTGCAGGGAAACAGTGCAGCAGCGGGTGCGGCCGGAGCGGCGACCGGTGAGCTTGCGGCGAAGGCGATAGCGGGTATGCTGTACCCTGACGTCAAAGATTTATCGACGCTGAGTGAAGAGCAGAAGCAGACGGTCAGTGCGCTGGCAACGATATCAGCCGGGATGGCTGGCGGGCTTGCTGGAGACAGTACGGGTTCGGCGGTTGCTGGCGGGCAGGGTGGGAAGAATGCGGCTGAGAATAATGCGCTGGCGCATGTTCTGGCAGCAGCGGAGAAAGAAAAACCGGGTACGATAGCGAAATACCAGGCCGCCAGAGAAGCCATGTGTAAGCAAGACCCGGAAGCGTGTCGTCAGGCAGTGAATGAGGCGGCGAATCTGGGGCTGGATTTTGTGCCGATAGTCGGGGATATCAAAGGGTTCCACGAGGCTGAGACGGCGCTGGATTATCTTGCTGCGGCAATCGGATTAATACCGGGTGCGGGTGATGTAGCGGGTAAGACGATCAAGGCGGCGGAAAAGGCGCTGAAGGCCGGGGATGTTGAAACAGCGTCTAAGCTGATAAATAAAGCCAGTGATGAAGTTTATACGACGCTTCCTATGGGAAGTAAACGTAATCCCATGAATCAGCCGAGTAATCCGTCTTATCAACCAGTCAGAAACCAGCCAGCAACGATCAGTAACAGGGAATATTCTGGTCATGCCTTAGACCGAATGCAGGATCGAGGGGTTACGCCTTCTGTTGTTGAAAATACGATTAAAAATGGACAATCAACTCCTGGTCGAGGTGGCACGACAGTACATTTTGATCCTGAGAGTAAAATATCAGTGGTAACAAATGAAACTGGAAGGGTGGTGACGGTTAAATATGGAAACAAATAAGAAAGATGTCATTTGTGAATATGCGCTTAATTCGTTAGGCGACATAGCTAGTTTCGCAAGGTTTGTCAGCTATGCGGAAGATCTCTCCCAACTAGATGAATTGTTTGAAAATAATAAGGATAAAGAGGATTACGAACAAATATGGTTCGAGTTAGAAATCATTAACGCACTTGCTTTATCTCAATGGGAAACCGAAGGATGTCCTTCGGACTGGAAAAAACAGTGGGAATTTGGTTATAAGCAAGATGCGTCCCATATCATGGATGAACTACTTAACTTGTTGAAGTAAATTGAGATCCCGGCCACCGGGCCGGGATCCTTTTATCCGTCAGCCAACCGGCTCGATCACCATACTTCCTTGTTCCATGCTGACCGTGACCGGGGTGTCGGTGCTGAATCATGCCTCTGCCAGCAAGTTGGCGCTCAGGCGCAGGGCCAGAGCGAAAGTTTCAGCATTTTCTTCTCGACGGGCGGTAACGTCAGCATTGCAGCGGACAAACAGGAGCATATCGGCGGGGCGGATAGGTTTACTAAAACACGTTCTAACGGGGAGACGTTGTATTACAACCCAACAACAAATACTTTTGCTGTTAAAACGGCAGATGGGGTTCCTAAAACAATGTTTAAGCCGTACCCATGTTGATCATGGATACAAATCGAACCTGGACTACTTTAATGCACAATAATGAATTTTATGTATGCCGAGTATGTGGCGCTGAACAGCTAGATCCTCCTTGGGGGGAAGATGGTCAAATACCAAGTTATGACATATGTGACTGTTGTGGTGTTGAGTTTGGGTATGAAGATATGAATTTGGAGTCGATCAAACGCTACAGACAAAAATGGCTCGACAGTGGTGCTAACTGGTTCAGAAAGAAAAATAAACCAGAAAGCTGGTTCTTAGATAGGCAGTTACAAAATATTCCTAAACAGTATCGTTGAGTGAATGATCCCGGCCACCGAGCCGGGAGCTTTCTGTCAGGCTTGACTAGAAGTTCCCGTATCTGCGCTGGATCACTGACAGATTGTCGACCTTAACGGCCGTGGATATTTCAGGAAGCGGTAAACGCCGAATTAGGCCTGAACTAAGTACGAAAGAGCGGTAAGCGTCAGCAAGTAGAAGGATATTCTCCTTCATTATTTTATCTCAAGGAAAGAAAATGAAAGTAACAACATTCACAGTAACTACTTTACTATTCGTTGTAGCGCTAACGGGTTGTGCCAGCAAAATAAAGCCTGAAACAGTAACCTCTTCCAATGGTAGTTCAATTGAGATTATGGCTGTGTCAGCACAGGCAGATCTTAACAATAATCGTATCGCAGATAATTCACTACGCGTAGTTACTCCGACTCATAACGCTGTAGGAAAAGGGTTGGCCGTTTTGTCTGTGTTAACCGGAAATATAAAACCCAGCAGTTTTGATAAAGAAAATTATAAAGGGGAAATCATCGAGTCGATCAAAAATCCTACTGATACCTACCTCGCTCAAGGTGCAAAGAAAAGTATCAGTAAGTGGATGGACTCCCAATCCAGCGGTTATGTTTATAAAGAACAACTCAATATTGGCCATGCTACCTGGGCATTGATTTTTAAAGATGCTACAGCAACCACTCCCGTTTATCAGTTGAAATATAAGGTGCTTTTCTATAAGAAACCTGAGGGTGGGAATATGTTTTCCGCGTATACTGTAGCTGAATGTTCCCCCGTTCCTGTGGAAGCGAATCTGTCAGAATGGGAACGTGATAATTATAAGAAGGTGACGATTGAAACCCAAAAATATATGGATGCGTGTATCCTGGAATTAAATAATCAACTCCCGCGCTTGCTGAAGAAATAGCATTTGTATAAAAACAGTCCCGGTTTTAAAACCGGGATGTTATCTGTATGAAAATTCGCTTTTGATAAAAATAATTATGGGAATGGCGAAGTAGCTTCGGAAAATATTTTTGAACAATATCATTGAATGATCCCTACCTCCGTGCTGGAAATTCTATATCAATTGTTACATTTACTCTCATTACACGTTGCGGGGCTTGTTAGCAGTTGTCATTCTGATTACCCCGCCCCCCTATGCCCGGTTTACCATAAAATTCCTAAAATGTGTAATTTGCCAGCGACATCACTTTATCCTGCTCTGGATTGTTCATCTTCCATGTTAAAATACGTAGCAAACAACATTGTTAAAGGACAAACGATGAAAATGAAGCTTTCCCTGTTTTGCGCAAATACAGGTTTAAGTAAAAAGGACTTCCCCTTATGGTCAGATGTTTACGATGCGCTTCATCAGCTCAGGACGAATACGGGAAGCGTTAATATTGTAGATGTTGATAATCAAAAAACGCTCAGCATCCATTCGGATGGTATGCATTTCCTGCTCTCATTAATTGAGGGTAAGGATGATAAAACAAACATACAAAGCATCCAGACTGCTTGTTATGAAAGGAAAGAAAGTTCTGTTCCGCCTGTTTTTCTGAGTCATTCTCATGGCCTGACAAGTGATTTCGAGTTTGTGACTGAGGTTTCCAGAACCTTTTTCATCACAGGGCAGGTTTAGCGTTTTGCTGCATTAAAACCCTCCTGTAATATCTGGCATTAAAATTCCCAACCCATTTGTTTAAATCATTATGCCTAATGAAAAGTAGGTTGTGGTCGTGTATTTCGTATTTTTTCTGAATTATTCTCAAACCAGACAAACCTTGTCCAGATTCATCCCGTGGTAGGCTATGGTATACATCGCGTAATGAAGCCGTTAATGCCTCAGGAAAGAATAAACAACAATGATGAAAATACTGCTTGTGGATGACCATCCGGCAATCTGCTTTGCGCTCAAGGTGCTGCTGGAAAAAAATCCGGATTTTATCGTGACGACATCCTCCGGCGAGAACCTGCTGGCGCTGCTGCATCGGGAACAGCCGTCGCTGCTGATCCTCGATCTGGAACTCAAAAACGCTGACGGGCTGGATCTTCTTCCGCGTATCAAGCACCACTTCCCTGCGCTCAGGGTGCTGGTTTATACCAACCAGCCTGCAGGGATCTACGCACTGCGTACGCTGAAGGCCGGGGCGAGCGGGTTTATCAATAAAAGCCTGGCACTGGAGCGCGTCGAGCCGGTTTGCCAGCTGCTGCTGGACGGCTATCACTGTTTCCCGGAAGAGACGTTCATGAAAGTCGTCGAGGCTACTGAAATAAAACATGATACCCGGGCGCTGCTGGCGAGTTTCTCCGATCGTGAAATCGCGGTGCTGAACTATCTGAAGCAGGGCAAAAGCAATAAGGAGATTGCCGACCGGCTGGCGCTCAGCAACAAAACCATCAGCACCTATAAGGCGCGAATGATGAAAAAAAGCGGTTTTGCGCATTTTGAACAACTTTTCGATCTTATTGATACCTCAGAGCCAGAGACGTGAGAGCCGTTACCTTTATCCTGCTTTTTTGTATTGCCTTTACCGTGTACGCCGCGCAACCGGGGGAATCCCTTCGCCTGCTGGCGCGTAGCCATGAAAAGGTGATCGAGCCGGGACTCAGCGGCAGCGAATGGCGCTGGGTACGCGAACACCGCAAAATCCGTCTGGCGGTCTGGGAGCCGATGATGCCCCCTTACGACATCACCACGGGGCTGAACGATTACGGTGGTATCAATGCGGATTTCACCGGGCTGGTGGCGGAAAACCTCGGTCTGGAGATCGAGGTGGTGCGTTATCCCACCTATGACGATGCCTTGTCAGCATTGCGGGCAGGCAAGGCGGATTTTATGCCTCAGGCAGGGGGTAGCCAGCAAAAACAGGGGCTGATGCTGAGTGTGCCCTACAGCGACAACATCCCGGTTGAAGTGGTGAATACCGATGCCTCGCCCGATGAGCCGGTGAAACGGATCGCCGTTTCGCCTGTCTACAGCAGCAGCGACGTGCTGGCCCGTTATCCGGGGGCTGTCATTGTGAATTTCACCTCCACGCGGCATGCGCTGGAGGCGCTGGCGTTTCGCAAAATCGATCTGTTCTTCAGCGATGCGATCACCGCGCGCTATCTGGCGAGTCAGTCAAATTTAAGCAATCTCAGTATTCGTCCGGTGGCGGACACGTTCGAGGCGTCGGGATTCTCGTTCGCTGCGATGCCAAAGATGGCGGTCTGGATCGCGATCCTCAACAAGATGCTGATGGCGCTGCCGGAGAACGCGGGCGTGGAGATCCACCGTCGCTGGAGCGGGGGGATCCCGCTCTCCCTGAGCGAAGAGCCACCGCGTTACACCTCGCTCGAACATAAATGGATCAAAGAACATTCCCGGATCCGCGTCGCGGTGGCGCAGGATAACGCCCCCATTGCCTTTTTCAACGAGCGCGGGCAGCTGCGCGGTATCCTGGCGGATCTGCTGACCGCGCTCCGCCTGCGTACCGGGTTTACCTTTGAAATCCGCCGTTATCCCAGCCAGGCCGCCGCCTTCAGGGCCATTAATCGCGGAGAGGCCGAGCTGATTGCAGGCGTCACGCAGGAGGGGATCTGGCAGGCGGATCTCCTCACCACCCGAACCTGGCTGTATAACTCCTGGGTTATGGTTGGACGCGCGCTGCCGGGCAAGGAGGCACTTCAGCCCCGTGTGGTGAGCCTGCGCGGTGAAGCGCCTGATGGCTGGCTTGGCCGACAAAACAGCGGCCAGACGGCGAAGGTCGATACCTGGTGGCAGGGTTTTAACAGCGTGGTGAAGGATAAAAACGACATGATGGTGGTGCCGCTGATCATTGCCAACGCCCAACTCACCCGCAAAGAATTTGCCTCACTAAAAATTCTCGCCAGCATCGATGCCGAACCGTTGCGCTTTGCCTTTGGCGCATCGCGGCAGGCCTGGCCGTTGATCACCATTCTGAATAAAGCGCTGATCAACATCCCGCCGGAAGATCTCCACGCCCTGACGCGCGGCAGCAATACGGGCAATGCGTTTGCCTCGGTGTCGACGTCGGCGCTGTCGATAACGTGGTTGGTGACGTTCACCGCCGCCGGTCTGGCCTTGCTGGCGCTGGTGGCAGGGTTGATTTACCGTCGGCGGTGCATCCGACAGGCGCGCATCCGTAAGCTTATTCAGACGCTGCGTGCGGCGAAACATCGCGCAGAGCGAGCCCGTCGGGAAAAAAGCGCTTTTCTGGCGACCATGAGCCATGAAATTCGCACGCCCGTCAGCGCCATTATCGGCATGCTGGAACTGGTGATGAAACGTCCTGACCATGCCCCGCAAAACCCGCAGTCGATACGGGTCGCCTGGGACGCGGCGCAGTCGCTGTTGCTGCTTATCGGGAATATCCTGGATGTGGAGCGTATTGCGTCCGGCCGTCTGGTGCTCCGCCCGGAGCGCGCCTCGCTTCGAAACCTGATTGAAGGAACGGTGTCGCAGTTTGAGGGGCTGGCGGCGCAGAAATCATTGAAGCTGCTGCTGGAAATGGATACCGCCCTGAAGGGGGACGTATTGATCGATGTGATGCGTTTTCGCCAGATCGTCACCAACCTGCTGGGCAACGCCATTAAATTCACCGACCACGGTCAGGTGATGCTGCGCGCGCAGCCGCAATGGCAGGACGGCGAGTTTATGCTGCTGGAGCTGGCAATAGCAGACACCGGCGAGGGGATTGATGCCGCGACGCAACAGCGTCTGTTCCAGCCTTTTAGTCAGGGTGAGAGCCGTACCCGGGCGCAGGGCAGCGGGCTGGGGCTCTATATCTGTCGCCAGCTCGCGGACATGATGGAAGGGGATCTCACGCTGAATAGCGTGCAAGGTGAGGGGACGACGGTCACGGTGACGCTCAGGCTGCCCGTTATGGCCGCCCTGCCAGAGAAAGAGGCCGGGCATGCTGTCCCTTCCGGCAAACGCGCTGCGTTGACCATTATGGTGGTAGACGACAATCCGGTCGGACGGATGCTGCTTACCCAGCAGCTTGAGTGGCTGGGGCATGCGGTCACCCAGTACGACAGCCCGAAAATGCTGATCGAGCGCCTGGCAACCCGACAGCCGGACGCGGTGATCACCGACTGCAACATGCCCGAAATGAGCGGCTATGCCCTGTCGCGCATCATCAATGAACGTTACCCGGATGTCACGGTATTTGGAATGACGGCGGACGCGCGTGAATCCGTGCGGGATGAGGCGCGGGAAGCGGGCATGCGCGACTGTATTTTCAAACCGGTTACGCTGGTTGCACTGGAAAACCTGCTCGCCCCTCTTGCTCCATCCGAAAAATCACCGGATGCGTTGCCTTGTTCCATCACGCTACCCCCAGCACTGCTGGACGGTGAGCATCTGGCAACGTTTCTGGATTTGCAGATAACCGTGCTGGAGGAGACGCTGCGTGATATCGCACTGTGGCGGAAGGACCCCGGTATACCCTTGAAGGACGCGCTGCACCGTCTGCGGGGCGGTATTCAACTGCTCGGTATGCCGGCGCTGGAAGCGCGCTGTCTGGAGCAGGAACAGGCTGCCGACAGCGGCGGCATCCGTCAGCTTGAGGAGGACATTCTGGCATTGAGGAGCGTATTACAGCGCTGGCGCGAGACGGGACTACAACCGGGCGAGACCGTCCTACAGCAGAATGAGGACAGGCGTACAGCGTAAGCTTCCCTTCCATCGGGGTACGCTTTTAGTCGAGGAAGTTCACATATAAAGGAGATATCCCGATGAAAAAACTCGTATCCGCACTGGCCGTTATCGCATCTGTTGGTATGTTCACCACCGCCCAGGCGGCAGAAAGCTGCTCTGCGAAAGCCGCGGCACTGGAAAAAGAGATCCGTATCGCCCAGCAGTACGGTAATACCTACAAGGTCAACGGCCTGAAAAAAGCACTGGCCGAAGTGAAAGCACACTGCACCCCGGCAAGCGTACAGGCTGACGCGCAAAAAGAGGTGAAGAAGCTGGAGAAGAAACTGGCCGAGAAGCGTGAAGATATTGCCGAGGTTCAGGCAGATCTGCGTGAAGCGAAAGCCAAAGGCGACAGCAAGAAAGTTGCAAAATACCAGCGCAAACTGGCTGAAAAACAGAGCGATCTGAGCAGCATTCAGCAAGAGCTGAGCCGTGCTCGCGCTGCGCTCGCCTCCCTGCAGAAATAACGCTTTTTTGTAAAACAGGTGAGGGGGCGTGAGCCTCCTCACCTTTTTGCGCTGCCTGCCATCATGATGCGACTCCATCTTCTCTTTTTTGTGCTGCTTTTCGCCATGGCAGAGAGCCGCGCGGCCACCCAAAAGACGTGGGTGATCCTTAATAACCTCTACAAAGGGGCGATTTCGTTTGAGGTGTCTGCCTCGGGGCCTTGCCTTAGTCAGCCTTTGATGGAGGAGTGGGGCGTGCGTGACGCGGTGCTTGCGCGTCTGGTCTGGGATGCCAAAGGTTGCCTGACGCCGCAGTCTGCGGAGCAGTTCAACCTCAAATATTGGTACCGCCCACAAGCGCAACTGCTGACGCTTCTCTTCCCGCCAGACGCCATTAGCCCACAGCAGAACGGCGTCAGTACCAGTCGCTGGGATGATGGCATCAACGCACTGTTTATTAACTATCGTCTGGATGCGGATAACAGCCAGGCGCAGTACGACTGGGAGCATTCCGGTACTGACGCCACGCTGAGTCTGGACAATGGCCTTAATGTGGGTCCCTGGCGTTTGCGTTATCAAAACACCTTCTGGCGTGAAAAAGAGGGGCAACACGGTTCGTACACCAATGCGATGTCGCTCTGGCGCAGCATCACGCCGCTGCGTTCGCGTGTGACCCTGGGCGACGGCAATACCTCTTCAAATATGTTCGACAGCCTGGCGTTTCGCGGTGCATCACTCGCCAGTGACGAGGCGATGTACCCGGATAGCTGGCGACCCTATTCGCCCTGGATCAACGGCTATGCCCGCACAGAGGCGGAAGTCACCATTCATCAGAACGGGGTACGTGTTTACCGTATTCATGTCCCGCCCGGGCCGTTTACCATTCGCGATTTTTATCCGCCGGACCCAAACGGCAACCTGGAAATGACGATTCAGGAGAGCGATGGTACGGAGCGTACAAGGCTGCTGCCCTATTCCAGTATGCCCAATCTGGTGCATCAGGGACTCTTTAGCTACGAACTGGCCGCCGGTCGGTATAAGCCTTTTCACGGTATCGACAGGGACAAGGATCGCTTCTGGCAGAGTACGGTCTCGTGGGGGATTGCACCGCAGGTCACCGTGTTTGCCGGGCTGCAGCAAGGGGAGCACTATTTCAGCCAGGTCGCGGGTTTTGGCGCTAACCTGGGGTTGTGGGGGGCGTTTTCCGGCGATGTCAGCGCGGCTCGCTATACGCAAGAGGCGGAGACGCTACGGGGCAAGGTGTGGCGTTTGCGCTATGCCAAAGCGTTCTTTACGACTGAAACCAGCCTCACCGCCCAGCTCCAGTGGTATCCACGTGGTGAGCATTACCGGTCGCTGGAAGAAAAAATTACGCGGGCGGAATTGCTGAGGTACGGCTGGGACGATGACGTCACCCGGCGGGCGCTGCGTGGACAGCTGGAGCTTAACCAGAATCTTGGCGAGGATTCCAGCCTGAGCCTGTCCTGGCACGGGTTGAAGTCACGTGAACCTGACGCGGGCAACACGGGTGCGACACTGAGCCTGAATACAACCTTACACAACGTGGATGTAAGCGTGTACGGCGTATACGAGCGCTACGGTAAAAACCCGGATGAAACCACCGTGGGTATCAACATCAGCGTGCCTTTATCCCTTTGGGGGGCGACGAGTAATGTCGGCTATATCACCGAGCTCGCCAGCCGGGGGGAAGATAGCCATGGGGTGAATGTGTATGGTTCAGCGCTAAGTGATTACAGTCTGCGTTACGATCTGCAGGCGACGCATACCGTACATCGCAATGATGAGCTCTCTGCGAATCTGGGCTATCAGTACAACGCGGGCGAGCTGAACCTCAGTATGGTACGCGGGGGAACGCGCCGCGATTATCATGCCGACACCAGCGGCAGCATTCTGGTACACGCTGACGGCGTGACGCTGGGTCAACAGCTCGGTAGCACCGCTGCGCTGGTGGACGTGCCGGACTCGCCGGGAATTGGCTTCTATAACCAGTTTGGCTCCACAACCAATGCCAGAGGCGAGCTGCTGGTGAGTTACTTAACGCCATGGCGGGTGAACCGCATTACGGTCGATAGCCTGAGCTTGCCGGAAAACACCGCGCTGGATGTGACGGAACTGGAATCGGTGCCCACCGATGGCGCGATTGTTCTGCTGCGTTTTCCCCAACCGGTAACGGATTGAAATTACAATAAACAGGATGAAAAGCGGGACAAATCCCTACGTAAAATTACCAGGTTAAACGCGTATTCATCCTAATAGTTTGCCCTTTCGGGACTGCTTATGATTCGTCTCACTGACTGTTTTTCAATGGAGTGTAGATGAAGATGAAAGCAATTTTAATCGCCCTGCCTGTGGCGATGATCCCGGCTACCGTTCTGGCGGCAAATACGGAAGAAGGGTATTACGGTTCGGCAAAATACCTGCAGATTGAACAGCGTGCGAAAGAGATGGATACCAGCTTGCGTCCGGGTGTCGGACAGTTTGTGGGCGGTAAAGAGAAAGAGCATTTTGGCGGCGCAGCGATTGCTGCAGGCTATCAGTTCGGTAACGGCTGGCGTACCGAAGGTGAATACACCTTTAAGCAGAAGACGGAATACACCAATGGTTCCAGCGCGTTCCCTAATGGCTTTGATCATCTTCAGACCGAAACAGAACGTCTGATGCTGAACGTCTACCGCGATTATGAACTCGGCTACGGCGTGTCTGTTTACGGTACCGCAGGGCTTGGCGTAAGCAAGATCAAAGCGGGCGGCTGGCAGGGCAATCCTGGCCGTGAATACGGCTCAACGACGCAAAGTAACCTGACCTATGCGTTAGGTGCAGGCGTAAGCTACACGCCGGTTGAGCGTCTGTATGTCGATCTGGGTTATCGCTATATCGATATGGGTAAGATCGAAAGCGGATATAACAACTATGCCAATATGCGTGGCTTAAGGGATGAGCAGATGAAAGCGCATATTGTCTCTAACGAATTTACGCTGGGTATGCGTTACGTGTTTTAACCTGTTGCGACTGTCACTGCTTTAAAACAGGGCCAACACCGTGGGAGTGCGGGGTTGGCTTTTTTGGCATTTTGATGCAAGCGATTATGAGTTCCTGCCAGGACAACCGAAAATCAATGCATTACATTATTTATCATTGACATAGATTGCCACTGTTTGCCATCAATCACCCATTATTCGCCATCTCTACCGCCACTTTATCGCCACTCACCGCCAGCGGGTTGAACTTAACGGCATCCTCTAAATGATCAGGTGCAAAGTGCGCATATCGCATAGTCATTTTAATATCCGTATGCCCAAGCACCCGCTGCAGAACCAGGATATTCCCGCCATTCATCATAAAGTGGCTGGCAAAAGTATGGCGCAGAACGTGGGTCAGTTGCCCGGCGGGTAACTCGATACCTGTCCGCTGCAGCGCAGAGCGGAACGCACCATAGCAATCACTGAACAAACGGCCATTTTTGTTATCAGGCAGAGCGTCATACAGGGCTTTGCTGACAGGAACGGTGCGGTTTTTTCGCCCTTTGGTATTGATATAGGTGATTTTGTACTTCGACAGCTGGCTTTTTTTGAGCCCTTCGGCTTCAGACCAGCGTGCGCCCGTGGCGAGACAAATCCTGACCACGTTTTCCAGATCCGGGTTGTCATGACGCCGACACTCGGCCAGCAACCGGGCAATTTGCTCCTGCGTCAGCCAGGCCATTTCCATCTCTTCCGTGCGGAAAGGGCGCATATTTTTCAGCGGATTTTCGCCTTTCCATTCCCCCAGACGATTCAGCTCGTTGAATACCGCCCGGAAGTAGGCCAGCTCAAGGTTAAGCGTGCGGGGGGAAACTTCTTTTACCCGGGCAGAACGGGCGTATTCACCTTTCAGCCGCTTTTCCCGGTAGCGGGAAAACATCTGCGCATCGAAATCCCTCGCGAGCGGTTCGCCCATACACTCAAAAGCATGGTGCATCGCCAGCTGGCGTTTAAGACCGTCTTTCAACGTAATGCCGTGAGCGCTATACCAGGCGTCAATCAGCGCTTTTAAGGTGCGGCGGTCCTCTTTTTCCTCCTGCCATGGGTTTTGAACGGTGTACTGTTCAAAGGCCAGCGCTTCGCCTTTGGTGGCGAATTTCTTTCTGATGCGCTTACCCTTTGCCCCGTTGGGGTAGATCTCGCAAAGCCAGCCACCGGCAGGATTTTTACGGACCGCCATCAGTTAACCTCGCTGTAGACACCCACCACACGGCCAATCGTTTTTATCTCGTCGATACCGCATTCAAAGGGGATCTTTCCGCCCGCGACGTGGAGCTTTTTACCCGGCAGGAGCGTCAACTCGCGGATGCTGGTGGTGCCTTCAATCTCAACCAGCCACAGTCCGTCGGTTAACGATGCGTCTTTTTCAACAAAGTGAAGTTTTCCCTCAGCCCGGACGGCGATGCCGCGGGTGAGTTGTTTACTGAAGAAATGGGAGTCGATACTCAAAGTGGTATTTTCTTCCAGTCGACCATCACTAAGAGTGAACGATGCGACAGATACAGGATCGCCCGGCGCAGGCTGACCTTCAAACTGAGAACCTTGCCCGGTCATTAGCCAGCGCAGGCTGGCGCCCGTATCCAGGGCGCACTGCACGGCGAAGTCATAAGAGATAGTGCCGCGTGCGTAGCGGTTCTGCAGCGAGCTGGCGGCAATATTGAAGTGCCGGGCAAGCTGGATTTTTTGCGTAAAACCATATACCTGACAGATTCTATCGAGCAACTCTTCATTATTCACTTGAGAATCTAAAATCAAAATATATTCCTTTGGGTGTTTACTAATACTCAATTGAGTATTAGTATCATTGCAAATTCGGGCAATCAGCGGCAGACGTTGGCAAACAGAGGCTAAAGATTGCAGTCATTATCAAAATGGGAATCATGCAACATGGCTTCTGAAATCGCAATCATCAAAGTGCCAGCCCCTGTGGTGACGCTGCAGCAATTCGCCGCGCTGGAAGGTGTTTCTGAACGCACTGCCTACCGCTGGACGACCGGCGATAACCCCCGGGTCCCCATTGAGCCGCGCACTATCCGCAAGGGCTGCAAAAAAGCTGGTGGCCCCATCCGTATCTATTACGCCCGCTGGAAAGAGGAGCAGCTGCGTAAGGCGTTAGGCCATTCCCGCTTTCAGCTTGTTATCGGTGAATAATTCACGTTGCGGGAAACGAAGCGAGGGGCGATATGGCGATAGAAGCTGCTCAGGCAAGCGTTCCGCTCAGCGTCGGGGCGCGTCTGTCCGGACTTAACCACGTGGCTGAACTGCGCGCCAGATTCTGGGGCGATAGCGAGAAAGAGCTGACGCGGTTTTTTGCAGCGCTGCGTGATAAGCGCGATCCCTGTTTTGCAGAGAACACCCGCGCGCTGGCCGCCATCTTCTTCCTGGCGAAATTACCCGCTACCCGTCATGCGTGCGAGATCGGTGAACTGACGACTGACGAGAAAAGGGCGCTGATTACCGCCATGAACCATTTTCGTGCAGTCGTGAGCTTATTTCCCGAACGGCTGACCCTGCCGATGTAACCCCACCCAAACGTAATGGCGTAAACCCGCCGGGCATTCTATTGCCTGAATGTAAGGAGAACGAGTAATGCGAAATAGCGAAAACCGCACGTCCCCGATCGAGGGAGAAAAACTGGTACGTCTGCTGGCGCAGGCAAAGACCGAAGAGCGAAGAGCACGTGCGCTCGCGGTTTCACAGCGCCTTGAGGCGCTGGCCAGCCACATTTACAAAACCGGTATGAGCGGTGAAGACGTGGCTGAACTGCTGTGCCACGAAGCGGCCCGTTACGAGCGTGAATCCCAGGAGCTGCACTGATGGCTGATTTTATCGATCTGGTGCAGGAGCGTGAACTGGCAGAACGCGAGCGCCACATTAACAGCGCGCGCCGTCGACCTGTGTCGCCATCGCGTTTTCTCTGCGAAGCGTGCGACGCCCCGATCCCCGAGGCGCGCCGTATTGCCGTCCCCGGCGTGGCCATGTGCGTTACCTGCCAGGAAATGACGGAGCTGAAAAACAAACACTATCGGGGAGGGTGAATTGGCTATCTCCTGTGCTTATCCGTGGAATGCGCCACGGACGGCCATTGCCAGCCCCTATCTCACACACTCTCAACTGCAGCGTCGCGATCGTCTGTTCGCGGCGCTGCTGCAAGCCAGAAAAGCCCTCTCTCTGCAGCCTGAATGCGTCCGTTCCGAAGTGTGGCGTACGGTTGACGCCATCGAACAGCAGCAGGGCACGCCGCGAGCCAATGCGTTTCTGATCCGCTTCTGTAAAGGGGTCTTACCGCGCCTGCAGCGGGTTGCTGAGCAATACAGCCGGGTTGGCGTGCACGAGAGCGTCTCCGCGGCGGTTTTTGATGGCCACTTTGACACGCCGCAACTGCAATACCTCGCCTCGCGGATGGTGGATATGGTCGCCCGCTTCAACCGCCTTCCGGATATGTCCCGCGCGGATATCGATCTGCTGGGGGCTGACATCGCCCGCTTTATTCGCGCCGAGCTGGCAAATATGGACGATGCCGGCATGGGTGAATATCAAACGCTGCATGCCTGGTATCAACGCGCCGGTGTGATTACCCGTCAGTTTAATGTGGTCCCTCCCCACTGGGAGCGCGTGTCGAAAACCGTCTTTTGCAAAGAGGACGTTGCCCCGGCGGTGATCCGTATGTTTTCAGAGGCCTGGTGGCGCGGTCGTCTGCGTCGGATGGCGGCCGCCTGGCGGGAGCATCTGCAGATCGCCATCGGTCACGTCAGCAAAAAGAAATCTGCCTATGCGAGCAAACGGTGCATCGCCGAGTGGCGCGAGCAGAAGCGCCGTACGCGTGAGTTCCTGAAGGGGCTGGAGCTTGAAGATGAAGAGGGTAACCGTATCAGCCTGATTGAAAAATACGATGGCTCGGTGGCCAACCCCGCAATACGGCGCTGCGAACTGATGACCCGTATTCGCGGGTTTGAAAATATCTGCCATGAGTTGGGCTATGCAGGCGAGTTCTACACCTTAACCGCCCCCGCAAAATATCACGCGACCGTGCAGGCCGGTTACCGTAACGGCAAGTGGAACGGCGCCAGCCCGGCAGACACGCAACACTACCTTAACCGGCTCTGGGCGCGCATCCGGGCGAAGCTGCACCGGGAGGGGATGCGTATTTTCGGGATCCGTGTTGCTGAACCTCATCATGACGGTACGCCCCACTGGCATATGCTGCTGTTCATGCGACCGGAGGATACCGGGCGCGTTCGACGCATCATGGATGACTATGCCTGCGAAGAGGATGCCTTCGAGTTACAACGCGACAGGGCTAAAAAAGCCCGCTTTCACGCCGAAGCCATTGACCCGGAGAAGGGAAGCGCTACAGGCTATATCGCCAAATATATCGCGAAGAATATCGATGGCTATGCGCTTGAGGGCGAAACGGATGATGAAAATGGCGAGCTGCTGAAAGAGACCGCTCCCGCCGTTTCCGCCTGGGCGGCCCGCTGGCACATCCGTCAGTTTCAGTTTATTGGCGGTGCGCCGGTGACGGTCTACCGGGAGTTGCGCCGTCTCACCGAGCGCGAGACGGCGCATGGCCTGAGCGTGGAGTTTGCCGCCGTGCATGACGCGGCGGACGCCGGAGACTGGGCGGGGTATGTGAACGCCCAGGGCGGGCCGTTTGTCCGTCGTGACGATCTGCAGGTACGTACGCTCTACGAATCGAAAGAAGAATATAACCAGTACGGCGAGGAAACCGTCTGTATCCGCGGGGTCTACGATGCAGCCGTTGGGGCCGGGTCACCGGTGTTAACCCGCCTCAAACAGTGGAAGATTGTCCCGAAGCGGGCCGTTGACCTTAAGGGCGCCACCGCGCCCTCTTGGAGTTCTGTCAATAACTGTACGCCGGGCGATTTTTCTCAACTGCACCGCCACCGCGAGTTGCCCCCGCCATTCCAGGAAAAGACCCGTTCAATCCTTGAACGTACCGGGCATTTAACGCGTCAGCTGGCCGCGGTGATGCGCTAATCTCCATCGATATCATGCACATACCGCATACGGTTCTGATTTTTTGCTTCACTCTTTTTATGAATACGTGCTACTGTATGTTTATACAGTATCTCGTGGTGGAGGTTGTGTGGACAGAGAGTTGAATGAGCAAGTCATGATTGAACGAGTCGAGATGATTGCGCGACTGACGACAGAAGGAACATGTCAGGAGAGAGATCGTGAAATTGCCCTGAATCTTATTGCTGAGATAGCGAGAGGGAATTTAATCAAAAACAACGCGTTTACCGTTGTTTTCTCAGCATCGCCTGTTCCGGAACGAATCAAAAAAGAGAGCCATGTGCGGGTAAATATCACCCTCGATAAAGATCAGCACATTGGTCCGTCGGTGGTGGAAGCCTTCCAGTGCGAACTCACCCGCAGAATAAGGCCGCTGTTCCCGTCAACGCGGGTGACGGTGAAAGAAGGCTCCATGACGGGCGTCGAGCTGCTGGGCATCAACGGCGAGGCCGAGCGCGAAGCGTTAGACAACATTCTTCGGGAAGTCTGGGAAGACGAGAGCTGGCGCTAGCGTCTGCCCTTTCCCCGGCAACAACCTTCATTCAGATTTGAGCCGCGTTCTGTCGTACGCGGACAGCCTGTTGTGCCCGCGATTGTCCATCCGCCTGCGGTAGCGGAAAGGGCGCTGGCTCTGGAAACTCTACAGTACCTGGAAATCCGGATGTTGGAGTGTCTGATGAAGATCTATGCAATGCAGGGAGATACGCTTGATGCCATCTGTGCGCGTTATTACGGGCGCACGGCAGGCGTAGTCGAACCCGTTTTGAAAGCCAATCCTGGCCTTGCTGAGTGGGGCGTTGTCTTACCCCATGGCACGGCAGTAGACATGCCAGAGGTTGATAGCGCACCCAGAAAAGAATCCGTGAACCTATGGGACTGAGTCTGGAGAAAGTCACCACGTTTATTGCCTACTGGCTGGCCGTGGCGCTGGCCTGGTTCGGGGCGATGTCTCCTGAAAAAGTGGCGCTGTACGTGGGAAGCCTCTGCGCCATCTTTACCGCGCTGACGAATTACTGGTTTAAGCGAAAAACCTGGCGCTATCTCAACTCTCTGGGCCTCGATAAGAAGAGTATTCGTGAACTCAATCATTAAGCGTTGCAGCGTCGCCAGCGTCCTTGCCCTGGCGGTGCTCATGCCTGACTTTCGATTACTGCACACCTCGCCTGAAGGGCTGGCGTTAATTGCCGATCTCGAAGGCTGCCGTCTTTCACCCTACCGCTGTAGCGCGGGCGTATGGACGTCAGGCATTGGCCATACGGCAGGCGTTGTACCGACGCAGGCGATCACCGAGCGTGACGCGGCGGCGAACCTGATCGCCGACGTTCTGAATGTTGAGAAACGGCTTGCCGCATGCGCGCCGGTGGAGATGCCACCCCGTGTCTATGACGCGCTGGTCAGTTTTGCCTTTAACGTGGGAACCGGTGCCGCCTGCCGTTCGACGCTGGTGGCGTTTATTCATCACAAACAGTGGCCACAGGCCTGCGATCAGCTGACCCGCTGGGTATATGTCAACGGGAAGAAGAACGCCGGGCTGGAAAACCGTCGGGCCCGTGAAAAGGCCTGGTGTATGCAGGGGGGAAGATGAGAACGCTCCTGCTGATGCTGGCTGTGCTGATGGCCATTACCCTGTGGTTTCGTCATGACAATCAGAACCTGTCCCGCGCCTTTGCCAAAGCCAACCAGATCGCCACTGAACAAAAAAACACGATTCACGCGCTGAACCATCAGCTGGCCGTATCGCAACGGATGGCCAGCGAAAATGAAAACGCGCAGGTCAGGCTCCGCGATGCGCTTGCCGTTACCGCTGAGGAGATGGCAAGGCGCGAAGAGGCTATCGGGAGATTGATGAATGAAAATGAAGAACTACGCCGCTGGTATCACGCTCAGCTGCCTGATGTTGTCCGCAGGTTGCACACCCGCGCCGCCTGCGCCTCCGCCGCACATTGTTTACAACGCTTGCCCAAAGGTGAGCACCTGCCCGATGCCGGCAAGTGAGCCTGTCACAAACGGCGATCTGAGTGCCGATATTCGCAGGCTTGAGCACGCCCTTATCGCCTGCGCCTTGCAGGTTGAAACCATTAAAGACTGTCAGGATAAACTCGATGCACAAACTCAAAAGCCTGCGTCAGGCATTAATTGACGCTGTACCACAACTGCGCGCAAACCCGGAGCGCTTACAGATGTCCGTCGGGAGCGGTAACATCGATGCGCGTCTGGCGGCCTCGCTCTCGTTCGAAAAACAATATGAACTGAAGGCGAACGTCAGCGGTTTTTCCGGTGACAGCGAGGGGATTTTCGTCCCGGTGCTGGCCTGGCTTCGGGAAAACCAGCCGGATATTTTTACCCTCGATGAGGGACGAAAAAAGGGGTATCTCTTTCAGGTTGTCTTAAATGACGATGAAACCTCAGATATCAGCTTCAGCCTGCAGTTAACCGAGCGGATTCTGGTGTCCGAGAATGAAGGGACCTTGCTTGCCACCTATTCTCCGGAGCCACCGCTGCCAGAACCCGTCACGCGTCCAATGGAGTTATACGTCAACGGTGAACTGGTCAGCCGGTGGGAGGCCTGACGTTCCCGTGCTGATGGCCAGTCCGCAGCCCTGTCGGCTGGCCAGACGGCACCCCTGCTTGTTGTTTCATCCCGCATAAAACCCCGCCTCGTTGCTGCCGATCGCCCTGAGCGGCATTCTCTTCTTATGAATACGCTAACTTCCATGCACGGCATCGCTCGCGCGATCCGCAATCTTATTCGTCTCGGTGTTGTGACCGATGTCGACCTCAAACGAGGGCTCTGCCGCGTCCAGTCCGGGGGGATGAAAACCACCTGGCTGAACTGGCTGACCTGCCGCGCAGGCCGCTCGCGCGTCTGGTGGGCACCGTCCGAGGGTGAACAGGTTTTGCTGCTGGCTATCGGCGGTGAGCTGGATACCGCCTTCGTGTTGCCAGGCATTTTCTCTGACGACCATCCGGCGCCGTCTGAGTCGCCTGACGCGCTCCACGTCTCGTTTCCTGATGGGGCGGTTATCGAATACGAGCCCGGCAACGGTGCGCTGACGGCGACCGGCATCAAAACGGCAACCATCACCGCATCGGAATCGCTGACCGCGACCGTTCCGGTGGTACAGGTGAAAGCTGAGAGCCGTATCACGCTGGATACGCCTGAAGTGGTGTGTACCAACAAGTTGATTACCGCCTCTCTGGAGGTGCAGAAGGGCGGGGTGATGGCCGGAAATATCGAACACGCCGGCGGTAAATTCACCTCCAATGGGGTGCAGGTGGACAACCATGCCCACGGCAGTGTGCAAAGCGGCGGAAGCTGGACTAAGGGGACGCAATGACGGTGCGCTACACGGGAATGAACAGTCAGACCGGGCTCAGCATTTCAGAGGCGGAACACATCAGGCAAAGCGTGCGCGACATTCTGGTTACGCCAGTTGGCTCACGTGTTATGCGCCGGGAGTACGGCTCCTTGCTGGCGGCGATGATCGACAGGCCCCAGAGTCCGGCGCTGCGCCTGCAGATTATGGCCGCATGCTACTCCGCGATCCAGAAATGGGAACCGCGGATCAGCCTGACGGCGATTGCTTTCGAACGGTCGGAGAGTGACGGGACGCTGTATGTCGATATCACCGGCACGCGACCGGCTTCCGATCGCTCCTTTTCTCTCACCATTTCACTGAGTTAAACGCTATGGCTATTGTTGATCTGAGCCAGCTCGCCGCGCCTGATGTCGTGGAGGAGGTGGATTATGAAACGCTGCTGGCAGAACGAAAGGCCACCTTTGTCTCACTCTTTCCTGAGGCGGAGCAAGAGGCTATCGCACGCACGCTGACCTTAGAGTCAGAGCCGATTGTGAAGCTGCTGCAGGAAAACGCGTATCGGGAAGTTATCTGGCGTCAGCGCGTCAACGAGGCCGCGCGAGCGGTCATGCTGGCCTACGCCGCTGGCAGCGATCTCGACCAGATTGGGGCAAACGCTAACCTTCAGCGTCTGGTGATTACGCCTGCCGACGACACGACCTTTCCGCCCACGCCAGCTGTGATGGAGTCTGATACCGACTTTCGTCTGCGTATCCAGCAGGCACCGGAAGGGCTGAGCGTGGCCGGTTCGACTGGCGCTTATCAGTTCCATGGCCGCAGCGCGGATGGTCGGGTGGCGGATATTTCCGTGATAAGCCCTCAGCCCGCGAACGTCACGGTTTCCGTGCTCTCCCGGGAGAATAACGGCGTGGCGTCTGAAGAGCTGCTTACCCTCGTTCGCAATGCGCTGAACGATGAGGACGTCAGGCCAGTCGCCGATCGCGTGACCGTCCAGTCGGCCAAAATTGTCGACTACACCATTGCGGCCTCGCTGTTCCTCTTCCCTGGCCCGGAAAGCGAACCGGTGCTCAACGCGGCCAGAGCCCGGCTGCAGGCCTATATCACGGCGCAGCATCGGCTGGGACGCGATATTCGCAAGTCTGCCATTTACGCCGCTCTTCACGTTGAAGGAGTGCAGCGCGTGGAGCTGACCGCTCCGGCAGCCGATATCGTGCTCGATGAAACTCAGGCCTCATGGTGCAGCCAGTACAGCGTAACCGTGGGGGGAAGCGATGAGTGATACCCGTCTTTTACCGGTTGGATCGTCGTCTCTTGAGGTGGCGGCCGCGCGCGCCTGTGCGGAGATAGAAAAAACGCCGGTACCGCTGCGCCATCTCTGGAGCGCGGATACCTGCCCGGCGAATTTGCTGCCGTGGCTGGCATGGGCATTTTCGGTCGATCGCTGGGACGAGAACTGGCCGGAGGCCACCAAACGGGACGTGATCCGCGCGGCGTGGTTTATCCATGCCCACAAGGGAACCATCGGCGCCGTGCGCCGCGTCGTGGAGCCGCTTGGTTATCTGATTAACGTCACCGAGTGGTGGCAAACCAACGATCCGCCCGGCACCTTCCGCCTTGATATCGGCGTATTAGACACCGGTATCACCGAGGAAATGTATTACGAGATGGAAAGGCTTATCGCTGATGCGAAGCCTGCCAGCCGCCACCTTATCGGCCTGAATATCATCCAGGACATCCCGGGTTATCTCTTTACCGGTGCCCTGAGCTATGACGGCGACATCATTACGGTTTACCCCGGATAAGTGAGAGCACAATGACAGTGAAATTTAAAACGGTTATCACCAAAGCCGGTGCAGAAAAACTGGCTGCAGCAACCGTCCCCAACGGGAAGAAAGTGAACTTCACCGCAATGGCGGTCGGCGACGGCGGCGGTGCGTTGCCCGTTCCGGATGCCAGCCAGACAAAGCTGGTGAATGAAGTCTGGCGCCACGCGCTGAACAAAATCAGCCAGGACAAGAAGAACAAAAACTACGTTGTGGCGGAGCTGTTGATCCCGCCAGAAGTGGGCGGTTTCTGGATGCGTGAGATGGGGCTTTATGACGATACCGGAACGCTGATTGCCGTCGGGAATATGGCTGAAAGCTATAAGCCCGCGCTGGCGGAGGGGTCAGGACGCGCGCAGACGCTTCGCATGGTTATCATGGTGAGCGATATTTCCTCCGTCGAGTTGACGATTGACACCTCAACGGTAATGGCCACGCAGGAATACGTCGACGGGAAGCTGACGGAGCATGAGCAGTCGCGCCGCCATCCGGACGCCACGCTGACCGCAAAGGGCTTTACCCAGTTAAGCAGTGCCACCGACAGCACGTCTGAGGTGCTTGCCGCAACGCCGAAAGCGGTGAAGGCGGCGTACGACCTGGCGAACGGGAAGTATACCGCAGCGGATGCAACCACGGCGCGTAAGGGGATTGTTCAACTGAGTAGCGCCACTGACAGTGTGTCTGAGGTGCTTGCGGCAACGCCGAAGGCGGTGAAGACTGCGTACGATCTTGCAAACGCCAAGTACACCGCGGTGGATGCCACTACGGCGCGTAAGGGGCTTGTCCAGCTGAGTAGTGCGATTGACAGTGTGTCGGAGGTGCTGGCAGCGACGCCGAAGGCGGTTAAATCCGCAAACGACAACGCTACTGCAGCCAATATAAATGCCAGTGAGCGAGTCAGTAAAGCCGGTGACAGTATGACCGGAACATTAAATCAGGACGCTGTAGCACAGGCCACCTACAACTTAACGGCACTTTCCAACGCCACGACAGGCAATAAAAATTATCTGCGTAAAATGCGTGGCGGAGCGACGGACACTATCTGGCATGAAACCGTTCAGGGGGGCGAATACCGTCTGGCGACAGGCAGTACCGATTCGCAGGAGGAGCTGGCAATTAGCACTAATACCGGCCTGAGAGTGAGAGGTAATTTAACCTCACAACTTGGCGGATTTTATTCAGGGAATACGAAAAAATTCTCTTTTTATTCATCTAATACCTCTGACAAGAATGCAGCTCTGCGCCTCTGGGGTAATGTAGACCGCCCATCTGTAGTCGAACTGGGGGATGACACCGGCTACCATTTTTACTCTCAGCGAAATAAAGATGGCTCGCTATTGCTTCAGGCAAACGGCGCCGGACAATTTAGCGGTTATTTACGTTCAAACGGAGAGGTACAATCCATTTCCGCAAATAGTTATCGGATTGCATATGGAAACTACGGGTGTTTCTGGCGCAACGACGGTAATAATCTTTATCTGATGCTGACGAATAAGGGCGATGCTTACGGAAACTACAATTCATTGCGTCCATTACGGGTTAGCCTGGAAACCGGGGCATTACAATCTGAGACACCATTTACTGTAGGCAACACCATTTTCGCCACGAAGGAAATTACCGCGGGTTATGCCGGTGCACTTGCATGGGCAGAACAGTACAAAACAAAAGCAGCTTTTTTTAACTCATATTCGACAACCGGAGCGAGTGAATACCATCCAGCGTTAAAACAACAGGCAAGCATTGCCGGTGTCAATTCATGGGCTTTTTCAATGGGGTCTCTTGTCGCTGATACCGCTCTTTCATGGCATTTGCACATGAAAGGCAGTGGTGGTCAGGATGTCAATTATAAATGGGATACCAGTGGTAATTTTAGCGCGCCAGGCCAGCTCATTCCCGGAAGTTTTGCTAATTTCGACTCCCGTTATTATACCAAAGCGCAAAGCGATGCGGGTTATATGGCGAAAACCGGAGCATACACAAAAGCCGAAAGCGATGCTCGTTATAATCTAAAAAACACGGCCAGTAGGGCTGCAAGCGGTTGGGAGAAAGACAACACTACAGGAATTATGAAGCAGTGGGGGATTGCAACACGTACAGCGGACTCTACACGGATAACCTTCCCAACTGCGTTTCCCACTACTTGCGTCAGTGTGCAGCTAACACTGCTTTATACCAATGGGTTCCATGATCAGAATATTTATGTTCAAAATCCTGATGCTTCAGGTTTTACCTACATTGCTGGTAGTGGTGAAGTCAAAGTGTATTTCGAAGCGAGAGGCTATTAATATGGGATATGTTTATTGTCACGCTACGGGCGCTTTTTATAATGATGCTCTGGAGGCAGACTACCGTTCCGCCGGTTCGTGGCCGGATAATTATGTAACTGTACTGGATGACGATTATGAATCATTGATGGCAGGGCAGGCTGTTGGAAAAATGATTGTTTCTGATAATAATGGTTATCCTGTTCTGACGGAACCACCGGAACCGACACACGAAGAACAAATAAATCAGGCATCGTCACAAAAATTATTTTTGATGAAAGCGGCGAATGAAATTATTACTCCGCTCGAGGATGCAGTCGAGCTCGGAATTGCCACCGATGAAGAAGCGGCCACGCTGCTACTCTGGAAGCGTTACCGCGTAATGTTAAACAGACTGGATCTCAGCAAAGCGCCAGATATTCAATGGCCAGAACGCCCGGCCTGACCCCAAGCCCTCCTCCCGGAGGGCTTTTCGTTTGTTGTGTAATCCTTTCCCCAACCCCAATACGTCGCATCCAACGCGCGCTCCACAGAAAATACCCTCACCACTAAACCACGGAGTTAAACGGATGGGCGACTATCACCACGGCGTGGAAGTCATCGAAATCAACGATGGCACACGCACCATTTCCACCGTCTCGACGGCAATCATCGGTATGGTCTGTACGGCCAGCGATGCTGACGAACAGACATTCCCTCTTAACGAGCCTGTGCTCATTACCAATGTACAATCCGCGATTGCGAAAGCCGGGAAAACAGGCACGCTGTCCGCTTCCCTTCAGGCGATTGCCGATCAGTGCAAACCGGTTGTCGTTGTTGTTCGCGTGGCCGAAGGTGTCGATAACCCGGAAGACCCGGAAGCCGCACAGAAAGAAACCATTTCTAACATCATCGGTACCACCGATGAAAACGGCAAATACACCGGTCTGAAGGCACTTCTGACCGCGAAAACGGTGACCGGCGTTAAACCACGCATTCTCGGCGTTCCGGGGCTGGATTCGCAGGAAGTGGCGACCGCGCTGGCAGCGACGTGCCAGAGCCTGCGTGCGTTTGGCTATGTCAGCGCATGGGGCTGTAAAACCATTCCTGAGGCGATCAACTATCGCAAAAACTTCAGCCAGCGTGAGCTGATGGTTATTCACCCGGATTTCCTGGCGTGGGATACCACCACGAACGCCACCAAAACGGCCTGGGCGACCGCACGCGCACTTGGCCTACGCGCCAAGATTGACCAGACTACCGGCTGGCATAAAACCCTGTCCAACGTCGGTGTTAACGGCGTCACCGGGGTGAGCGCCTCTGTCTCCTGGGACCTGCAGGAACAGGCCACCGATGCCAACCTGCTTAACCAGGCGGGCGTGACAACGCTGATTCGCAATGACGGTTTCAAATTCTGGGGCAACCGTACCTGCTCTGACGATCCGTTATTCCTGTTTGAAAACTACACCCGTACCGCGCAGGTACTGGCCGACACCATGGCGGAAGCGCACGCATGGGCGATGGATAAACCCATTACCCCAACGCTTATCCGCGACATCATTTCCGGTATCAACGCTAAATTCCGCGAGCTGAAAACCAACGGCTACATCGTTGACGGCTCCTGCTGGTATGACCCGGAATCGAATGACGTGTCGACCCTCAAAGCGGGGAAACTGTATATCGATTACGACTACACCCCTGTTCCGCCGCTGGAGAATCTGACCCTGCGCCAGCGCATCACCGATACCTATCTGGCAGACCTGTCAGATTCGGTTAACAGCTAAGGAGCTGCAGCATGGCGTTACCACGCAAACTTAAATATCTGAATATGTTCAACGATGGCCTGAGCTATATGGGCGTTGTTGAGTCTGTCACCTTACCGAAGCTCACCCGCAAGCTGGAGAAGTATCGCGGCGGCGGTATGCCGGGTTCGGTCTCTGTCGACCTCGGCCTGGACGATGATGCCCTGGCGCTGGAGTGGACCATTGGTGGTCTGCCGGACGTTGCACTGTGGGCGCAGTATGCCTCGCCAGGCGCGGACAGCGTGCCGCTGCGTTTTACCGGTTCCTTCCAGCGTGACGATACCGGCGAAATCTCTGCGGTGGAGATCGTGATGCGTGGCCGTCACAAAGAGTTTGACGGCGGCGAGAACAAGCAGGGCGAAAGCGGCACGACCAAGATGTCCACCGAGTGCGCTTACTACCAGCTCACTATCGATGGCAAAGAGGTTATCGAGATTGACATCATCAATATGGTGCTGAAAGTCGACGGCGTCGATCGTCTGGCGGAACACCGTAAGGCCATCGGCCTGTAACCCTTAACCGGCCGCCGCTGCTGGCCGGTTACTTACCCTTTTGAGAGTAACGAAATGGAAAATATCAACGAGACTGTTATCAACGAAAGCGAAAACCTAAACACCGTCACGCTTGATAGCCCCGTTCTGCGCGGCGAGCAAAAAATCGAAAAAGTGACCGTCGCAAAACCCAATGCGGGCACCCTGCGTGGCGTATCGCTGGCGTCGCTGGCGCAATCCGACGTGGATGCCCTGATTAAGGTGCTGCCGCGAATGACCTCTCCGGCGTTGACCGAACATGAGATTGCACGTCTGGATGCCTCCGACCTGCTCTCTTTTGCCGGTAAGGTGGTCGGTTTTTTGTCACCGACTTCGGCTCGCTGAAATTTCCTGAAAACCTGTCGGTCGACGATCTGATGGCGGATATCGCGGTGATTTTTCACTGGCCGCCGTCAGAGCTGTACCCCCTGAGCGTGACCGAACTCCTCATATGGCGCGAAAAGGCGCTGCAGCGAAGCGGAAACCACCATGAGTAATAATATCAGACTTCAGGCGCTGCTGGATGCAGTCGCCAGGGCAAGCCGACCGCTTAAAGCTATTCAGAATGCCAGTCTCTCTCTTGAGGGAGAGATCGGTGAATCGCAGGCGGCGCTGCGCGCGCTCGATGAGCAGGCGGCCCGCGTCGATGGATTCAGAAAAACAAGCAGTCAGCTCACCATGACGGGGCAGGCGCTTGCCCTGGCGAGACAACAGACGGCGGCGCTGGCGCGTGAACTGAAAAACACGCAAAACCCCACCCGGGAGCAGAACGATGCGCTGACGGCAGCCCGCCAGTCTGCCGCCGCCCTGAAGCTTGAGTACAACACTCTGTGCCAGTCTGTCCAGCGCCAGCGCGGCGAACTGGCGCAGGCGGGGATTAACACCCGGACCCTGGCAGCAGATGAACGTCGTTTAAGAAAGAGCATCGGCGAAAAAACGCAGCAGCTCAACGGACAACGAGAGGCACTCGCCCGGGTTAATCAGCAGCAGGAGCGGCTCAATGCCGTTCAGCGTCGCTACGAATCCGGCAAACGTGTTGCCACGCGCGTGCATCAGATCGCTGGCGCAGGCGTGAGCATGGCAAAGACGGGCGTTGACCAGATGTCCCGGTTTATGGCGCCGGGTATCAGTGCTGAAAAGCAGATGTCTGCTATTCAGGCCAGTCTTGGTCTGGAGAAGGGGGATGTCAGGCTTGAGGCTATTCGCCAGCAGGCGCGGGACGTCAGTGCCGGTACGGGAACCTCAACGGAGGCGGTCACCCGGGCGCAGACCGAGCTGGTTCGTTCAGGATATGACGCCGAGGGTGTGCTTGCAGCCACGCTCCCTGCGGTCAATCTCAGCCTTGCGGGAAATGTCGATGCCGCAAACGCCGCCGACATCATCAGCAATGCACAGACCGCGTTCAACCTGGCCAATACCGATGCTGGGCGTGTCGCAGACGTGCTGACCCGCGGATTTACCTCCTCTCACACCAGCCTTACCGAGCTGGGTGCTGCCGTGGCCTCTGTCGCGCCAATTGCCAGCGGCGCTGGCGTGAGCCTTGAAGAGACGACCGCGCTGCTTGGCATTCTGATGGAAAAGGGGATGAAAGGGAGCACGGCTGGCGCCGGGGTCGGCGCTGTGCTGAGCCATCTGCAGATGCAGAACGGTCAAGGTTCTGCCGCGCTGGGTGAACTGAACGTACAGACCCATGATGGACAAGGCAATCTGCTGCCTGCGGAGCAGATCCTCACAGCCCTCTCCGCATCCTTTGAAAAGAGCCAACTCGGTACCGCGCAGCAGATGGCGTACCTGAAGACCATTTTCGGTCAGGAAAACGCGCAAGGCGCTGCGGTACTGGTCTCCGCCGCGGGTAATGGAACGCTGTCTGAGAAACGTCAGCAGCTCCAGGGGGCAAAGGGCAGTACCGCGCGGGTAGCTGCCGTTCAGTCCGATAACCTTGCCGGTGATATAGGCAAGCTTCAGGCGGTGTGGAACGGCCTGAAGATGGATGTATTTGATAAGGCGGATGGCGCCCTGCGTACCCTGTCCACCACCGCGACCGGGTGGATCAGTACGCTCTCTCTGTGGGTGAATGCCAACCCCGCACTGACGCAAGGCCTGGTCGGGGTTATCGTCGGCGCGCAGGCGTTTGCCGGCATAGTGGGCGGGCTGGGCACGGTCGTTGCGCCGATGGTGACCGGCCTGAACCTGGTCATTACCGCCGCCGGGATGTTAGGCACCGCCTTCAGCGTGGTCGGCGGTAGCATCATGGCGATCCTGGGTGCACTCAGCTGGCCCATCATTGCCATTGGTGCGGCGATTGCGGCGGGTGCATTACTGATTTTTAAATACTGGGAACCTGTCAGCGCCTTCTTTACCGGGGTGATGGAAGGGCTTTCTGTGGCCTTTGCTCCACTGGGCGAGCTGTTTTCTCCCCTTCTGCAGGCGTTTGGTTTCATCTCAGAGAAGCTGGGCGGGATCTGGCAGTGGTTTACTGACCTGATTACGCCAATCAAAGCGACTCAGGAAACGCTCGACAGTTGCAAAAACGCGGGGGTGATGTTCGGTCAGATGCTCGGGGAGGCGTTGATGGCACCGCTTGATCTGTTCAACAGTCTGAGCAGCAAAGCGACCTGGCTGCTGGATAAACTCGGTCTTATCAAAACAGAGTCGGACAACATCGAGCCCGCTGCGGCTAACGCAGGGGCGGCTTCCTCTGCGCCGGGCAGTGCGTATATTCCGCCGACATCGACCTATGGTGGCTATCTGAAGTATCAGCCAGCGCTGGCCACTGGCGGACGCTCTTATGTCGATCAGAGCAGGAGCGAATATCACTTCACGCTGCAGGGTGACATGACATCCGGCGCGGACCTCAGCCGGCAAATTCAGGATGCCCTGGACAGCAGAGAGAATCAGAGAGCGGCGAACCAGCGATCGCGCTTTATGTATGAGTAAGGAGAGAGAAAATGTTAATGGTGCTGGGGCTGTTTGTCTTTGAGCGACGAACCTTGCCGTATCAGTCAATGCAGTTTTCAAAGGATTACCGCTGGGCCTCTAACGATCGCATCGGGAAGCCCAAAGCCTGGCAGTATCTGGGTGAGGGCGATACATCCCATACGCTCTCCGGAACGCTTTATCCTGAAATTACCGGAGGGCGATTGTCCCTCAAAGCCATCGAACTGATGGCGAATGAGGGGCGGGCCTGGCCGCTGATTGACGGGACGGGCATTATCCATGGCATGTTTGTGATTGATAAGGTCACGCACACCCATACGGATTTTTACAGCGATGGTACGGCGCGTAAAATTGATTTTACGCTTTCTCTGAAGCGGGTTGATGAATCGCTGATGGCGATGTTTGGCGACCTGAGAACACAGGCTGAAGAGCTGGTGACCAGCGCGCGTACCGAAATCGGAGGGCTGCTGGGATGATCACGGAAATGAATATCCGGGCGGGGGGGAAAATCGCCCCCGACTTTATGCTCAAGCTTAATGGCCGTGATATTACGCAAAATTTTAGCCATCGCCTTATCCGCTTGACCATGACTGACAACCGAGGCCTGGAAGCCGATCAGGTGGACATTGAGCTGGATGATTCTGACGGTCTGTTAGACCTGCCGGCTCGCGGTGCGTTTATTACTCTATGGCTGGGCTGGCAGGGTACCCCTCTGGAGCCGAAGGGGAATTTCACGGTCGATGATATTGAATTTCGGGGGGCGCCGGACCGGTTAACCATTCGTGGGCGCAGCGCCGATTTTCGTGGCAAGCTCAACGTTCGTCGCGAGCAGTCATGGCATGACACCACCCTCGGCGCAATTGTTGATACCATCGCGCAGCGCAACCAGCTTAGCGCCAGCGTGGCGGCGGAATTTTCATCCATAGCCATTGCGCATATCGACCAGACTCAGGAGTCCGATGCCGCGTTTCTCTCCCGCCTGGCTGAACGCAATGGCGCGTTTGTCGCCGTTAAGGAAGGGAAGGTGCTTTTCATGAAAGCGGGCGGCGCCGTGACGGCCAGCGGCAAACCGGTTCCGTTGAAGGTGATTGAACGCGCCGATGGCGATAAACACAGCTTTTCCATCGCCGATCGCGAAGCGTATTCCGGCGTGACGGCCAAATGGCTGCAAACGAGCGATCCTAAACAACAACACCCAAAGGTCAGCATCAATCGTCTGCCTCAGGCGGCAGCGACAGGTGCGTTACCTCATCCGGATGCCGCAGCCGTATCCGGCAGCACGGAGCAAACGCCGCAGGAGACATTGGTTGGTGCCGCCGATAACGTCTTTGAGTTGACCACTATTTTTGCCTCCGAAGCGCAGGCACTCAGAGCGGCTGAAGCCAAATGGCGTGCTTTACAGCGCGGGGTAGTGAAATTTTCTATCCAGCTGGCGCTGGGGAAAGCTGACCTTTTTCCCGAAACCCCCCTTCAGGTAAAAGGCTTTAAGCGGGCGATTGACGAGCAAGCGTGGATCGTCAGCCGGGTCGTACACACCCTTGACGGAAGAGGCTTTACGACGGAGGTGAATCTTGAACCTGACATTGCCGACGAAAAATTTTCCATCGAAAGCGAGTAGTATGCTTTTAATTTTACGCCTTTGGGGTATTATTAATTCACAAAAAGCGAATTAAACGGAGGCGGTATGTTTCATTGTCCTAAATGTAAGCACTCGGCACATGCGCGAACCAGTCGCTATTTGAGTGAAAATACCAAAGAGCGTTATCACCAGTGTACCAACGTTGATTGCAGCTGTACGTTTGTCACCATGGAGTCGGTTGAGCGCCTGATTGCAGCCCCTGGCATGCCAGAGCGTGCCCGGGCGCCCTCGGTGAACCGCAGTTAGCGATAGCCGCATCAGTCAAAAAAACCGCCTCGTGCGGTTTTTTTATCTCTGTAAGAACCCAGCGATACCGCCATTTCATCGCCACTGAAATTGAGCCAACAAAAAAGCCACTCATGTGAGTGGCTTAATTATATGATTCTAAAGCTAAAATTTGGTGGCCCCTGCTGGACTTGAACCAGCGACCAAGCGATTATGAGTCGCCTGCTCTAACCACTGAGCTAAGGGGCCGTGGCGGTGGATTATAATGTAACTCCCCGCCGCAATCCAGCCATTCACACCCGCCTGCTGTTTTTATAAACAACGCATAATCAATCCTTTATACTTCCATGATGATGTATCAATCGGGAGTAAACATGATCAACGATATTCTGGCCCCGGGACTGCGGGTGGTGTTCTGCGGAATCAACCCCGGTAAATCCTCGGCGCATACCGGTTTTCACTTTGCTCATCCGGGGAACCGCTTCTGGAAAGTGATCTACCAGGCCGGGTTTACCGACCGCTTACTCAAGCCTGAAGAGGAGCAGCATCTGCTGGATACGCGCTGCGGGATCACCATGCTGGTGGAGCGACCTACCGTGCAGGCGAGCGAAGTCAACCTGCATGAACTGCGCACTGGCGGGCGGGAACTGATTAAGAAGATCGAAGACTACCAGCCTGCCGCGCTGGCGATTCTGGGCAAACAGGCCTATGAGCAGGCGTTCAGCCAGCGCGGGGTGAAATGGGGGAAACAGGCCATCACTATCGGCGTGACGCAGGTATGGGTGCTGCCAAACCCGAGCGGACTTAACAGGGCAACGCTGGATAAACTGGTGGAAGCTTACAGGGAGCTCGATGAGGCGCTGGTGGTGCGGGGGCTCTAGGGGCCTCTGCGGCCTGATTCCCTCACCCTGGCCCTCTCCCACAGGGAGAGGGAATAAACAAAAAAAAAGCTCCCGATTGGGAGCTTTTTGCTGTCTATCTGGATTAATCGTCCAGGAAGCTACGCAGCACTTCAGAGCGGCTCGGATGGCGCAGTTTACGCAGCGCCTTCGCTTCGATCTGACGGATACGTTCGCGGGTAACATCGAACTGTTTACCCACTTCTTCCAGCGTGTGGTCGGTATTCATATCAATACCGAAACGCATACGCAGTACTTTCGCTTCACGGGCGGTCAGACCAGCCAGCACGTCGTGCGTGGCAGCACGCAGGCTCTCGGTGGTGGCAGAGTCCAGCGGCAGCTCGAGGGTAGTATCCTCGATGAAATCACCCAGATGCGAATCTTCATCATCACCGATTGGTGTTTCCATGGAGATTGGCTCTTTGGCGATCTTCAGCACTTTGCGGATCTTGTCTTCCGGCATCAGCATGCGTTCAGCCAGCTCTTCCGGCGTCGGCTCGCGGCCCATCTCCTGCAGCATCTGGCGGGAAATACGGTTGAGCTTGTTGATGGTCTCAATCATATGCACCGGAATACGGATGGTGCGCGCCTGATCCGCGATAGAGCGGGTAATCGCCTGACGGATCCACCAGGTCGCATAGGTGGAGAACTTGTAACCACGACGGTATTCAAATTTATCTACCGCTTTCATCAGACCGATGTTGCCTTCCTGAATCAGATCCAGGAACTGCAGACCGCGGTTGGTGTATTTCTTGGCGATAGAGATAACCAGACGTAAGTTTGCTTCAACCATCTCTTTCTTCGCACGGCGGGCTTTCGCTTCACCGATGGACATACGACGGTTGATGTCTTTAACCTGCTCAATGGTCAGGCCGGTCTCTTCTTCAATCTGCTGCAGCTTCTGCAGACCGCGATGCACGTCTTCTTTCACGTCGTGCAGTTTTTCAGACCACGGCTTGTTCATCGCGATAGCCGCGTTGAACCAGGTTTCGCTGGTTTCGTTGCCGGTGAAGAGGGTGATGAAGTTCTTCTTCGGCATTTTGCACTGCTCAACGCAGAGCTTCATGATGATGCGTTCCTGGGTACGTACGCGATCCATCATCACGCGCATGCTGTTCACCAGGTAGTCGAACTGTTTTGGCACCAGGCGGAACTGTTTGAAGACTTCAGACAGTTTCAGGATCTCTTCCTGGGCAGCAGCGTGACTGCGACCTTTGGCTTTGATGGTGTCACGCGTCACTTCGTACTGGGTACGCAGTTCGGCGAACTTCTCACGCGCCAGTTCCGGGTCGATGCTGTTGTCATCATCGGCGCTGTCGTCGTCGCTCTCTTCTTCATCTTCGTCTTCGTCGTCATCCATCTCTTCCTGAGACAGTTCAGAACCGACGTGAGTGGCGGTTGGCGCCATATCTTCTTCAGCGTTCGGGTCGACAAAACCGGTGATCAGATCGGACAGGCGCGCTTCTTCCGCTTCAACACGATCGTACTGCTCCAGCAGATAGGTGATCGCTTCCGGGTACTCAGCAACAGAGCACTGAACCTGGTTGATCCCGTCTTCGATGCGTTTTGCGATGTCAATTTCGCCTTCGCGGGTCAATAGTTCAACGGTACCCATTTCGCGCATGTACATGCGGACCGGGTCAGTGGTACGCCCGATTTCAGATTCCACGCTGGACAGTACCTGTGCAGCAGCTTCTTCCGCATCTTCGTCAGTGTTGTTGGAGGTTTCAGCCAGCAACAGATCATCGGCATCCGGTGCTTCTTCCATCACCTGAATGCCCATGTCATTGATCATTTGGATGATGTCTTCGATTTGATCTGAATCGACGATATCTTCCGGCAGATGGTCATTGACCTCGGCATAGGTCAGATAGCCTTGCTCCTTACCACGTTGGACAAGAAGTTTCAGCTGTGACTGCGGGTTTTGCTCCATAAGACGGTATCCACACTTAATTCGTTTGATTGGTGTCGGCGATGGTTTGCCAACCTTTAAAGCGAGGGCGTACTTATATTTTTGCCGCTGCCTCTCAGTGCGGCTGCCGGGGGCTTCCCGATCGATATTCGGCACTTAAGCCGTTAAATTCTTTTATTTCTTCGCCAGTTCCTGGTTAATCATCCACAGTTCCCGGCGTTCTTCGCTGCTTAAGCCGTGTGTGCGCTCGCGAGCAATCAACTCTTCCTGGCGCAACTCAAGCATCGAATCAAACATATGGTTGAGTGAGTCGGTGAACGTTTTTTCTGCAATGTCCTTATCTGCTATATCGTCCCACATCGACAATTTTTCAAGGGTAGCGGCCTCTTTTGTGCCGCGATAATGTTCTAAAAGTTGTCCGGTGGTCAGACCTGGCTGAGACAAACATGTGTTGACCAGTTCTGAAAATAAGCCCAGCCCGGGCAATTTTTCGTGGTTCAAACCCGCCAGCGATGGCACTTGCGGCGCAAGTTCGGGGTTTTGGACCAGTAACCCTATCAGTATACGCATGGTTGTGCGTTTTAGCTGAGGCCCGGGGCGAACCGTGCCGTTTTCAGCCTGTTTTGGCATTAAACGTTCAAGCTGGCTGTCATCCAGAATGCCGAGCTTGTTGCCTAACTCCTGACGCAGATAGATGCGCAGCGTTTCGCCGGGCACCTGGCTAATTAATGGCAGCGCCAGCGTGCTGAGCTGCGCGCGCCCGTCAGGAGTACTCAAATCAACCTGCGGCATCAGGCTGTTAAACAAGAACGTGGAGAGCGGCTGAGCCTGCTCCATCCGCGCTTCAAACGCCGCTTTGCCCTCTTTACGCACCAGCGTATCCGGGTCTTCACCGTCGGGCAGGAACATAAAGCGTAACTGCCGCCCGTCGGTCATATAAGGTAGCGCAGTTTCCAGCGCACGCCAGGCGGCATCGCGCCCTGCGCGGTCACCGTCGTAACAGCAGATGACGTTGTTGGTCACCCGAAACAGCAGCTGAATATGATCGGCCGTGGTGGAGGTACCCAACGAGGCCACCGCGTAATTGATGTCGTACTGCGCCAGCGCAACGACATCCATATACCCTTCGACGACCAGAAGGCGCGGAGGTTCCGCATTCGCCTGCTGCGCTTCATAAAGGCCGTAAAGCTGGCGGCCCTTATGGAAAATGTCGGTCTCCGGGGAGTTGAGGTACTTGGGCAGCGCATCACCCAGCACGCGCCCCCCAAAACCAATCACCCGGCCACGCTTGTCGCGGATCGGGAACATCACCCGTTCGCGGAAGCGGTCGTAGCTTCGTCCCTGGTCGTTGGTGACCAGCATGCCTGCGTCGATCAGCGATTTACGATCTTCGCTATTGCCGCCAAAACGCTTTAACACGTTGTCCCAGCCGGGCGGGGCGTAACCAATAGCGAAACGAGCAATAACATCGTCGCTCAGTCCGCGCTTGTTCAGATATTGACGCGCAGGCTCAGCCGCAGAGTGCTTAAGAGACTGTTGGTAAAACGAATTCAGGCCATCCATCAGTTGATACAGCGTTTGACGCTGATGGCGCTCTATCTGGCTTGGCCCACTGCCCGCTTCATATGGCACTTCAAGGTTGTGCATCGCGGCCAGCTCTTCGACAGTTTCAACGAACTCGAGCTTGTCATAGTTCATTAAAAAATCGACGGCATTACCGTGTGCGCCACAGCCGAAGCAATGGTAAAACTGCTTTTCACCGTTGACGGTGAAGGAGGGGGTTTTTTCGTTATGGAAAGGACAGCACGCATGGTAGTTCTTGCCCTGCTTTTTCAGCTTTACCCGCGCGTCGATGAGATCGACGATGTCGGTTCTTGCCAGCAGGTCATTGATGAAAACGCGTGGGATTCGTCCGGCCATATGCCCCAAAAGTTTTTAGCAACTCATAAACGAAAACAAGCCGCGCATTCCTTCCGGAAGCACGGCCTTACGACTATTACTCTGTCTGTCAATTGAGGACTATCGCCCTCAACGGATTAGTACAGACGAGTACGGCGTGCGTTTTCGCGAGCCAGTTTCTTCGCGTGACGTTTCACTGCAGAAGCTTTAGCGCGCTTACGTTCAGTCGTTGGTTTTTCATAGAACTCACGACGACGAACTTCAGCCAGAACACCTGCTTTCTCGCATGAACGTTTGAAGCGACGCAGTGCTACGTCGAACGGCTCGTTTTCACGTACTTTAATTACCGGCATGTAACTCTCACCTTTGATAAATTCGGTTTGCCGCTGGCATCAACGCCAGCTTATTTCAAAATGGTGCGGAATTTTACTGCAAATGCTGCTGCTTTGTAAAGCACCGACGCGTTTTTGAAAGGGACTTTTATAAGGGGGAAGAGTATACACGAGCGGATGTCCTGGGGCGAACAAAGTTTTACATCAACCCGCCCAGGCTCTACACTGCGCGGTACTGAAACGAGGTAAAACAAGTCATGCGTGTACTGGGTATTGAAACATCCTGCGATGAAACCGGCATCGCCATTTACGACGACGAAAAAGGGCTTCTTGCCAACCAACTGTATAGTCAGGTGAAATTGCATGCTGACTACGGCGGCGTCGTGCCTGAACTGGCCTCTCGTGACCACGTGCGTAAAACGGTTCCCCTGATTCAGGCGGCGCTGAAAGAGGCCGGATTGAACTCAACTGATATTGATGCCGTCGCCTACACGGCAGGCCCGGGTCTGGTCGGCGCGCTGCTGGTCGGTGCCACGGTGGGCCGTTCCCTGGCCTTCGCGTGGGATGTTCCGGCCATTCCGGTTCACCATATGGAAGGGCATCTTCTGGCACCGATGCTGGAAGAGAATCCGCCCGAATTCCCGTTTGTGGCGCTGCTGGTCTCAGGCGGCCATACCCAGCTGATTAGCGTGACCGGCATCGGCAAGTATGAGCTGTTGGGCGAGTCGATTGATGACGCCGCCGGAGAAGCCTTCGACAAAACCGCCAAGTTGCTCGGTCTGGATTACCCGGGTGGCCCGATGCTCTCGAAAATGGCGTCGCAGGGTACGGAAGGGCGTTTTGTCTTCCCGCGTCCGATGACCGACCGTCCGGGGCTGGATTTCAGCTTCTCTGGCCTGAAAACCTTTGCCGCCAATACCATCCGCAATAATGACGACAGCGAGCAGACCCGTGCGGATATCGCCCGTGCGTTCGAAGATGCGGTGGTCGATACGCTGATGATCAAGTGCAAACGCGCGCTGGATCAGACCGGTTTTAAGCGCCTGGTCATGGCGGGTGGCGTTAGCGCTAACCGCACGCTGCGCACGAAGCTGGCGGAGATGATGCAAAAACGTCGCGGGGAAGTGTTCTATGCGCGTCCGGAATTCTGTACCGATAACGGGGCGATGATCGCCTACGCCGGAATGGTACGCCTGAACGCTGGCGCAACGTCCGATCTGAGCGTCTCCGTGCGTCCTCGCTGGCCGCTGGCGGAGTTGCCAGAGGCGTGACAATTCACCGCCCGAATGTCAGACATTCGGGCGGAGATAAGCAGGCAGTGAAGCTTCATTACTCTATTAGAGCAAATTATTTTATAACCCCCGCATTTTCACCGACTCAATAATTCAACGGATATTTTTATTTTATTCGTTCCTTGCTTATTATTGCCTTATCCTGGTTGACATATTTCCCAATCTATTTTGACTATTTTTACCCTGCGTTTTTATTGGCTGTGATGGGGAGTTAATTCATCCTGTAAAAAGGAACTCCCTCATCAAAATGTCATAAAGGAACGTTGGCGAAATGAAAAAAAGTCTTCTCTCACTCTTAATTTGTGCGGCAGTGACATGTTCTGCCTTTGCTGAAACCACGCCACAGGCAGAGTTTGCCCAGGACGGCGAATCCTATATTGCGATTGTGGTGAAGCTGAAGCCGGGCAAACCGTTGCTCAAATCCACCAGTACAACCACAACCACGGCAAATACGCTGACGCTGAGCGACCCCGCTCTGGTGCCGACCAGTATGTTCCGTCCAAATAAACTGCGCAGTACCCAATCTGATGAGTTTGCACAGCTGAATGCACGCTACGGTTTTGATCGTTATGTGCGGATTGATTTGCCGGAAAATAAAAGCACCGATAAAAATTATATCAATCGCGTCATTACGGAACTGGAACAAAACCAGAATGTGGAAATGGTCTACCCGGAAAGCGTCCCGGTATCATTAGATAAATACAGTGGTGAAGAACATCAAAATAAGCCACCATTAAAATCAACGGTGCAAAGCTCGGTGGGGGCATCGTCAGTACCAGACTTTCGTAGCCAGCAATATTACACTAAATCGCCCACTGACAAACGTCAGGGCTATTATATGGGCGGCGTCAATCGGGACAGTGTTAATAAATATCCTGGCAACGAGGGAGAAGGTGTCACGATTATCTCCATGGAGAACGATATCTGGAACGTCAACCATATCAACCTGCCGAAGCCAGCTCTGATTCAGGGCAGCAATAAATATGTTGACGATCATGATACGGCTTCAGTGGGGATTATGGCGGCAAGAGACATTGGCGCAGGCGTCCGTGGGCTTAGCTGGAAAAGCCGCGTGGGCTTCAGCGACTGGCACTATAACAACCTCTATAACATGATCCCGTTGCTCAAAGCAGGAGATGTCGTACAGATTGGCATGCAGACCGGCGGCGGTGAGATCACAGGGTGCACCACAACCTGCTACGTGCCGCAGGAGAATGTGCAGAGCTACTACGACATCATCAAGGCTCTCACCGATAAAGGCGTCTATGTCATTGAAGCGGCAGGGAACGGCAACGTTAACCTCGATCATAGTGCGTTTAACGGTAAATTTGACGTTAATGTCCGCGATTCCGGGGCCATCATCGCCGGTGCGTTTTGTGCGAAGGAGGGTAAGAGAGCCTACTTCAGTACCTACGGATCGCGCGTCACCAGTTCGTCATGGGGATGCTGGGATGTGGTCAGCGCGGGCTTTGGCAACCTTTATAATGCGCCAAACGCACAGTATACGTCGACGTTCGCCGGCACGTCGTCCGCGAACCCGATTATTGCCGGCGTGGTCGCGAGCCTGTCGGGCATTGCGAAAGCCAACGGTATCACCGTGACGCCGCGTCAGATGCGTCAAATTCTGGCGGAGACCGGTACGCCGCTGGCGAACGGGGAGTCGGCGAAAGTGGGTACACAGCCTGACATGGAGCGCGCGGTAGCCCGCATTATGGCGCTGAAAGACGGTAACACGCCTGTCGCGCCGGCCCCAACGGCTGCGGCAGGGGCAGATTACACCATGGTGTCTCCGGCCACTGGCGTGAGCACCTACCCGCTGGACGGCAGCAAGAGCCTGAATGCCAAATCCTATAACTGGAGCGTGACGAAAGGGGCTGAAACCTTCTCACTGGAAGCGAAACTGAACGGCACGCTGGTGAAGAGCGTGGATAGCGCGCATGCCTATGCCGTCATTCCTGCCAACAGCGAGGGAGAAGCGGTCTTCACGCTGACCACAACCGGCGCAGACGGCCGTACCGCGACGGACAGCATGACCATTAAGGTCACTAAGCCTGCGGTACCCGAGAAAGACGACACCCCGGCAAAAGACGATACGCCGGTAAAACCTGCCGCACCGGCCTATAACGCCAAAATTGCTTACCCGACCAAATGCACCAAAGTCTCTTACAACGGTAAAATTTGGTTCAACCAGTGGTATGTCAACCCGGGCCAGGAAACCCCGGGAACCGGCGGGCAGTGGGGCGCATGGCGTGAACAGGGCGCTTCCAATAACAGCTGTAAATAACCCACACGGCCTGGCATTGCGCCAGGCCGGTTTATTCAGATCCGCAGCATGCCTTTTTCTTCCAGAAACGCAATAATCGTCGCCAGACCATCCCCCGCTTTCAGGTTGGTAAAGGTCCACGGACGCTCGCCGCGCATGCGGTTGGTGTCGCGCTCCATCACCTCCAGTGAGGCGCCAACGTAGGGGGCCAGGTCGGTTTTGTTGATCACCAGAAAATCGGATTTGGTGATCCCCGGCCCGCCCTTGCGCGGGATCTTCTCCCCTTCGGCCACGTCGATCACGTAAATGGTCAGATCCGCCAGCTCCGGGCTGAAAGTGGCGCTCAGGTTATCGCCGCCGCTTTCAACGAAGATCAGATCCAGGTTACCGAACTTCTCGCTGAGTGCTTCCACTGCGGCCAGGTTCATTGACGCATCTTCGCGGATGGCGGTGTGCGGGCAGCCGCCGGTCTCCACCCCGACGATGCGCTCCGGCTCAAGCGCGCCTGCTTCGGTCAGGATGCGCTGATCCTCTTTGGTGTAGATATCATTCGTCACCACCGCCAGGTGATACGTGTCGCGCATTGCCTTGCAGAGCGCTTCCAGCAGCGCGGTTTTACCCGACCCCACCGGGCCACCCACGCCCACGCGCAGGGGATGTTTGTAATCAGCCATGTTGCTTCCTCAGGAACGGAATAGTCGTGAATATTGTGTTTCGTGGCGCGCAGAGGCGATGGCGGACAGCGGCGTCGCCGCGCCCAGTGCCTCATCGTCACGTAAAAATGCCTGTTCAAACCCGGCGGCAAAATGATCGCTGAGTTCGATAATCAGCTGCTGCGCGGCCTGTTGCCCAAACGGCACCAGCTTGACGCCGGCCATTACCGCGCTCTCAATCCAGCTGTAGCCCAGACTCAGGGCCATCTCGTGCGCGCTAATACCCCAACGCACGCCGAGCCACGCCATGCCGCTGAGCTGGCTCTGCATAAACAGCGGCTGCCACGGGGCCGGACAGTCCGGCTCCCAGCTTTTGATGAGCCGCGTAAAGGCGGCGCCGCGATTGCGTTCTTCTTCCCGCAGTTCACGGGTTTCCCGACAGGCGAGCAGATATGACGTCCAGCGTTTTGCTGCCGCCAGATCGCCCTCTTCACAGGCCCGGTAGAGCCGGGCAAACAGCGGCAGGTCGACGCAGAAAAAGCTCTGCTCCATCTGCAGGGTTTGCCAGTTTTTGAACGCCTCTGCATCGGTAACCCAGCCTGTCTCGACGGCCCACTCCAGCCCCTGTGACCAGGTAAACGACCCGACCGGCAGGCTGCTGCTGGAGAGCTGCATCAGGCGCAGACGCTGGCGGGCGAGCTCCATCAGCTCATCAGCGCCAGCAGGGCAGAGACGATAAGCCCACCGCCAAAGGTTTTACGCAGTCCGTCGTGACGGCGCAGCAGTAACCCCGCGGCGAAGCTGGCGCACAGCACCGTGGCGCTGGCCAGCATAAAGCCGCTGGTGAAGAGCCAGAAGCTGTGGCCGGACATCTCGACGCCGTGCGCCCAGCCGTGGAACATCGCCAGGGCAGGCACCGCCAGCAGCAGACGATTTTCGGTTTTAAACATCATCACGCCGCAGACGCCCAGCGAGGCGATAATCAGCATCTCCATGCCGCTAAAGCCGCCGATCAGGCTGCCCGCAATGGCACCGACGAGCATCATCCCGAGGGTGGCAAAAGGCAGCAGCAGCTTGCGGCCGCTCAGCGCGGAGAGCACGCCCGCACCGGCGAGCATCAGCAGGTGATCAAGTCCGGTCAGTGGGTGGAAAAAACCAGCATGGAAGCTGTCGGCACCGTGTCCTGGATGTGCCAGCGCAGGCAGGGAAAAAGCCAGCAGTAACAGGTGTAAGTACTTGCGCATGATGAATCCTTAATGTGAATGAGCGTGAGCGTGGCTATGACTGTGGGCCTCGCTGGTGTAGGCCCCCGCTTCGGGTTCAAACGGCAGGCTGGCAAAGGTCACTTCCAGCCCAAACTGGCGCAGCATGTCGTCGAGGACATGATCGTGGTGATAGCGCAGCTCGCCGGGCATGATTTGCAGCGGCACGTGGCGGTTACCCAGGTGGTAGCAGGCGCGGGCGAGCAGGAAGGGATCGTCGCAGCGCACCACGGAGACGGACTCCGGGGCGGCAATCACTTCGATGACTTCGCTGCCGTCTTCGTTACAGAGCAGATCGCCACCGCGCAACAGTAAACCGCGCGGCAGCATCAGCCCGGCTTCGCGCCCGTCGTTCAGCGCCACGCGGGCGCGGCTTTTCACCCGTACGTCAATCGGCAGCGTGACGCTGGCGGTAATCGGATGCGCATGGTCCAGGCGTTGGGTTAAATAGATCATCATCATTCCTCAAAACAGGAAATAGCGTTGCGCCATCGGCAGAACGTCAGCCGGTTCGCTGGTTATCAGTTCGCCGTCGACGCGCACTTCATAGGTTTGCGAATCGACGGTGATATTCGGCTGCAGGCCGTTGTGGATCATGTCGGCTTTTTTCACCGTCCGGCAGCCTTTGACCACCGCTGTGGCGCTCTGCAGGTTGAGCTGTCGTGCCATTCCCAGCGCGTCAGCAGCCTGCGAGACAAACGTCAGCCGGGTGGCGTGGCGTGCGGCACCCAGTGCACCAAACATCGGGCGGTAGTGGACCGGTTGCGGCGTGGGAATCGAGGCGTTGATATCGCCCATCGGCGCGCAGGCGATCATCCCGCCCTTGACGATGGTGGCGGGTTTCACGCCAAAGAACGCCGGGGACCAGACCACTAAATCCGCCAGCTTGCCCGCCTCGATGGAGCCCACTTCGTGGGCGATACCGTGGGTAAGTGCCGGGTTAATGGTGTATTTGGCGACGTAGCGCTTCACGCGAAAGTTGTCGTTATCGCCGGTTTCTTCCGGCAGTGCGCCGCGCTGCACCTTCATGCGGTGCGCCACCTGCCAGGTGCGGATAATCACTTCGCCCACGCGGCCCATCGCCTGGGAATCAGAAGAGGTCAGCGAGAATGCGCCGATATCGTGCAGCACATCCTCCGCGGCGATGGTTTCCCGGCGAATACGCGATTCGGCAAAGGCTACGTCCTCGGCGATATCCGGGTCGAGGTGGTGGCAGACCATCAGCATGTCGAGATGTTCATCGATGGTATTGACCGTATAGGGCAGCGTCGGGTTGGTGGAGGAGGGCAGAATATTGGGGTGTGCGCAGGCGGTAATAATATCCGGCGCGTGGCCACCGCCTGCTCCTTCAGTGTGGAAAGTATGGATGGTGCGCCCGCCAATGGCGGCCAGCGTGTCTTCGACGAAACCGGATTCGTTCAGCGTGTCGCTGTGCAGCGCCACCTGAATGTCCATCTCTTCCGCCACCTCCAGCGAGCAGTTGATGGCCGCGGGCGTCGCGCCCCAGTCTTCGTGGATCTTAAGTCCGATGGCACCGGCGACTATCTGCTCGCGCAGGGCATCCGGGTTTGAACCGTTACCTTTGCCGAGCAGGCCGATATTCACCGGCAGGGTATCGGCAGCCTGCAGCATACGGGCGATATACCACGGTCCCGGCGTGCAGGTGGTGGCGTTGGTCCCTGCCGCAGGTCCCGTACCGCCGCCGATCATCGTTGTGACGCCGGAAACCAGCGCCTCTTCGGCCTGTTGCGGGCAGATCCAGTGGATGTGGGTGTCGATCCCGCCAGCGGTGACGATCTTCCCTTCAGCGGCGATCACTTCTGTGGCCGCACCGATCGGGATCGTTACGCCAGGCTGAATGTCAGGGTTACCGGCTTTGCCGACGGCGAAGATCCGCCCGTTCTTCACGCCGATATCCGCTTTCACGATCCCCCAATGATCGACAATCAACGAGTTAGTCAGCACCAGATCCACGCAGTCTTGCGCGGTCATCTGCCCCTGGCCCATGCCGTCGCGGATCACTTTCCCGCCGCCAAATTTAACCTCTTCGCCATAGACGGTGAGATCGTCTTCCACTTCGATCCACAGCTCACTGTCGGCTAATCGTACTTTATCGCCGGTGGTGGGGCCGAACATATCGGCATAAGCCTGGCGCGAAATTTCAGCCATTTTTCACTTCTCCCATCACATCACCACGGAAACCGAAAATGCGCTGCGCCCCGGTGACCTTAACCAGCGTCACTTCGCGCTTCTGGCCAGGTTCGAAACGCACGGCGGTGCCTGCCGGAATATTCAGCCGGTAGCCTTTGGTGGCTTCCCGGTCAAACTTCAGTGCCGGATTCACCTCGTAAAAGTGGTAGTGCGATCCCACCTGGATCGGCCGGTCACCGTGATTTTCGACGATGACACGCCGGGTTTCGCGCCCGACGTTAAGGGCAATAGTGCCGGGTTGGATCTGATACTCGCCTGGGATCATCACGCGCTCCTTACACGATCGGGTTATGCACGGTGACGAGCTTTGACCCGTCCGGGAAGGTGGCTTCCACCTGAATATCCGGGATCATCTCCGGTACGCCCTCCATCACCTGGTCGCGCGTCAGGACGTGACGGCCCGCTTCCATCAGTGAGGCGACGGTTTCGCCATCGCGCGCGCCTTCCATAATGAAGGCGCTGATCAGCGCGACCGATTCCGGGTAATTGAGCTTTACCCCGCGCGCAAGGCGGCGTTCGGCAACCAGCGCGGCGGTGAACAGCAACAGCTTGTCTTTTTCTCTGGGGGTCAGTTCCATAATGTTTCTCTTATGTCTGCCAGATACGCGGCGAACAGGCGGTTTTGGTGGTGAGGAGCGGGCGAAGCGACTGCCAGATATCGCGCATCACCCGCTGGCAAATCAGGTTGTCGTGGGAGAGAAAACGCACCGACAGCAGATCGTCAGTGAGCGTTGCCCCGGCAAACGTATTCAGTGGTGCGAGCAGCTCGCGCACCGTGTCGAGGTGCACTTCCCCGGCCGGATAGAACAGCAGCGTGCCGAGCCACGGATGCCCGGCAACAGGGGTAAGATCGCCGTCGCGGAGATGCTGACGCTCGATCAGACGCGGCTCGTCATCCACCCAGATCTCAAGGCGGCTCTCCAGCGTGCCGTGGCTGAAGGTCTCACCGATCACCGGGCGACCCAGACAGTACAGCTCCCACGCCAGCAGCGTGCTGGAGGCTTTCAGATGGAAGACGGATCGCAACGCGGCATTGGCGCCGGGAAAGACAATGGTGTCCTGCGGCAGCCACTCCAGCGTGGATCCTTCATCAAGATAAAAGTGCTGGTTAAGGCAGGCCTGTGGGCCGCTGCTGCGATAGAACTTACTGGCACCGGGCATGGTGATGAGCGCATGGCTTTTGGCGTCCAGTTGCACGGAAATATCCAGCGTATCGCCCCCCACGATCCCGCCGGGCGGATGGAGCAGATAAAGGTGGCAGGTTTCCCCTTCGGGGTAAAACGGACGCTGAACGGTGAGCGGCCCGAGGTGATGAGCGGAGTGCAGGAGGGTTTTCTCAGGGGTGTGACAAAACTGCAGGGCAAGCGATGCCTGCCAGCCTTTGTATGAATTATCAGTGACCTGAGCTGCTAACATGCTGCTTCCATCTGCTCATCATCGGGATACGTTTCAGTATGCCCTGGCAGAATTGAAGGCTGTCATATGAGTCGCTTATGGATGGCGTTTAAGACGAAACCAAAAAGCACGCCCCGGGGACGTGCTTTTTAACGAGGATCGCCATGCTGTTATTTCAGGTGCTCATGCAGCGCTGCGCCGGCCTGCTCCAGGGCAACCTTGACCGTCGGCTCTTCGCTCAGTGGATTGAGCAGGCCGTAATCGTGGATCATGCCGTTATAGCGTGTGACGGTCACCGGGACGCCAGCTGCATCCAGTTTACGCCCGAAGGCTTCACCTTCATCACGCAGAACGTCCAGCTCTGCTGTCTGAATCAAGGTCTCCGGGAAACCTTTCAACTGCGCGGTGCTGGCGCGAAGCGGAGAGGCCAGGATATTGTTGCGATCGTCAGCGCGGGTGGTGTAGTTATCCCAGAACCATTTCATCATGTTTTTCGACAGGAAATAGCCATTTTCGAACTGGTTATACGAGGCAGTATCGAAATTCGCATCGGTAACTGGCCAGAGCATCACGTTGTAGCGAATTTTGGGGCCGTTGAACTGTTTTGCCTGCAGCGCCACGGAAGCCACCATATTGCCGCCCACACTGTTACCGACCAGACCCAGACGGCTACCATCCACGCCAATTTCCTGACCGTGCGCGGCTACCCATTTTGTCGCTTCATAGGCCTGATTGATTGCCACCGGGAAATGGGCTTCAGGTGACGGTGTGTAATCGACATAAACCGCAGCGGCGCCGGAAGCGCGAACGAGGTCGCGGATTAAACGTTCGTGGGTTGGGAAATCACCCAGCACCCAACCGCCGCCGTGAAAGAACATAAATGCCGGGAGCGTGCCGCTCGCGTTTTCAGGTTTCACTATTTTCAGCTTGATCGCCTGACCATTCACCTGGATCGTTTTTTCTGAAACGTCAGCGGGGGGAAGTTTTGCACCCTGCTGCGCGCCAATCAATACCTGACGTGCTTCCTGCGGGGTCATCTGTTCCATCGGTTTCCCTTTCCCGGCATTCAGAACATTAAGAAATGCCTGCACGCCCGCGGTCGGGGTTGGGGTATTGCTGGTTTGAGCGGATGCCGCGGCTGACGCGAAGACGGAAGAAACCAGGATGGCGGTCATTGTTTTCATGGTTGTACCTCTTTAAGCGAGTATTGAACAGTTACCGTATTAAGTAGTGCGCTACTTAGTTGTTGGTATAATACTTGCGCGCAAGATACTTTTAGTCAAACTTTATTTATAATTTTTTTTAGATAACAGCTTCAGGGTGGATACAAAAATGAAAGAAAACAAAACATTAGATGATTTACTTTGCTTCTCCCTGTACTCGGTTACCAATGCGTTCGTTCGACAGTATCGCCCCTTGCTGCAGGAGCTGGACCTCACTTATCCGCAATTTGTTGTTTTGATGGCCCTTTATGAGAAAGACAACATCCCGCTTCGCGATCTGAGCGATAAGACGTTTTTTGATTCGGGTACATTGACACCGCTCGTACAAAAGCTTGAGGCAAAAGGATTTTTGAACCGTGTTGCAGTGGCTAATGATGAACGGATGAAACACGTCGTTCTGACCGATAAGGCGAACGAACTTAAAAAGCAGGTGATGGCGCTGCCAGACCGGATTCGCTGCAGCATGCGGATGAAGGATGATGAGCTTGAGACGCTAAAAAAACTCTCCAGAACGCTGCTGGAAGATTTATAAAAGTCCTTCGGTGGGCTGACCCCACCGAAGTGATGCGTAATTACCGGTAATCCTCCGCATCCACATCATACCCGGAGGGTTCCCAGCGGATCGCCAGCAGTGAGGCCAGCCCGATAAACGGCGCCAGGGCGATCACCCAGAAGACGGCGGTATCCAGTGAGGCTACCAGCAGCGGGAAAAGGAACAGTGACAGCGTTGAACTGCTGCGCATCAGCGTCTGGTTAAGGCCTACGCCCACGCCGCGCAGCGAGGTCGGGTAGCTGAGGGAAGCGAACGTCATGGTGTGCGCGCCTGGCCCAAAACCCTGACCAAACAGGAACAGCGCCAGCATGCCGACGGCAATCACACCCTCTGCCGCGCCCTCAGGCCGCCCTATCAGCGCCAGCCCAAGCAGTGCCACCAGCTGACAGGCGTAGCCCGCAAGTGACATTCGCCAGGCGCCGAAGCGCGGCACGTAGCGGACCGCCAGCAGTCCGCCGACGAAGGCAAACAGCAGATTTAGCACCAGGGAAATCAGAATGGTGGTTAGCATCGACTGGACAAAGAAGCTGGAGATGATTACCGGAAGACCAAACGCCACGGCGTTATAGGCGAAGGAAGAGACCACCGACAGCAGCGTGGCGAGCGTGGTGCGGCGTAAATAGATGCCCCGGAACAGGTTCAGGTAGTTCGACCATTTTGCCTTATTGACCACCGGCGCGGGCTGGCTGAGCGCGTCCTGCGGCACGTGGGCATTGATGTTATACGACTGACGTAAAATAGACGCCGCCTCTTTCAGGTTGCCCTGATTTGCCGCCCAGACCGGCGATTCGCTCATATAGCGACTGCGAATGGCGATAATCACCAGCGCAGGCACCGCACCAAAACCGAGGATTAAGCGCCAGAGCCAGTCGCTGTGGCTTGCCGGCAGCACGGCGTAGAAGAAAAGCACCAGCAGGTAAGAGATGCTGATGGCGGCATACCAGGTAGGGCACCACATTGCGACGCTGGAGGCCTTATTACCCGGGCCTTTGAGTTTGGCAAACTCGCTCAGAAAGGCCATCGCCACGGGGAGGTCGATCCCCACGCCGAGCCCCATCACAAAGCGCGCACCCGCCAGCACATATTCGTTTGGTGCCAGTGCGCAGGCGATAGCGGCGACGACAAAGAACACCATGTCGGCCATAAAGACGCGGTAACGCCCGATTTTATCCGTAAGATAGCCGCCAAGCAGCGCCCCGACGATAGCACCAAAGGTAATGGCCGAGGCCACCATGCCGGTGCCTGCAGGGGTTAAATTGAATTCGCGGGTAATGTCTTTGATGCCAAACGCCAGTGCGCCGAGATCGTAGGCATCGAGGAAAATCCCTCCCAGCGCGATACCGACCACAATACGGGCGTTGGTGCGGCCCTGAGAACCGTCGTTAACCAGACGTGAAACGTCCGATGCGTTACGTACCCACTTGATGTCGCCATCCGGGGTGTTTCCTGCCGTTGCAAGGGGAGTGGTGTCTGTGATTTCTGCCATTTTCTTTTTGTGTGGTTGTGTTGTGTCTCTAACAGTTACCACAGGCAGAAGATGACCAAAATCACATTTGGTTATAAGGCATAACTCTCCGCTACTCGGGATCTTTTTTCTTTCGCTTGAGCTTCGTCCAGATTTTGGTCTCCTGACGACGCCACAGACGCTGAATATTATCGTGATGACGCAGCAGGATAAGGCAGGAGAGCATCGACACCGGGAAGGTGAACTGGGGTTTGAACCACCAGACGTAGAAGGGGGCAATCAGCGCGCTGACGATGGCGCCCAGCGACGAATAACCGCTCAGAAGGATGGTCAGCAGCCAGGTGCCCGCCATCACGCCGGTGAGATCCCAGCCGATGGGCGCGATGGCACCAAAGGCTGTCGCGACGCCTTTGCCGCCTTTAAAACCGAAGAATACGGGCCAGATGTGGCCGACACAGGCGGCGATGGCAATAAGCCCCAGCCAGAACGGAGTAACACCCAGCGCATACGCGCCCCAGACGGGTAACATCCCTTTCAGAACGTCAAAAATCAAAACCGCTACGGCTGCTCCCTTGCCGCCAATTCGTAGTACATTGGTCGCTCCCGGATTCCCGGAACCACTTTCGCGCGGGTCAGGTAACCCGGCAATGCGGCAGACCAGAATGGCGCTGGAGATTGAGCCGCAAAGGTAGGCGAGGAGAATCATTCCAGGCGCGATTGCACTCATAACGCTGTTCCGTTTAGAAAATGTATCTGTATTCTCAGCATCTGTGGATAATACGCATAATTCACCGGAAGTGGTATCCGGTTTAGCCAAAAAGCAGGCAGGTCGTGATGGATATTGTATTTATAGAGCAACTTTCGGTAATCACCACTATTGGTGTTTACGACTGGGAACAGACTATCGAGCAGAAGCTGGTGTTCGATATCGAAATGGGCTGGGATAACCGCAAGTCAGCGAAGAGTGATGACGTAAATGATTGTCTGAGCTATGCCGACATCAGCGAAACGGTCATTGCCCACGTTGAAGGGCAGCGTTTTGCGCTGGTAGAACGGGTGGCGGAGGAGGTGGCCGAACTGCTGCTGACAAAATTCAACTCGCCGTGGGTGCGCATTAAGCTGAGCAAGCCAGGTGCGGTGGCGCGTGCCGCTAATGTGGGCGTCATCATCGAGCGTGGCACAAATCTGAAAGGATAGATTTAACGTCATAATAGCTAAACCATTTTAGGTTATATCGGTCTTAAAGCTGTATCTTTCACGGTAGCTGTTGGGGCGACCGTTTTTTTATATTTTTTTAGGGGTTTATAGATGAGCGATATGCACTCGCTGCTGGTGGCGGCAATTCTGGGTGTGGTCGAAGGATTGACGGAGTTTTTGCCGGTTTCCAGTACGGGCCATATGATTATCGTTGGCCATCTGCTGGGCTTTGAAGGCGATACCGCAAAGACGTTTGAGGTGGTCATTCAGTTGGGTTCCATTCTGGCTGTGGTCGTGATGTTCTGGCGGCGTCTGTTTGGGTTGATCGGTATCCACTTCGGGCGTTTGCCACAGCGTGAAGGCGAGAGCAAGGGCCGCCTGACGCTGATTCATATCCTGCTCGGGATGATCCCGGCAGTGGTGCTGGGGCTGGTTTTCCACGACACCATCAAATCGCTGTTTAATCCGATTAACGTGATGTACGCGCTGGTGGTCGGTGGTTTCCTGCTGATTGCGGCGGAAGTGCTGAAGCCAAAAACGCCGCGGGCAGAAGGCCTGGATGATATGACCTATCGCCAGGCCTTTATCATTGGCTGCTTCCAGTGTCTGGCACTGTGGCCGGGCTTCTCGCGTTCTGGTGCGACGATTTCCGGCGGGATGCTGATGGGTGTAAGCCGTTACGCGGCATCTGAGTTCTCGTTCCTGCTGGCGGTGCCGATGATGATGGGCGCCACCGCGCTGGATCTCTACAAAAGCATTGGCTTCCTCACCACGGGCGACATTCCGATGTTTGCTGTCGGCTTTATCACCGCCTTTATCGTGGCGCTGATTGCCATTAAAACCTTCCTGCAGTTGATTAAGCGTATCTCGTTTATCCCGTTCGCCATCTACCGCTTTATCGTCGCGGCTGCCGTTTACGTGGTCTTCTTCTGACCGACTGCCCTCAGTCTTTTGGCTGAGGGCAATGCTTTTCCTTCCAGTCTGATACCGCCTGAATTCGCCGTCTGGTGAGCTCCTCCCGGATCTCGGGACCTTTAAAGCCCGCGTCGACAACATCTTTCGTCGGTACCGCTTTGGCCACCGCCCACGCTGCGCGCAGCAAACGCCCCTGCGGGTAGTCGCAGGCTTCAAACCCGGTACGCCCGCGCACGTCAGCTTCGCTGGTGAGCGCGATCTGCTCGACGCGCTGGGGTTTACGCCAGGCGTCGATGTTATCGAACAGTTTAACGATGGTGGCCGGTTTCAGGATCGGGAAGGTGTGGATAAGGTCGTGGAATTCGGCCACCAGTTTCGCCAGATCGCGGATCTCGTTCGGCACCCGCAGGCGCTGGCACAGCCCCTCGACCAGCTTCACCCCTGCCGGGCCGTGCCCGTGGTGGCGAGGCCAGAATTCTTTTGGCGTTAAGCCTTTGCCAAGATCGTGGCACAGGGTGGAAAAACGCACGTCCACCTCCGGGCTGAGCATGGCCGCCATACTGAGCGTCATCAGGGTGTGCACGCCAGTGTCGATTTCCGGATGCCATTTTGCCGGGGCAGGCACGCCAAACAGCACGTCTATCTCCGGGAACAGCACCTTCAGGGCGCCGCAGTCGCGCAGCACCTGGAAAAAGACCTGCGGGTTGCGGGTGGTGAGGGCATTTTCCGTCTCTTTCCAGACGCGCTCTGGCGTCAGGTGTTCCAGCTCGCCCGCCTCGGTCATGGCGGTCATCAGCGCCATCGTCTCATCGGCAATACGGAAACTGAGATGGGCGTAACGCGCGGCAAAGCGCGCCACGCGCAGCACCCGGAGCGGATCTTCCGAAAACGCCGGGGAAACATGACGTAAAAGACGGTTGCGCAGATCGTCCTGGCCGCCATAAGCGTCTACGATCTGGCCGTTCTCGTCCTGCGCCAGCGCGTTGATGGTGAGATCGCGGCGCAGCAGATCTTGCTCCAGCGTGACGTCCGGCGCGGCATAGCAGGTGAAGCCGGTATAGCCGGAACCGGATTTCCGTTCGGTACGCGCCAGAGCGTACTCTTCGCGGCTTTGCGGATGGAGGAACACGGGAAAATCGCGGCCTACCTGCTGGTAGCCCGCGTTAAGCATCTCTTCGGGGGTGGCGCCTACCACCACCCAGTCTTTATCTTTGACCGGCAGACCTAACAACGCATCACGTACCGCACCACCGACCAGATAACTCTTCACGCCTTACACTCCCGTTTTCTCTTTTCCAGGATCATACGTAAGTCTGGCAGAGAAGACGAGTTAGTTCATCCAGCGGTCTTTACGCTTACGGCTTGGGATCAGGTGTGGCAGAACGAGACCCAGTACCAGACCGACGCCCAGCACGCCGCCGCCATACATAAACCACTGCATGATGATGGTGCGCTGTTTGTCATCGAGCTGCAGATTGGCGGCATTCACTTTCTTCTGCGCCACAATCAGCTCATTCTTCAGTTTCTGGTTCTCTTCTTTCAGACCGTTAATCACGCTGTCGCTCTGCGCGACTTTTTGCTGCATTTCCGCGGTACGCTGGTTCCAGGTGCCGTCAATGTTGTTCAGCTTGTCGGTCAGGGTTTTCACCTGGTTTTCCAGATCCGGCACGCGGGTGCGCAGGCTTGGCACGGTGCTCAGCTCTTTCAGGGGGATCCAGGACGTACGGCCGGAACTGTCGCGAACCTGACCATAATTGGTCTCCGCGTTGGTCTGTAACAGGGTGACTTCCTCGCCGGCATTTACCGTACCCACGAGGCGATAATTATCTCCGGGGCCGCTACGTACCCAGGTGTTCAGTTCGTCAGAAACGTAACGCTTTTCTTCAGCGTGGACCGCAGTCGCGGCGCTAAAAGCGAGTAAAGTAAGTCCAATCAGGCGTAATTTAAGCATATCAGTCGTTATTTTCATAAATAGTGGAACGATAGTAGTGGCATCAGTGTCTCTACGCAAAGGATTCGTCATCAATCAGAATCATCTGTGTCCCGATTGCCGCCGCTGCAAACTTTTTACGCCCGTCAAATTGCTCATTGCGTGGCAATTTGGCGCAAAATACTATGTACTGACAAACAAATGGCGAGGAAGTTCGCCTTCATCGACGCGTCTGTGACGCACGCAAAAGTACAAGGCTATGGCACAAGAGATCGAATTAAAGTTTATCGTCGAAAAAGACAGCGTTGACGCGCTGCGCCAGCATCTGCAAACGCTGTCCGGCGAACACCATGAACCCGTACAGCTGCTCAATATCTATTACGAAACGCCGGACAACTGGCTGCGTCGTCACGATATGGGCTTGCGCATCCGTGGCGCGAACGGGCGCTACGAGATGACGATGAAAATCGCCGGTCGCGTTGTGGGCGGTTTGCATCAGCGCCCGGAATACAATATCGACATCAGTCAGCCAGAACTTGAGCTGGAACGTTTTCCGGCTGAAGTGTGGCCGAACGGCGAACTGCCATCCACCCTGGCAACAGAGGTGCAGCCGCTGTTCAGCACCGATTTCTGGCGCGAGAAATGGCTGGTAACGGAAGGCAAAAGCCGCATTGAAATCGCCCTCGATCTGGGCGAGGTGAAAGCGGGGGAATACCAGGAACCGATTTGCGAGCTGGAGCTTGAGCTGCTGGAAGGTGAGACGAACGATGTGCTGAAGCTGGCGCGTAAGCTAGTGAGTCAGTCAGGCTTACGTCAGGGCAGCCTCAGCAAAGCCGCCCGCGGCTATCATCTGGCAGCCGGGAATGCGCCACGCGTGCTGAAAGAGACCCCTGTGCTACGTGTTGCCCCAAAAGCCAGCGTTGAGCAGGGTATGGAGGCGGCGCTGGAGCTGGCGCTCTCGCAGTGGCAGTACCACGAGGAGCTCTGGGTGCGTAATGTCAAAAACGCAAAAGCCCACGTCCTGGCCGCCATCGGTCTGGTTCGTCATACCCTGACGCTGTTTGGCGGCATTGTGCCGCGCAAAGCAAGTGCTCACTTACGCGATCTGCTGACCCAAACCGAAGCACTGATGCTCTCCGACGTGTCTGCGCAAACGGCGATCTACAGCCCGCAAACCGCGGCCGCCAAACTGGCGCTGACCGAGTTTCTGGTGACACGCGGCTGGCGCACCTTCCTGGACGCGAAAGCCCAGACCAAAATCGCAGAAAATTTCAAACGTTTCGCGGATATCCACCTTTCCCGCCATGCCGCAGAGCTGAAAACCACCTTTGCTTATCCGCTGGGCGACCAGTACGGCGATCAGTTGATCCGCCTGACGCGCAACATCGACAGCATGTTACTGCTGTCAGGCGCCTATGATGGCGTCAAAGCGCAGGCCTGGCTGGAGAACTGGCAGGGGCTGAAACATGCCATCGAAACCCGTCAGCATATTGAGATTGAGCATTTCCGCAACGAGGCCATTTCGCAGGAGCCATTCTGGCTGCACAGCGGAAAACGTTAACTCTGGCAAGGAACCCCTATAATGCCGCTTTCTTCGCAGTTACAGCAGCAGTGGCAGACCGTTTGCGAACGTCTGCCTGAGTCATTACCGGCGTCATCGTTAAGTGAGCAGGCAAAGCGCGTGCTCACGTTCAGTGATTTTGTGCAGGAAAGTATTACGGCTAACCCGGACTGGCTGGTGGAGCTTGAAAACGCCCCGCCGCAGGCTGACGAGTGGCGGCATTATGCACTCTGGCTGCAAACCGCGCTGGCTGACGTCGCGGATGAGGCCACCTTAATGCGGGTGTTGCGCCAGTTCCGCCGCCGGGTGATGGTGCGTATCGCCTGGGCGCAGGCGCTTGAGCTGGTCAGTGAAGAGAGCACGCTCCAGCAGTTGAGCGAGCTGGCGCAGACGCTGATTGTCGCTGCGCGAGACTGGCTTTACGCCGCCTGCTGTAAAGAGTGGGGCACGCCGTGCAGCGAGGAAGGGGTTCCTCAGCCGCTGTTGATTCTGGGGATGGGCAAGCTGGGCGGCTGCGAGCTGAACTTCTCCTCCGATATCGACCTGATTTTTGCCTGGCCGGAGAACGGCTCCACGCGCGGAGGCCGTCGTGAGCTGGACAATGCCCAGTTCTTCACCCGTCTTGGCCAGCGTCTGATTAAGGCGCTGGATCAGCCGACGCAGGACGGATTTGTCTATCGCGTGGATATGCGTCTGCGTCCGTTTGGCGACAGCGGCCCGCTGGTGCTGAGTTTTGCGGCGCTGGAAGATTACTACCAGGAGCAGGGGCGCGACTGGGAGCGTTATGCGATGGTCAAAGCGCGGATCATGGGTGACAGTGACGACGCTTACGCCAACGAGCTACGCGCCATGCTGCGCCCGTTTGTGTTCCGCCGCTATATCGACTTCAGCGTGATCCAGTCCCTGCGTAACATGAAAGGGATGATTGCCCGTGAGGTGCGCCGTCGTGGGCTGAAAGACAACATTAAGCTCGGCGCGGGCGGGATTCGTGAAATCGAGTTTATCGTCCAGGTCTTCCAGCTCATTCGCGGTGGGCGCGAGCCGTCGCTGCAATCCCGCTCGTTACTCCCGACGCTGTCGGCGATTGAGCAACTCCATCTCCTGCCGGAGGGGGACGCACAAACCCTGCGTGAGGCATACCTGTTCCTGCGTCGTCTGGAAAACCTGCTGCAAAGCATCAATGACGAGCAAACCCAGACCCTGCCGGGGGATGAGCTGAACCGGGCGCGTCTGGCCTGGGGCATGCGCGTGGACGACTGGGCCGCATTGACCGAACGGCTGGAGGCGCATATGGCAGGCGTGCGCCGTATCTTTAACGAGCTGATTGGCGATGATGAAAGCGAATCGCAGGACGATACGCTCTCTGAACACTGGCGTGAACTGTGGCAGGATGCCCTGCAGGAAGATGACACCACGCCCGTGCTGGCGCACCTGAGCGACGACGATCGCCATCGGGTGGTGGCGCTGATCGCCGATTTCCGCCTTGAACTCAACAAGCGCGCCATTGGTCCGCGTGGTCGCCAGGTGCTGGATCACCTGATGCCGCACCTGCTGAGCGATGTCTGTTCCCGTGCCGACGCACCGGTGCCGCTTTCCCGCATGATGCCGCTGCTGAGCGGCATTATTACGCGTACCACCTATCTTGAACTGCTGAGCGAGTTTCCGGGAGCGTTGAAGCATCTGATCACGCTCTGCGCGGCATCACCGATGGTGGCCAACAAGCTGGCGCGCTACCCGCTGCTGCTGGATGAACTGCTCGATCCCAATACCCTCTATCAGCCGACGGCGACCGATGCCTACCGCGATGAGCTGCGTCAGTATCTGCTGCGCGTGCCCGAGGAAGATGAAGAGCAGCAGCTGGAAGCGCTGCGTCAGTTCAAACAGGCGCAGATGCTGCGCGTCGCGGCGGCGGATATTGCCGGAACGCTGCCGGTGATGAAAGTGAGCGATCACTTAACCTGGCTGGCGGAAGCAATCATCGATGCAGTTGTGCATCAGGCGTGGATCCAGATGGTGGCGCGTTACGGTCAGCCAAAACATCTTGCTGAACGAGAAGGCCGCGGTTTCGCCGTGGTAGGCTATGGCAAGCTCGGCGGGTGGGAACTGGGATACAGCTCGGATCTGGATTTAATCTTCCTGCACGATTGTCCGGCCGATGTGATGACCGACGGCGAGCGTGAAATTGACGGACGCCAGTTCTATCTGCGTCTGGCCCAGCGCATTATGCACCTGTTCAGCACCCGCACGTCATCGGGGATTCTGTACGAAGTGGATGCCCGTCTGCGCCCGTCCGGCGCGGCTGGTATGCTGGTGACCTCAACGGAATCCTTCGCCGATTATCAGAAAAACGAAGCCTGGACGTGGGAGCATCAGGCGCTGGTGCGCGCCCGCGTGGTGTATGGCGATCCGCAGTTGAAAACGCAGTTTGATGCCATTCGTAAAGCGGTGATGACCACCCCGCGTGAAGGCAGTAAGTTGCAGACCGACGTGCGCGAAATGCGTGAAAAAATGCGTGCGCATCTGGGCAATAAACACCGCGATCGGTTTGATATTAAAGCCGATGAGGGTGGCATTACCGACATTGAGTTTATCACCCAGTATCTGGTGCTCCTGCACGCGCATGACAAGCCGAAGCTGACCCGCTGGTCGGATAATGTGCGCATTCTGGAGCTGCTTGCGCAAAACGACATCATGGATGAGCAGGAAGCGCTGGCCTTAACCCGCGCCTACACCACACTGCGCGATGAGTTGCACCACCTCGCCTTGCAGGAACAGCCGGGCCACGTGGCGCTCGACTGCTTTACCCATGAACGCGACCAGGTGAAAGCGAGCTGGCAGAAGTGGCTGGTGGAACCGTGCGTAACAAAACAAGTGTGATATCATCGCGCGCAAATTGTGAATCTTTCTGGAGTCAGAAATGAAAGTAACACTGCCAGAGTTTGAACGTGCTGGAGTTATGGTTGTCGGCGATGTGATGCTGGATCGCTACTGGTATGGGCCGACCAGCCGTATCTCCCCGGAAGCACCGGTACCGGTCGTTAAGGTCGATACTATTGAAGAGCGTCCTGGCGGCGCGGCAAACGTGGCGATGAACATTGCTTCTCTGGGCGCGCATTCGCGTCTGGTGGGCCTCACCGGTATCGACGATGCGGCGCGCGCGCTGAGCAAGTCGCTGGCGGACGTGAACGTGAAGTGCGATTTCGTCTCTGTTCCGACGCACCCGACCATAACCAAGCTGCGCGTGTTGTCCCGTAACCAGCAACTGATCCGCCTCGACTTTGAAGAAGGGTTTGAAGGTGTGGATCCTGAGCCGCTGCACGAGCGCATTAATCAGGCGCTGAGCAATATCGGCGCGCTGGTACTGTCCGATTACGCCAAAGGGGCACTGGCAAGTGTACAGCAGATGATCCAGCTGGCGCGTAAAGCCAATGTGCCGGTACTGATCGATCCGAAAGGCACCGACTTTGAGCGCTATCGCGGCGCAACGCTGCTGACGCCAAACCTCTCGGAGTTTGAAGCGGTGGCGGGCAAGTGTAAGACGGAAGCGGAGATCGTCGAGCGCGGTATGAAGATCATCGCTGACTTCGAGCTGTCTGCACTGCTGGTGACCCGCTCCGAGCAGGGGATGACGCTGCTGCAGCCGGGCAAGGCGCCGCTGCATATGCCTACTCAGGCGCAGGAAGTGTACGACGTGACGGGTGCCGGTGATACGGTGATCGGCGTGCTGGCGGCAACGCTGGCGGCGGGTAACTCCCTCGAAGAAGCCTGCTACTTCGCGAACGCCGCGGCGGGCGTGGTCGTCGGTAAGCTCGGGACATCTACCGTTTCGCCAATCGAACTGGAAAACGCCGTACGCGGCCGTGCCGATACCGGTTTTGGCGTCATGAGCGAAGACGAACTGAAAGTGGCCGTTGCCGCTGCGCGTAAACGCGGTGAGAAAGTGGTGATGACCAATGGCGTGTTCGACATTCTGCACGCGGGCCATGTCTCTTATCTGGCGAATGCACGCAAGCTGGGCGATCGTCTGATTGTGGCAGTGAACAGCGATGCCTCGACCAAACGTCTGAAGGGCGAAACGCGTCCGGTGAACCCGCTGGAGCAGCGTATGATTGTGCTCGGCGCGCTGGAAGCGGTGGACTGGGTGGTGCCGTTTGAAGAAGACACGCCTCAGCGCCTGATTGGAGGCATTCTGCCGGATCTGCTGGTGAAAGGCGGCGACTATAAACCGGAGCAAATCGCGGGCAGCGAAGAGGTCTGGGCCAACGGCGGTGAAGTGATGGTGCTCAACTTTGAGGACGGGTGTTCAACCACCAACATCATCAAGAAGATCCAGAAAGACAGTCAGTAAAAAAAACGGGCCAGTTGGCCCGTTTTTTTCACCCTCTCCCCGTGGGAGAGGGCTGGAGTGAGGGCATCAGGCCGCACTTACTCCTGGTCATCCACAGGTGGAATCGCCGGTGCGGGTTTCACTTCCGCTGGCGTATTCCGGTTTTCCAGCTCGGTCAGACGCTGTTCCAGCAGCGCCAGCTTCTCGCGGGTGCGCAGCAGAACCTGCGTCTGCACGTCAAACTCTTCGCGGCTGACTAAATCAAGGCGAACCAACTGCGCCTGCAGCGTCTGGCGGATTTTCTTCTCAACATCATCACCAAACTCACGAATGCCTTTCGGCATGGATTCATGAACCTGACGTGCAATTTGCTCAATTTTCTTTGGGTCAATCATTGTCGTTTCCCTTGATGAAAAGGTGTTAGTGTCCATTGTAGCGCGTCATGCCACGGGTTAAACAAAATTGTTTGTTGCTTATGCATTGCCCAGGATAATCAATAGCGTTATAGTTATCTCGCTTATTCTCAGGGCGGGGCGAAATTCCCCACCGGCGGTAAATCAGCGGCATGCTGAAAGCCCGCGAGCGCTTTGGGTGAACACTCAAAGGTCAGCAGATCCGGTGTAATTCCGGGGCCGACGGTTAGAGTCCGGATGGGAGAGAGTAACGATCCAGTCGGGCACGGGCCCGCTCACGTTATCTTTTTGCCGCTTATACGGCGCTCCTAAGACTGCCCTGATTCTGGTAACCATAATGTTAATGAGGTTTTTTTACCATGAATCAGACGCTACTTTCCTCTTTTGGCACTTCAACTCAACGTGTTGAACATGCACTGGATGCATTGCGCGAAGGCCGCGGTGTGATGGTGCTGGACGATGAAAACCGTGAAAACGAAGGCGACATGATTTTCGCCGCCGAAAACATGACCGTTGAGCAGATGGCACTGACCATCCGTCACGGCAGCGGCATCGTATGCCTGTGTATTACCGAAGACCGTCGTAAGCAGCTTGACCTGCCGATGATGGTTGAGAACAACACCAGCGCCTTTGGTACCGGTTTTACCGTGACGATTGAAGCTGCGCATGGCGTGACCACCGGTGTGTCAGCGGCTGACCGTCTGACTACCGTCCGTGCAGCGATTGCGGATGGCGCGAAACCCTCCGACCTGCACCGTCCTGGCCACGTCTTCCCGCTGCGTGCGCAGGCGGGCGGTGTGCTGACCCGTGGCGGCCACACGGAAGCGACCATCGACCTGGTAACGCTGGCAGGCTTCAAACCTGCAGGCGTACTGTGTGAACTGACCAACGATGATGGCACCATGGCGCGTGCACCAGAGTGCATCACCTTTGCACGCTTGCACAACATGCCGGTGGTGACGATTGAAGATCTGATCGAGTACCGTCAGGCGCATGAGCGCAAAGCCAGCTGAACTGCACACGAATGAAAAAGCCGGGGAAACCCGGCTTTGTTGTCTCTAGTGGTAGTTAATTTTAAACAGCACGACCGTTTCAAAAGGACCAGAATCGATACCCTTTCCCTCTGCACGTGAAAGCTCAGCGGTGTACGTGGTCTCGAAATGCAGTACCGAACCGGTAAAATCAGCGTATTCGTCATATTGATTGAAGGTGTAGGGCTGTGTACCGTTAAGAATACGCAGCTTCAGCCCATTACCAATCAGCAACGCCGTGTCATTGGCCGTCAGTTCGTTATCGGTATAGAACGACGCGTCGATCTTAAACCCGTCTGAACACTGCGCATCCTGTACTTTACTGGTTTTAACCGAGAACGTTCGCGTGCGTGTGCCCTGATTGACGATGTCACGTGCGCTGAAGGTGCCAAAATCGACCTCCTGATTTTCAGGGTAAATGCTGAACGTCGCCCCGCAGTCCAGGACCCTGATGTTCTCCAGCCCATTAATGTGATATTTGAGATTTTTCGCATCAGAAAGGGCATTTACGCCTCCTTTGCCGTCAAACTGCACGACGATGTAATCACCAAGCGTGCTGACGTAGCCCTGAGGCGGTATCGCCCTGAGCTTAACGTACAGTCTGAAGCGCGCCGCAAAGGTTCGTGAGGTATGAACATCCAACGCATTCCCCGAGCACACGTATTTCTCCCAGCCCATCGCTTTTAACTGTTCAGCTGTATATTTACTCAGGCTGTTGTTGTCCAGACACTGACGGGTATCCACGCCGTAGGTTTGCCCGATGGCATCGTAATCCGCACCTTCGTAGGTCACGCCAGGTTCGTAGTAAGGATCCGACACCGACGGATAAGGATTCACCCAGGCGAAGACGTCTTCATTCTCATGATTTGACGCGGTATTCCTGTCGCAATACACGGGGATTTTGATATCGCTGGATTCCCAAATCTTTTGCCCAACCCTGGCTGTGCTGGGAATTGAGAATTCGGATACCGTTTTGGTTTGCTCCACCGGGCCATTTTGTGTGCCAAGGTAGCAGTTCAGCGCCAGCGCCTGCTTAAGGGGACACATCACCAGCATAAAAAGGAAAAGCTTAGCGAGTTGTCGCATTTTGCCCTGCCTTACGCGGCGCCAGCGTGCATGGTGTTGACCCGGAGCAGGTTAGATTAACCTTGCGTAGCGCACCGTAATCATCGATATAACCTATGCTATAGCCCGTTCCTTGTGATTCACTCAGCGTCAGCGTGCTGGTCGCAAACGGGTCGATCATCAAACTGTCGAAGCCTGGCATCATTGTTTTACCGTTATTGCTCAGCCACGCCAGGGTGATGAAATAGGGCGTTGGGTTTTTCAGGCGCATGGTGTTGCCCGACAATGTCACCGCCAGTTGCATTTCCGTTTCCTCTCCCGTTTTTTTGCGGATGTTTTCCGGACGCCAGAACAACTTGATGCGGCTCTGCATAGCCACCTGCATGACGCTACGCGCCTCTTTCAGATTCGTGCTTTTGGGCGGCACTTCACGCAGATTGAAATAAAACAGCGTTTCCCTATCCTGAGGCAACTGTTGCGTCGCAGCCTGTTTCACAATCCGTACCTGTGACGAAGTGCCAGGTTCAATACGCTGAATGGGAGGCAGGACCATAAAATGGCTGTCCTCTTTGCGCCCCTCCTGATCCTCCACCCAGGCGAGGGCAAGATAGGGAAGTGATTTACTCTGGTTGTCGATAGTCAGGCTGCTGGCTTTATCGCTTGCGGAAAAGACGATGCGCGTCCTGTCCAGGTTAATCGCCGCATGCGAGACGCTGGAGCCACAAAACAGGAATGCTGCTAAATAAACGTATGATTTCATCATGATAATTTACTGACAGGGCAGCATTAGCTGCGTGGTGTTGTCGAGAGAGGCTGGCAGAGAGAAATGACACTGCTGATTGTCTCCCCACGTGACCGTAAAGTGCTGTTCCGCGTTTACCGCTCCCAGCCAGATGTGTCCGTCCTGGGCGACAATGCCCACCTCTTTACCTGAATCCTGCTCACGCACCTGGGCACCGAGGGGAGGCGTGCCGCGGGCGGTATGTACGACACCGGCAATATCCTGACCCTGACGGGAAGCAATCAGCCGATAACCGATTGCCCCCTCGGTCCATGTCGAGCGAAGGACGCGGTTATCGACATCGACACCCTCTGGCAGATTATTCAGATTGACCTGTACGCTGGCGGGCATATAGCTCGAAAAGGCGGGCAGGACGCCAATGCCAAACATGTTGGTGGCATCACGGGACATATTCAGCGGTATGTTGCCGACACCTTCCGTGCTGACCATCACGCGTGGTTCGTTACCGTAGCTCCGGCGATGAAGCGCTGCCCCATGGGCGGTTGCGGTGAACGAACCATTCCAGCTCGCGCTGACGGAACGGTAGTCATGGGCCTTGTAGCTTCCGGACAGGTTCAGATCTCCCGTCCCGGCATAGTGCTGATAATTCGCGCTGACTTGCGCCCCGGCGTCAGTTTTTTTGCTCTCGGTACCAGCGGATATCCCCCAGGTATTGTTACTGTCTGAAGAGTCATACCAGGAGAGCGTCTGACGCGTCGTGTCGCTGTTTCTCAGGTCGTAATTGAGGCGGTGCTCCGGATCGAGGGGCAGGCTTAGCGAGAAGTAAACCTGCGTGTCATCGCTTTGATCCTGATAATGTGTTTTGCTCCATGAGGCCGTCACGCCAAGATTTTTCCAGCGGCCAAGGTCGAAGGTGTATCCTGCCGTGAGCGTTCCGGTGGTGGAGGGGGCTCTGTCCCACCAGGTCTGGCGCAGCATACCAAGGTAAAGGTTTAACGACAGGGCGGGGATGAACTGGCTGGCAGTGATGCTCAGCGTTTGTTTTTCCATTTCTGCGTCAGCCTGATCGTTTTTAAGAAAACGGGCATAGCTGAGAAAGCGATGGTCGGAGTAGCGGTAGCTGGCAAGCGTAAGCTGGCTCCCGGTGGTGTCGAAACGCTTGCTGTAGTTGATGCGATAGCTGTATCCGGTCTGCTTTGTTTCTCCTACGCGCTGGCTGCTGGCCCGGGTGACGTCAAATGACAGCGCCCCAAACATATCCATGTTTTGCCCGATACCTGCCGCCAGTGCGCGGTAATCATTACCGCTGTTGAGAAGCCCGCCGTACAGGGATGTCCGGGAGAGTACGCCCCAGGAGAATTCGCTGCTTAAAAAGGCCTCGCTTTCGACATTATGCGAGCTGTCCTGACGGGGTTTACCGCCCGCCAGCTTATAGCGAACCTGGCCTTTTCGCGTCAGGAAAGGCACTGATGCTGCAGAAACCTGAAAGGTACTGGTGTGACCGTCTTCTTCGGCGACGATAACGTCTAACGTACCCTGTACCGACTGGTTGATATCCTGGATCACAAAGGGACCCGGCGGAACTTTGGTTTGATAGATAATTCTGTCTGCCTGGCTGACGGTCACGGTGGCATTCGTCTGAGCAATACCAGAAATTTGTGGCGCGTAGCCGCGCAGAGACCAGGGCAGCATGCGCTCGTCGCTGATAAGTGAGGCTCCGGTGTAGGAAAATCCGTCGAAAATATCCGACTGAAAATCTGACTCACCCAGCGTGAACTTTGAGCCAAGTGCAGGCAGAGGGCGAAAAAGATAGGCGCGTGACAGGCGACCATCGCGCTGCGTACCCGCATCGGTGTGATTGAGGGCGTACTGATAATCTCCTCGCAGTCGCCAGGCGCCCAGGTTGGCGCCAGCGGTCCCGTAGGTATTGACGTTATCGCTGCTTGACCCCTCATCTGGCTGATAGCGGCTGGCAAACAGATTGTAATCCAGCAGCACGCCTGAGACACCGTTGTCCCAGGTCGCGGGCGGCATCCAGTTGGTGGAACGGTACTGTAGCCAGGCCTGAGGTAGGGTGACTTCCAGCGTTTGCGTCGCCTGAATAAACTCGAAACGAACCTGCGGCAGCGGGGAAAAGTCGACACAGCCCGCGTTAACCGTCAGCATGCTGCGGTATTTATCGTCCAGACCAAAAGTGTCCGCCAGATCGGACGGAATGCAGACTTCCGTTGTATCGTCTTTTTTATACCAGGCTAACTGCCAGCCGTTAGTGAGCGGCGTATTATTTATTGAAACGGTAACGAAATAATGACCCGGCGCAACGTGGTTCTTATCTTTGAACTGGGATAAATCAACATTGCCGCGCTGATCTTTATCGATAGCGTTAATATTAAATTCAACGGCAACCAGTGGAAGAGGCGTAAGAAAGCCAGCAATGATGATCGAAAACGCACTGTATTTCATCATTTAGCTCTCAAATAAAATTACGGCAATGGCTGGCAAATATATTGCCAGCCGAAACAGAATTCAGCGTCTTGGCTTATTTATACAGCAGGACGTAATTTGCGGTAGATTCAACCTGACCGGCCGTTGCTGTTTTACCACTGGCCACTTCCATCTGCGCTTTGAAGTGCAGCGTCTGAATTGCTGAACCTGCAGACAGATCGACAGTCTCTGTGGAGCCAAGCGTGACTGGAGACTCTGCGCTATCCAGCAGGCGAACGCCAACGTTCTGTGCACCGCCCGCATAGGTATTGCTCAGCAAGCTGGTGTCTGTTGAATCGGTAGCGGTGCTGCTGAAGGTCACGTCCACTTTGGTGACGGGGGTGGCGGTTTCATCCGCTGCGTCTAGCTGGCAGTTTTCCAGATTGATATCAACCGGCACCGCCGTTGATTTTTTGTTGGCATTAATGACCGCGGTTGTTATCTGACCAAGATCGATCTCTTTATCAACGCTGTCAGGAGCGATATTACATGGCGCATCAATCACAACACCTTTAAAGGTAATTTTTCCGGAGCCTTGATCGCTGGCAAAAGCAGGTGCAGAGAGGAAAGTGGCGAGAGTCAGAGCAAGAAGGGTTTTATTTCCATTGTTCATTAGAATTTCCTTTACATGAGCATTTTTGAACGGTCAAAAATTGGCTCTGTGTATTTTACTTCCAAATGTAACAATGTGTTGTTAGTAATTATTAAGCCCGCTTTAAGATGGCTTATATATATGCGCTTATTGAATGGGTGTGTGATTAATTACGCCTGGGAGATGGGCGCTTATAAAAAAATAAGCGCCATAGTATAATATTAGCCAATACCTGCCGTTTGTAACAACACCAGGCTTAATCCCATTACAGACATTCCGCATAACACGCCATAGCTTGGATTGTTGTCGGGATCGATCTCTTTCGCCAGTGGCATCAGTTCATCTACCGAGAGCGCCACCATAATCCCTGCAACCGTGGCCATAATGGCAGCCATCACCACCGGTGAAACCAGACTGCCCAGGATCAGCCATGCCAGCACACCGCCCAGAATTTCAGCCATGCCTGAAATCCCGGCCCAGAGCACGGCGGTGCGTTTTGATCCCGTGGCGGCATAGACCGGCCCGGCAACGGCCAGTCCTTCAGGAATATTGTGCAAGGCCACCGCCAGGGCGATACCCAACCCCATTTCCAGATTGCTGCTGGCGGTCACATAGGTCGCCACGCCCTCCGGGAAGTTATGCAGACTGATGCCGAGTGTCAGTAAAATAGCGGTACGTTTAATCTTACGTGGCACGGGCGTGACGCTTTTCTGCATCAAATCCTGCGGATGCGCGTGGGGCAGCATGCGATCGAGGGCAAAATAGCCCAGCAGACCAAAGACAAACATGCCGTAACCCAGCACCGGAGACATGCCTTGCGTTCCCAATGCGGCAGGCAGCATCTCCATCAGGGAGATGAGCAGCATAATGCCGGCGGCAAAACCCAGTGAAAAGGCCAGCAGGCGATTAGACGGCTTTTGGCCGAGCACGCCGAGGAACGCACCGATAAACGTGGCGGCGCCCGCAAGTATGGTCAGGATCAAGGGGACAGACATGCAATGCTCCTTGCGTTAATCATTCTAATCAATACTAATTATTCACTTTAGCCAAAGCGAGAGCGGGAACCTGTGCTTTACGCATTCCTTACATTCAAATTTCCTGATGATGATCTTCACGCTTATCAGCGTTCATCTTTGCAGGATTACGCGTAATGTAGCACCATCAAATTGACACCTTCTGTAAGGATATCACCATGACTTCTTCGCGTATGCCAGCACTGTTTTTAGGCCACGGTAGCCCAATGAACGTGCTGGAAGATAATGTCTATACCCGCACGTGGCGTCATCTGGGCGAGACGTTACCGCGTCCAAAAGCGATTGTGGTGGTGTCTGCGCACTGGTTTACCCGCGGCACCGGCGTGACCGCCATGGAAGCGCCAAAAACCATTCATGATTTTGGTGGCTTCCCGCAGGCGTTGTACGACACGCACTATCCGGCTCCAGGCTCGCCAGAGCTGGCCCTCCGACTGGTCGATCTACTGGCCCCGGTTCCGGTCGCGCTGGATAAAGAAGCCTGGGGCTTTGACCACGGCTCATGGGGCGTACTGATAAAAATGTACCCTGACGCCGATATCCCGATGGTGCAGCTGAGTATCGACAGCACTAAACCGGCAGCCTGGCACATGGAGATGGGCCGCAAGCTGGCTTCGCTTCGCGATGAAGGCATCATGCTGGTGGCAAGCGGTAACGTGGTACACAACCTTCGCACGGCGCGCTGGCACGGTGAAAATACCCCGTATCCGTGGGCAACGTCCTTTAACGACTACGTCAAAGACAATCTGACCTGGCAAGGCCCGGTTGAAGAGCACCCGCTGGTGAACTATCTGGATCACGAAGGCGGTTCGCTCTCTAACCCAACGCCGGAACACTTCCTGCCGCTGCTGTATATCCTGGGCGCGTGGGATGGTCAGGAGCCGGTGACGATCCCGGTCGACGGTATAGAGATGGGGAGTTTGAGTATGCTGTCGGTGCAGGTGGGGTAATAAAAGCACAACCTGCGGCTGCTGTTTTTAGTGTTTGCACCCTCTCCCGTGGGAGAGGGCATCAGGTCGCACTCTACTCCACAAAAATATGCGGATAGAAGCGTGACAGATCCTGGGTGATCAGCGCGCGATCTTCGCGGATGCCAATCCCGGCAGGCTGATCGTTGATGAGCCAGCTGCCAATCAGCGTATAGCTGTCGCCAAATTTCGGCAGTTGATAAAACTGCTGGACGATCATCCCTTCTTCGCCATAAGGCCCTTCAACCGCTTCCAGCGTTTTACCGTTTTCGATAATGGAGACGTTTGCCCCCTCGCGGGAGAAGATCGGCTTAACGACGTATTTTTCCATTTGTGGATAATCATCTTCCGCAAAGTACGCCGGCAGCAGGTTCGGGTGGTTCGGGAACATCTCCCACAGCATCGGTAGCAGGGCTTTGTTGGAGATGATGCTCTTCCAGGCCGGTTCCAGCCAGCGCACGCCAGCGTCTTCCAGCTTGGTGGAGAACATCTCACGCAGCATATATTCCCACGGATAGAGCTTGAACAGGTTGCTGATCACCTGATCCTGCAGGTCAGTAAACTGACCTTTCTCACCCAGTCCGATATCTTCGATGTAGAGAAATTCGGTGGCGAGTTCCGCTTCGGCAGCACAGTCCTGCAGATACTGAACCGTACCACGGTCTTCTTCTGTGTCACGGCAGCAGGCGAGATGCAGCAGGTTAAAGCCGTGCTGTTCACGCAGCTCGGCGAAACGCTCAATCAACTTTTCCTGCAGGCTGTTGAACTGGTCGCTCTCTTCCGGCAGGTTGCCGGCGTTCATCTGATCTTCCAGCCAGATCCACTGGAAGAAGGCCGCTTCATACAGAGAGGTTGGCGTATCGGCGTTATTTTCCAGAAGCTTAGGTTCACCCACGCCGTCCCACGCCAAATCAAGGCGAGAGTAGAGCGAGGGCTGGCTGGTTTTCCACGACTGGCGTACAAAGCCCCAGGTGTGCTTAGGAATGCGGAATTTAGCCATCAACTCATCGCTGTCGATGACTTTTTCAACGACCTTCAGGCACATCTGATGCAGTTCTGCCGTCACCGCTTCCAGTTTTTCTACCTGGGCGAGCGTCAGTTTGTAATAAGCATCTTCACACCAGTACGGCTCGCCATACATGGTGTGGAAGTTAAAACCGTATTCGGTCGCTTTTTCGCGCCAGTCCGGGCGCTCGGTGATACTGACTCGTTCCATGATCAGCCGCCCATTGAGCGAGTCGAGGTGCCCGTCGCGGTACGCTGCATGCTGGTCTGTTTCGCCACAGACTCACCGAACCCGCCGCGGGTGATGGTGCTGGTGGTAGCCGGTTTCGGAGCCATTGCCGTTTTCGGTACGGTTACGGTACGGCCCGGGGTCGCTGCGCCATAGCCTTTGCCGCTGGCATCGGTGTACTGGCCGTAAGCCGGACTGGCCGGGTTTTTCGAGCTGAACAGCGGTTGCTGCTGGTAACCTGCACCGCCACCCATCAGGCGGCCCATCATATAGCCGGCCATCAGCGGCATCCAGAAGCTGCCGCTGGACTGTGCCTGCGCCTGGTTTTCTGGCGCAGTCCCCGCCTGAGCAGGTGTCTGTTGACACTGGCCTTCACCGAACTCTGCCACGCAGTCTTCGCGTGTGGCATATTTCGGTGCGGTACGTTCCGCTTCTTTCAGGGCGTTGTTATACGCGGTCTTACATTCTGCCGCGTTGCCGGTTGCGGCTGAGCAGTCCTCTGCGTTTTGATACAGAGAGACCGTTTCATCGCTTTTCTCACAGCCTGCCAGCATAAAGACAGCGGTAACCGCCAGCGCAACAGGAGTGAGGTGACGCGCGTTCCAGCTTTTGCGGAACGACGCGTGATTTATGGATTTTGTCCGTTTCATGTTTGTCTTCCAGGACCCAGTGGTTATAACGCTCAGGATAGAGGATGAGTGGTTGAAAATGAAGCGAAGAGGGGCGGAATCAGGGTGATCTTTACGTTGGCTTACGTTCGGATGTGATTCAGATGCGTCCTCTCCCTGTGGGAGAGGACCGGGATGAGGGCATCAGGCCGCAGTGGGCCTGATGACACGCTTAGTTACGGAACGGATTATTGCCTTTGCTGGTGGACGTCGTGGTACGCGCAGCGGCTGGCTGTGCAGCATGCGCGCTGCTGTCAGCGTTGAAGTTATCAACCGCAGCAACCTGCTCCGGGTTCTCCGGTGCAACGCTGTCCGGCGACGTTGAGACTGGCTTGCCCAGTGCGCTGTTCAGCGCCTGCAGATCCTGCTCGTTCAGCGTACCCAGCGCCTGCTTAATGTTCAGCTGGTTAATCAGGTACTGGTAACGTGCGCTGGAGAGCTGCTGTTTGGCGTTATACAGCGTGGTGGTCGCGTCCAGCACGTCAACAATGGTACGGGTACCGACGGAGTAACCGGCTTCCATTGCATCCAGTGAGCTTTGGGCGGACACAACGGCTTGTTTATACGCGTTGATGCTGCTGATAGAGGCGTTCACGTTGTTGAACGACGAACGCACGGTCTGCACCACGTTGCGGTGTGCGCTTTCCAGCTGCTCGCTTGCGCCAACAAAGTTGTACTGCGCCTGTTTCACCTGAGAATTCACCATCCCACCCTGATACAGCGGCAGAGAGAAGCTCAGACCGACTTTGTTCTGGCCCTGGTTGCTGTCGTCATACTGGGCAGTGTTGGTTTTAGAACCGCTGTAGCTGGTATCAGACACGCCAGTAGAGGCGCTCAGGCTCAGGGTTGGCAGGTGGCCATCCTGCGCCTGACGAATCTGCTCGCGAGCCAGGTCCTGGCTCAGACGCGCCTGCAGTAAGGTCAGGTTGCGGTTTTCCGCTTCTTTCAGCAGGGCGTTCACCGCCTGTGGCTTATCGGTCTTGAAGCTGTCCACGTTCAGGGAAGCCAGTTCCGGGTAGTAATTGCCGGTGACCTGACGCAGGGATTCCAGCGCGTTGTCGAGGTTGTTACGCGCGGTCACTTCGTTGGCCAGCACGCTGTCGTACTGTGAACGGGCGTTCTGCACGTCAGTGATCGCCACCAGACCCACGTTGAAACGCTGGGTGGTTTGATCTAACTGGCGGTAAATCGCCTGTTTCTGCGCTTCAGTATAGGAGAGCGAGTCAATCGCGCTCAGGACGTTGAAGTACGCGGTCGCCGTGTTCAGGATCAGCGTTTGCTGGTCGGTCTGATAAGTCACATCCTGGATACCCGCGCTCTTTTCCTGCAGGGTCAGGGCGCGCCATTTGGACATATCAAACAGCGTCTGTGTCAATTGCAGTGAGGCGCTGGTAGCATTGGAGTTAACGCCGTTAGCGTCGCGGAAACCGTTGCTGTAGGTATAATCTGCACCTAAACCTAACTGCGGCAGCAGTGGGCTACGCGCTTCGTTAATCTTTTCAAACGCAGCATCACGATCGGCCGCTGATTTACGTAAATCAGGGTTGCCCAGACGTGCCTGCTGGTAGACCTGTAACAGGTTTTCCGCCTGGCTCATTGCACTGAAGCCCGTCAGGCTCAGGCCGATAAGGATGGGGAGCAATTTCTTCATTTGCATTCCTTGTTGTGAAGCAGTATTAGCGCTGATCTAATTAAAAATAATTGCCGATTCTAACAGAATCATCCACACCAAAAGGTTGGCGTAACGTGCCATCTGGCGGTAATTTGCACCAATCTACCATATAGCCTTACAAACGGCAGCCAAACAGCCTTGAAATTCATCATTTCATCACCATTGCTACCAGGACTCGACTCATGCAAAAACCAGATAAGTTGCCCGTGACATTCGCCAAAAACGATGTAGAAATTATTGCACGAGAAACACTATATAGCGGTTTTTTTTCAATGGAACTTTACCGTTTCAGGCATCGCCTGTTTAACGGTGAAATGAGCGGCGAAATTAAGCGAGAAATTTTTGAGCGCGGGCATGCCGCAGTCTTGCTACCCTTTGACCCAGTGCGCGATGAAGTTGTGCTGGTTGAGCAGATTCGTATTGCCGCTTATGACGTCAGTGAAAGCCCGTGGTTGCTGGAGATGGTAGCCGGGATGATCGAAGAGGGCGAGTCGGTTGAAGACGTCGCCCGTCGCGAAGCGCTGGAAGAAGCCGGGCTGGTTGTCGGTCGCACAAAACCGGTGCTGAGCTATCTGGCCAGTCCGGGAGGCACCAGCGAGCGCTTGTCCATTATGGTGGGCGAAGTGGACGCCACGACGGCGGAAGGGATCCACGGTCTGGCAGATGAAAACGAAGATATTCGGGTTCATGTGGTGAGCCGGGAGCAGGCTTACCAGTGGGTAGAAGAGGGGAAAATCGACAACGCAGCGTCTGTCATCGCCCTGCAATGGCTGCAACTGCATTATCAGACATTACGAAACGAGTGGAAAAAATGAAGCGTTATACACCTGACTTCCCAGAAATGATGCGCCTGTGCGAAACCAATTTCGCACAATTGCGCCGCCTGCTGCCGAAAAATGACGCACCCGGCGAAACGGTAAGCTATCAGGTGAGCAACGCGCAGTATCGGTTAACGATAACAGAATCAACGCGCTACACTACGCTGGTGGAGATTGAACAAACGGCCCCCAGCATTAGCTACTGGAGCCTGCCGTCCATGACAGTGCGGCTCTATCACGACGCGATGGTCGCTGAAGTGTGTTCAAGTCAGCAGATCTTTCGGTTTAAAGCGCGGTATGATTACCCGAATAAAAAGTTGCATCAACGCGACGAAAAGCATCAAATTAACCAGTTTTTAGCCGACTGGCTAAGATATTGTTTAGCACATGGAGCAATGGCGATTCCGGTTTGTTAGCGTCATAAACCTACCTAAGGACACCATTTGGAAAGCCTGTTGAACCTGACTGTTGCTGGTGGGGCACCAGTCAGGATATTACAAATCACCGATACTCACCTTTTTGCCGAAAAGCATGAAACTCTGCTGGGGGTGAACACCTGGGAGAGTTATCAGGCTGTACTTAGCGCGATTCACGCTGAAAATCGTGCCTGCGATCTGATTGTCGCAACGGGCGATCTGGCGCAGGATCAATCCTCCGCGGCCTACCAGCATTTTGCTGAAGGCATCGCGAGCTTTAGCGTGCCGTGCGTCTGGCTTCCGGGCAACCATGACTTCCAGCCTGCAATGTACAGCTCTCTCCTGGAAGCGGGGATCTCTCCGGCGAAGTGTGTGTTGGCGGGAGACCAGTGGCAGATCCTGCTGCTCGACAGCCAGGTGTTTGGCGTCCCGCACGGTGAGTTAAGCGAGTTTCAGCTCGACTGGCTGGAGACCAAACTGGCTGCCGAACCGGCGCGTCATACGCTGCTGTTGCTTCATCATCATCCACTGCCGGCGGGCTGTAGCTGGCTTGATCAACACAGTCTGCGTAACTCTGCCGCCCTGGATAGCGTGCTGGTGAAATTCCCGCGCGTGAAGAATCTGCTGTGCGGACACATTCATCAGGAACAGGATCTCGACTGGAACGGTCGCCGTCTGCTGGCAACGCCGTCCACCTGCGTTCAGTTTAAGCCGCACTGCGCTAACTTTACCCTGGATACCATTGCACCGGGCTGGCGCTGGCTGGAACTGCATGCCGATGGTACGCTGACCACCGAAGTCTGCCGTCTGGCAGGCACGCAATTTCGCCCCGATACCGCTTCAGAAGGCTATTGATGTCTACGCTCCTCTACCTGCATGGGTTCAACAGCTCGCCGCGCTCCGCAAAAGCGACACAGTTACGCCAGTGGCTGAGCGAGCATCATCCGCACGTTGAGATGATTATCCCGCAGCTGCCGCCTTATCCGGCAGAGGCGGCGGAGATGCTGGAATCCATTGTTCTGGAACACGGCGGCGAATCTTTTGGCGTGGTGGGCTCCTCGCTGGGAGGGTATTACGCCACATGGCTCTCGCAATGCTTTATGCTGCCTGCCGTTGTGGTTAACCCGGCGGTTCGGCCGTTTGAGCTGCTGCGGGACTTTCTTGGCGAAAACGAGAACCCCTACACCGGCCAACAATATGTGCTAGAGTCACGCCATATTTACGATCTCAAAGTTATGCAGGTCGACCCGCTTGAAGCACCGGATCTGATCTGGCTGCTGCAACAAACGGGTGATGAAGTGCTGGATTACCGCCAGGCAGTGGCGTATTACGCATCCTGCCGCCAGACTATAGAAGAGGGCGGAAACCATGCTTTCACGGGCTTTGAGGATCATTTCACCCAGATTGTCGATTTTCTTGGACTGCACAGCCTCTGACAATCAATGCGAATTGCTAGTTTAAATCATGACGCAAACCTATAACGCTGATGCCATTGAGGTACTCACCGGGCTTGAGCCGGTTCGCCGCCGCCCGGGGATGTACACCGATACGACGCGCCCAAACCATCTGGGCCAGGAAGTGATTGATAACAGTGTCGACGAAGCGCTGGCAGGCCATGCCAAACGCGTCGACGTTATCCTGCATGCCGATCAGTCGCTGGAAGTTATCGACGACGGTCGCGGCATGCCGGTGGATATCCATCCGGAAGAGGGCGTACCGGCCGTTGAGCTGATCCTCTGCCGACTGCATGCGGGCGGTAAGTTCTCCAACAAGAACTACCAGTTCTCCGGTGGTTTGCACGGCGTGGGGATCTCCGTGGTTAACGCCCTGTCCAAGCGCGTGGAAGTGAACGTTCGCCGCGACGGCCAGGTGTATAACATCGCGTTTGAAAACGGCGAGAAGGTGCAGGATCTGCAGGTTGTCGGCACGTGCGGTAAACGCAACACCGGTACCAGCGTCCACTTCTGGCCTGACGAAAGCTTCTTCGACAGCCCACGTTTCTCTGTTTCTCGCCTGACGCACCTGCTGAAAGCCAAAGCGGTGCTGTGCCCTGGCGTGGAAATCACGTTTAAAGATAACGTCAACAATACCGAGCAGACCTGGCGCTATGAAGATGGTCTTAACGACTATCTGTGCGAAGCGGTAAACGGCCTGCCGACCCTGCCAGAAAAACCGTTCGTCGGTAATTTCACAGGCGATACCGAAGCGGTGGACTGGGCGTTGCTGTGGCTGCCGGAAGGCGGGGAGCTGCTGACCGAAAGTTACGTCAACCTGATCCCGACCATGCTCGGCGGTACGCACGTCAACGGACTGCGTCAGGGTCTGCTGGATGCGATGCGTGAATTCTGCGAATACCGCAATATTCTGCCGCGCGGCGTGAAGCTGTCGGCGGAAGATATCTGGGATCGCTGTGCCTACGTGCTGTCCGTGAAGATGCAGGATCCGCAGTTTGCCGGGCAAACCAAAGAACGTCTCTCCTCACGTCAGTGCGCGGCCTTCGTTTCCGGTGTGGTCAAAGATGCCTTTACCCTGTGGCTGAACCAGAACGTTCAGGCGGCAGAGATGCTGGCGGAAATGGCGATCTCCAGCGCGCAGCGTCGTCTGCGTGCGGCGAAGAAAGTGGTGCGTAAAAAGCTGACCAGCGGCCCTGCGCTGCCGGGCAAGCTGGCAGACTGCACGGCGCAGGATCTCAACCGCACCGAGCTGTTCCTGGTGGAAGGGGACTCGGCAGGGGGCTCGGCCAAGCAGGCGCGCGACCGTGAATACCAGGCGATCATGCCGCTTAAAGGTAAGATCCTGAATACCTGGGAAGTCTCGTCTGATGAAGTGCTGGCCTCGCAGGAAGTGCATGATATCTCTGTGGCGATCGGCATCGATCCGGACAGCGACGATCTCAGCCAGCTGCGTTACGGCAAGATCTGTATCCTCGCGGATGCGGACTCCGATGGTCTGCACATCGCCACGCTGCTGTGCGCTCTGTTCGTGAAGCACTTCCGCACGCTGGTGAAAAACGGTCACGTCTACGTCGCGCTGCCGCCGCTTTACCGTATCGACCTCGGCAAAGAGGTGTACTACGCGCTGACGGAAGAAGAGAAAGCGGGCGTGCTGGAGCAGCTCAAGCGCAAGAAGGGCAAACCAAACGTTCAGCGCTTTAAAGGACTGGGCGAGATGAACCCAATGCAGCTGCGCGAAACCACGCTGGATCCTAACACCCGTCGTCTGGTTCAGCTGACTATCAGCGATGAAGACGAGCAGCAAACCAACGCCATGATGGATATGCTGCTGGCCAAAAAACGCTCGGAAGACCGACGCAACTGGCTGCAGGAGAAAGGCGATATGGCGGATATTGAGGCCTGATGCCTCAGCCATAGCGATCGTAGGCCCGGTAAGCGCTAGCGCCACCGGGCTTTTTTATATCAAAACTCCATCTTCACCGTAAACTGCACTTCGCGCGGATCGCCAATCTGGTTGCCCAGGTTATTGGTCGCAATGGACGAGGTATAGTAGGTTTTATCAAACAGGTTCTTCACGTTCACCTGCAGCGTCACCGGATACTGCAGCTTCATTTTGTAGGCTGCAAAGGCATCGGCAACAAAGTAACCCGGCAAATAATAATCCGCACCGTTGGTCGCTGAACGACGGCTCACGCCGTGCCCACCGCCGCCAAGGGTCAGGGTATTGCCGCCGATCACGTTATGAATGTCGTAAGTCAGGAACAGGGAACCGGTATGACGCGGCACGTTCGGCAGAGGCTTACCCGCATAGTCAGGATCTTCCAGCACTTTCGCATCGGTGTAACCGTAGCTGGCGATAATATTGGTATTCTCAGTCAGTGACCCGGCAAGATCCACCTCCACACCCTGCGAGCGTACGCGGCCAGCGGTTTTAGCGATGGTTTCACCGCCCACGCTTTCGTTGTACAGCACGTTGCGCTTGTGAATATCAAACAGCGCGATGTTGGCGGTAATGCCATCGAACAGGTCAAATTTTGCACCCACTTCGTAAGCATTTGACGTTTCCGGCGGCAGGTCACCAATGTAGCTCGCAATCGACGATTGCGGCATAAACGTCTGGGAATAGTTAGCAAACAGCGAGACGGATGGCGTGAGCTTGTAGACCAGCCCCAGCTTCGGTGTCCACTGTTCGTCGCGGCTGTCGGTATTCACATTGAACGGGCGACCCTTGCCTGCATACTGGGTGTAATACTGATAGCGCAGCCCGGCAACGGCAATCCATTTATCGGTGAGGTACAGGGCGTCCTGGGCGTAGGCGGAGTAGCTTTCCTGCTTGAGCGTCTGGTCGCTGTCAGCGGCGGAGACGGTGGTACATTTGCCGAGCTTGCCGTAGGTCGGATGGTAGATATTGAAGTCTTTAACGTTCTTACAGCGCATCATGTCTGTACGCAGCAGATCGTAATTCTCATACGACACGCCGGTCAGGATCTCATTGTAAAAGCCCGCGATATCCACGTTCCCCTGCAGATCCGCACGCGTGCTGTGCATGCGCTGAGTCGATCCCTGAGTTGCATCCACGCGACGGGTCAGGTTACCCGTTTTGGCGTCATAGGCCATCACGCGCGCCTGGTTATCGCTGTATTTATCCTGGCTGAAACTGTAGTCAAACTTCGCGGTCCACTGGCTGTTAAGACGGTATTCCGCGTTCAGCTGCGCCAGATCGGACTGACCATCAGTAACGTTAAACGGCTCGTCAAAGCGGGTTTTACGATCCACGTTTACCGGCTGTTTGGTGTTGAGATCGAAGATGGTTCCGCGATCGAACGGCGTCTTATAGTCGCGATGCGAATAGAGCACGGTCACGGTGGCATCATCCCCAAACCAGGTCAGCGACGGGGCGATAAAGGTGCTGCGCTCGTTGCCAAAATTACGCCAGTAATCTTCGTCCTGATACTCGCCCGTCAGGCGATACGCCAGTCGTGTGCCGTCAATCGGGCCGGTGACATCAACCTGCCCGGTGCCGCCGCCAAAGCTGGAGGAGGTGGCAGATATCGAGCCGCCGAAGGTGGTTTCCGGGCGTTTGGTAACCACATTGATCAGGCCGCCAGGATCGAGAATGCCATACAGCGTTGAGGCCGGGCCTTTCAGCACTTCCACGCGCCCGGTCGCGGCATTAAAGCTGCGCGGCAGCACGGTGCGCAGGCCGTTGGTCATTATTGACCCGTCGCGGTTCGCGCCAAAACCCCGGCGTACAAACGCATCCTGCGTGCCCCCCAGGGTGTTGGTCTGCACCACGTTGCTGACGTTATAAAGCGCTTCATCAAGTGAAGTTGCGTGCTGATCTTCCAGCACTTTATCACTGACGGTATTCACCACCTGCGGAATATCCAGCATCGGCATATTGGTTAGCGTGGCGGTGGAGGTGTTCAGCGGCTGATAGCCGTTTGTGGCCTCGGCCACGGCATTAGGATCGGCGGTGACGGTCAGCGTTTCGCCGTCTTTAGCCGTTGTGGTGTCGGCTGCCTGCACCAGCGGTGCAATAAACAGCAGTGAAAAGAGCGCGCGCCCTTTTACCCCAGAGAGAGAAGGTGTGAACGTAGCCATTACATCTGTTTTCCCAAAAATATCCCACGCATGAAGGGGCGCGGAAGAATGTGTGAGTCATTGCCCTTAATTGTCTGCTCGTTAACCGTGTGGCATCGAACATGTAATTGAGAATCATTCAATCATGCAGGGATGTAGTAGTAAATGGAAAAAAGCAAAAATCGGCTACAGCCTGAAGGTGCCCGTTCTGATGCGAAAGGGAGGTGGATAACATGATGAAAATAATGATGTTAAAAACAACGTTGTTGCTGTAGTACCTGTTATTTAACCCTGGCTTTACCAGGGTGTTTATCCCCTTGACTACTACATGGTGCAGCGGCAAACTCTCAAAAGAGAATGAGTTTTATTTTTATTTGTTAGATTTTTTATTAAGTTGGCATTCACGTGGCGCACAACACGCATAAGCCGGGGTTGGTTCTGGAGAACCTCTCCGCGGGCTATCAGAAAAAAATCATCGTCGATGATATCTCCCTTGCAATCCCCCGGCAGAAAATGACCGTGCTGGTGGGGGCGAACGGCTGTGGAAAATCCACACTGCTGAGCACCCTTGCGCGTCTGTTGCAGCCGCTTGGCGGCGCCGCGCTGCTCGATGGCAAAGCCATTCACGAGCAACCGACCAAAGCGGTCGCCCGGCAGCTCGGTATCCTGCCGCAATCTCCGCTGCTGCCGGAAGGACTGACCGTATTTGAACTGGTTTCACGCGGCCGTTTTCCCTGGCAAAATTTTATGCGCCAGTGGAGCGACGAGGACGAGCAGGCCGTTGATGAGGCCCTGCACCTGACCGGTACGGCAGAGTTTGCACATTTGCCCGTCGAAAGCCTCTCCGGCGGCCAGCGTCAGCGCTGCTGGATCGCCATGGCCCTGGCGCAGCAAACGCCGTATATCCTGCTGGATGAACCGACAACCTTTCTCGATCTTCGCTATCAGGTAGAAATCCTCGAGTTGCTGCATACCCTGACCCGCCAGCATGGTCGTACGGTAGTGGTGGTGCTTCACGATCTCAACTTCGCCGTAAACTACGGTGACTCGCTGGTCTTCTTACGCCAGGGGAAAGTGCAGGGCGTGCTGCACGAAGGTGATGTCTGCACGCCGGAGCTCATCAAAGCGGTGTTTGATGTCGACGTCCATATGTCGGTTAATCCGCTGACCGGTAAGCCGTTCTTTATGCCGTTTCGCCAGGTCGCAGAAAAATCATGATCCGAACGTCACTGGCTTTCCTGCTGTTTGCCTTGCTGCTGATGATGGGCGCGATTGCCCACCTGGGTGTCGGTGCGCGTGTCATTGCTCCCCAGACGGTGGTACAGGCCTTGCTTCATTTCGACCCGCGTAATTTCGATCATAACGTGATTGTCAGATTACGCCTGATACGGCTGGCTGCCGCCATGGCCACCGGGGCCGCACTCGGCGTGGCGGGCGTGTTGTTACAGTCGGTTATTCGTAACCCGCTGGGCGAGCCGCATATTCTGGGGCTGAATGCGGGGGCGGCGCTGGCTGTGGTGCTGACCAGCGCGCTCGGGTTTACCTTGCCGTTTGGCCGCCCGCTGATTGCCGCTGTTGGTGCTGCCGCGCTGTTTTTGCTGGTGCTGACGTTCTCCTCCTCAGGGCGTACCGGACTCACGCCGATGAAAATCACCTTATGCGGCGTGGCGATGTCGGCGTTTGCCTCGTCGATTACCGCCACGGTGCTGATTCTGGACGAACAGACGCTGCTTGCCATGCGCACCTGGCTGGCGGGGGATTTGGCCGGGCTCAACGTGCAGACCATCCATAGCGCATCCTGGGTTGCCGCGGTGGGGTTCGCTCTGGCGCTCTGGTTGTCGCCTTCGCTTAATATGCTGGCCCTGGGGGACCGGATGGCGCAGGGGCTGGGCGTGTCGCTGTTGAAAACCCGCCTTTTGGCCCTGCTGGCGATTGCGCTGCTTTGCGGCGCAGCCGTCTCCATTGCCGGGCCGATTGGTTTTATTGGCCTGGTCGTGCCACAGCTGATCCGCCGTCTGGTGTCGGTGGACTTACGTGTGATGGTGCCGCTTTCCGCCCTGTGCGGGGCGTTGGTTTTGCTGCTGGCGGATATCGCGGCCCGTACGCTGTTTATGCCGTATGAGCTGGCCACCGGGATTGTGACCGCGCTGGTGGGCGCCCCTCTCTTTATCCTGATGGCGTCGAGGATGTTCAAATGAACCGGGCCGGACTTCGCGCATGGCGTGTCGGGCCCTTTTCCAGGCTGGTGCGCCCGGGGGCTATGGCATGCGTTGCGCTTATCGTCCTTGTGAGCGTTCTCCTGCTGGGGTTTGGCCTGACGCACGGTTCGCTTCCCATACCCGCTTCCGCTATCGGACGCGCGCTGCTCACTGAGCCAGGCCTGGAGGCCGATGCGCGCTATATCGTGATGGATATTCGCCTGCCACGGCTGCTGATGGCGGTCTTAAGCGGCGCGATGCTGGGCATGGCGGGGGCGGCGATGCAGTCCATCACCCGCAATGGCCTGGCCGATCCGGGGCTGATCGGCGTGAAAGAGGGCTGCAGCGCGGCGGTGCTGCTGCTGATTTTTCAGTTTCCTGCGTTGGGTCTGGCCTGGCGTCCGCTGTTCGGGATGGCCGGTGGGCTCATTACCGCGCTGCTGGTGGTGGCACTGGCCCGCGATATCTCGCGTCCACGTTTTATTCTTATTGGGATTGGCGTGTCATGGGCCTTCTCTGCGGCAATGGGGATCTTTATGACCACCGCCGATGTACGCGATGTGCAGACGGCGATGCTGTGGCTGGCGGGGAGCCTGCATGCGGCAAACTGGACGCTGCTCGGTATCGCCGCAGCCTGGGCTGCCCCTGCGTTTGCGCTGCTGCTCTTTACTGCCCGCGCGGCTGACGTGGCATTGCTGGGTAACCATACCGCGACGGGGCTTGGGGTTCGCACCTCACGATTAGCGCTGCTGCGCGTTCTGGCTCCGGTAGTGTTAACGGCGGCCTGCGTCTCCTGCGTGGGCAGTATTGGTTTTGTGGGGCTGATTGCGCCGCATATGGCGCGTCTGGTGCTGCGCGGTGGACAAACCGCGTTGCTGACGGGCAGTGCCGTGCTGGGCGCGCTACTGGTGCTGCTGGCCGATACCGTCGGGCGTCTGGCATTCCTGCCGCTGCAGTTGCCGGCGGGGATTGTGATTTCACTGATTGGCGGACCGTTTTTCCTGCTGCTGCTCTGGCAGCGTCGGGACAGATTTTAGAGGATTATGATGCGCGTACTTTTTTCGATGCTGTTGCTGGTTGGGTTTGCGGTGAGTGCGGCGGAGCCGACGCAGACGTTCACTGACGATCTGGGACGCAAGGTGGTGGTGCCGCTTCATCCGAAGCGGATCGTCTCGCTGCATGATCTGGATATCACCATTCCGCTGATAGAGCTTGGCGTACCGCCCGTCGCCAGCCATGGCCGCACGCGCCCGGATGGCAGCCATTTTCTGCGCGCCAGCGGCATGCTGACGGGCATCGATTTTGATAATTCCAGTATCAAATTTATCGGCACGGCAGATATCGACATTGAAGCCATTGCCGCCGCCAAACCCGATCTGATCATCACTGAACCCACCCGCAACACGCCGGTGGAACAGCTGGAGAAGATAGCCCCGACGGTGAGTATCGACCATCTCGATGGCGGTGCGCCGGAGATCTACCGCAAGCTGGCGCAGCTCACCGGTACGCAGGCGCGGCTGAACATACTGGAGCGCCGCTATCAGGAACAAATCAGGGCGCTGAAGGCGACCATCGATACGCGCAAAATCACCGTGTCGGTGATTCAGGCCAACCAGGGAAAAATCAACGCCATGCACAGCTACCACTCTTTAGGTCGCGTGCTGCGTGATGCCGGCTTTACCTTCCCGCCGCTGATTGAGAGCATCCCGGAAGGGGGACGGATTGACGTCAGCGCCGAACGTCTGCCGGAGCTGGACGCCGATTTTGTCTTTGCCACCTGGCGCGGAGACACCGGGGGCAAACCGCAGGACGAGCTGGCGGCGATGGAGGCGGTGATGCCGGGCTGGTGCCAGTTCCTCAATGCCTGCCGGACCGGGCACTATGTGCTAATTTCACGTGAAGAGGCCATTTCGAATTCCTTCGCCTCTTTAGGGCTGATGGTTGCGCAGGTGCAGTCGCAGATTGCCGGACGACCGCTACCGGAGGCATCACAGTGATGCGTAAAGACAAAGCGCGGGTCGATGTTTACGGCGAGCGCCTCCGCTCACGGGGGCATCAGTTAACGCCACGCCTGCAGCTGGTGGCACGCTACATCAACGAGAACCGGGAAGCGGTGATGGAGCAGACGGCAATGGAGATCGCCACGCTGCTTAAAACCTCGGACGCCACCGTGGTGCGCGCGATCCAGGCGCTGGGCTTTGCCGGGTTGCGCGATCTGAAGCAGACGCTGGAGCAGTGGTTTGGTCCGGTGGTCACCTCGAGCGAAAAGATCTCCTCGACGGTAAATACGCTCACCAGTGATGTTAACGCGAGCATCGATTTTGTGCTTGAAGGGCATCAGCACACCTGTGAGGTCTTGTCGCAACCTCACAACCGCTATGCGATGGCGCAGGCGGTGTCACTGCTGGCCCAGGCCAGACAGGTCGCTATCTTTGGGATTGGCGCCTCCGGCATTCTGGCCGACTACACCGCCAGATTGTTCAGCCGGATGGGGTTACCCGCCATGCCGCTCAATCGCACCGGAATAGGCCTTGCCGAACAGCTGATTGCGCTCCAGCGCGGCGATGTGCTGGTGATGATGGCGCAAAAATCTGCACACCGGGAAGGGCAAACCACGCTGCGGGAAGCCAAACGTCTGGGGATCCCGACTATTTTGCTGACCAATGCCCTCGATTCGCGTTTCAGCAAAGAGGCCAGTGTGGTGATCCACGTTCCGCGTGGTGGAGAAAAAGGCAAAATTCCGCTGCACGGAACGGTGCTGCTGTGTCTGGAGATGATTATCTTGTCCGTTGCCTCCACGGAGCCGCAGCGCACCATCAAATCCATGAAGCGCATCAACGAGTTTCATCGAGGGTTAAAGCCCGGCAAAAAGAGCGGCTGACGTTTTTTGGCGTAGAGCGGGAAGCTGTGCAGGTAAAAAGTCGGGGGCATCCCCCCGACTTGTGGGTTACGCCTTAGGAATACGCAGCGTCTGGCCGGGATAAATTTTGTCCGGGCTGGAGAGCATTGGGCGGTTCGCCTCAAAAATCTTGTTGTACTGGTTGGCATCCCCGTACTCTTTTTTAGCGATAGCGCTCAGGGTGTCGCCTGATTTGACCGTGTAGTAGGTGGCTTCATCTTTGGCATCGGTGGCGGTGATATTGTTTTCCACCTCGCTGACGCCAGCAATATTGCCGACGGCGACCTGAATTTTTTCTTTCTGCTCCTGCGTCAGTCCGTCACCCGTGACGCTGGCTTTGCCATCGGTGACGTTAACCTGAACTTTATCCGCGCCGGGAAGGTTGAGTTTCTTGAGGTGCTCGGTGATTTTGTCGCTTTGACCTTTATGATCGGTCAGGTTATCCCACAGCTTTTCGCCTGCTTCTTTTACGAAGTTAAAAAGACCCATTCCATCCTCCTGTTAATCATGAAGTCAGAATAAGCATAGCAGTTGGGTTTTAAGGTGATAAAAAAAGCCCGGAGCGCTAGCGCCTGCCGGGCTGGATCTGTTCTCCCTCTCTTCGCTGGAGAGGGCGAGGTGAGGGGGAGACTTAAACCCCTTGCTCCAGAATACGGATGTGGGTCTCCAGCACGTCACCTTTCACCGCGTCGCTCCACGCTTTCATATGTGCGGTCTGCAGGTGGGCTTCAAGATGCGCCACGGTTTCCCACTGCTCAACCATGATGATCGAGTCCGGGGCGGTGGCCTGGAAGCTGGCGCTGGTTGCGGCGTCAACCATCGGCGCATAGCCGTGGCAGCCTTCTTCTTTCAGTACGGTTGGGATAATTTTCGCGAACTGATCCAGCACCGCCTGGCGGTGATGTTGGCCAGGACGCGTACGGATTTCAGCAATAACGGTAAGCATAATTAACTCCTTCTAATTCCAGGCTACCAGTTAAGCAAAAATTTCAGCCAGATGCTTGCGATATTCTGCGATATAGCGCGGGACGTCCGGCATTTTAATCACGTCGTTGACGATGAAGGTCGGTAGCGGGTCCATACCCAGGAACTGATTAGCCTTGTGGAACGGCAGGTACGCGCCGTCGACACCCACGCCTTCAAAGAACTGATCTTTTTCGATGAATGCTTCCAGAGGGGCGTTCCAGGTCAGGGAGAGCATATATTTCTTACCCTGAATCAGGCCGCCTGAGCCATATTTTTTAGACGCGTCTGAACGGGTACGGCCGTCGCTGGCATACAGTGAACCGTGGCCCTCAGTGAACACGTCGTCCATGTATTTTTTCACGGTCCACGGTGCGCCCATCCACCAGCCAGGCATCTGCCAGATAACCACGTCAGCCCACAGGAAGTTCTGTACTTCCGCTTTTACGTCGTAATGGCTGTCTGCGCGCACAACCTTAACATCATGCCCGGCGTCGCGCAGGAAGCCGTCCGCGACCTCGGTCAGGGTGTCATTCAACTGGCCTTTAGAGTGGGCGAATTCTTTCGCGCCGTTGATAATCAGAATGTTGCTCATTATTTGTCCTCGTCGATGAGAGTATGGCGAGTATTCTACGCGCGAGGGCGATGCGGTAAAATGAGCAAAATGTGCAAAGTCTTTTGCGTTAAATGCAATAATCCCTTACCAGCACACCTTCACGTCAACGCCGCCTTCAGCGGCATTCTCCAGTGAAACGCGCATACCGTGCAGCGCAGCAATGCGTTTCACAATCGATAACCCCAGCCCGCTGCCCGTGGCATCCTGACCGGGTGGGCGATAAAAACGCTCGCCGATTCGGGCCAGCGCCTCGGGGGCGATCCCCGGCCCGTTGTCGCGTACGGTGAAGCCGCGGGCCTCCAGCGTGACGTCTACCACACTGCCGTGTGGGCTGTAACGCACGGCGTTATCCAGCAGGTTACGCACCAGCAGGCTCAACAGCAGCGGCTGACCTGTGCGTTCAGCCTGCGGGGCGTTGATGTTCAGGCGAACGTCGATGCCCGCCTGCTGCGCCGGATGCCAGATATCCAGAACCGCCGACTGCAGTAAATCGGCCATCATTATTGGTTCGACATCGTCGAGGTTTTCCAGAGAATCCAGACGTGAGAGCGTGAGGAGCTGATCCACCAGCCGTGATGCCCGGTCGATCCCCGCGTGGAGTTGCGAGAGCGCTTTTTCCTGCGCCTGCGGATCGTCCAGAGAGAGTTGCGCCACGTCGGTTTGTACCTTCAGTGCCGCCAGCGGGCTGCGCAACTCATGGGCGGCATCAGAGGTAAAGCGGCGCTCGCGGGTCATCATCTCCTGAGTTCGGGTAAAGAGATGGTTCAGCGAATCAAGCAGGGGGCGCACTTCTGATGGCACGCCCTGCGTCGGCAGGGTGTCAGTGGCATCCGGTGAGCGCAGGCGCAACGTCTGCGCCAGTTTTTTCAATGGCTTAAGCTCCCGGCTCAGCAGGACCATAAGCAACAGCAGCATCACCGGCAGCGCCACCAGCCACGGCGTCAGCTGCGAGCTGACCACGTCCAGCGCCATCTCCTGGCGGTATTCCCACTCCTGACCAACCACCACGCGGTACTTCCCGTCTGGCGAGGTCAGCCAGACGAAACGCCATTCATCGTTGTCGTCTTTGAGCCTGCCGTCATCAAACCCGTCGCGGCGATAGTGATACGGGATGTCGCGCCCGTTTTCCCCGTCATTGAGGATCATCGTGCCGTCGGTGGCGTAAATGGCGAAGGCCAGAGCATCGTCATCCAGGCGACCATGCTTCACTTTTTTTGGCATCTCGCGCATCCGCTCCGGAGCGCGGATCTCATCCAGATCCATCGTCAGCAGCCGTTTGGCAAACAGCATCTGCTGGGTATCAAACAGCTTATCGAGCGTGTGGGTCGTCTGCTGCCAGGCGACAAGGCTTGCGGCAAACCAGGCCGTCAGCGACAGCAGCAGGAAAAGAAGCGTCAGACGGAGTTTCAGGCTCAGTTTCATGCGTCACCCAGGGTATAACCGATGCCATGAACGGTGCGGATAAACTCACTGCCCAGCTTACGCCGCAGATGATGGACGTGAACTTCCACGGCATTACTGGAGACGTCGTCGTCCCATGTATAGAGCTTCTCTTCGATCGCTTTACGCGGCAGAACGCGGCCCGCATTGCGCATCAGGAGTTCCAGCAGGGCAAACTCTTTGGGCTTGAGCGTCAGCGTTTCCCCCTCCAGCGTGGCGACAAGGCTCGTCGGGTCGAGGGTGACCTTGCCGTGACGCAACTCGCTGCGCGTCTGACCGTGGCTGCGACGCACCAGCGCCTCAAGGCGGGCAGCCACTTCGATCAGCGCGAAGGGCTTGCAGAGATAATCATCGGCCCCCAGACGTAACCCCTCAACGCGCTGATTCAGCGCATCCCGCGCGGTCAGGATCAGCACCGGCTCGCTACGCCCGTTTTCGCGCCAGGCGCGCAGGATCGCCAGACCGTCGATCTCCGGTAGCGTCAGGTCAAGCACCACCGCATCGTAAGGGGCAGAACAGAGCGCTGCCTGACCGGTTTTTCCATCGGTGAACCAGTCCACGCTGAAGCCCATTTTGCTCAAGCCTGCTTTGATACCATCGCCAATCAGCTTGTCGTCTTCTACCAGTAAAATGCGCATATCCCCTCCTTGATGCCGTCAGTAAACCCTCTGGATCCGCCTGCTGTACAGTAAAAATAAATAAATTTTCCCCTTAAGAAGTTGTTAAGGATTACCCTGTTTAATGGACTGCGACACCACATTAAAGGGAGATATGAATATGAAAAAATTCGCTGCAATGGCTGCTATCATGATGATGACCACCGCACCGGTCTTCGCTGCTCAGGGCGGTTTTACGGGCCCATCGGCCACACCTGCTCAGACGCAAACCCAGCAGGGCGGCTTTGTCGATAACAACGCTAACCTGACTACGGCCGCTAAAGTGAAAGACCTGAAAGACGACGCCTGGGTGAAGCTGCGCGGGAACATCACCGAACGCCTGTCCGATGACCGCTACACCTTCCGCGATGACACCGGAACGGTGGTGGTAGAGATTGACCACAAACGCTGGAACGGCGTAACCGTGACTCCGCAGGATAAAGTCGAGCTCCAGGGTAAGGTCGATAAAGACTGGAATGAGTTTGAAATCGACGTGAAGCAGGTTATCAAGCTGAATAAATAACGCAAAAAGGGCCGCTTATCCGGCCCTTTTTCTTTGTGACTCAACTCGCCAGATAGGGTAGTATCTGCGGCAATATTGCCTGAAACCCATCGGTTTCTGAGTTGAGGAATCACACGTAATGAGCGATATGGCAGAGCGCCTCGCGCTACATGAATTCACGGAAAACGCCTACCTGAACTACTCCATGTACGTCATCATGGACAGGGCATTGCCGTTTATCGGTGATGGCCTCAAGCCCGTCCAGCGCCGCATCGTCTATGCGATGTCCGAGCTGGGGCTGAACGCCACCGCCAAGTTCAAGAAATCCGCCCGTACCGTCGGTGACGTACTGGGTAAATACCATCCGCACGGCGACAGCGCCTGCTATGAAGCGATGGTGCTGATGGCCCAGCCGTTCTCGTACCGCTATCCGCTGGTGGATGGTCAGGGTAACTGGGGGGCGCCGGACGATCCGAAATCCTTCGCAGCGATGCGTTATACCGAATCCCGCCTGTCTAAATATGCCGAAGTGCTGCTGGGCGAACTCGGCCAGGGGACGGTGGACTGGGTGCCAAACTTCGACGGCACGCTGCAGGAGCCGAAAATGCTGCCTGCGCGTCTGCCGAATATCCTGCTGAACGGCACCACCGGTATCGCGGTCGGTATGGCGACGGACATCCCGCCACACAACCTGCGTGAAGTGGCGAAAGCCGCCATCACCCTGATTGAACAGCCGAAAACCTCGCTGGACGAGCTGCTGGATATCGTTCAGGGGCCGGACTTCCCGACCGAAGCTGAGATCATCACCTCGCGTGCGGAAATCCGCAAAATCTACCAGAACGGCCGTGGCTCCGTGCGCATGCGCGCGGTGTGGACCAAAGAGGATGGAGCCGTGGTGATCACCGCGCTGCCGCATCAGGTCTCTGGTGCCAAGGTGCTGGAGCAGATCGCCTCCCAGATGCGCAATAAAAAGCTGCCGATGGTGGACGACCTGCGCGATGAATCCGACCACGAAAACCCAACCCGTCTGGTGATCGTGCCGCGCTCTAACCGCGTGGACATGGAGCAGGTGATGAACCACCTGTTCGCCACCACCGACCTGGAAAAAAGCTACCGCATCAACCTGAACATGATCGGTCTGGACGGACGCCCGGCGGTGAAAAACCTGCTGGAGATCCTCTCCGAATGGCTGACCTTCCGTCGCGATACGGTGCGCCGTCGTCTTAACCACCGTCTGGAGAAAGTGCTTAAGCGCCTGCATATCCTCGAAGGTTTACTGGTCGCGTTCCTCAATATCGATGAAGTCATTGAGATCATCCGTACCGAGGACGAGCCGAAGCCCGCGTTAATGTCGCGCTTTGGTATCAGCGAAACCCAGGCCGAAGCGATCCTCGAACTGAAGCTGCGCCATCTCGCTAAGCTGGAAGAGATGAAGATCCGCGGTGAGCAGAACGAGCTGGAAAAAGAGCGCGATCAGCTGCAGGCGATCCTCGCGTCCGAACGCAAGATGAACACCCTGCTGAAGAAGGAGTTGCAGGCCGATGCCGATGCCTTCGGCGACGAGCGCCGCTCTCCGCTGCATGAGCGCGAAGAAGCGAAGGCAATGAACGAGCATGACATGCAGCCTTCAGAGCCGGTCACCATTGTCCTGTCGCAGAGCGGCTGGGTGCGTAGCGCCAAAGGCCATGATATCGACGCGCCGGGACTGAGCTACAAAGCGGGCGACAGCTTCAAGGCGGCCGTGAAAGGCAAGAGCAACCAGCCGGTGGCGTTTATTGACTCCACGGGCCGCAGTTACGCCATCGATCCGATCACGCTGCCTTCCGCACGCGGTCAGGGCGAACCGCTCACCGGTAAGCTGACGCTGCCGCCGGGGGCGACGGTTGACCACATGCTGATGGAAGCCGATGACCAGAAACTGCTGTTGGCCTCTGATGCAGGTTACGGCTTTATCTGTACCTTTAACGACCTCGTGTCACGCAACCGTGCCGGTAAAGCCATGATCAGCCTGCCGGATAACGCGCACGTTATGCCGCCGCTGGTGGTGGAGAACGAGAGCGACATGCTGCTGGCGATCACATCCGCGGGCCGTATGCTGATGTTCCCGGTCAGCGACCTGCCGGAGTTGTCGAAAGGGAAGGGCAACAAGATCATCAACATCCCGTCGGCGGAAGCCGCGAAAGGTGAAGATGGCCTGGCGCATCTCTTCATTCTGCCGCCGCAGAGCACGCTGACCATTCATGTCGGCAAGCGTAAAATCAAGCTGCGTCCGGAAGAGTTGCAGAAGGTGGTGGGCGAGCGCGGACGCCGCGGTTCGCTGATGCGCGGCCTGCAGCGTATCGACCGCGTGGAGATCGATTCTCCTGAGCGCAGCACCGCGGGCGACAGCGAAGAGTAACGCGTTTCGATCCCCCTCTGTTCCGGAGGGGGATATCCAATAAAATTTCCCGTAAAATCGTTGTTAATTCGTGCGTTGCGATTAACAATACGCGCTCGTAATAAAGTCCTTACCTGGCCACAGGTGAAGTATAATTGTCAGCTGTCAGGGCTTCAGAGGTCGCTATGCTATACATTGTTCGTCTTATTCTTACCGTTATCTACTGCATTCTGGTCTGTGTTTTCGGCTGCATCTATTGCCTGTTCAGCCCGCGTAACCCGAAGCATGTCGCCACCTTCGGCCACATGTTTGGTCGTCTTGCGCCGCTGTTTGGCCTGAAGGTTGAAAAGCGTCTGCCGGAAGGGGCGGAGAATTTCGGTAACGCCATCTATATCGCAAACCATCAAAATAACTACGATATGGTGACCGCCTCTAACATCGTTCTGCCGCCAACCGTGACGGTGGGTAAAAAGAGCCTGCTGTGGATCCCCTTTTTCGGCCAGCTTTACTGGCTGACGGGTAACCTGCTGATTGACCGTAATAACCGCGCAAAAGCGCACGGCACCATTGCGGAAGTGGTGAATCATTTCAAAAAGCGCCGCATCTCTATCTGGATGTTCCCGGAAGGGACGCGCAGCCGCGGTCGCGGTCTGCTGCCGTTTAAAACCGGTGCGTTTCATGCTGCAATTGCGGCGGGCGTTCCAATTATTCCCGTGTGTGTTTCCAATACATCGAATAAGATTAATCTTAACCGCCTGAACAACGGGCTGGTGATTGTCGAGATGCTACCGCCGGTCGATACCAGTAAATACGGTAAAGATCAGGTGCGCGAACTGGCAGCGCACTGCCGTGAACTGATGGTTCAGCATATTGCGCAGCTCGACAAAGAGGTCGCAGAGAGAGAAGCCGCCGGGAAGATCTAATCCGGCGTTAAAAGGGAAAACGAATTCCCGCGTTGTTAGTCGTTTCAGATGGAGCTTATATGTCACTCAGTCGGCGTCAGTTTATTCAGGCTTCGGGGATCGCCCTTTGTGCGGGTGCGATGCCGCTGACAGCCAGCGCCGCCGGGCAGCAACAGCCGCTGCCCATTCCGCCGTTGATTGAATCCCGTCGCGGGCAGCCGCTATTCCTGACGCTACAGCGAAGCCACTGGTCGTTTACCCAGGGAACCCGTGCGCCAGTCTGGGGCATTAACGGGCGCTACCTTGGGCCGACCATTCGCGTGTGGAATGGCGATGACGTTAAGCTGATCTACAGTAACCGCACCTCTGAAAACGTCGCCATGACCATCAGCGGATTGCAGGTTCCGGGCCCGTTAATTGGCGGTGCTGCGCGCATGATGTCGCCTAACGCCGACTGGGCTCCCGTGCTGCCGATCCGTCAGAGCGCGGCGACGCTGTGGTATCACGCCAACACCCCTAATCGCACTGCCCAGCAGGTTTATAACGGCCTGGCCGGGATGTGGCTGGTGGAAGACGAGGTCAGTAAATCCCTGCCCATACCCAACCACTACGGTGTGGATGATTTCCCGGTCATTATCCAGGACAAGCGTCTGGATAACTTTGGCACGCCGGAATACAGCGAGCCGGGCAGCGGTGGCTTTGTTGGTGACACGCTGCTGGTCAACGGCGCGCAGAGCCCGTATGTCGAAGTCTCACGCGGTTGGGTGCGTCTGCGCCTGCTCAACGCCTCTAACTCGCGCCGCTATCAGCTGCAGATGAGTGATGGCCGGGCGCTGCACGTGATTTCAGGCGATCAGGGCTTTTTACCCGCGCCGGTATCGGTGAAACAGCTGGCGCTTGCGCCGGGTGAACGGCGTGAAATCCTCGTGGATATGACCAACGGTGATGAAGTCTCTGTGACCTGCGGCGAAGCGGCGAGCATTGTGGATCGCATCCGCGGCTTCTTTGAGCCTTCGAGCATTCTGGTCTCCACGCTGGTGCTGACCCTCCGCCCAACCGGTCTGCTGCCGCTGGTGACCGACAGCCTGCCCATGCGCCTGCTGCCGCAGGAGATCATGAGCGGTTCGCCGGTGCGCAGCCGTGATATCAGCCTCGGCGACGATCCGGGGATCAATGGCGCGCTGTGGGATGTCAACCGTATCGACATTACCGCGCAGCAGGGCACCTGGGAGCGCTGGACCGTTCGCGCCGACATGCCGCAGTCGTTCCACATTGAAGGGGTGTCATTCCTGATCCGCAACGTGAACGGCGCGATGCCGTTCCCGGAAGACAGGGGCTGGAAGGACACCGTCTGGGTGGATGGTCAGGTCGAACTGCTCGTCTACTATGGTCAACCTTCGTGGCCGCACTTCCCGTTCCTGTTCCACAGCCAGACGCTGGAGATGATGGACAGAGGCTCCGTGGGGCAGATGCTGGTTAACCCTGCACCGTAAGCACACCATTCCCGGCTTGCCGGGAATGCGTTATGCCCGCCAGAAAAAGCGCGAGAACAGGATCAGCACCGGATAAATTTCCAGACGTCCTAAGATCATCGCCGCACACATCAACAGTTTGGCCTCTTCCTTTAACGTCCCGAAGGTTGATGCCGTTTCGCCAAAACCCAGCCCCATGTTGTTGATACAGGCTGCAACCGTCGCGAATGATGTAAACAGGTCATAGCCCATCAGATTGAGTGCCCAGACGAAAAAGCCCGTGATCATCACGTAAAGAAAGAAGAAGCTCCATACCGAACGCAGGACGCGCTCATTCACCACGCTGTTGCCAACCTTGATGCTCAACAGCGCCCGCGGATGCGCCAGTTGATTCATCTCCTGTATGCTCTGTTTGAACATTATCAGAAAACGCAGGGCCTTGATCCCACCGCAGGTTGATCCCACGCAGCCGCCAAAGAAACTGGCGCTCAACAGCAGGAAAATGGTGTGGGCTGGCCAGTGGGCATAATCGGCCGTTGAAAGGCCGTTATCGGTCATCATTGAGCTGGCAAGAAAGAACGCATGCACCAGACTATCGGTGGCGTTGTACATCCCCGCGTGCCAGACCTGCCAGGCGGTGATGACGATAATCACCGCGGCGGCGCTCAGAAAGAATCTCACCTCCGGGCTGCGGCGAATCGGCTTCAGGGTGCGTCTGACAAGGGCGATATACCAGAGCGTAAAGTTGAACGCCGAGAGCAACGAAAATACCCCGGCGACAAGCTCAATCGCGTGGCTGTCATAAAAACCGATGCTCTCACTGCGGGTTGAAAAGCCGCCCAGGGAGACGGTGGAGAGCCCGTGACAAACGGCATCAAAGAAGGGCATTCCCGCCAGCCAGTATGCCAGCGTGCAGGTGATGCCCAGCGCCAGATAGGTGACCCACAGCGTGCGTGCGGTATCGGCAAGCCGGGGCGTCAGACGCTCCTCCTTAAACGGCCCGGGCATCTCTGACTGGTACAGCTTCATACCCCCGATGCCCAACAGCGGCAGGACCGCGACGGCCAGCACGATGACGCCCAGCCCGCCGATGAAATTGAGCTGCGCGCGATAATACAGATACGATTTGGGCAGGGCGCTGACGTCGCCAATCACCGTTGCGCCCGTGGTGGTGATCCCGGAAACGCCTTCAAAAAGTGCATCAGCGAAGGAGAGTTGCAGACCATCATCCATCCAGAGCGGCATGGCGCTAATGAATGAGAACAGCAGCCAGAACAGGACGATAATCACGAAGCCGTCGCGGGTGCGCAGCTGTATACCGGCGTGACGGGTTGCCCGCCAGGTCAGTCCGCCGAGGGTGAAAAAGGTTAAAAAGGTGGTCAAAAAGGCAAAGTAGGTTCGCTCTTTATTCAGCAGCGCGATAACCATCGGCGGCAACATCGACAGGCTGTACAGCAGGACCAGAAACCCGCAGAGGTGAAGCACAACCCGCAGCTGAGAGACATGTAACGAATCGTTGAACTTCACAAAAGCACTCCGCGCCAGAACACCTTTCCGGGGCAACTCACCGGAAAATATAGTGAATATTATGATCCAAAAATATCAGGGCGAGGTATTTTAGCGGCTTCCATGAATATCTGTCTGCTTCCTGCATCCTTTTCTTCAAATCTGGCGGATGAACAGCGTATAATCCGGCTCCTTTTGTCTATTTTTTCTTCGGAAGCATTATGAGCGCAATTTCCCTGATCCAGCCGGATCGTGACCTTTTCTCGTGGCCCCAGTACTGGGCGGCCTGCTTTGGACCGGCGCCGTTCCTGCCGATGTCCCGGGAAGAGATGGACCAACTGGGCTGGGATAGCTGCGATATCATTCTGGTCACGGGCGATGCCTACGTTGACCACCCGAGCTTCGGTATGGCCATCTGTGGCCGTATGCTTGAAGCGCAGGGCTTCCGTGTGGGGATTATCTCCCAGCCGGACTGGAACAGCAAAGACGACTTTATGCGTCTGGGTAAACCGAACCTGTTCTTCGGCGTAACCGCCGGCAACATGGACTCGATGATCAACCGCTATACCGCCGATCGCAAGCTGCGCCATGACGACGCCTATACCCCGGATAACGTGGCGGGCAAACGTCCGGACCGCGCCACGCTGGTCTACACCCAACGCTGCAAAGAAGCCTGGAAAGACGTGCCGGTGATCTTGGGCGGCATTGAGGCGAGCCTGCGCCGTACCGCGCACTACGATTACTGGTCTGATACCGTGCGCCGCTCGGTGCTGGTTGATTCCAAAGCCGATATGCTGATTTACGGTAACGGCGAGCGTCCGCTGGTGGAAGTGGCGCACCGTCTGTCGCAGGGCGAGCCGGTGAGCAGTATCCGCGACGTGCGTAATACCGCCATCATGGTGAAAGAGGCGCTGCCGGGCTGGCGCGGGGTGGATTCCCGTATCATTGATATGCCTGGCAAAATCGATCCTATCCCGCACCCGTATGGCGAAGATCTGCCGTGCGCCGATAACAAGCCGGTAGAGCCAAAAAAAGCGGAAGCGAAGGCTATCGTCGTGCAGCCGCCGCGCCCGAAACCGTGGGAAAAGACCTATGTGCTGCTGCCGTCCTACGAGAAGGTAAAAGCCGACAAGGTGCTTTACGCCCATGCGTCGCGTATTCTGCACCATGAAACCAACCCCGGCTGCGCGCGTGCGTTGATGCAGAAGCACGGCGAGCGTTTTATCTGGATCAACCCGCCGGCGATCCCGCTCTCCACCGAAGAGATGGACAGCGTCTTTGCACTGCCGTACAAACGCGTGCCGCACCCGGCGTACGGCAACGCCCGTATCCCGGCGTATGAGATGATCCGCTTCTCGATCAACATCATGCGCGGCTGCTTCGGCGGCTGCTCCTTCTGCTCCATTACCGAGCACGAGGGGCGCATTATTCAGAGTCGCTCTGAAGATTCGATCATCAACGAGATCGAGGCCATTCGTGATTCCGTGCCTGGCTTTACCGGCGTGATTTCCGACCTCGGTGGCCCGACCGCCAACATGTACATGCTGCGCTGTAAGTCGCCGCGCGCGGAGCAAACCTGTCGTCGTCTCTCCTGTGTCTATCCAAGCATTTGCGAGCATATGGACACCAACCATGAGCCGACGATCAACCTCTATCGCCGCGCGCGTGACCTGAAGGGCATCAAAAAAATCCTGATTGCCTCCGGGGTACGTTACGACATCGCCGTGGAAGATCCGCGCTACATCAAAGAGCTGGCGACGCACCACGTCGGCGGGTATCTGAAGATTGCGCCGGAGCACACCGAAGAAGGTCCGCTGTCGAAAATGATGAAGCCGGGCATGGGCAGCTACGATCGCTTTAAACAGTTGTTCGATACCTACTCGAAGCAGGCCGGGAAAGAGCAGTACCTGATCCCTTACTTCATCTCTGCCCACCCGGGTACGCGCGATGAAGACATGGTGAATCTGGCGCTGTGGCTGAAGCAGCGTCGCTTCCGTCTGGATCAGGTGCAGAACTTCTATCCATCACCGCTCGCCAACTCCACAACCATGTACTACACCGGTAAAAACCCGCTGAGTAAAATTGGTTACAAGAGTGAAGACGTGGTGGTGCCGAAAGGGGACAAACAGCGTCGTCTGCACAAAGCGCTGCTGCGCTACCACGATCCGGCGAACTGGCCGCTGATCCGCCAGGCGCTGGAAGAGATGGGGAAAAAGCATCTGATTGGCTCGCGTCGCGACTGTCTGGTGCCGGCACCAACGCTGGATGAGATGCGTGAAGCGCGTCGCCAGAACCGCCATACGCGCCCGGCGCTGACCAAGCACACGCCGATTGTGCATCAGCGTTCGAACGGTGGGACTACGGGGACAAAAAAAGCGGGAAAACGTAAGATCGGATAACGATGATGCCCTCTCCCCTTAGGGGAGAGGGCAGGGTGGGGGGATTAACCGCCAAACTGATCCGGATCGGGCCCTAAACGCTTGCCCTGATCCAGTTTTGCAATTTCGCCCAGCTCATCTTTATCCAGGCGGAAATCCCAGACGTCGAAGTTCTCGGCGATGCGCGATGGCGTGACCGATTTCGGGATCACCACCAGGCCGTTGTCCAGATGCCAGCGAATGACAATCTGCGCCGGGGTTTTGCCATATTTATCCGCCAGATCGCGAATAATTTTCTGGTCGAATACCCCTTCACCGCCCTGAGCCAGCGGGCTCCAGGACTCGGTCTGGATTTTGTGCGTGGCGTTCCAGGCGTGAAGCTGACGCTGCTGCATTAGCGGGTGCAGCTCAATCTGGTTAATGACCGGCGCAACGCCTGTCTCGTCAATCAGGCGCTGCAGGTGATGAACCTGGAAGTTACAGACGCCGACGCTTTTCACCAGCCCCTCCTTCTGCAGTTCAATCATCCCTTTCCAGGCATCAACATAATGGTCGATAGCCGGAACCGGCCAGTGCATCAGATACAGATCGACGAAATCGAGCTGGAGTTTCTCCAGGCTCTCCTGCAGCGCTTCGCGCGGGCGCTTTTGGTCGTCGTTCCACAGTTTGGTGGTGATAAAAAGGTCGTCGCGGGGCATACCGGCGCTGGCCAGTGCTTTCCCCACGCCGTCCTCGTTTTTGTAGGCGGCGGCGGTATCAATGGACCGATAGCCGACTTCCAGTGCTTTATGAATGGCGGAGACGACCTCGTCGTTACCGGCTTTCCATACACCTAGCCCCAACTGGGGCATCACGTTGCCGTCCTGCAGCTTGATTACGGTTTGGTTTGCCATTTTTCCTCCTTCAGGTGCGCATCGCCGGAGGGGGACTCCGGCGATGGGGTGTGCATTAAGTCTGGACGAAATGTCAAAAAACGAAAGGCAGGATGCCAAAAACGCTTAGCGCGCCGCCTCGTAGATACGACGGCTGACGTCCAGCGTAATGTCGCCGTGTTCGCCCAGCTGAGTCATGCCGTGTTCTTCCAGTTTAGCCAGCAGGGCAGGGATAGAGCTGCCATCCAGACCATAGCCGGACAGACGCGTTGGCACGCCCAGGCCTTCAAAGAAGTTGCGGGTCGCTTCGATGGCCGCATCGATACGCGCGTCGTCAGAACCTTCGGTGATGTTCCAGACACGTTCCGCGTACTGCAGCAGTTTGGCGCGTTTGGTATCACGTTTTTCGTTCCACAGGGCCGGCAGAACCACCGCCAGCGTCTGGGCGTGATCCAGCCCGTGCATCGCCGTCAGTTCATGGCCCAGCATGTGGGTCGCCCAGTCCTGCGGCACGCCTGCACCAATCAGGCCGTTCAGCGCCTGCGTTGCAGCCCACATCACGTTGGCACGTACGTCGTAATTTTCCGGATCTTTCAGCGCTTTCGGACCGTCTTCGACAAGCGTCAGCAGAATACCTTCCGCGAAGCGGTCCTGGATTTTGGCATCCACCGGGTAAGTCACGTACTGCTCAACGGTGTGAACAAAGGCGTCGACCACGCCGTTCGCGACCTGACGCGCAGGCAGGGTGTAGGTGTACACCGGATCGAGGATCGCGAATACCGGCTGAACGTGCTCGTTCATAAAGGCCTGTTTGTCTCCGGTGGTTTTACGGGAGATCACCGCGCCTTTGTTGGATTCAGAACCGGTGGCTGGCAGGGTCAGCACGGAGCCCATCGGGATCGCGCTTTTAATGTCGCTGCCGCGGGTTTCCAGGATATGCCAGGGGTCGATACCGTCGGCGTAGTGTGCTGCCGCGGCGATGAACTTCGTGCCGTCCAGCACGGAACCCCCGCCGACAGCCAGCAGGAAGGTGATGTTTTCTTCGCGGGCGATTTTCACCGCGTTCATCAGCGTTTCATAAGACGGGTTTGGCTCGATACCGCCAAACTCGCGCACGTCCAGACCTTCCAGTGCGCTGTAAACCTGATCCAGCACGCCGGTTTTTTTCACGCTGCCGCCACCGTAGGTGATCAGCACGCGGGCGTCAGCGGGGATCTGTGCACGCAGATCGGCGATAGCGCCTTTACCAAACAGGATGCGGGTTGGGGTGTGGAGATTAAAATTATTCATGGCTCGTTCCCTATCGTGGGTGAAAAATCGTGGCGGCGCGGATGGCTACCTGATGCTGCACATTGTGGCTGCCCGGGGATATCCTCTCAATGCACATTCCTGCCGATGTCTTGCCCATTTCTACAGAGCACTGGAGAAACGTCAGGAAAATGCGCAGACTGTGAGGGTCGCAAACCGTACCCGGAGTAACGCTAAATGAACCGTGAAGCCATCTGTCTTCAGCTCACTTCGCAGATTAAAAGACTGATTGATAAGCAAAATAACCCAGGCGAACTGCTGTCGGATATTCGCCTGCTCTACGGGACGCAGCCGGGAACGCGGACGCCGGTGATGTATCAGCCGGGCATCGTTTTTCTCTTTTCCGGCCATAAAATTGGTTATATCAATGAACGCGTGTTCCGTTATGACACCAATGAATATCTGCTGCTGACAGTACCTTTACCCTTCGAATGTGAAACCTTCGCGACAGAGGAGGTACCGCTGGCGGGGATCCGCGTGAATGTCGATATTCTTCAGCTTCAGGAGCTGCTGATGGAGATTGGCGAAGACGAGCTTTTCCAGCCGTCGATGGCGGCGAGCGGGATTAACTCAGCCACGCTGTCAGAGGAGATCCTCTGTGCCATTGAACGTCTGCTGGACGTGATGGAGAGGCCGCTGGATGCGCGTATTCTGGGTAAGCAAATCATCCGCGAAATTCTCTATCATGTGCTGCTGGGTCCGGGGGGCGGGGCATTACTGGCGCTGGTCAGTCGGCAGACCCACTTCAGCCTGATAAGCCGCGTACTCAAGCGCATTGAAAGCCAGTACACGGAAAACCTCAGCGTTGACCAGCTGGCGGCAGAAGCGAACATGAGCGTCTCGGCGTTTCACCACAACTTTAAGTCGGTGACCAGCACCTCGCCGCTGCAGTACCTCAAAACCTACCGGCTGCATAAGGCTCGTATGTTGATGATCCACGACGGCATGAAGGCCAGCGCGGCGGCGATGCGGGTCGGGTATGAAAGTGCATCGCAGTTTAGTCGGGAGTTTAAGCGCTACTTCGGCGTCACGCCGGGAGAAGATGCGTCACGCATCCGAACCATGCAGGGAGTCTGACGGCAAACGTAGGCCGGGTTAGCGAAGCGCCACCCGGCTTTTATTTATGCACTGCAGTACTTCTTCTTAATCACCACCGCAATCGTTCCCACCAGTCCAGCGACCAGCAGGAACATCGGCAGCACCATCAGGAAGGTCATTACCTGGTCTTCATGATGCTTCACAAACGGGATCATGTTCAGCGCGTATCCGAGGGTGGTGACGACACCCACCCATAACAACGCGCTCAGCCAGTTAAAGAACTGGAAGCGGCGGTTCGACAGGCCGGAAATGCCCGCCATGGTGGGCAGGAGGGTGCGAACAAAGGCCAGAAAACGCCCGGCCAGCAACGCCAGCAGGCCGTGCCTGTCAAACATGCAGGTCGCACGCTGATGGTATTTATGCGGTAGCTGCGCCAGCCAGCCTTTCACGACGCGCGTGTTGCCGAGCCAGCGGCCCTGCAGATAGCTCAGCCAGCAGCCCAGGCTTGCCGCGGAGGTGAGGATCACCATGGTCGGCGTGAAGTCCATGACACCTTTACCGATTAGCGCCCCTGCAAGCAAAAGCAGGCTGTCACCGGGTAAAAATGAGGCTGGCAGTAATCCATTTTCGAGGAACAGGGTCGCGAACATCACGAAATAGACGATACCTACAACGTGAGGATCGGTCAGTGCGGCAAAGTCGTGTTGCCAGAGCGCCGCGATAATATCTTGAATAACAGCCATGGACTTTCCTGTGGAACAGCAGATATAGAGCTATTGTACTCCCTAATTTGCCCGACAGGGTTGATCGCGGGCGCAACTAATGCAGACTTTTCTGGTGGCAGTGTCCACAAAAGCATCCATGGAGTACATGTTTGCCAGCACTCTACACGATACGCGCAAACCCTGCTGCTAAATCGGCAATTAAATCGTCCGCGTTTTCTAAACCAATATGCAGTCGAATCAGGGTGCCGCTGAAGTCCACATCACCGCCGGGGCGCAGGGCCGCAATCTGCTCTGGCTGGTTAGGCAGGATCAGGGATTCAAACCCGCCCCAGGAGTAGGCCATGCTGAAGAGGGTAAAATTATCCAGATAGCTTGCCAGCTCGTCATTATTCAGCCGTTTTTTTAGAACGAATGAGAACAAACCGCTGCTACCCGTAAAGTCTCGTTGCCAGAATTCATGCCCTTTACTGCCCGGCAGTGCCGGATGGTTGACGCGCTCAACCTGCGGGTGCTGCGCCAGCCACTCAGCTATCTTCAGGCTGCTTTCATGATGTTGACGCAGGCGCACGCCCAGGGTACGGATGCCGCGGCTGGTCATGTAGGCGGTATCGGCATCGACCATTTGCCCCATCAGGTAGGCATTTTCCCGTAGCTGATCCCAGCAGCGGGCGTTAGAAACGGCCGTGCCGATCATCCCGTCAGAGTGGCCAATCAGATACTTGGTCGCCGCCTGAATGGAGATATCAATATCGAATTCCAGCGCTTTAAACAGCACGCCCGCCGCCCAGGTGTTGTCGATCATGATAATCGCCTCCGGCGCTTTGCTGCGCACGGCCTTCACAATGGCCGGCACGTCGTGCACTTCCATGGTGATTGAACCTGGCGATTCCAGGAACACGATGCGCGTGTTGGGCTGAATAAGCTCTGCGATGCCCTCGCCAATCAGCGGGTCGAACCAGTCGGTGGTCACGCCGAGGCGGGTGAGGATCTTGGTGCAGAAATCCTGGCTGGGCTCGTAGGCGGTGTTGGTCATCAGAATATGGTCGCCCTGTTCCACGAACGCCAGAATGGTGTTGGCGACCGCCGCCGCGCCGCACGGAAACAGCGCGCAGCCTGCGCCGCCTTCCAGCTCGCACATGGCTTCCTGCAGTGAGAAATGGGTTAGCGTGCCACGACGGCCGTAAAACAACCCTCCTTTGGCGCGGTTGCGCGTGGCGTTTTTTTTGTCCTCGACGGTATCAAACACCAGCGAGGAGGCTCGTTGAATCACGCTGTTCACCGCTCCCTGCGTATATTTTTTGCTGCGTCCGGCCTGTACCAGCGTGGTATCAAGATGCTTTTTAGTCATGTTCGCTAACCCTGTTTTTTATACGTCTGGACGTCCAGACTACCACGATTGTAAAAATCTGCACCCGGATGCTTATCGAATAAGCAGAAAATATTAGCAAAAAAGCGCATAAGAAATTTTTACTGCGTAAGCGCAAGGAATGTGAGCGAAAATTGCGGCACTATGTAAATAGTAATGAGAACGACTATCAATTCGACGATGTTTTGATATTATTACGTTCAGATTTTGTGATTTGCGTCCTGGAGATACAGAGTGGGTAATAATTTGATGCAGACGGATCTCTCCGTTTGGGGCATGTATCATCATGCTGACATCGTGGTTAAGATTGTGATGATCGGCCTGATTCTGGCGTCCGTGATCACGTGGGCTATCTTCTTTGGCAAGAGCGCCGAGCTGATTTCTCAGAAGCGCCGCCTCAAGCGGGAGCAGCAGCAGCTGGCCGAAGCCCGCTCTCTGGATCAGGCGGCTGATATGACTTCATCCTTCCACGCGAAAAGCCTGACCACCCTGTTAGTTAACGAAGCGCAAAACGAGCTGGAACTCTCCGCGGGCAGTGAAGATAACGAAGGCATTAAAGAACGTACCGGCTTCCGTCTGGAGCGCCGTGTCGCCGCCGTGGGCCGTCATATGGGCCGGGGCAATGGTTATCTGGCGACCATCGGGGCGATCTCGCCGTTCGTCGGTCTGTTCGGTACGGTCTGGGGCATCATGAACAGCTTTATCGGGATTGCACAAACCCAAACGACGAACCTGGCGGTGGTTGCTCCGGGTATCGCCGAAGCGCTGCTGGCGACGGCTATCGGTCTGGTTGCGGCGATCCCGGCGGTGGTTATCTATAACGTCTTCGCGCGAATGATTGGCAGCTATAAAGCCACGCTCGGTGACGTCGCCGCACAGGTTCTGCTGCTGCAAAGCCGCGATCTTGATCTGAATGCCAGCGCCGTTAAACCGGTGCACGCGGCGTCTAAACTGCGCGTAGGTTAATGAATTATGGCAATGCGTCTTAATGAAAATCTGGACGACAACGGCGAAATGCATGAAATCAACGTAACGCCGTTTATCGACGTTATGCTGGTTCTGCTGATTATCTTCATGGTGGCTGCGCCGCTGGCGACGGTCGACGTGAAGGTAAACCTGCCGGCCTCGTCCAGCCAGCCGCAGCCGCGCCCGGAAAAACCTATCTATCTGTCAGTGAAAGCGGATAAATCGATGTTCCTCGGGAACGACCCGGTAACGGCGGACTCTGTCATCCCCGCGCTGGATCAACTCACTGGCGGTAAGAAAGACACGACGGTCTTCTTCCGTGCGGATAAAACCGTTGATTACGAGACCATGATGAAAGTCATGGATACGCTGCATCAGGCGGGATATCTGAAGATAGGGCTGGTCGGCGAAGAGAAAGCGGCCGCGAAATGACGAAGAAGCTGGCGAAAGCCGGCTTTTTTTATGCCTGTCGGGTTATTCGTGTTTGTTCGTCGTCGGTGCGGTAGCGGGGGTTGCCAGTGCGTCTTCATCGAGCGCGACACAGGTGACGTTTGACGTGCGGTACTCGCCGTCAGAGAGTTTGCGCGTCAGGCGCAGGGTCGCGGTTTCTCTGGCCAGCAGATACTGGTAATTGGCCTCCAGACGCCCCAGAAGCTTCTCTTTCAGTTCGGGTCGCTGTTCGATGATGGCATTCATCACGGCGCCGTAAATCTCTTCCTTGACCTGTAAGGGATAAATCTCGCGGCGGTTCTGCCACTTCAGGCGCACCAGCGTCGCCGGAATGGAAACCAGATCCTGGGTAATACGCGTCATCTCGGCGTTTTTGGTGTTACGCAAAGCCTCGAGATTTTGCTTTAAGATAAATTCGTCACTTTTTTTGTCATCTAAAGTCAAATAGACATCGTTATCTTTAACGTCTTTCACATTAATCTTCCCCCAGGTTATAAAAAATAGGGTTGTTTTTTTCTCGCGTAATTAGATTAAGCCAAATTTCATTGCCCGCTTCATTTATTTCTTTGGTCTTTTCGGCCATTATTTGACTTAGTTTCTGGGCATCTATTTCGCCTTCTGCCTGCAGGTCATTCAACAGGTGGACAAAGGCTTCAATTTTGATGGCGCGAAATAAGCGATCCTTTATATGACGATCGTGCTCTTCCAGCAACATATTACGGGATTTGCCGCTACGGGAAACACCAATTAATATGTCAGGCTCAAAATCAGCGAGCTTTCTTTTTCCCTGAGTGAAATTAGCCTCTTTTTCTGCTTCCGTCGGTTGCTGTTCCACAGGCGTGATGTGGTACTTAGCCGGGACGAGATAGTCGGGCAACATTTTTTAATTTCCTTTAATTTCAACAAGGTGGGGAAGATAAAGGCGTGAGATTCGTTGACAATATCATGAGGCAATTTTAAAATCAAAAAAAATGGAGCCAACCCATGAACAGCATCTTTTTTACGGTCATAACATTACTATTACTGACCGCTGGTGTTCTTTTATTGATGCAAGAGTTCAATAAAACGAAAGAGTCGAAAGACACCAGTGAATCCCCACAGCCTGAACTGATGACTAAAGAGGAAGGTGAAGACCATTTCTCTGTTTTGATGAACTCCGTGACGCCGGTTTGGTACTGGCGGGTGAACCATGAATATATCGACTTTTTGCACGCGACAATTAAGCGGATGAAAATGTCGGAAATTAATGACACGCCAGGCCTGTTTGAAGCGCAGCGCCGCTGCAGTGACCTGAATTCAGCGGTCTATAAATATTATGACAATATCAAAAAGCGCTGTCTGAATGGTGAGAAGGTCTCGTATTCCGACCTGGACGTATTAAACCTGCGTCAGTGCTTTCGCGAGTTCAGCCTGGAAGCCTACCCGGAGCTGGTGGTGCTGGTCTGGCCGGAGTATGCGCGCCCTGAGGTGGATCCCAACAACGTCTAATGGTTAGTTGTTGCAAACAGTCAGCGCCGTTGCGATATACTGAGTGCTGGTTTCGTTTGCAGACAGGACTTTATGGAACGCTTCTTTGAAAACGCTATGTACGCCTCGCGCTGGATACTGGCTCCCGTCTATTTTGGCCTTTCGCTGGCGCTGATCGCGCTCACGATTAAGTTCTTCCAGGAAATCTTGCATGTTCTGCCGAACATCTTTTCCATTGCCGAAGCAGATTTGATTCTGGTTCTGCTGTCACTGGTGGATATGACGCTGGTGGGGGGCTTACTGGTGATGGTGATGTTCTCTGGCTATGAGAATTTTGTCTCCCAGCTTGATATCGACGCGCGGAAAGAAAAGCTGAGCTGGCTGGGCAAAATGGATGCCACGTCGCTGAAGAATAAAGTGGCCGCCTCGATTGTGGCGATCTCATCCATCCACCTGTTACGCGTGTTCATGGACGCAAAGAATGTCCCGGACAACAAACTGATGTGGTATGTCATTATTCATCTGACGTTTGTGCTTTCGGCGTTTGTGATGGGGTATCTGGATAAGATCAGCAAGAAGTAATTTCCTTCTTAACCACCCTCTCCCTGTGGGAGAGGGCTGGGGTGAGGGCAACAGACCGCACTATTTATCCGACGACGCCTGCCACAAATTCAACTCTCCATCCGTAACATGCTGATCAATGCGTATCAGCTCATCGTCCGTAAAGCGCAGGTTTTTCAGCGCCAGAACGTTCTCTTCCAGCTGTTCCGGGCGGCTCGCGCCAATCAGCACGGACGTTACGCGCTCATCTTTCAGCAGCCAGCTCAGCGCCATCTGCGCCATTGTCTGTCCACGTGCCTGCGCCATCTCATTGAGCAAGCGCAGACTGTTCAGATTGGCGTCGGTCAGCATCTTCTGCGTCAGTCCGCGCACCTTGTTCCCCTCGCGCTGCATCCGTGAACCTTCAGGAATACCGTTGAGGTATTTTCCGGTCAGCAACCCCTGCGCCAGCGGGGTAAACGCAATACAGCCGGTACCGTTTTGCTTTAGCGTCTCCAGCAGGCCGGTTTTATCCAACCAGCGGTTAAGCAGGTTGTACGACGGCTGATGGATGAGCAGCGGGATTTTCCATTCGCGAAGCAGGTCAGCCATTTTCTGCGTGCGCGCCGTTGAATAGGACGAAATTCCGACATACAGCGCTTTACCGCTTTGCACCGCATGGGCCAGCGCGGCAGCGGTCTCTTCCATCGGCGTGTTCTCGTCCACGCGATGGGAATAGAAAATATCCACATATTCCAGACCCATACGCTTCAGGCTCTGGTCGAGGCTGGCGAGCAGATATTTGCGCGAGCCGCCCGAGCCATACGGTCCAGGCCACATGTCGTAACCCGCTTTGGTGGAGATAATCAGCTCGTCGCGATAAGCGGCAAAATCCTCCTGCAGCAGGCGACCAAAGTTCTCTTCCGCGCTACCCGCAGGCGGGCCGTAGTTATTGGCAAGATCGAAATGGGTAATGCCGAGGTCGAAGGCTTTACGCAGCAGCGCACGCTGGGTATCGAGCGGCTGAACGTGGCCGAAGCTGTGCCACAGACCGAGCGACAGCGCAGGCAGGCGCAGGCCGCTTTTTCCGCAGTAGCGGTACTGCATATTTTCATAGCGGCCGGGGTTAGGGTGCCAGGACATGATGTCTCCTTTCTTATCGATGAATTTTCGAAACAACGTTTTCATTCTCTGATTATCAAATCACAAATCCTGTTGTTAAGCGATGTTGCGCCTGAAAGGAGGGTTAAGCGTTAACCAGTGCTGTGGTACCTGTGAAGCCACGCTAATCAAAAATAATCACAAAAGGTTATAATTTCCCCATTTCCTGCCGATAACGAGAGAAGCACTCGCCTCTGGGCGAATTCACCCTCACGGCAAGGAAGATTTATGAATATGCTCCGTAATTTCACGATTCGTTTCGTCATGCTGACGATCCTGGGGATCTTTTGTTTAATGTGGGCAGGCGTCGGGTTGTACAGCACCTGGTCCCTGTCCCGTGTTTCTGATGGCAATGAAGTCGATCGCCAACTGGTCAAACAGATGACCATTCTTAGCCAGGGCAACGATCAGTATTTTCGCTTTGTTACCCGTTTGAGCCGCGCGATGGAAGCCAAAGCCGCCGGCGGTACGCCGGATCTGGCCTCCGCGCAACAGGCGCTGGATAACATGGGCAAGAAACTGGCTGAGATGAAAGCAATCTCACCCGGCCCGATGGATGAGCAGGTCTCTTCCCGGGTGATCGGCACCTGGCAGGCGTTGCTGGAACAGGGCGTCACGCCACAAATGCAGCAGGCGAAGCTGGGCGCGCTGGACGGCTATCGCCAGCAGGCCAATAACGTCACGCCACCGCTGAGCCGCGCGTTCGGGTCGGCGGCTGAGGCGTTCAATAACGCTGCCGCGAAAACGCTCGACAGCACTCGCGTGGTGGTGGACGACCTGACCAGCATGACCCGCACGGTAATTATCGCCGCCACCGTAATTGGCCTGCTGATCCTGCTGTTCAGCGACCGTTACCTGGTGGCGATGCTGGTGAAACCGCTGGACAGAATACGTCAGCAGTTCCGCCAGATTGCGCAGGGCGATCTCAGCCAGCCCATTGAACCGTTTGGCCGCAACTGTGTGGGACAGCTGGTTCCCTTGCTGAGCGCTATGCAGGACAGCCTGCGTGAAGCGGTCAGCACGATCCGCGCGGGCAGTGAAAATATCTGGCGCGGGGCGACGGAGATCTCCAGCGGTAACAACGATCTCTCCTCCCGTACCGAAGAGCAGGCTGCCGCGCTGGAAGAGACGGCGGCCAGCATGGAGCAACTCACTGCCACGGTGAAGCTGAACGCCGAAAGCGCACGTCAGGCAAGCCAGCTGGCCGATGTGGCATCGACCACGGCCAGCCGCGGTGGCTCGCTGGTGGAGGAGGTGGTGACCACCATGAGCGGTATTTCCGACAGCTCGAAGAAAATTGCTGAAATCACCACCGTGATTAACAGTATCGCCTTCCAGACCAATATCCTGGCGCTCAACGCAGCAGTGGAAGCGGCGCGTGCGGGTGAGCAAGGCCGTGGCTTTGCCGTGGTGGCAGGTGAGGTGCGTAATCTGGCCAGCCGCAGCGCCAACGCGGCGAAAGAGATTGAAGGGCTGATTGCCGATTCCGTTGCTCGCGTCGAGCAGGGGGCTCAACTGGTGAACGACACGGGAACCACGATGGAAGCGATTCTGCGCGATGTGACGGAAGTGACCACCATCATGAAGCAGATTGCGTCAGCCTCTGAGGAACAAAGCAAGGGCATTTCTCAGGTCGGGGTTGCCATTACGCAGATGGACGGTGTGACCCAGCAAAACGCCTCGCTGGTGGAGCAGGTCTCCGCCGCGGCTGCGGCGCTTGAGCGTCAGACTGAAGAGCTTCAGCGTTCGGTGCAGAAATTCCGCCTCACGGCATAACGCGCAAAGGCCGCCTCGTGCGGCCTTTCACGGGATTGCACTCAGGAAGGTGGCAGCACGCTAAGGGCCTGATTAACCGCCGCCTGCAATCGCGATGGCGGAACGCCATCCCGGGCCTGTACCGACAAACCGTGTAAGAAGATGGCAAAAAAGTCTCCCAGGCTGTCTGCATCGGTGGTGTCCGGCAGTTCACCGTTATGCACGGCCTGACGCAGATGGTCGATGATCTGCTGTGTGCGCTGCAGGCGATGCTGTGCCAGCCAGGTTTTGATCGTCTCATTTTCCGCACTGACGCTGGCTGCGGAGGCGACCACCATGCATCCTTGCGGTAAATCCGGATGACAGTACAGGTGTACGGCATCCATCAGCAGCGTCTGGATTGTCTCCCGCACGTTGCTCCCGGTGGCTAAGGCCCGGTCCGCAAAGCCGCCTTCCTGTTTTTCATAATCGGCAATGGCTTCCCGAAAGAGCTGCTCTTTTGAACCGAACGCCTTATAAATACGCGCCGACGCAATGCCCAGCTCTGTCACCAGATCCGACATTGAGGTGCCTTCATAACCCTGTCGCCAGAACAGGTTGCGCGCTTTGATAAGCGCCTGATCACGATCGAACTGGCGCGGTCTGCCTGCCATTTTGTTGCTCCGGTTGCTCCTGAATTCAGTGAAACAGGATCGCTTAAATCCTCTGGATTACCAACGAATTTATAATTTTCGCTTGCGGTTATCCGGCTTTACTCCTATTGTTTGTCAATCGACAAACAATAGGAGTATACGATGAAAACCCTCAAAGGTCCCTCTCTCCATCTTGCTCAGTTCAGTGATGATGCGGCCCCATTCAATAGTTTGCCTGCGATAGCCCGGTGGGCGGCGGAAACGGGGTTTAGCGCCCTGCAAATCCCGGCATGGGATCGCCGTCTGTTTGACGTGGCGACGGCGGCAGAAAGCCAGACCTACTGCGACGATCTGACCGGCATGCTGGCGGAACATGGCCTGGTGGTGAGTGAACTGACCAGCCATATCTTCGGCCAGCTGATGGCGGTACATCCCGCTTACGACAGCTTATGCGACAGCTTTGCGCCACCAGAAGTACACGGCAATTCGCACGCCCGCAGCGAATGGGCGCGGCAACAGCTGCTGATGGCGGTCAAGGCTTCCGCCCGGCTGGGCCTCAGCGATCTGGGTACCTTCTCTGGCTCGCTGGCGTGGCCCTACCTGTTCCCGTTCCCGCAGCGTCCGGAAGGGTTAATTGAAACCGCCTTTGACGAACTGGCCAGACGCTGGATGCCGGTGCTCAACGCCTGTGATGAGCACGGGATTAATCTCTGCTATGAGATCCACCCCAGTGAAGATCTGCACGATGGCGTGTCGTTTGAAATGTTTTATCAGCGGGTAAACGAGCATCCCCGCTGCCGGGTGCTTTTTGACCCCAGCCACATGGTGCTCCAGCAGCTTAACTACCTGGAGTTTATTGATATCTATAAGGACGTGATCACCATGTTCCACGTGAAAGACGCTGAATTTAATCCGACCGGTCGTCAGGGGATTTATGGTGGCTACCAGTCATGGATTGACCGGGCAGGACGCTTTCGCTCACTGGGTGACGGGCAGGTGGATTTCAACGCTATCTTTTCGAAACTGACCCAATACGATTATGCCGGCTGGGCAACGCTTGAATGGGAATGCTGCCTGAAAAACCCGCTGGATGGTGCCCGAGAAGGGGCTGCATTCATCCGCGACCACATTATCCACATCACCGATAAAGTCTTCGATGATTTCGCCGGTGCGCCGGTTAACCCTCAGCAAATCAACGCCTTACTCGGTATTCGCTAAGCCGCGACATTACAGGGAGTCCCCATGGAACAACAATTCAGTGAGATCCTGCCTGCGGATCTCAGGGCAGAACACGTCTATACGAAAGTAAACGGCCAGCGCATCCACTGCGTCGTGGCGGGGAAAGGTCAACCGGTATTACTGATACCCGGCTGGCCGCAGACCTGGTATACCTGGCGCTATGTCATGCGCGCGCTGGCAGAGGCGGGCTTTAAGGCGATAGCGGTTGATCCTCCGGGCATGGGTGAATCAGACAAACCCTGCGACGGCTATGACACCGGACGTGTCGGTGCCACGCTGCATACGATGATGGCACAACTGGGGCATTCGCATTACCGCATTGTGGGCCACGATATCGGTATGTGGGTTGGCTATGCCATGGCGAGCGATTTTCCTCAGGCGATAGAACGGCTTGTGCTGACAGAAGCGTTTATCCCTGGACTGGCACCGCCACCACCGATTTTTGTCGCACCGGAAGAGAACATCTTTCTCTGGCACTTCATGTTTAATCAACTGGCGGATTTACCTGAAACCCTGACCAGCGGACGTGAATCACAGTATCTCAGCTATATTTTCGACCGCTGGTCGCATCGTCGTGAACGGGTCGCTGCAGAGGTGTATATCACCGCCTATTCGACACCCGGCGGATTGCGTGCCGGCTTCGACTATTATCGCGCTATCCCGGAAACTATCCGGCAGAACCAGCGCCGTGCGCAAACGCCTTTAACCATGCCGGTGTTAACGGTGGGGGCTGAACACGCCACGCGTGATGCACCGTTGATAACTCTGGAGGGCAATGCCCTCGATCTGCGTGGCGAGACGGTGGCTGACTGCGGGCATTTTATTACCGAAGAGTGTCATGAGGCGTTTATTGAGCTGATCGTGCCGTTTCTGGCTGAGGGCACTCACTATGCCGCTTGATCCGCATATTGCTGATTTTCTGGCTGCGTCATCGGGCGCGCCGCAACCTGCCTCGTTAGCCGAAATGCGAGCCGCGACTGAAGCGGATTTGCTGCGGCTGCAGGGAGAAGCTGAATTACGCGATGACATGCAGGATTACGTAGTCATCGCCGATGATGGTTACGCCATTGCCCTTCGTGTTTATACCCCCGCCGCCTCAAACACGGAAATGGCGCAGCCTGCGATGCTGTTTGCTCACGGCGGTGGCTGGTGTCTGGGCTCGCTGACGCTGTACGATCGGCCCTGTCGGCACTGGCGAATGCCACCGGTCGGAAAATACTCTCGGTGGATTACCGGCTGGCACCAGAGTATCCCTTCCCGCGACCGTTAGAAGATGTTTATCAGGCGCTCTGCTGGGTCAGCGATCATGCCGCGCTTTTAGGCATTGATGCCAGTCGTCTGGCGGTGGGGGGCGATAGCGCAGGCGGGAACCTTGCTGCAGCGGCAACTCTGCTGGCCCGGGATCGCAGCGGACCTCACATTGAGCATCAGTTGCTGCTGTACCCGGCGTTAAGCCGCGGAATGTCGAGCGAAAGCTACCGTGAATTTGCTGAAGGGTATTATTTAACGCGTGATGCGATGGTGTTTTGCTGGGAAAACTATCTGGGAGAACGTCGACATCCGTATGCCGAGCCGCTGCATATGGTCTCGCTGAGAGGGTTACCGCCAGCAACCATCCTGAGTTGTGAATATGATCCCCTGCGCGATGAGGCGGAGCAATATGCGCTGCGGCTTGAGGAGGCGGGGGTGCCTGTACGCTGTGAACGGTTAGCGGGCATGGTGCACGCCTGTATTCATATGTCAGGGTTAACACCCGCGGCACGTCGGGTGTTTGAACGGGCTTGTATATAGTTCAGAGTAGGGCTCCGTTTTCCAAACGGAGCCTTTTGTCTATACCTCGCGCGTCCATGCCACAATGCAGCATCGGTTAGTTCTGCAAGATTGCCGAGGTAATTCCCATTTTTGTTGTCAAAAATCGTTTCGGGAATATGCTTTCTGAAACAGATCAGCGAGGCGATAAAATGGACACGTTGCTTTTACCCGGTCAGAACCCCCGAGTCTGGGCGGAAACCATGATCAATCTGGAGGCCAGGACACTGGTTAATACGGCCAACACGGTAGCGGCTATGCATCTTCAGGATGGTTTTATCCGCATTCAGTTTGTGGATGAGATAAGGGCATTCATCATGGCCCAGTTTGAGGCCGCTCGCCGGGCAAAAACGGATGATGACTGTATGGCCTGCCTGCAGGCATTGCGTGCTGAGAATACCAGTTTGCTTGAACAGTCCCGTTCCCTCAAAACCGGCTATGCAAAACTCTATGCCGAGGCCAAGGTTGTCCGGGACGAGAACAAAATTGTGGGCTACATCATCTCGGCTGTTGATGTGGTGGTGGCCGGAGCGGCTATCTTTGGCGGGATTGTTATGATGTCCTCCATGACGCCGGTGGGCGTGGTGGCCGGTGCCGTGATTGTTGTTAACGGGCTTAACACTATTTCACGTGAGGCCGCACACAACCTCCTCGGTGATAAGCAAACGGAGGGAATTTTCGCTGACGGTTCGATGGAAGTCGCAGAATTCCTGGGCTTCAGCCGGCAGCAGGGGCTGGGGACCTATAAGGCTGTCACGCTTTTCAGTGAAGTCTACGGCGCGTATGGTCTGAGGCTGAAACCCGAAGCACAACGGCTGTGGTACTGGACCAGGCCCGATTTCGTTAGGAAAGTATCCGACACGCCACGGCCCGCGATGGCGCTTAAAATTGCGGGATGGGGTGTTAAAGCCAAAGTGGCGCTTGATTTACTGACTATCGAGCCTGCCGGGAAATAGTCTTTTGCAGGCGGAATGCTTTCCAGCCCAGAACTGGTGGAAAGGTCACCCAGGCAATGATCAGGACAACAAGGGAACTCATGCCCCCGGAAAGAATGTGTGTCTGGCTGCCGGTGATAAGGGTGACCAGCATAACCAGAACCAGCGCGACCGTGACCCATACCGAAACCCGGAAGCGCCGTGAGAGCGCATCGATGAGATGCTGCATTGTACCGCCGGCTGCTGCGAGTCGGCCCTGTAAATTGTCTACTTCGCTTTTGCTGAAACCTGCCTCAAGCAGGTCTTTCTCACTGATAGCCATCACGTCCTCCCTAATCAGGCGAAAGTATACTGTATCAGACCAATAATCCCCAGGTGGCCAGCGTAAGCAAAATAAAAGAAATTACGGAGCATGAACGATGACAACTTTCCGGAGAAAGTTCCGTACATGAGGAGACCGCAAGCAGGGGGCTACCCGTCACGATCGCGGCAATACTTCCCGTTTCTCAAACGGAACCGAGAGAAGAAAAAAAACCAGCGTAATAGCTGGGTTTCTTTATCATATCGGTTTGAAATGCAGAACTACGGCATTTATCAGTGCGTCGCTTCACCAATCGCCGCGCCGGCTACCGCACCGGCGGCGGTTTTGTCCATCGCCATGCCTGAGGTAGAAAAAAGGAGGATGCTGATCACCAGCGCTGTATTGATTGATTTCATAACAAATCCTTTGTGACTGCTGTCGGTTGAAACGTCGCTTCTCGCCGTCTGGCTGGAGAAAAACCAGTAATACCGGCCCATCCCTTAAGCTAATCATGCCCTGGGCAAGGATTTGCCTGGCCGGGCGGTTACCCGCCCGGCAGTGCATCACGCCTGACGCTTATCTTCGGTTTTGGTCTCGAAGTCGCTCGCCGCGTGGCGTTCGTGGAGTTGCTCGTTAAGCTCACCGTTGGTGCGGTTCACAATCCGTCCGCGTTTCACGGCAGGGCGGTTCGCCACGTCTTTCGCCCAGCGCTGCACGTTGGTGTATTTCTCTGCATCCAGGAACTCGGCGGCGTTGTAGACGCTGCCCAGCGCCACGCAGCCAAACCACGGCCAGACCGCCATATCGGCGATGGTGTATTCTTCACCCGCCACGTAGCGGCCACGGGCGAGCTGTTTATCCAGCACGTCGAACAGGCGTTTGGCTTCCATCGTGAAGCGGTCAATCGCGTACTCGATCTTCACCGGCGCATAGTTGTAGAAATGGCCGAAACCGCCACCGAGGAAGGGGGCCGCGCCCTGCAGCCAGAACAGCCAGTTCAGGGTTTCCGTGCGGCCAGCCGGATCTTTTGGCAGGAAATGCCCGAACTTCTCTGCCAGATAGAGCAGGATGTTGCCGGATTCAAATACGCGTGTTGGCGGGGTGGTGGAGTGGTCACGAAGCGCCGGTATTTTCGAATTCGGGTTAACCTCGACAAAGCCACTGGAGAACTGATCGCCTTCGCCGATGCGGATCAGCCACGCGTCGTACTCCGCGCCTGTTACGCCCAGCGCCAGCAGCTCTTCGAGCATGATCGTCACTTTCTGGCCGTTCGGTGTACCCAGGGAGTATAGCTGCAGCGGGTGCGAACCGACGGGCAGTTCTTTTTCATGCGTGGCACCAGAAACAGGACGGTTGATGTTGGCGAACGCCCCGCCGCCGTTCTTTTTCCATTCCCACACTTTGGGTGGCTGATAGGTATTTTCGTCTGACATGTTGGCCTGCCTTTTTTGTGATGTGTTGAGGCAGTGTAGCAGGAGATGAATAGACCGTTTAACGAACTGAGCGCAAAGGTCAGGGGAGGTGTATGATAACCCCACCTCTGTCAGGTTAATTACAACGTGCAGACGACGACAACCCTTCAAAAAATTGCCGCCTGCCTGTTTTAGGTTGGATACATGCGTAAAGGAAAGTTAAGCAGTGATGCGCCATTCGGGACGTTGTTAGGCTATGCGCCCGGTGGCGTGGCGATTTACTCTTCAAATTACGGCAGTCTGGACCCGCGTAAGTACCCGCAAGACGCGGATTTCCGCAGCTATATCGGCAACGAATACATGGGCCACAAGTGGCAGTGTGTGGAGTTCGCCCGCCGTTTTCTGTTCCTCAACTATGGCTTTGTGTTTACCGACGTCGGGATGGCGTGGGAGATCTTCTCCCTGCGCTTTTTGCGCCAGGTGGTGAACGATAATATTCTGCCGTTACAGGCTTTTGCCAACGGCTCGAAACGCGCGCCGCAGGCCGGGGCGCTCCTCATCTGGCAAAAGGGCGGCGAGTTCTATGAAACCGGCCATGTCGCGGTAATCACCCAGCTTTTGGAAGGCAAGATCCGCATTGCCGAGCAGAATGTAATTCACTCTCCGCTCCCGCTCGGACAGCAGTGGACCCGTGAGCTGCGCATGACCGTTGAGAACGGCTGTTACACGCTTCATGACACCTTCAGCGATACCGAAATCCTTGGCTGGATGATCCAGACGGACGACACGGAGCACAGCATTCCCCAGCCCGAACCTGACGGCGAACTGCTGAAAATCAGCGGTGCGCGGTTGAAGAATAAACGTCAATACGACGGAAAATGGCTCAACGAAAATGACGCCCTGCAGCAGGCCTACATCCGCGCCAACGGCCACGTTATTAATCACGATCCCTGCCACTATTTCACGATTACCGAAAGCGCCGAACAGGAGTTGATTAAAGCGACCAATGAACTGCATCTGATGTATCTGCACGCCACCGACAAAGTGCTGAAAGATGACAACTTACTGGCGCTTTTCGACATTCCCAAAATCCTCTGGCCGCGCCTGCGTCTCTCCTGGCAGTGGCGTCGGCACCATATGATCACCGGTCGTATGGATTTCTGTATGGATGAGCGCGGCATTAAGGTTTACGAGTACAACGCTGATTCCGCCTCCTGCCACACCGAGGGCGGCTTAATTCTGGAAGAGTGGGTTAAACACGGCTATCGCGGCAATGGGCACAACCCGGCAGAAGGTCTGCTGGAGGAACTGACCGGGGCGTGGAAACACAGCCATGCGCGTCCGTTCGTGCACATCATGCAGGACAACGATGTTGAAGAGGATTATCACGCGCTCTTCATTCAGCGCTCGCTGCTGCAGGCCGGGTTTGACACCAAAATTCTGCACGGTCTCGGCGCGCTGAGCTGGGATGCCGCCGGGCAGTTGATCGACGACGAAGGTCGCCACGTCAACTGCGTGTGGAAAACCTGGGCGTGGGAAACGGCAATCGAGCAGATCCGGGAGGTCAGTGAAACCGAATACGCTGCCGTGCCGATCCGCACTGGTCACCCGGCAGGCGAAGTACGGCTGATTGACGTGCTGCTGCGCCCGGAAGTGCTGGTCTTCGAACCGCTGTGGACGGTGATCCCAGGCAATAAGGCGATCCTGCCGGTGCTGTGGCAGCTGTTCCCGAACCACCGCTACCTGCTTGATACCGATTTTGAGGTTAACGACCTGCTGAAGCAGACCGGTTATGCCGTCAAACCGATCGCCGGACGTTGCGGCAGTAATATCGATCTGATCAGCGCCCAGGATGAACTGCTGGATAAATCCAGCGGCAAGTTTGTCGATCGCAAGAATATCTACCAGCAGCTGTGGTGTTTGCCGAAGGTGGATGGCAAATATATCCAGGTCTGTACCTTTACCGTGGGCGGGAATTACGGCGGCACCTGTCTGCGTGGGGATCAAACGCTAGTGGTGAAAAAAGAGAGCGATATTGAACCGCTGATTGTGGTCAAGGATAAGTAACCAGGCAGTAACCGAGCCTTCGCAAGGATCGCTTGCGGAGGCTTTTCTTTGTCTTTCTCCACCCTAAGGTTCCTCCCTCAAATCCTGCCTCATGGAGGAAGATTTCTGGCTACGGCCAGGCCAGGCTGATGATGACCCTCAACCTGATGGACAGCGTATGAACACTTTCACCCATGCCCGCCAGCAAGCCCAGCTCTCTTTTATTGCCTCAGCAGAGAATATTGTTGTCGGTGACAGCCGCCATTGCCCGATGGCCCCTGAGAAATTAATGCAGCTTTCGTCTTCCGATCCCTGCGTCGTTGAATGCTTTGATGGCGGCCTTACCGCTCAGGTCCTGCATCTGTGTATTGAGGGCAGACACTACACCCTCAAGCAGAAACGACACGAGGCGCTGGTGCGAAATACCGATGGCCAGACCTCGTTCCTCAATGAAGTACAGAGACGGGCTGATTTCACCCGGCTCAAAAACGATCCGTTGTGGGCGGGACGATTCGATCACATCGTACCGACGATTTATGCCAACTTTCGCCAGGGGATTATTCTCTCGCCCTGGCTGCCGGGCCACTCGCCAGAAAAGGTCGATGAAGATCTGTTTGAACAGGTTTTATCAACGCTAATGGCATGCGAAGAGGCCGGTCTTATGGAGTGGGATTTGTGTCCCGGCAATCTTCTTATGGATAACGGACATCTCTGGTTATTCGATTTCGGGTATATGTATCCTTTCCAGCCTCTGCAGAGCTACAACAGCAATGGCCTGCAGGATCCCCTCTTTCACGCCTGCGAGCGTTTTGAAACCCGCTTTTTCTTCGGAAGGCTGCTCGAAGAAAATCAGCCTGAAGCCGTGCAACTGTCGCAGTATCATGCCCTGAAAACAGTGGCCCTGAAGCATTATCGCCATAAAAGAGAAAAACTGGCGTCGCAAGGCGCGGATGCGGCGGTGCTCGTCTGGCTGGATGCGATTATTACCCGCTGGCAACAGGCACTGCGTGATAATCAAAGCCTGCAGCGCGGTTTCACCATTGAGGCGTTTCGCTCACACGTTCTGGATGTCGAGGATGATTTACATGGGCAAAGCTGTACGCCACTGACCCTGAAAAGGATTGAGTACATTACTCAGTCGATCCAGGCGTGTTACGAGGTGCTTAACGAAGGCGGCGCGCTTTTTTACGATAATAAAGGTAAAAGTCAGAGAGCGTTACTGGCGCAATATCAACGCAAACGTCAGCTCGCCTGTGACGCTATGCAGCCACAGTATAAGCGCTGAGAGTGACCCGCAGAAACAGCATCCGCAGGGAGAACCTGCGGATGTCTGAGGTTTATTCCTCGTCCTGCTGACTGATTTTCAAATCAATTATGCGTCCAATCTGGTCATGATAGACCGTCAGTAAATTGTACTGACTCATCTCTGAGATGATTTGCGGCGTCACGTTAAAGCTGCGGGCCAGCTCGTCGTGCTTAAGCGATGCTGCGCGACGATGTCGTCTCGCATGCGCGCGGCGGCGATTATATTGATACCACAGGATCAGCAACCAGCCGTTGAGCGCGGCAATCAGCAAATAGATCAGCACCGTCTTAAAGGAGGCAATAATGACTCCCCAGCGGTAGTCGCTCTCGTTGGTTATCTGCATCCACAGGTTGGCATAGAGGAAAAACAGAAATCCACCCCAGGCCAGCAGGGTTAACGCTGCATCAAAAAGCCGGGGCACCAGCCGATGTTCAGTCAGGATTAACGTATTCTCGTTCATTGAATGCTCCCTTTTCCTCTGTCCGGACTGATCCAGCGCGCGCGTGAGCGCTGGCGTTTAAGCATGACCTTCGGGAAGGCGACGAGGGTGGTGAACAGGCCGATCATCCAGTACACCATCGGAAACCAGATGATCCAGAAGAGCGAACTCGCCACGTTGCGTTCATAACGTCGCTCAATGTACAAGCTGACGAGGAACTGCAGCACACACATGATCCCCAACAGGAGTCCGGTGAATTCCGGCGGGAACAGGCTCGTGACGGTCAGGTTTGCCGGAAGCGGCGTGAGGGTGCTGATGATAAATAACAGCACCGTCACCGCATACGCGAACGCCCACAGCGTTGACAGGGCGTACTCTAAAAACAGCGGCCACATGCGATGATGTTCCCAGCGCACGATCTTGCGAAGATTGACCAGAAACACCTCCGCGCCGCCCTGGGCCCAGCGCAGGCGCTGTTTCCACAGCCCTTTTAACGTCTCCGGCATCAGGATCCAGCACAGCGCGCGCGGCTCGAAAAAGATATCCCAGTGGCGAAGCTGAAGCTTCCAGCTGATGTCGATATCTTCGGTGATCATATCCGGGCTCCAGTAGCCCACGTCCGCCAGCGCCTGACGGCGAAAGGCCGCAATGACGCCTGAGACGGTAAAGACCCGGCCATAGATCCGCTGCGTGCGTTTGATGAGCCCAATGATCGAGGAGAATTCGCCCACCTGAATGCGGCCAATTAACGTGGAGCGCGTACGAATACGCGGGTTCCCGGTCACGGCGCCCACGTGGGGATAGTGGATCAGCGGGGCAACCAGATAAGCGGCGGTATCGCGATCGAGCAGGGCATCGCCATCAATACAGACCAGAAGATCCCCTCGGGCCGCCGCTGCGCCCGCTTTCAGCGCCACGGCTTTCCCCTGATTCTCCGCCAGATGGATGACGCGCAGACGCGGCTGCTCCTGCGCCAGCTGTTGCAGCACCTGCGCGGTGTTATCTGACGAACCATCGTTGATGGCGATAACCTCAATATTCGGGTAACGCTGGGCCAGCGCGGCACCGATCGTCTCCCGGGCGTTTCGCTCCTCATTGAAACAGGGAATGAGAATCGAAATTAACGGATCGCCCTCTAACGTCGGGGCAGGCGTTTTTCTGTTCCATGACCAGTGTCGTTCAAGCTGAAACCAGAAATAGAGCCCCCCGGTGATCCAGAACACGGACATGAACAGGGGCCAGAAGAAGACAAAATCCAGAATCAGTTCGCCGGTAAAGAGGGCGGCCACGCCTAATGGCAACCCGAATACCAGGCATAAAATTGAGAAGGCAATAAGGCGATCAGTCATTGTCAGGATACCAGTACGAAGAGAATTCAGGCCTGATACGGGACATATCAGGTTGGTTATGGATGAAATCGTCGGGGTAGTAACCGTAATGTTTGCTGCCGTTAAGCTGGAGCACGCGCATCCATTCCACCAGACGACTGTCGGGTACGGCGCGTTGCGGTGTCTGCGCCCAGTCACGGGCCTGCAGCTCAAAAATGGTTTTATTCAGCGCGCCGGGGCGTTCGGCGACGGTCTTAACCAGACGCGTTAGCCAGGCGTTGCTCTCGTCAACCGGGACGGACTCCATCAGCGGCATGGCCATTGGCACCGTCCAGTCATACTCCGCCAGGAAGTCATCAAGATTTTGCGCAAACCACGCTTCGCTCGCCGGGTCGAGAATTGGCAGGGCGAACATATTGCGCGCGGTTTTTATCTGCGGGCCACGGATGTGCTTCACCGCCAGGCTCAGGGCGTGGGTAAACCCGATCAGCGTCTGGCTTTTCTGACGCGTCGTCTGCTGCCCGGCGTCGTCCACGTCCGTGAGCACCGCATCGTCATGGAACAAGATGCCGTTGAAGCTGGCATAGCGGGCCAGGTCTTCATAGATTTCGGTCACCTGCTGGCGAACCTGTGGGTCCCACGGCGAAAGCCGGGTATAGGGCTCGGTGGCGACGCGCACCTGGCCCGTTTGACGATCCCGGCGCTGCACGCGCGGCAGGGCAGGGGAGAGATCGAACGAGAGAACCGGCATCCACGCGTAGACTTTTACGCCCGCGCGGGTTTGCAGTTGCCAGGCGACAAAGTTGAAGAGATCGGCACGCACGGGCAGCTGGCGGTTGGGGAAATAGAGCGCCTTAATCGTGCCGTTGCCGAGGGGATCAGAAAACGCCTGCAGGAAAACATGGCTGATTTTCATGTCATAGACCCGCTGGATCAGCATGTTGATGTTTTTGGTCTGCTGAGCCGGATCGGGATCATAAACGTAGTCCAGATCCACGTGCATGACGCGCACAGGATCGGTCTCCTGGATCTGCGCGATGCTGCTGGCAAAAGATTTGAGCGAAGGGTTCCCGGAGATCAACAGGCGCGGGATGTTGTCGAGGTGACGCACGTCTGCCAGCCCGTCCTCAAGGGTAAAGGCCAGCTGATAACCCTGCTGTCTGGCAATGGCGAGCGACGTGCCGTTGGCAGCGCCGTAAGGCCACACCCAGGCGCGCGGCGCTTTGCCCGTCACCTGCGCGATTTTTTCGGTGACTTTCCGTACGTCATCGCCGATGCGCTGGCTGAACTGCTGGTCAGTTTCGTAGCGCCCTGTCGCGTTATCGTAAAAGCGGCTGGCAATGGCCGGTTCGCGGCTTCCCTGCGGATTGGCCGGTATGCCGTAATGTGAGGCCCAGGTATGTGAACCAATCTCAATCAGCGGGGACTGGCTTAACTCGCGCACCATGTCCCACGTCGCGAAGCGATCGCGGGGGGTCATCAGACCGCCAAAATTCACTTTTTGCTGTGCTGGCGTATCCACCCAACTGCCGACCGGAGCCCACAGCGCCGGCACATTCCAGGCCTGGAGCAGCGGCCAGACGCGGGTGTAAAAGCTGCTGTATCCGTCGTCAAAACTGAGCAGAAAGGCTTTCGGCGGCAGCGTTTTTTTACCGTCATGGGCATCCAGAATATCCTGCACGCTGATGGCGTTATACCCGTTATGCACAAGCCAGCTTATCTGCTCGTTTAAAGCGCTGGTCCGTACGGAGAGGTAGCGCTGATCGGCGGCATCATCTTCCACATCGTGGTAGGCCAGCACGAGAAACTGATTCTTTGGCCAGGGTTTACTGGCTTCCGGCTGAGGTCTCTCGTGGGGCGAAACAAACGAAAGGGCCTGTGCGCAGACGCTCGCGCTGAGGCATAACCAGCCGATGATGAGCAGGCCCACATGAAAACGAATGTTCAACATATTCATCCTTAAAACCGTAAAGTCGCATCGAAGGTGACGGAGAGATTGCTTTCTCGTTTACCGTCGTAAGGGCGCTTATCCCAGTTCAACATCACGCCGGTATCGACGACGTTGTTCCATTGAACGCGTTGCCCGTAGCCGAGCAGCGTGATGGCGCCGGCGGACTGATTTTTCTGCCAGTAACCTCCGGCTCCGGCGACCAGTTGATGGCTCCAGAGGGTGTCGTAATAGCGGTACAGCTGATGATCGACGGACAACGCAGCCGTCGCGGACAGATCCCGCTCGGGGTTGTAATAGAGCGTATCCCGCAGGCTATTCGCGCTGGCGGAGATGCCCGGTTCAAGATCCAGCGTCAGGGTCGGCGTTTGCCAGAGCCGCTCCTTGCCGGTGAGGGTGTACTCCTGTCGGCGGTTATGGTCGGAAAAATGGCTGACTGCGGCGCTGAGTTGATACTCGCGACGCTCGTTCTGATACCAGCGCACCCAGCCTTCCGCGCGGTCTGCACGGATCCCATTGCGTAACGCCCGCAACGGCGTGGTGCGTGATACCCGTTCAAGGCTGCCGCCAGATTGCCAGCGATCGTTCAGACTGTACTGACCGGAGAGGCGAGCGCCAGGTGTGCTGGTGCCGTGATAACGGTTGCCGGAGAGCTCCGCTTCAAGCCAGATATCCCGGGACCGCCATTCGACGCCACCAACCAGATGGCGGCTGGTGCCTTTACCTTCGTCAAACTTGCCTTCTGCAAAGCGGGTGCCGCCAAACAGTCGCCAGTTATCGGCGACTGGTGGACCATAGAGCGTGGCGTCCCAGTTCAGATCGTGAGTCCCGCTGACCGGGTTGTCGGAGTGCAATCCCTTGCCTGCGTTCAGACGCAGTTCAGACATATGATGTACATTTCTGAGCCTGTCCAGGCGCTGGACGCTGCGATCGCGTGGCGCACGGACGAGCAGATCGTCGGTCAGGAGTTCCATTTGTCGCCACTCCTGCAGATCCATCGCGACGTAAGCCTGCTGCTTCTCCAGCTCTGTATTTGAGGGCTCCAGTACTTCCGCCATTTTGAGCTTTTGCTCTGCCGCACGTGACAGGCCGCGGGCCTGAAGCAGGGCGGCATAATCAATCTGTAGCCCCTGATTGCCGGGTGCCGTGGCGGCCAGGCGGTGCGCCAGTGCTCCGGCTTCCGGCAGGGCATTTGTTGCCAGCAAATACTGAAACGTGAGCGACTGGCCGATAAGCCATTGATCGTTGGGTTGGGCGGTTGGCGAACCGAAATCGTAGCGGGTCCAGGAGGCGTGACGGGTTATCCGCTCGACATACTGACGGGCGGCCTGATACTGCCCGGTATCCAGCCAGGCATAGAAAAGCTGATGCTCTTCGTCCTGCGGGTTACGCGCATAGTCAGGATACTTTTGCAGGAGTGCCAGGGCTGCATCGGCGTTTTGCTCCTGCAGATACGCGGAGATGACCCAGCCGATTGCCCAGCCCGGCACCGGATGGTGCGCTGACGTCAGCGCGTGATATTCAGCGATCACCTGCGGGTAATCACCCTGCGCATACAGCGCACCAAGGCGGTCGACGCGGGCGCGAATGATATCTTCTGCCGCCTGCGGTTCGTGTTGCCAGCGGACAAGCAGAGCGTCATAGCGATTCAGTGCGGCTTGCGCCAGACGCAGGCGCTCTTTTTCCGTACGGCCAGGCACATCAGCCAGGCGTACCTGTTCGGCGGCGGCGTTAAGTTCAAGCTGGCGTCGTTGTGCCGGAGGCAGAGCAATACCCTGTGACAGCCGCAGGGCAGGCGTACTGACCCGGTTATCGTTCAGGTCGTCGATGAGCGCACTGAGCAGTGCTTGATTCTCGGGGGCGCTCTTCAGGGCGCGGGTGTCCGCTAATAGACGATCCCAGCTTTTCCCCTGGCGTAAGTACACATAGGCGAGCGTCTCCAGGTTTATCTGGCTGGGGTGCGCTGTTACCCGCTTTTGCGCTTCCTGCAGGGCCAGTTGATCCATGCGGGCATCGGCCAGCGTTTTGATATACCCGACACGGTAGTCGTCATGTTCCGGTGCAAGGCTACAGGCCTGTTTCCAGAGTGCGAGCGCAGGTTGCCACTGCTTTTGATTTCTCCAGGATTGCGCGGCTGCGGCAACGCCACGGGCGGGGAGTGGCATATAGACGTTATAACGCAACCATACCTGAATAACCTCGTCATCGCGTCCTGCCCAGGAGGCAACCTGCAGCCAGTCTGCAACTTGTTCAGGCGTCAGGGCATGCTGTTGTTGATAACGCTGCAGGTAATGGAGAAACGAAGTGTAATTACCATTACGCGCCTGCTGAATCTGTTGGTCATATACGGATTCGGCAGCCTGAACCAGAATGGGAAACAGTAATAGCAGACACAATAATTTTGGGGCGCGGTAAAAGAATAAAGTATTGAAGCGAAGTGATCTTTCCATATCTATTTGCCATTTGTTTATCATAAATCCATTGCGCAACACGGCCGCCTTTATACGTAGCGTTAAAGGCCATAAATGAGAGCGTAAAATGTGAATGCAGTTACGTTATGAGGTACTTACTTAAAGGTAATTATGGATCCTTATCGTCATGGACCGGGTGAAAGGTAATGTACACCTGATATGTTGACGGATAAATATGTTGAAAAGCCGGCTTGTTGTTTTGAGATAATTCTGTATTCAGGTGATTTTTATGATTATTTTGAATGGATATTATATTTGTAATGCTTTGATATATAATGTATTTATTTTTATTGTGACGTTTTTGTTTATATTTTTAATGCGCCTTTGCTGCATAAATTAAAGTACTTTCCGGTGCATGTTTGGGAAGTTTCGTGACAAAAATTCTTAATATCTTGAGAGGTGACTTTTCTGCGATTGTTTTTTACTTATAATTAATAGAAGACATTGAGTGATAGTCTATGGGAAGTCTTACAAATCAATGTGTGTGTCGAGGGATGATCAAAGCCAGAATACATTTATCGTTCATATAAAAGCGCTATAAAACGAAGGCGTCTTCTTTCTGAAGGGTCGTTCTTGCTTTAATCTAAAAGGGATGGTTAGTGGCAACTTCAATAGTGTTAGTGACACAGGATCGCTACCTCGTCAGGGGAATGAGGATATTTTTTCCGGATATAATCCTGCTGGATTCGATTGACAGAAAGATATTTGATAACAGTGCAGATGAATATTCTGTGCTGATTGACAGTCGTTCACCGCTCCGTCTGTATGATTATCTGATACGCCATCCGGCCAGAACGAGAAAAACAATCGGCTGCGTGATGCTCGATATGCGGCACCGGGAGGAGAATCAGCTCAGCATGAAGATGTTTATGAATACTGCGCTTCCGGTGGCTGACATGGCGTCGTTGTTTAATCTGGTGCTGAATATGAAAGGCAGGCGTCTGACAACCAAATGGCTGCTTAACTTACGGCTGAGTACCCATGAAGCGATTATGCTGCGGCTGCTCAGGGCGGGCATGTCAATGGAAGAGGTGGCGGAGGAACTGAACACCTCGATTAAAAGTCTCTACCGCACGCGAACGGCGCTCTCTGAACGGCTGGGGGCGGAGAATTTTAACGAGGCGTGTTTGTTTATCTTTAAAAACAAACTGCTGGATGGGGATGGGAACGATCCCTGATGTGGTCATAAACCAAAAGCAAAAAACCGCCACGAGGGCCGGGTCGACGTAGCGCAACCCGGCACTTCAGCGTTGATATCATTCAGAACGACCAGCGCAGATTAGCGTTAACCGAGTTGACGCGGGTATCGGCACCATATTGCCCCTGATAGCCCACATCCAGCGTCGCAGCACGCGACAGCTGCACGCTCACGCCGATATCACCCACCATCACGTCCTCATCCACGGCCTGACCCTGAGTAATGAACGCGTCGCTGCCCGCAAACGCCATGCGCGAAGAGGTATTCTTATCGCCATAGGCGTGCTGCCAGCCCAACGAACCGTAGAGGTTAACGTTCTTCGGCAACGCGGTCACACCGCGCACCCCGAGGGTGGAATAGAAGGTGTTCATGGTTTCATTACGTACGCTCAGCGCGGCGGCACCGCCGTCCTCTCTGAAACTGTCGGTATGCAGTCGGATCCAGGAGAGGTTAACAAAGGGCTCGACATTCATCTCTGGCTGGCCGAAACGGTAACCCGCTTCGGTGAACGCCAGCAGCGAGTTGGCGTCGTAATCTGACTTCAGCCGATCCGAGAAGCCGCTGAAATCAACGTTGCGCTCGCCTTCGATCTTGTGCCAGGTGTAACCCAGCGCGCCGCGAAGGGAGAACGCATCCTGTTGACCCGCTGCATACAGGCCGAGGTGATAGTTGTCGGTATCCGTTGAGGAACGACGGCTGTCGACGTCGTAATCCCCGCGGCTGTAGCCGAAGTAGCCACCGACACGCACGTTATGGTCCGCCAGCTTGCGATCTGCCCCCAGCAGGAAACCGGTGGTGTTGCCGTCCAGCTTGCCCACGTTACCGTCGCCGCTGTTTCGGCTCCAGGAGCTGAAGGTCTGGCCCCAGACGCCATTGTTTTGCGGCTCCGGCTGCTGCACCAGCGACATTGCTAGCGGTGGTATCGGCAGGCTGTCGTTATCAAACGCGCGCTGCATCCGCTGGTTTAACACGTTAAACACCTGCGTGCTGCCGGCGATCAGGTTGGATTGCATCGAGGGATACACTTCACCGGAGAGTTGGTTGAACGCTTCGCGCGCTTCCGGCGCGCTCAGCACCAGCAGCGAGTTATACAGCGCAAGCGACGGGCCGCTTTGCGTCAGCGTGGAGAGCGCCCCGGCGGTATTCCACTGGTTGCTGCTCCTGGCCACGGTCTGGAAAATCCCTGGCTTGCCGCTGCCCGGATTCTCACCGCCCGGGTTTTCGCCTCCAGGGTTTTCTCCTCCTGGATTCTCACCGCCCGGGTTTTCGCCGCCGGTCTCTTTCTGCGCGATGGTCAGATCGACGGCGTTAGTGCTCTGCTTGAGCGCCACGTCCAGGAAGGCGGATTTGGATATTGCTCCGGCGAACTGACCGTCAATGCCCCCGTCGGAAGTTAAAATGCGATAGCTTTGTCCCGTTTTATAGCTGGTTTGCGGATCCAGCGCGGTGACCTGTACTTTAGCCAGATCGCTGATGGTGGTTTTGCCCGATACCAGCAGTTGGTCGCTGCGGCCATCTCCCGCGATATCAACGTCATAGAAAGACTCGCCCACAAAATTCAGATAGCGTTTCAGCGTCAGCGTGCCGATATCGCCATCCCCTGGTGAGATATGCCCACCGGACAGGATCTCGGTCTGGCCCAGCGTACCGTTGCCGCCCAGCGTGCCGCCGGCCTTGATTGACGCGGCGCTGCTGTAACCCAGCCCATTGCTGACGTCTGAACCCGCCGTCGCGTTGAGGATCAGCGTACCGCCGTTCTCAGCGCTAAGGGTCTGAATCTCAAAAATATCGTCTTCTGGCTGGGTGTTGATGTTGCTGGCAATAATGACTTTGCCACCGCGTGCGGTCACGTTCGCCTGAAGCGCTGAAAGATCGCCGTTCAGCGTTGTCTGCCCGGAGGTATTGATCACCTCACCTTCGCCACTCATCTTGTTGCTGAAGACGTAGTTTTCGTCGGTATGGTTGAAGTAGACATAGCTGCCGAATAGCCCGCCACGCAGACTGATTGCCGTCTTCGCATCGAGGGTCCCTGCGCCGCCTGCCGTACCAAGCGTTGGCTCAGTTATACCCGTGCCGGTGTCCATGTTGCCGCGGCTGCCGATGATGAGCGCCCCCCGGTTCGAACCGGAGCCCGATGTCCCCACGATCAGCGCATTGCTGCCTGCGGAAAATGAACCGCCGTCAATAACCGACAGCACGCCATTGCCATAATCGCCCACGCTAACGCTGCTGTCGCTGGTAAAGCGCGAGTCTTTGCCTGCAATAACCAGCTCGGCGGTTTTCCCGGCCCCGGAGACGCCCGCCACCTGCACGCCGCCCACGTTAACCGCTCCGCCGTTCAGCACGTCCAGGTCGCCATTCAGCGTCAGCGTACGGCCAACATTCCACTGTGAGCCGCTCCCCGTGACGGTGGCTTTCGGGCTCAGCGTGTCGGTTTCATCCGGCCCGGTACCATTGCCGATGCGCGCATCGTAGGTGGTATCGAGCGCCGCGCCATCTTCAATCGCCAGCGTGGAGCGTGCGCCCAGATCGGGGCCTACGCTAAGAAAATTACTGGTCACGCGAGAGCCGGCACCCTTGGCGATAAGGTGGCTGTCGTAGCCGCGGGTGGTGCCGACAACGATCTCTTTTGCACTCGCCAGCGCGCCCTCTTCGACTCGCAGGGTGCCGAGGCCAAGATTCAGGTCGCCGCGCAGGACGTACTGATCGTTCACCGCGTTAAGCTCAGCGTTTGGCCCACGGACCGTGACCACGCTTTCATAAATTTGGCCGTTGAACAGCCGACCGATATTGATGTTATAAGCGGTGATTTTGCCATTATCGATCAGCAGGTTTCCGCGTTGATTGCGTCCAACGTAAACGTCTCCGGTGTAACCCAGCGTTTCGGTAATACGCGTGTCACCATCAAAAATGGCATCGGCTGCACGTGCGAAATCGGCAGGTGAAAGCAGTAACAGCGGCGCGGAAAATAGAGCGAGGTAAAGTCTGGAAAGCGGCGTCTTAACCGCTAAAGAATGCGATGTAGAGTTATTCACGGGTTATCTCCGTACTCATTAGCGTGATGTCTGGAAAATCGGTTTTAAATGAAAAATCAGATACGACAGAAAAAGTTAAAGGCGTAATATGTGTACGCCTTTTGATGTGAAGTTAATTATTTATGGGTGACCACAGGTGTACAGGTTGGCGCGCTCAGCGTCGGGGCGGATCCTAAAATCCCTGGCATCATCATCGATGAGCAATCGAAAATACGGCCTTTTTCCGTTGTCGCGCGATAAGACAGCTTTTGCCCTCCCAGTGCATCCGGTTGGGCGCCATTAACATTGGTCACGGTTATTTCATCCGATGAGCCCAGCCCCAGCATTTTAGCGGTTTCCGCCTGCAGGAGTGGAATGGCCTGATCGGTTTTCAGCGTGGAACAACCGGCTAGCATCAACGTAACGGTTAAAAAGAGTAGTGGCTTTTTCATAAATTATCCTTTATATCCAATCAGTTAATTTCGCTGATTGTATTTATGTTTTCTATTACTCAAATCAGCGAATAATATATTTCCCTTTCCTAATCGAAAAAACCCTCCTAAAGTAGGGTGGGTAGATAATAATTCATCCGTACTCTCTAATATGCGAAGGTAAAAGGAGGATCCTTTGGGGCAGAATTATGCGTTGGTCGTTGATGACCATCCATTGGTAGCAAGCGGCATCGCCAATTTTCTGATTACACATTGCCGATTTAAGCAGGCGAGTGTGGTGACGAATGAGGATGATTGCTACCGTCAAATTAGGGATAATGGCCCGCCACGTTTGCTGGTAATCGATTTTTGGCTCTCGTCCGGAACCGCGTTGAAATTACTCAAAGAAGTCAAACAACTTTACCCACAGGTAAGGCTCCTGGTGGTTAGCGGGGATGATAATAATGATATCTGGCAGAAAGTTCACGCCGCCGGTGGGCACGGTTTCGTATTGAAAAGCGAGCCACCTGAAATGTTTTCGCGGGCCGTTTTTGCCCTCACTGATAATCTCACCTGGTTTCCTGAGGGAAACGAATTTTCCGTTGAATCGAATAATGAGAAGTTAAGTAAATTTAACTTAACGCCGCGCCAAATAGACGTGTTAAATATGATTATGCGCGGCCTTCCAAATAAAAGAATCGCCGCGCAACTTTCTATTTCTGAGCCTACAGTCAAAGAACACATCAGCAATATATTGAAAAAGATAGGCGTTAACAGTCGGGTCGAAGCCATCACGCTTTTGCATGGCAAACGGGAACCGTCGGAATGAGATTTTTACAGAGCTTACAGAACGCTGGCATCTCTCCTCCCGCGCAGATCCGTTTGCTAAACAATACCTTTTTGCGGCTGGTGTTCAGCTTCAGCGCTGTCCCTTTCGTCGGCATTCCTTTCGCCATCTGGATTAATTTGCTGGGCGACGAACTCGGCCCAACCATTACCTGGATAATTATTTACCTGCTATGTGCCGTGGCGATCCGAATATTGCACCGACGCTACCAGCGCGAAGCGAAAGAGCATGATGAAGCGGATGTCCTGCGCCGCTGGCTGCCGCGTATAAATAAGATCGCTTTAATTCACGGGCTGGGGATTTCATCTCTCTATTTAATTACTCCGCAGACGCAGAACTTTGACTTTTTCCTGCTCCTGAATATCAGTATTGCCGCCATCGTTGCCGCCAATGCGACGCATCTGACGCCGGTCATCAGCACCTTTACGTGCTTTTTCTTCGCCTCCTGGGGGGTACTGAACCTTGGCATTATCTGGCGGCTGGACGATCTGATGTTCATTGTGCTGATGTTGAACCTGCTGTACGGCTTCGCCATTTACCGCCATGCGTTAACGTCGCACGCGTTCTTCATTCAGCAGGCGCTGCTTGAGGAAAAAAGCTCACGCCTGGCAGAACAGTTTCGCCAGGCCAAAGAGGAAGCCGAGCAGGCGCTGCTGGATAAAAATCAGTTCCTGACGACCGCCAGCCACGACCTGCGTCAGCCGGTACACGCCATGGGGTTTCTGATCGAAGCGATTATCCACCGAAACCGGGACGACAGCCTCACGCCCCAGCTGCTTGATCTGCAGCAGAGCGTCCGCTCGGTGCATTTGATGTTCAATTCCCTCCTTGACCTCAGCAAGATTGAATCCGGGAATGTGCTTACTGCCCCTGCCAGAGTGGACATTGGCGTGCTGCTCGACTCGGTGATCACGCTGTTTCGCGAAGAGGCCAACAGCCGTGCACTCAGGCTGCGCACCTGGCGGCCTAAACGCCGCATCTACGTGATGGGCGATCCGCTGCTGGTGCGACAATCCCTGATTAACCTGATTCAAAATGCCCTCCGCTACACGCTACAAGGCGGCGTGCTGGTCGCCATTCGACCGCGCGGTGACGGGTGTATGGTGGAGGTGTGGGACACGGGTGTTGGTATTGCCGATGACGAGAAAGGTAAAATCTTCTCACCTTACTACCGCCCCGAACTGGCCTGGAAGATCGACAGTGCAGGACACGGGCTGGGTCTGGCCGTAGTTGCCCGCTGTGCCAAGCTGATGAAGGTGAAGTACGGGATGCAATCCATTGAAGGTAAAGGTTCACGCTTCTGGATGCGCTTCACCCAATATGCTGGCGACGAGATCGCGCCGGAGATGCGGCCCGCCTATGACCACATCGCCACGCCGGTACGCTATGCGCCGCTGCACGGTTCCTGTCTGGTCGTTGATGACGACCCGCTGGTGAGGTCTGCCTGGGAGAGCCTGATGAGCATCTGGGGAATCAACGTGCGCTGTGCGGCCTCCGCTGAAGAAGCGTTCGCTATCATCGACGATGGCTTTACGCCGTTTGCCGTATTGTGCGACCAGCGTCTGCGATCCGGTGAAAGCGGCTTCGACATCCTGAAAGCGCTATTTGAACGTCTGCCGGACATGAGCGGCGCGATGGTCAGCGGCGAATTTAATTCGCCGGTTCTGCTGGAGGCGGAGCAGGAAGGGTACATGGTGCTACGCAAGCCTCTGGAGCCGGCTAAACTGCATGCGCTGCTGACACAGTGGTCCGGGAGTCGTGGATAGAAGAATAGGCAGCAGCAGCGTTAAGCTTCACTGCCTGCTCCCGGTCGCCAGGCTGTAAGGCCCGCTAGCTCGCGCTGTCCTGCACGTTTTTTGTACCGGGTAGATGTCAGTTTTCGAGCGTATACTCTAAGATATGTTCAACTAGTTGATATAAATATAAATTTGACGAATATCGTCAGGTAGCGATTTATCCGTCAAATTAAGTTAAACTTCGTCCCAGGTTCAGTGAGTTATGGGACTGATAACAGAATGACCAGCGAAGAAGCACTTTTAAAATCAGGTTTTAGCAAACAAGATCTTCAAAAGCTAAAAAACAATATTGAGAATTACGGTGGTTCGTTTGATAGCGTAACGCATGATCTGGCCAATCGTTTTAAGGCAATGAAGTGGATAACTATTATTGCCTTCATCATACTGGCTTTAACTCTTTTACTTGCATCTCAGGATACAAGTCTGACACTTGCGATCACGTTATTGATTTTACTACCTTTTATCTGGTATATAACGCCAGCAAAACTTGGCTACAAATCCTGGCGTTATCGTAAAATGCTGACTAATTCTGGGACGGATCGCTGACGGACAACAGATCAAAAACAATCTTAGCTTTCACGCCATAACCAGCTATTTTCATTGTTAGCTGCGGGCGGCTCAGTGTGCTTACCTTTCGGTAATAGTCAGCAGGCAGATATCGAAACAGTCGCCAGGTACCAGGTCGCCGTAACAAGCCAAAAATGGTGTACGCATTAGCGGCCAGTGAGATTGATTTGTAGACGCCTAACCCATTCTCACGACTAAAGCCCATAAACTCAGCTGTAGACATCGCGGCATTCGCGACCAGCCCTTCACTGGTCGTGTTGTGAGTTGCGTAGCGAGCCACTTCTTTACTGATGCTGTTTGCCCCGTCAGTAACCAGTATCGCACCAGCAAGAACCCCGAGAGGGGTCATAGTGCCAATGAGGGTAAGCCCCGCAGCTATTTCAGCACCGGCCAGCACAACACTGACTGCCGAGATCACATATCCAACAATTTTGTTATTCTCTCGGATGAACTCGACTTTAGCGTAAAGTTTGGCTGCCCGCGTTCGTAATAAACGAGCTTGTTCCAGGAGGTTACAGTTTTCTTCTCTCAGGACTTTAACGCATTCCATGCATTCTTCATCTGATTTAGCCCGACGAGCTAACGTAAACTGTTGTTCTATGAGGTCACGAATTTCCTGAATAAACTTCATTCGAGTCAGACTATCGCTGAGATGAAAAGCCGACAGAGTGTTGGCTGTATTTACCAGCTTCCTGGCTTCCATATTCACCATAGTTTCCGCCCAGGTTTTATTTCTTCCACCTGAGTGCATCATGTTAAGTAATGCTGCATCCATTGTAATTTCTCTCCATTGCTTTACCGGCCACTGCTTAGACTGATAAACGACTCCCCATGACAGCCATGCGTACCAACGCACTATATAGTAGCAATGTGGTTACGTGGTCTGAAGCAGAAGTCACTTCACGGATACGTGACGCCACTCTGTTGGGCTTTGTGGGGTTGATATGTGCTTTACAATACTTGAACAGATCGGTGAAGGTCAGGTTTATCTGTTTCTGTGTGACGGTAAACACGCCAATTGCGTACCACCGGGAAGCGGAGGATGGAGGAAAGAAAAGGGCGGTAACTACTTTGCTGACTCAGAAAGCAAAAACCCCCGCCGAAGCGAGGGTTATAAATGAGTGGTGCCCGGACTCGGAATCGAACCAAGGACACGGGGATTTTCAATCCCCTGCTCTACCGACTGAGCTATCCGGGCAACGGGGCGCATTAAACC